>Ga0074199_1001095_pt1 | contig 27968 bp, 15 predicted proteins | sample EPASupsiteSAE347_FD_64528 | JGI IMG/M metagenome (GOLD analysis project Ga0074199, IMG submission 64528) | Bioremediated contaminated groundwater from EPA Superfund site, New Mexico - Sample SAE3-47 | ecosystem: Environmental > Aquatic > Deep subsurface > Groundwater > Contaminated ... | reverse complement strand
GAAATGGGCTCCCCGCCCCCCTTCGCTCAGAAGCTACGGGGTGGCAGGCAGGTTCGCCCTCCATAACAAAAATTGGGTTGTGGGCGCAAGCCCGCGTTGGGTATTAAAGTTAGCCTGCCCGGGTTCGGCCAGGGGGTTGACCACGCTGATGCAGACGGCGAATTATTGCATTGGCCTTTTTCTCATAAATCTTCTGCCATTGCGGGGCCAGCAGGCACTCGGTGACTTCATACCCGCCTTTGCGGTAATCATCCGCCGGGGGACCATAATGCAGATAGCCGTTTGAAAAGGCCGCGATAAAGGTGTGCTCATAAGGCGAGGCTCTTTTGATGTTCAGGCCCACTTCAACGAGCACCTCGGCCGGGGAGGTTATCAGCACGCAGTCGCCGATCTTAATGCCCTGCACCTCAGCCGGGATGGCCGGTGTGCCGGACTCCTGGTTGATCGCCTGATGCTTTTTCAAGGTGGCGATTTTGTCCTGGATTCTCGCCAGTTTTTCCATGGCGTAAATGTTCTTGAGATATTTTTCAATGTTGCCCCGGTTCAAAATGTCCATGGCGGAGAGCTCATCCCTGCCGACCTTCTTCTCCTGCAGATACCGGTAGGAATAATCCGAAGGATAGTCCGGGTTAAGGGCATATTTAAGATACAGAGGCAGAAAGGTTTTGATGTTCAGGCTGGTGAACCTCAGGGATGCCAGCAATTCAGTCTGCTCCTTCTGCAGTGATTCAATCCGTTCGGGAATATCGGTTCTTCGGGGAAGCTTTATTGTTTCAGAAATGACGTTCAGACTTACCGTTTTAGTCCGTATCTCTCTCAGCGCTTTCAGGGTGCTCAGACCCAGCATGGTGCCGAGCGGTTCAACATCGCGGGGACGGTTGAAGTCTTTAAAGAGCACATCGCAAATGTCTCCGCCTGCTCCCTGCAAAAACAAAGCTATGACGCCATCGCCCATGTTCTCTTCAATGACTTTTGAGGCAAAGCCCGGGAAATTGGCGGTGATGGCGCCGCGCGAATCGCCGAAAAGGGGATGACAGGCAAAATTATAGACCACGGCCAGCGGACGGCCATCCAGGCGGTCTATTCGGATTATGCCTATTTCAGGGTCAATCGGGCCAACCCCGGCGACCTCTTCGTCCGGCGGGCAGGGATTGGAATGGCGGATGGTCCAGCTTTGGCCGTTCTTTAATCTGAGGGTCCGGTTGATCGTTATCCGGTCTTCATGGCCCGCCCCCGAACCGATTTTTACCGGGGTCATATTCCGCATGGCCCGGCTGACTGCGTCAAAAGTTCTGTCAATCTGCTCATCATCGTCGCATAACAGCCGGCCGGGCGGGTGGGTGTGCGAGGCGTTGATCAGGACATTATTGCCGGGAATTTTTAACTTTTGCTGGATTCGGCGGCGGAGCTTCGGCAGAAAATCATCCGCAACATCATCCAGCATCCGCTGGGAAATTTTTCGGCCGCCGATCGCGGTGGTGTCCATGGCAATTATGACCACCTTTGTCCGGCCGTCGTCCAATACAAGGGCTTTGGCGTATAAGGGGTCATTGATCAGCGCCCCTTTCGCATCGGTGGTGATATCGCTCCTGGCCACGCCGGCCCGCAAAGAGCCGGCCGCGCTTCCGGTTGTTTTGATGTTTGCCATGGATAACTCCAAGCTTTCTCTTCGGTTTTTGACGCCTTGTTGCGCAGGATTTTTTATACCACACCGCATCCGGAAATTCAAAGGCATATTTCCGGCGCGAGGCGTGCGCCGGAAAATAATCAATTGACGGGCGATTTGTGCCGGGTTATTATACCAGCATGAAAACTGAAAGCGTGCGCATCCAGCATGAGATGGCCAGGGAGAGCAAATCGTCATTGACCGGTTACAGCGATTTGATCATCGGCCAGGCCGGCTTATGGCCGCTCATCAAATACGAGCTCATCATGCTTTTTTGCTCAATCGTCCCCGGCGCCCTCGGCCTTTTTCTGCGTTCAATATTTTATCCCTGCCTGCTGGGCGCCTGCGGAAAAAAAGTTTATTTTGGCGCCAACGTTGTTCTGCGGCATCCGCATAAAATCAAGATCGGCGACAATGTGATCATTGACGACAACTGCCTGCTGGATGCCAAGGGCCGGGACAATGAAGGCATTGCCATCGGCTCCGGCGTTTTTATCGGCCGCAATTCAATATTGAGCTGTAAAAACGGCGATATCATTCTGCGCGACCGGGTCAATATCGGCTTTAATTCCGAGGTGTTTTCCGGCAGTCGGGTGGAAATCGGCGCTGACACGCTGGTGGCCGCCTACTGCTATTTTGTCGGCGGCGATCATGCCGTGGAGAATGCCGAAAAGGCCTTGACCGAACAGGGCTCGCGTTCGCACGGCATAACGGTCGGCGCCAATTGCTGGTTCGGGGCCGGGGCGATCGTGCTGGATGGGACTTCAATCGGCAATAATGCGATCATCGGCGCCGGCGCCGTGGTCACCAAAGATATTGCCGATTACGCCGTCGTGGTCGGCATCCCCGCCCGGCAAATCCGCGACCGCCGCAATAAATAGGCACAAAGTTGGAAAGAAGATATTGCTCCGCTAAAGATTGCCTTCGTCCTCTTTAGTCGCCGCCATAATCACGGTCAAATAGTTCGTCATTCCCGACCAGATCGGGAATCTAGAATTAAATTAAATCTGGATTCCCGTTTTCACGGGAATGACAGCAAAAAACAGCGGTAATAAAAAAATGAAGGTAATTTTCATTCTGTTTTTAATTTCAGCTTTTTCTGCGTTCACTGGTTTTGCTCTTCCGATCTGGGACGAGATCAGGGCCGAATGCGGCTCCGCCCGCATGGTCTGGTGCCAGGATGCCGGCGAAGGATCGGATGCCGGCGCACAGGGAAATGCTCTGCGCCTCATGGGGTTTGATACGGATGACGGCCGGGGGGAAAGAGGCATCCTGACCAATCTTTCCAATTATGCCAAGCCCATGCTGACGCCGGATGGAAACAGAATCATTTTTTCAAACCGGCAGGAGCAGAAAATTTATGCGGTCGGCTTTGCCGGCTCAAACTTAAAGGCGCTTGCCCCCGGTTTTGCGCTGGCCGTGTGGCGTGATTCGTTGACCGGCACGGACTGGGTTTATGCCGGCACAATAACCAATCAGGCCGATTCGGTCATCCTCAACATCCGCCGGCTCCGGCTGGATAAGCCGGAATTGAGCGAGCCGGTCTGGAGCCGGACGCCGCTCAATCTTGACAATTTCCAGCTTTCCGCCGATGGCCGTTATGCCAGCGGTCTGTTTCCCTGGCCGGCCTGCGGTGTTGCCATGTTGCCCGACCGCGAATGGAAAAAATACGGCGACGGCTGCTGGCCTTCCCTTTCGCCGGACAACAATCTGTTGCTTTGGATATTTGATGGCGCCCATCGTAACCTGACTTTTTTCCGGACAAAAACCGATGAACGCTGGATTGTGAATATCAACAATGCGCCCGGCCTTGACGGATTTGAAGTTTATCATCCGCGCTGGAGCAATCACCAGCTTTTCATGGTCATGACCGGGCCCTATAAACTCGGCGAGGGAAATAACCGCATCCGCGGCGGCGGCAAGGAGGTGGAAATATATCTGGGCAAATTTACTCCGGATTTCAGGAAAATTGAGCGCTGGATCCAGGTCACCCATAACCAGTCCGCCGATTTTTTCCCGGACTTGTGGATTGCTGAAGGTAAGGCCGGACTGCTCGCCTCGGCGAAGCTTCCAGGCGAAGCCGGGCCAGTCCGGCCGTCGGATGATCTGAAGTCCGGCGCGACCACGCCACCGGCGTGGCAGGCAGGCTGTTTATCCAGCTCAGAGTGGGTTCGCGCCCTACCGGCAGGAAAAGGATTGCAAGAAAAAGAAAAAGCGTCGTTTAGCGCCTGGCCGGTTTCCTATGAGGGGTTGGTTTTCTTCTGGCAGAACCGGTCAAAAGCCAACACTTTTACGGATCCGGTCAGTGGACTTTCGCATGTCTGCCGCGCGGAGGCGAGGGGTCGCGCGCGGTACGGCCGGCATTTTGAGATGGACCCGCATGGGGGTGCTTTTATCGCCGCCGGCGGCGCGGGCGAACTTATCAATGCCTGCACGGCAAGCGGGCAACTGGCGGTGGAAGCTGTGATTTTGCCGGATACGAATTCGGCAGGGCAGCTTTTCCCAATCATCGGCTATACCGCCGAATCGGGGTCTTGTAATTTTCTCCTTGGCCAACAGGGACGAGAGCTTGTTTTCAGACTGAGGGCTGCCAAGGGAGGAGCGGATTACGTTATTCCTCTCGGCGCTTTGCCTGTCAATGAGCCGAGCCATGTCATTATCAGTTGTTCCTCCTCCAGCGTGGCTTATTACCGGAACGGAGAACAGGTTTTTTCAAAAGATTCCGTGTCCGGCGGCAACTGGACTTCGGCGAGCTCCTCTCGGCCTGAGCTCGGGGCGAAGGCAGCCGAGCCGCAAGACGGGAAAATCGTGTTCGGCAATGAATGGCAGAAGGAATACGCGGTGAACATTGAAAACGACAAAACAGGGTGGGGCGGGTTGCTTGAAAATGTTGCCTTGTATTCGCGCTGGATCGGCCCGGAAGAGGTCCGGGAAAAATACAAGGCCAGCATTGAAAAAATCATTGGCCGCAAGCAACTCCCGGTTCTATCCGTAAAGGCAAAATTAGTTTCCATGCCGGCCATCCCATCGCCCGAATCAATCGCCCCTTACCGCCGCGCGCTTGCGGTTGGACATTACCGGATTGAGCAGGTTGTGGAGGGGACGTGTTCCAATCAGGAGGTCATGGTTGCGCAATGGGTTATTCTGGATGGCCAGAGATTTTTCCCCGCCCAATGCCGGCAGGGCAAAACTTATCAATTGCGGCTTGAGCCTTTTTCCGATCATCCCGAGCTGGAAGGCGAGCGTCTGATCATGGACAGCGACCGGTTTGATTTGCCGATGTATTATGATATAGAAGGTAAATAGGCGGAAGTCTGACGGCGTTATGTAATAACCTTCAGTCTATTTGCCTATCCACCTTAAAGATTAACTTATGGTTTTCAGTTCATACTTATTTCTGTTTTATTTCCTGCCAACGGCGTTGTTGCTTTATTATCTTACCCCGCGCCGCCTGAAACAGGGGCTTTTGACCATTGTCAGTTATATTTTCTACGGCTGGGCCAATCCGCTCTTCATGGTACTCATGCTTGTCTCAACCCTGATTGATTACATTGCCGGCTTGGCAATCGCCTGGAATGGATGGCGCTGGTCGCGGCCGATAACCATGCTTGAGCCCGGGGCGCGGCGCACGCGATTTCAACGGGCGGCCTTGATCTGTTCGCTCTGCTCAAACCTCGGCCTGCTGGGATTTTTCAAGTATTTCAATTTCGCTGTGGATAATATTGACCTGCTTGTTCAATGGCTGGGTTTTCCCGCGCTGGGCGTAGTTCTGCGGGTTACTTTGCCGCTCGGCATAAGTTTTTACACCTTCCAGTCCATGAGTTACACCATTGATGTTTATCGCGGCCAAGCCAAGGCCCTGCGTAACTTTGCCGATTTTGCCTGCTTTGTCGCCATGTTTCCCCAACTGGTGGCGGGCCCCATCATCCGTTTTACGGAGGTCGCCGACCAGCTTGAAAATCGGACGCATACGCTGGAAAAATTTGCGCGCGGAGTCGGATTTGTCAGCCTTGGCCTTGCCAAAAAAATCCTGCTGGCCAATCCCTGCGGCAAGATTGCGGAGACGGCGTTTAATGCCGGTTCAATTTCTGGCGTTGATGCCTGGTATGGCGTTGTTTCCTATGCGTTCCAGATTTATTTTGATTTCAGCGGTTATTCGGATATTGCCATCGGGCTTGGCCTCATGCTCGGATTTGTTTTCCCAAAAAATTTTGATTCGCCTTACAGTTCCGAATCAATCACCGAATTCTGGCGGCGCTGGCACATTTCGCTTTCCTCATGGCTGCGGGATTATCTCTATATCCCGCTCGGCGGCAACCGGCATGGAAAAGCGCGCACTTACATCAACCTGGCCCTGACCATGCTCCTCGGCGGTTTGTGGCATGGCGCGGCCTGGAACTTTGTGGTCTGGGGCGGACTGCACGGATTACTGCTGGGTTTTGAGCGTGTGCGCGGCAAAAGGAGCGTTTATCAGCGCTTACCCCGCCCGGTGCGGATCGGCCTGACTTTTTTCATTGTCCTGATCGGCTGGGTTTTTTTCCGCGCACCGGACCTGGGGAGCGCATTCAGCTATCTTGGCCGGATGTTTGCCATCGGCCCAACGACGGAAAACGCGCTGTTGCTCAAGGGCATTATTTATCAGCCTTATTATCTCGGCACATTTGCGGCCGCGGCTTTTGTCACCTGGCTGGCGCCGCAAACCTGGGATTGGACAAGGGTCATCAACTGGAAAAAAGTTTTGATTATCGTCCTGCTTTTTTTCCTCTCGGTCGCCGTGCTGACCACGCAGGCTTACAACCCGTTTATTTATTTTATCTTTTAAAGAAAGGCACAAAGTGGCAAAGGCACATAGGCGCAAAGTAAGAAGATTGTCATTCCCGATCCAATCGGGAATCCAGAATCAGAATAATACTGGATTCCCGCCTGTGCGAGAATGACAGAGAAGAACAGGCGAAAAATAGTTCTGAAGGTGATTTTAATGACCCAAAATAAAAAATATTCCAGCCGGGAAGAGCAGGCCCTCGCCGAAGCGGGGCGGACGACCATCAGCGCGGCGCAGAAAAGATTTCTGATGGCCGTGTTCCTGGCCGCCGTCTTTTTTGTGCCGCTCTGCCAGCAGATGGCGGATATGCGCGCTTATTTTGACGGCCGGCGCAGCAAGGCTCTCCCGCAATGTTATGACATCTTCGGCTCGGTCTTTCCCGCTTTTGCCAAGGGATCGGCTCCGGCGGACAAGTCGGCGCTGAAAAAAATCTGCCGGCCGGGAAGGCACCCCATAGAATGTTTGTTCAGCGCCAACCGCCGGTTATTGCGGGATATGCACGCTTATGAGGATGCCCTGGAAGATTCTTCGCTGGCCGGCCGGGTGATCCGTCCTTCCATTCAATACGTCCTGACGCGCTGGCTTGGCGCCGGCAACGAAAAAACATATTGCGGAGAGGAAAATTGGCTCTTTTACCGTTCTGATATTGATTATGTCATGAATCACGGGTTTCTGGAAAAAGAGATAATGGCACGCCGCGCCGCATCCGGCAGTGAGACGGTGGCCGCCCCGCATCCTGATCCGCGCCCGGCCATTTTGGCCTTCAACGCCGAACTCGCTGCTCAAGGGATAAAACTCATTCTTATGCCGACGCCCGTCAAGCCGGTCATCCATCCTGAAAAATTTGCGGCCGGCTTTGAAAATTTCAACGAGCCGGTTCAAAACTGCGATTATCAAAAATTTATCAGGGATATGGAGAAAGCCGGTATTCTGGTTTTTGACGTTTCCCGGGCGCTTGTGCAGGATAAGGAAAGAAACAAGCGGGATCAATTTATTGCCGGCGATACCCACTGGCGTCCGGAAGCCATGGAGCTTTGCGCGCGCTTGACAAGCGCGTTTATAATGGAAAACATAAAATTACCGGCAATGCCGGCTGCAGGTTATACCGCGGTGAAAACGAACGTGGTTCAGCGCGGGGATATTATCGCCATGCTTCGCCTGCCGGAAAGAAGACTTTTTTTTGGCCCGGAGCGCGTTGATATCCGCCAAATTTTTCAGCCGGATGGCGAGCCATGGCAGTCATCCAAAGAGGCCGATGTGCTTGTGCTCGGCGACAGTTTCTGCAATATTTACTCGCTGGAAGTAATGGGCTGGGGCGGTAATGCCGGATTGGTTGAGCAATTAAGCTATGAAATGCAGCGGCCCGTGGACTGCCTGGTTGTCAACGACAACGGCGCGCGCGCGTCGCGCGAAATGCTTGAGAAGGAACTGGCCCGCGGCAATGACCGCCTGGCCGGCAAGCGCGCAGTCATCTGGCAATTTGCCGCGCGGGAATTTTCCGATGGCGATTGGGAGATTTTGCCTTTGGATGTTTCTGATCAGGGTAGGGCGGGACAGCCTTGTCCCGCCGGAATACGGTCGCGTGGCCCCGCCGCATCTTCGAAATTCGTAAAATTACCGCCGGCATCGCAGCTTGTTGTTCGCGGCAGGATAGAAAAAATAGCGCGTGTGCCGCGGCCGGGTTCGGTCCCTTATGCCGACCATATTGTCGCCATCCATCTTGACAATATCAGGGAAGGTGACAAGGATTATGGCCAGGCCCTGGTGTATATGTTCAGCATGACCAATAATGTTCTGACGGAGGCGGCCGGATTGAAGACCGGGGACAGGATCAACCTCCGCCTGCGTCCATGGTCGGATGTTTCCGCGAAATATGAACGCATCAACCGCACGGACCTTGATGATGCCGAGCTCCTGATGCAGGAGCCGTGCTGGGGCGAGATGGCGCCAAAAGGAAAACAAATTGAACCATAATGAATGATGATCCGATAAAAGAGCGGAAGCCCGGACAAATTGAACTGCTGGCGCCGGCGGGAAATATTGAGGCCGGCTACGCGGCCCTGCATTACGGGGCGGATGCCGTGTATCTCGGCCTTTCCAGCTTTTCCGCGCGCGCCCACGCTGAAAATTTTTCAATTACTGAGCTGGCCGATCTTGCCGGTTATGCGCATTCCCGGCCAAAGCGGCGTAAAATATACGCGGCGGTGAACACGCTTGTCTTGCAGAACGAACTGGACGTCTTGGTTGATCTCCTGGCCGCGGTCGCCGATTGCGAAGTTGATGCGGTCATTGTCCAGGATCTGGGCGTTCTTAACATTCTGCGCCGCTATTTTCCCCGGCTCAAAATCCATGCCAGCACTCAGATGGCGATTCATAATATTTATGGGGCGGAAACCGCGCGAAAAATGGGGATTACGCGGGTTACTTTGGCGCGCGAGTTGACGCTTGAGGAAATTGCCAAAATTGCCGCGCAATCCCAAATTGAGACGGAAGTTTTTATTCACGGCGCGCTTTGTTATTCTTACAGCGGGCTTTGCCTGTTCTCTTCGTACCTTTACGGCCGCAGCGGCAACCGCGGCCAATGCGCCTATCCCTGCCGCGAATGGTTCCGCCCGGAACTTTCCGCCAACCGCCCGGATCATTTTGAACAAAAAGGCGGATTCATCTTTTCCATGAAGGATTTGGCCTTGCCGGAATACATTGCGGAGTTGCGGCGTATCGGCGTAACGGCCCTGAAAATTGAAGGGCGCATGAAAAGTCCGCTCTATGTCGCGGCCGCGGTAAATTATTACCGGCATTTGATTGACGGCGGCTTGAGTCCCGCCCGGGAACGGGAACTGGCGGCGGAGGTGCGGACAATTTTCAGCCGGCCCTGGACCGATTTGTATCTCAGGACGCGCCGGAAGCATGACGTGATAGATACCGAAACCCAGGGACACCGCGGTTGTCCGGCGGGTAAGGTTGAAGAAATCGCGAAATACCAGGGCGGGCACTACCTGCGCTTCAAAACAACCATGCCGCTGGAATTGCATGACGGACTCCAGATTGATATCGCCGGTCTGCCGCGACCTTTCGGGTTTGCGGTAAAAAATATCAATCTTGTTGAGAGCGGGCGGCATCCCGGTAAAAAACGGGTATTTACCGTTCCGGCCGGCGCAAGGGTTGATGTCCAGCTTCCGCGCGATCATCCCATCATACCGTTGGGGGCGGTCATTTACAGCGCCTCTTCCCAGAAGGTCAAACAGAAGTATGATTTTTTCAGGCCCAAGACCGGCCAGTTCCGTGCCCGGCATATGGCGGATTTTGACATTCACGTGAATGTAGATGGGTTTGAGGTGAATGCCTCGTCAAATGTCTTTTCCGGAATAAGAGGGCAGGAAGTCCGCGTGGAGGCAAGAAAACATTTTGCCGGACTTTCTCAGCAGGCAAAAAATATCGGCCAGTCTGATTCGGCCATCACGACAGTTTTTGGCAGGCTGGGGAGCACCGGTTTGTCTCCCGGCAAAATCACGATTGACAATCCGGATGATTTTTTTGTCCCTGTTTCCCTGCTTAATGCCGCCCGCCGTGAGATGGCGGCGGCTTTGGAGCATGAGATTGCCGAATTGTCCCGGCAGGACGCTTTGTCCGTAAAAGCCGACATATTCGGCTTATCAGCCGGCCGCGGGAAAACATCTTCCGGCCTGAAGGGCAGGGAGGTTGGAGCGCAGAATCAGCGCCGGTTGTCGGGTTCTGGGTTCAAATGGAGCATCAAAACGGATCAGCCGCATCTGCTGGCCGCGTTCGGTCCGGATGATGGGCGGGATTTGGATGAAATTATTATTGAGTGTTCTGCCGGTGCTCCGCAGGATTTTATCGGCCATCTCAAACGATTGTCCGCTGTTGTTGATCAAGCTCAAATTCGTCTGGCCCTGCCGGTTATTCTGCGGGAATGGGAAATGGAAACGATGGGAGAGGCCGTTTCGGGCTTGATTTCAGCGGGTTGGCGGAAATGGCAGATTTCAAATCTGGGCGGCTGGTCTTTCTTGAAGGCCTTTGAAAAAGCCGGCGCACCGCTGGATATTTCCGTTGACTGGCCGGTTTATGTGATGAACAGTTCCGCGGGCAGCCAGCTTGAGGCGCTGGGGATAAGCAGATGGACGCTCTCGCCGGAAGACAGTCTGGAAAATATGCGCGCTCTTCTGGAAAAACATGCTTCCAATGCAACCGTGATTGTTTATCAGGACACGCCGCTCATGATTTCCGAAACATGCATATTTGCTTCAAAGGGATGTTCTTATCCGCATGCCTGCCGTTTCCGGGAAATGACGTTGAGCTCTTCCCGCGCCGGCAAAATACAGGTGATAAACCGTGGCTGCCGGCTGGTCGTTTTAAGCAGTCAGCCGTTTTGCCTGGCAGAACATCTGGCGGAACTGGCGGAAGCCGGGGCGGTCTTTCTCCGGGTGGATTTTATGCACCGCGCATACTCGGAAAAGACGGCGCTTGATCTCTGGCGCCGGTTCCGGTCAGGAACTAAATTTTTGCTTGGCCATGCCGCCAATTTTATGCGCGGTTTGGCTTGATGCTGTCAGTCTGAAAAAAATTGATCTGGCTTTAACGGTTTGATATTTTTGCTCCTGCCACAGGCGGAATTCGCCTGCGGCGGAAACGGTTAAACGCAAAAATATTATCATCAACTTCCAAATTAAAAACCATGCAAACATCACGGAAATATAAGCCCGATCTTGCCGCAGGAATATCCAGCCGGACAACCGGCGACAAAGTCAACTATGGACTGCGGTTTCAAATTCTTCCCGGTCAGTTTGCCGTTCAACGGGCAAAGGAGCTTGTTAAATTTTGTGTTTTACACCGGATACCGGCCGTGCACTTGTTTTTTAATGCGGAAGAATGGAACCGCGGCCATGTTACCGAAAAAGAAGCCCGGAAATTAACGGCCATGTTCAGGAAAATTATTCCCCTTTTCAGAAAAGCGGGCCTTGAGGTAGGTTTAAATCCCTGGAGCACCATCCTCCATGGCGACCGGGGGCGTCCTCTGAGAGCAGGGCAGAATTTTGAGCTGATGGTTTCGCCATCTGGCAAAAAGGCCATGGCCATGGCGTCTTTTGCCTGCCGGCGCTGGCGCAAATATATCGCAAAACTTTATGGCCGCATGGCCAGACTGGGGTTTGACGTTCTCTGGATTGAGGATGATTTCCGCTTCCATGGCCACCGGCCGCTGGATTGGGGCGGTGATTTCAGCCCGGCCATGTTGAAATTGTTTTCCGCCAAAATCGGACGGAAGATAAGCCGGGAAGAGGTCGTAAAAAAAATTCTCCGGCCCGGACGGCCTCATCCCTGGCGCAAATTGTGGCTGAATCTCTGGCGGGAATGCAGCGAGCAAACGGCCGGCGCTATGCGCGATGCCGTTGCCTTTTCTAATCCGAACGCCAGGATGGGCTTGATGAGCAGTCATCCCGATATTCATGCGGCCGAGGGTAGGGATTGGAATGGCTTATTCAAGGCCCTGGCCATCAATGGCAAGGCCTGTCATAGGCCTCATTTCGGCCATTATAACGGCATAGCAGGCCGGGAATTTTATTATTCCTACAGTCTGCTGGACATGCAGAAACGCTTGCGTCCTTCCTGGGTGGAATCGCATCCGGAAATAGAAAATTTTCCCTTCAGCCGATTCAATAAATCCGACGCCCAGACTTTTGTTCAAATGGCGCTGGCGAAAATCATGGGTTCGGAAGGATTACTCCTTGATTTGCACCCCTTTACCGGCAACAGCGTTTTTGAAGAACGCGGGATCGGCGAACTGCTGGACAGATCCTACCCGGCGCTTGATTGGCTGGGGAAGCATTTTAACCGTGATATGATCAGCCAGGGGGTCGGCGTTCCGTTTATGCCGGCGGCTCCGCTGGAACTCCGTCTTAAGCCGGGCGCAAGTTTTTCACATTTAGGCACCGTCTCGGAAATCCCGGGGTATGTGCTGGGCAGCTGCGGGATCGCTTTTCAACGCGAATTTTCACCCGCGGCAAACGTCATCTGGAGCCGGAATGCCTGGGGGTTGACGGATGCGCAGATCAGGCAGTGCCTGGCCCGTGGTTTATGGCTTGACGCCGATGCGGCCGAAATACTGGTCAGGCGCGGCTATGGGGAATACCTGGGAATAAAAATTGACGGTTGGCTGGAGCGGGGAAAATCTCTTTATGCGCTGGAACGCATTGCCTCGCTTAAGACAGGCGTCAGGATTGGTTTCAATCTGAGCTGCAACCTGATGAGCCGTGTGCTGCGCTTTCACAGCACAGGCAGGGCGAAAAGCTGGACGCATCTTGTGGATTGCATGGACAGGCGTCTGGGAACCGCCTTGTCGGTTTATCGCAATGCCCTTGGCGGAACCGTGGCCGTCGGCGCTTTTCCCATGCTGGAAGAGATGACCAGGTGGAACCTGAATTTTCAGCGGCAGATGCTGGCGCAGAATTTAATAAAAACTCTTTCCGGCCGGAACCCGCCGGTAATGGCCCGGCCGGCCCCGCATTGCCTGGTGATTGATCTGCGCCATGCGCAGGGACGGCAGGTGGTGGTGATCAATCTGGCGGTTGATCCGATTGCGCCGGAAATTATTATTCCGCGCGCGCGCGAAATCCGGGAAACGACGTTTATTCAGCCTTTGCAGGCGCCTGCAAAAGGACCGGTTACGGCGCGGTTAAAAGCTGAGAATCTGTCTGTCATTCCAAAAATTGATTTACCATTTTACGGCATGATGATAATATCAATTTAACGGAGTGATTAATTATGCAGGAGCATGAAAACATTACCAGACGGCGGTTTCTTGCCGCGCTCGGCGTTGGCGCGGCGGCCTGCTGCGCCGGCGGCCTGACGCTGGCCGCTGATCAGGCGGATGGCGGCCTGCACGAGGCAAAGTTTTATGAGCCGCTGGCCGGGGGAAGGGTGCGGTGCGGCCTTTGTCCGCGCGGATGCGTGGTGCCTGATAAAGGGCGCGGTTACTGCCGGGTGCGCGAAAACCGCGGCGGTAAGTATTATTCCCTGGTCTATGGCCGGCCCTGCACAGCGCATCTTGATCCCATAGAAAAAAAGCCTTTCTTTCACGTCTACCCAGGAACCAAAGCGTATTCAATCGCCACGGTCGGATGCAACTTCTGCTGCAAATTCTGCCAGAATTGGGACATTTCCCAGGCCAGCCCCGAGGACGCGAAGATTGCCTTCAAAAGTCCGGAAGACATCGCCGCTGCCGCAAAAAGCTCCAGTGCGCGCGTAATCGCCTATACCTATACCGAGCCGGTTGTCTTTGCGGAATACGTGCATGATTGCGCTGTTACTGGAAAGAAAGCCGGCATTGAAAGCGTGATGGTCAGCAACGGATTCATCACGGCGGAAGCGTTGGAATCGCTTTTGCCGGTCCTGAAGGCCGTCAAGATTGATCTTAAAAGTTTTTCTCAATCTTTCTACGCCGATGTATGCGAGGGACAGTTACAGCCGGTCCTTGACACGTTGAAACGCCTTTCGGGCTCCGGCGTGTGGTATGAGATTGTCGTTTTACTTGTTCCTTCGTTGAATGACAGCTCCGATGAAATAAAAAAAATGAGCGAGTGGATTGTCAAAGAGCTCGGGGTGAACGTTCCTCTTCATTTTTCGCGCTACCATCCGATGTTCAAGCTCCGCAACCTTGCGCCCACGCCGGTGGACACGCTGCGCCGGGCCCGGCAGGTTGCTTCGGAGGCGGGCATTAAATTTGTTTATATCGGCAACGTGCCGGGCGAGGAAAGCCAGAACACAATCTGTCCTTCCTGCAAGGCCATGCTCATCCGCCGCTACCAATACAGCATCCTGGAAAATAATATTTCCAGCGGACTTTGTAAAAAATGTAAAAAACCGATCCCCGGCGTGTGGGATTAAGACGGAACTTTTACGTTAAACAACGAGTATTCCATATCCGAAAACTCCAAAACCATGCTTGCGTTTGGTGGCACTATGTGCAATAGTAGTTGCGTATGGTAAAAAGACAATATTGGATTCAACGCATTGAGGAAGCTTGGAAACACAGGCCCGTCGTCTGGCTGGCCGGTGTCCGCCGGGTCGGCAAAACCTGTCTGTGCCAATCATTATCCAATGTGGAATACTTTGACTGCGAACGACCGCGGATACGCCGGGAAATGGAAGACCCGGAATCTTTTCTGAACGCCATGAAGGGCAAGCGGATCATTCTTGACGAGGTGCACCGGCTTGCCAATCCATCCCAATTATTGAAGATTGCCGCCGATCATTATCCCGATATCCGTATTATTGCCACCGGTTCATCCAGTCTCGGCGTATCGGCCAAATTCAAAGACACCCTGACCGGCCGTAAAGTCAATCTTTGGCTTACCCCCTTGTTGTTAAAAGAATTGGCGGATTTTGATAAGCCGGACATTGCCCGGCGAATGCTGCATGGCGGCCTGCCGGGGTTCTTCCTGGCCGAGCAAGCGCCGGATAGTGATTTTCAGGAATGGATGGACGCCTATTGGTCCAAGGACATTATGGAATTGTTCCGGCTGGAACGCCGGACTTCTTTTCAGCGTTTGATGGAGCTTTTGTTTGTCAACAGCGGCGGGCTGTTTGAGGCAACCCATTATGCCGCTCCCTGCGAAATCAGCAGAACCGCCGTTACAAACTATCTGGCCGTGCTGGAACAGACATTTGTAGCGCATGTTGTCCGGCCTTTCAGCACGCATCGGCCGACTGAAATCGTATCGGCGCCCAAAGTATATGCGTTTGATACCGGATTTGTATGTTGTTTCCGGAATTGGGAACGCTTGCGGCCGGAGGATAAGGGCTTCTTATGGGAACATTTGATCTTAAATGAACTTCATGCCTGTCTGGGCAGCACCGCTATCCGCTATTGGCGCGACAAACGCGGGCATGAGGTTGATTTCATTCTGGCGGATCACGGCCGTCAGCCCCGGGCTATTGAGTGTAAGTGGTCGGCGGACTCTTTTGTCCCGGATAATATTTTGGCTTTCCGGCACAGATATCCTGAAGGCGAAAACATCGTGGTCTGCCATGATGTGGACAAGGCCTATTCGCGCCGATACGGCAATACTGAATTTATGTTTGATTCAATTGAAGGTCTAATAAAAAGCTGCCAACATGCCCGGCTTTGAGCAGCAGAACACAATCTGTCCTTCCTGCAAGGCCATGCTCATCCGCCGCTACCAATACAGCATCCTGGAAAACAATATTGCCGCCGGCCTATGCAAGAAGTGCAACAAGCCCATTCCCGGCGTGTGGGATTAGACCGATGCGGCGTGATTTGATCTCAAGGGATAAAATACAAGCAAAGCGCCGAGGAGCGCCACCGTCCCGGTCTTGAGAATCGCCAGCAGACAGCAGGTTTCCGCGAAACCGAAGAGCGGCAGGAAAATGACGCCGATGCCTATACCGGCCAGCGCCGCGCCGGCCAAGTCCGCGGCATTTAAAAGCGCGGCCCGGCGGGCTTCTCCTTTAACATATTGCGCAACAGATATTTCGTCTTCCATCAGATTGATTGCCAGCACAAACTGGGCGCCGCCCGCCAACCCCGTCAGCAGGGTCAGGAAATAAATGATCATTGCCGCCAGCCCGCCGGCAGAAATCTTTTCCCCCGTTTCCATCACCAGCGGAAGCCCAAGCGCAATCAGGATAAAAACCGTCTCAAGCGCCAGCAGGATTTTCCAGCGCTGTCCGGCTGGCAGCCAGAAATGTTTTTTTACCATGAAAGCCCCGCCGGCCAGGCCGAGCATGAACATGGCAATGATGATGCCGATGCTGGCATAAATGTAGCCCAAGAGGGACTGAAACATGAAAATCAGGATCAATTCCAGCGCCATGCCGGCAAAACCGGTGGCCGCAATGACGGACACGATAATTATCCTCTCCGCCCGGCCGACAGCTTGCGCTGTTTTGCGCTCCAGCAGAATGACAACAAAAATCAGGAATAAAACAGCGCATCCGGCGACTGCGCCGGCGGCCCACCCAAAACGTATTTTTTTCAGCAGGTTGAATGTATTTTCCATGCGCGAGCCGCTGTATCTGCTCCATAAAGAAAGATTGTAAAAAGCCGAGATTGGCCTTAAGGCCGAATTGGCCGGCCCAGAGACTGCCGCAATACGCCGGAGCGCAAAATCGGTTTTGTCGGTGCTGATTTCATCGGCGTTGAGAAAATACTCGGGCCGGAAATATTTTGTCTTGATCCCCGCCGCGCGCCAGCGCTCATAAAGAGTCTTGCCGTCAAATGTCAAGGGGGCTTCTTTTCTGCCGGCAAAAAACTGGTTGCGCGGCCCAGCGGTAACCAGCGTCTGCGGAAAGACCATTTTGAGCGCCCGGTAAATTGAGGCGGTGACGCTGGCCGCCTCGTCCTGCATCTGCTCGGAAGCATTGACCGCGGTGTAAAGAAAACCTCCCGGGGCAAGAATGCGATTGATGTCGCGGTAGAATTCCACGGTATAAAAACGGTTCAGGGCAACCGTGGTCGGCTCGGGCGCTTCCACGATGACAATATCAAATACTTCATGGCTGCTTTTCACAAAACGCGGGCCGTCCATCAGGCATTGTTTCAGGCGCGGGTCGGAGAGGCTCCGGCGGTATTCATCTCCGCCTTTGTCAGCAAGTATCTTGTTGATCAGCGCGTCCAGTTCCACGTGCGCCAGCGAGATCAGCGGATATTTTAACAGCTCCGGAATGTCATTCGCCGGACTGCCGCCGATGAGCAGAACGCGCCGCGCATCCGGTTTCTGCGCCATGATAAAATGTATTTTCTGTTCAGCGAAAATTTCATCGGGAAAAACAAACATTACTTGGCCGTTGCCGTAAAGGGTTTTTTGTCCTTCCGACTCAATGAGCGCAAGGTTCTGGTAACGGCTGTCCCTTGAGTCAACCAGTCTGGGATTGCCGGTTAAATATTGCATGCCGGCGCGCGGCAGGATGCCGAATGATTTCCAGCGCAGTTTGACGCCTTTCTTTTCCAGCGCTCCAATCGGGCCGGGAAGTATCAGCATGAGGAGCAGCCCGGCGGCCGTTAACCAGCATATTTTGCGTATGGCCGCGCGCGGCGCAATCAGGGCCGCTCCGCAAATACTGCAGACCGCCGCAACGAAAGCAGCGGCCATGGGCGGCAATAGATGAACAAACACAAACGAGAAGACCAGGCCGGCGGTCATGCTGCCGGCCGATTCCGCGGCATAAATGCCGGCCGCATTTCCATTTTCAAGAACCGCCAGCCGGCAGGCGAGCGGGAACATAATACCGACAATCAGGCATATTGGCGCCAGAACCAGCAGGGTGCCGGCCATCATCGGTATCAGGGCCATGTATTCGCCCATGGACACGTTGAAAAATATTCTCAGCGCGCGCGCCGCGAATATAAGCGCCGGCAAAGCGGCCGCCGATGCGACCAGCAGTGCCGAGGCCAGAAAGCGAAGTCCCTTTTCGCTTAATACGGATAAAAAAGGCCTGATGGCCAGGGAACCGGCGCTGACCATCATCAGCCAGACGGCAAAAATAATCCCGATCACCAGCTCATTGCCGTAGAATGCCACCATCAACTCGCGCGTCATGATGATTTGGGCGAACATGGCGTTCAGGCCGAGACAAAACATCATCGCCGCGGTGTTTGAAAATGAAAGAATCAATGACAATGCTTTTTTCACGATTAAGTTTTATTATCTTCGGCGGAATATTATTTGTCAATCATCTCTTGGTAACCGTAGAAACCGGGTTAAGGAGCGTAGCTCTCGGATCGTCATGCTTCATTATAAGAGAAGCTTTTACTGTTTGTCATTCCCGATCTAATCGGGAATCCAGGGAAAAAGGCTCTGGATTCCCACTTTCGTGGGAATGACAGACGCAACAGGAACTAAAGAATATAGTTCCTGTTAACTAATTAACCATGAACCATCAACCCTTCCCATTGTACGGGAAATTTTTGGAGAGACGAAAAAGACCTTACCATGGCGGAACTGATACAAACTGCCGGCGGTCCGCGGAATCCCGCGCGCAGAGACAGACGCGGGCCAGATGAAAAGCACGGGCTGTTGCTTCCGCCAGCGCCGCCGGATTATCGCCCAGTCTCCGCACGAGATCGGCGAAGAAATTGACCGGTTCCGGCAAAGGCAATTCAACCGGCGGCTGGTCTTCGGTAGTCAATGTGCAGGTATTGCGGGCCAGGTAAGCTTCAATAATGCCGCGACTGCCCACGATCCGCAGCCAGTCGTCCCCATGCCCCGGCGCGTTGTGCGGACGCAGAAAATCAAGGCTTATTGTGGCGTGGCCGCCGTTGGTTAAACTTAAGATAAGCACGCAATGGTCCTCGCAGTCCGGATAGTCAGGATGAGACCGGTTGCCATGCATGGCCGCCACTGCCGTAAAGCTCAGGCCGGTGGCGGACTGGATGAAATCCAGTCCATGGATGCCAAGCCACGGAATCGTGCCGCCATAAAGACCGCGTTGGCCAAACCAGGCCGGGCGTTTTGTGCCGAACTTGTAGGACTTGCGGGCATTGCATAAAATAATATCGTCGATCAATCCATCCTGAACAGCTTTCCGGGCCGCTTGCAGCACGGGATGGGCGCAATTGCTGAGAATAGGGAGGCATTGAACATGGGCGGCCTTGACCGCATTATACATGGCATCCAAGTCCTCATGCCGCATGGCCAGCGGTTTCTCGCAAAGCAGATGGCAGCCGGCTTTGGCGGCCGCCATGGCCGCCGGCGTGATCTGGTCAAGCCGGGTGCTGATAACAACAATCTGGGGATGAGTTTTTGTCAGCAGATGATCAGGGGTTTCAAATACCGGCGCATTGGCGCAGATTTTGAATGCTTCCCGCAGGTTTTGCGGATTATCATCCGGCAAAACTTTTGCCAGACCGGTGATTTCAATTTCATCCGGAACTTGATTCAGGGCCGCAAGGACGTTCGCGCCGTGCCCCCAGTTTCCAATCACTCCGATCGTTTTCTTTATGGTCTTTTCCCTCCCGGATACCACGTATAAGATTTTAAATCAACGCGGCGGCCCGCCTTGGCCCAGGGAAAACCATGTTCCGACGGCAGTTTCCATGATTCGTAGCAGGCCGGGAGCGCTTCGGTCAAGCCCTCTGCCACGACATATTCATCGCCTTTTTCATTTTGCCGGTGCTGAATCATTGCCGGCGGAAAGGATGTGATCTCCGGCATGGATTCCTGGGCACCGTTCATGCACAACGTCTGGGCCTTGGCCGCCTCCAGTCCGCATACCGGCGTGCCGCCGTTGCGGATCGCGTCAACGCACTGCCAGAGTTTCGTGAAATGCTGATCATAACCGGGAATGACATACTCCTTTACATGCCCATCGTTAAAGACGGCCCGCAGTCCGGCTCCCGCTTGAAACTCAACTTTAGCCTGTTCAAAAACAAATTCGCATCTGATCGGCAGGGACTGATTCACCGCATGGGAAGTGACAAACATGATCTCAATGCCGTCATGAGTTTTGGCCCGTAGGCAGGCGGTGTCGTAATTTTCTATATCATTGGCGCGGTAAAGCTCGGCCGTGACTTCCGCCGGCAGGGCGCTTTTATCCACGGAGGAGCCGAGAATATAAAACATGTTATGCAGGTAATGGGCCGTGGCATTATTGACCGGACTGTCCAGCACCCATGCGCCGTCCGGCATACGCAGTTTGCCGGCCCAGTTGTTGCGCTTGTAATAGGTCAGGGTGCGAAGGGGCGCGGTAATGGTTTTCAAACGCATTGGCCGGCCAAAGAGACCGGTCATGATATCATGTTTCAGAGCCTGGATTTCCTCGCTGAACGACCAGTTGTAACCGATGGCCGCGAACTTTCCGGCCTTTTCCCGCGCCGCGATCATCCGCTGAACCTCTTGAATGGTTCCGGCCACAGGTTTCTCGCAAAGCACCGGCCGGCCGGTGCCAAGGACATCGCAAGTCTGGGGGCAATGCAGGTGGATGGGAGAAGCAATCACCGCCAGATCAGCCTGATGAGAGGCAATGAATTCCTGCAGGGTGTCATAGCGCGGAATTTTATGCTCCTCCAAAACAGGCCAGTAAGGATTTTTCACGGCATAGGGATCGGCAATGCCGGCCAGCCGCGCGTTATGAGCCGCGCCCTGTTCAATCAATGAACGTGCGTAGCCGGTCCCGTAACTGCTCAATCCGATAAGAACAACCGAAATATTATTCACGCCGAAATCCTTTTCCGAGAGCATTGCTAATGCAATTAATCCATGTAAATATTTTTTGACCGGAATGTAAATGCTAAACAGATATTTTCTTTTCCGCGCTTTCCGATTCTTGCAAAAAATATGTTTGCTTTATTGCCCGATTTGGCGTTTAATCACACTGGCTAGCTTGCAAAACTTTAATGAAAGCGGATGGGAATGAAAAAAAATATTCGGAATAATGGGATGCGTTTTTTAGGCGGCCTTTTTTTGGTGCTTGCCATTGTGTCCTTGGCGGCCTGCCGGACAACCGGCGCAAGGCCCGGTTCAAAGGCCGGCGACCTCGTGGTCGGCGTTTGTCCGGATTATCCGCCGCTTATGTTCCAACAGAACGGCAGGATTTTAGGCGTGGAAGTTGATCTGGCCTCGGCGCTCGGCCAGGCGCTCGACCGTCCGGTCCGATTCATGGAAATCAGCTGGGAAAATCAGATTGACGCCTTGCTGGAGGGCCGGATAGACATCATTATGTCAGGCATGACGGTCACCGAGGCGCGCAAGGTGCGCATCGCCTTCAGCGACCCCTACCTGCAGCTCGGCATTATGCCGCTGGTGCGCACGCGGGACGCGAAAAGATATGCCACAGCGGAAAATATTTTCGGCGGCGACGCCCGGATCGGAGTCAAAAAAGGGTCCACGGCCGATGTTTTTGCCAACCGCTATTGCCGCTCCAGTTCCATTACTTATGTTCAGCCCACCGATGCTTATTTCTTTCTCGTCAACCGCCGGATTGATGTTTATCTGCACGATGGTCCGGGTGTGATCTGGCTCGCCGCGGAACATGAAGCCGATCTTGCGGTAATCCGCAAGCCGCTTACCAGCGATGCAATCGCCTGGGGATTGCGCAAGGATGATCCGGAATTGCTCGCTTCCGTCAACCGCATCCTCGCCGGGTGGAAAAGCGACGGCACCCTGCAGAGGATTCTGGACAAATGGCTGCCGCCCGGACACGATAAAACAGAATAGAGCGTCTTATTTTTTATTTCATTGCGTTTTACTTTTTGCCTGTTAGAGTGCTTAACAAAGGTTTGTTTGCCATAATTAATCGTCTATGGAAAGGATGATAAAAATGAAACGCTTATGTATTTTGGCGTCCGCGGCAGTGGGGATCATGCTTTTGACAAACGGATGTTCAACGCCGGCTCCCAAACCGGTTGCAACCCTGACCATAAAAAATGATGTGGAGTTCACGGCGGAAGTTAGCGCCACCGTTACGGCCGATCAGAAGATTGTCATGGACGGCAAAAAATATGAAGTGGCCGACGTTCCCAAACAACTGGCCGTGAGAAATGCCAGCAAATATATCACGATTGTCGTCAAGCCTGAGTCAAAAATGACGCGGGAGACGTTGCTAGAGGTGATTAAGACGCTGGTTAAGAACAACTATTACGTCGTCATTGACGACAAGTCCAAATACGCCGATGTGCCCATCCCGCCGCGTTCCTGATTTTTTGCTGGACTGATATGCGGCTGCTATATCGCCGATCCGTTGGGATTAAAAGGCGAGGGGATACATGCAATCAAGTCTTTGCTGCGACGAAAGCTGACCATCCAATTTCACGCAACGGGTGGCGGATGAATTCAACGCCGATGAAAACCTCTGAAAAAGCCTGGCGCTTCGGCGGAAATTGCGGAAGTTCCTGCATCCGAACATGAGTATTAAACCTGTAAATTGTGCGGAAGAGCTAAAATAGATGGAAAGGAGCAGTCACATGAAACAAAGCAGCATGTTTGCGATATTGGCTGGAGTGTTTGGCGCGTTGCTATGTCCCGCGACGTTGTCAGCTGTCTTGCCGGATAATGGACAATCCATCCGGTTGCGGAATGGCGTAATTGATACATCGGCTGCCGCGCTGCAAGTTCAATGCGGCGTGCTCAACGCGCAGGATAAAATATCCTCGGACTCCAAAGCCATATTTGCCCAATCTGTGGTAAACAAGCGGTTGCCATTCATTATCCAGTTTGTGGGACCGGTCCAGCAGGCCTGGAAAGATGCGCTGGCACAGACCGGCGCGCGCCTGGGCGGCTATCTGCCGGATAACGCCTTTATTGCGGAGTTGACTTTAGACCAGCTTGACCGGGTGGCGGCGCTGGAATGCGTGCAATGGGCGGGACCTTTTAAACCCGATTACAAAGTTGATCCGGATTTAGGCCTACGGTTCGTTGCGGCGCGTCAGTCAGGGAGTGCGGCTGCGATTGATACTTTTACAATCCAGACGTTTTCTTCTGAAGCAGTTGCCATAGTGCGGGATGCTGTCCTTATCAGAAACGGGCAGGTCTTGTCGGTTTCATCCGTTGGACAGCGCGGATTAATTCGCGCCCGAATGTCCGTCGTCGTCGCCGCCGAACTCATCGGCCTGCCGGAAGTTGAATTCGTTGAAATCTATGTCGCGCCGCAGCTATGCAACAATGTCGCCACAGACGGCGAACACATGAATGTGCAAAGCCTGTGGACCAACCACAATCTTACGGGCGCAAGACAGGTTGTGTGCGTGGCTGATACGGGGCTTGATACCGGCGACACCAATACCATTCACCCGGATTTCAGCAACCGCGTCATCGCAGCTTTTGCGCTTGGCCGGCAGGATGACTGGTCCGATTCAACCGCAAATACGAATGGCGGCCACGGCACACACGTGGCCGGGTCCGTGCTAGGCAGCGGTGCGGCCTGGAGCAACGGCCTGTTTCGCGGCGCGGCCTATGAAGCATCGCTGGTGTTTCAAAGCATCATGGATGCCAACGGGAGGCTGGGCGGCATCCCCGATCCTTTGACAAATCTTTTCGGCCAGGCTTATACCAGCGGCGCCCGCATCCATACCGACAGTTGGGGGGCTTCCGTAACCGGGAGATATGACGCCAGTTCCCAGAGCGCCGACCAGTTCATGTGGGATGTCCGGGATATGCTGATCCTTTTTTCCTCCGGCAACGAAGGCACGGACGCCAGCGGCCGGGGCGTAATTGACCCGACTTCGGTCGGTTCACCCGCCACGGCCAAGAATGTGCTGACCGTGGGCGCATCCGAATCCAAGCGGCCGGCCGGATCGGGCGGCTATTCGGCATATACATATTTTGAGGCGTGGTCGAATGATTACCCTGCTGATCCAATCCGCAGTGATTTGATTTCCACCGCTTATGACACAATCAACCAGGGCATGGCGGCGTTTTCCAGCCGCGGCCCGTGCCTGGACGGGCGGTTCAAACCCGATATCGTGGCTCCGGGCACAGACATTATTTCCTGCCGTTCCAGAATGCCGGGCGCCGGCGTGGGATGGGGAACCGGTTCGGGCGTATTGGCTAATTCCGCCAGCAATTATTATGTGTTTATGGGCGGCACGAGCATGTCCACGCCGCTGACGGCCGGAACGGTCGCTTTGCTGCGCCAGTATCTCCAGGAGCGTCGCGGCATTACTTCGCCGAGCGCAGCCTTGATGAAAGCCATCCTGGTCAACGGCGCCCGTTCCCTGACGCCGGGTCAGTATGGAACGGGCCAGTATCGCGAGATACCCGCCGCGCGGCCGAACAATGTTGAGGGCTGGGGGCAGGTGGACTTGGCCAATACCCTTTTTCCCGCATCAGACGGGACCAATATCTATTATGATATGACAACTGACCCGCTGAGCACGGGAAGCTCCCGCACCTATTCGTTTATCATTTCCGGGACTAACCTGGTCAACATCACCTTATGCTGGTCCGATTATCCTGCCACGCTTTCGGCCGCGAATCAGCTCGTCAATGATTTGGATTTGACCGTGGTAACGCCCGATGGCGTCACCCATTATCCCAATGGCTTGACGAGCGCTGATCGGCTCAACAACACGGAAGGAGTTGATGTTTCCTGCGCCACCACCGGGACGATTCATGTCACGGTCCGCGGATACAATGTGCCAAACGGCCCCCAGCCTTATGCCCTGGTGATCCATGGCGCCGGTGTGTCGGTCCCGCCGCCTACCTTCGCTGACCCGGCTATGGTAGTCAATGGCAATTGGTATCTCTGGCTGGCGGCCATGGGATATCAGATAAGCGGGCCATATAATTTTGGGGTCTCAGCCGTGCCGCTGGCGGCTGACTTTGACGCGGATGGCAAAGCTGACCCGACCATGGTAGACGGCGCTTTGTGGTATATCTGGTTCACCGGTTCTGGCTACCAGCTGAGCGGCGGCCCATGGAATTTCGGCGTCTCTGGCACGCCGGTTGCGGCCGACTTTGATGCTGACGGCAAGGCAGACCCGGCCATGGTGTCTGCCAGTGGCGGATTGTGGTATATCTGGTTTTCCGGCGCTGGTTATCAGCTGGCGGGCGGCCCATGGAATTTTGGCGTGGCAGGCACGCCCGTGGCTGGAGACTTTGATGGCGACCGTAAAGCCGATCCCGCCGCAGTGGTCAATTCATTGTGGTATATCTGGTTTTCCGGCGCTGGTTATCAGCTGGCGGGCGGCCCATGGAATTTCGGCGTGGCGGGCACGCCGGTTGCGGCTGACTTTGACGCTGACGGCAAGGCAGACCCGGCCATGGTCGTTGGTCCATTGTGGTATATCTGGTTCTCCGGCCAGGGCTATAGTCTGTGCGGTGGCCCATGGAATTTTGGCGTGGCGGGCACGCCGGTTGCGGCCGATTTTGACGGACGGTAAAACTGGCATCATGAGCGTGAGTAGAGCCGGGGTCAGACTTACACTTTAAAGATTACGATCCGCAGTAAGCGGGGAGTAATTCGTCGGCTGGAGGCGCGAAGCGGAATCCCTGACCAAGCTCCCTGGCCGGCGCTCGGGCATAGGCGGGCAAGTGATCCGCTGCAATGGCGTGGTAATGCGATCCGGAGCCGATAAATTCTGGGCTATCAAGCCGAAGGAATATGAAAAATCAACATAATCCGGTTCAAGCAAGCGGCGGGGGCGTGAGATTTTCATGGCGGGACATCAAAGCTGTTCAATAAATGTTTCTACGTCAACACCGGCTTACTTTAAGACATAGCCCAAACGTTGCAAGGCTTTGACAGTCTCTTTGCCGGATACTAACGGAATTAAGACCTGGCCGAGGTAAAATCCGCCATTCAATTTCATTTGGACGCTTTCGGTTGATCATGCCAAATCATTCCGCTTCCAGAAACCCCATGCGTCGCATGGCCTGCCGATAGCTGTCAGATAAAAAAGCGACGACCTTCTCTATCGGAGAATTTCTTGCTTCATTGGTTTTGCTCTGGTATAAGACCATATCAATAATTACTTTGGACTCTGGAAGGTATTATCATGAAGGGCAACTGGCAAAGCGAGATCTCCGGATATTTCTCGGCGTTGTTCAGCGCCGCCAGACAGGGTGACGCGCGCGAGGAAAGCTTTTATCCTGCCTTGCAGTCATTCCTGGAAACTGCGGCTCTTGCTCATGGTAAAAAAGGCGTCCAGATTACTACGCTTCCAAAGCCAACCGAGGCGGGAAATCCGGACTTTCGGGTCTGGGACGGCCAAAGCCGCATCACGGGATATGTTGAAGCCAAGGCCCCGGGCGCGAACCTGGATCAAGCTGAAACTTCTGACCAGCTTAAGCGTTATATCCGCACATTTCCCAACGTAATCCTTACCGATTTTTACGAGTTCCGTTTGTATCGTGACGGCGTCCGAATTGCGCGCGTTGTGGCTGGTTTCGCGTTCTCAGCCGGAAAATTAAAACATCCTTCTGTTGTAAAGGATGCTGATGCTTTGTCGGCGTTGTTCGGTCAGTTCTTCTCGTTTGCCATGCCGCGGCAATTCACGTCCAAAACTCTGGCCATTGAACTTGCCAAGCGCACCCGCTTTATGCGCGATGAAGTTGTGGCCCTTGAGCTTCGCGGACAGGACGAAAAGGGCGCAAGCGAACTGATCGGCTTTTACAAGGCATTCCAGGATTTTCTGATCGCCAATCTCAAACTGGAGCAATTCGCCGATTTATATTCTCAGACCATTACCTACGGGTTGTTCGCCGCCCGCACGCGCGCGAAGGGAGATTTCAACCGCAAAACCGCTTTTGAACTGATTCCGCGCACCATCGGCATCCTCCGCGATCTGTTCCGCTTCGTCTCGCTCGACGAACTGCCGGAATCTCTAAAATGGATGGTGGACGACATCGCTGAAGTGCTGGCCAATGCCGACGTGAAGGGTATCCTTGACCGTTTCTATCAGGAAGGCAAAGGACGCGATCCGATCGTTCACTTTTACGAAACATTCCTGGCGGAATACGATCCGAAAGAGCGCGAACGTCGCGGTGTTTATTACACCCCTGAACCCGTGGTCGGCTATATTGTCCGCTCAATCCACCAGATTCTTAAGGATGTGTTCAAGCGCGCCGATGGTCTGGCCTCGGAAAATGTCACCTTGCTTGATCCGGCCGGCGGGACCATGACCTTCGTGGCCGATGCGGCAAAACTGGCCGTTGCGGAATATACCGGAAAATACGGCGAGGGTGCCAAGGCGGGCTTTATCCGCGACCATATTTTGCGCGACTGGTATGCTTTTGAGCTTATGATGGCCCCGTATGCCGTGGGCCATCTGAAAATGTCGTTTCTACTGGAGGAACTTGGCTGTGCCCTCCGTGACAATGATCGCTTCAAACTTTATCTTACCAACACGCTGGAATTTGAAGATTTGGAACAGACCGACTTACCCGGCATGCGTTCGCTCTCCGAGGAATCGCACCTTGCCGGTAAAGTCAAAAAGCAAGAGCGCATCCTCGTTATCCTAGGCAACCCGCCCTATTCAGGAATCTCGTCAAATAAGGGTAAGTGGATTACCGATTTGATTGAGGACTACAAAATGGTTGACGGCAAAAGCTTTGGAGAAAAGAAGCACTGGCTTCAAGACGATTATGTCAAGTTCCTGCGTTTTGCGCAGTGGAAGATTGAACAGGCCGGCGAGGGGATCGTGGGTATGATTACCAATCACGGCTATCTGGATAATCCAACCTTCCGCGGTATGCGGCAAAGCCTTATGCGCACTTTTGACCAGATTCACATTCTCAACCTGCACGGCAATTCGCTTAAAAAAGAAACCTGCCCGGATGGAAGCAAGGATGAAAACGTTTTTGACATCCGGCAGGGTGTCGCTATCTGTCTGCTGGTGAAACATAGCAAGACAACTCAGCCTGTGGTTCGCCATTCCGAACTATTCGGTCTGCGCGAAGCAAAATATGACTGGCTTGACAAACATCATATAAACAATACCACATGGCACGAGGTAAAACCTGTTACGCCATTCTACTTCTTTGCGCATCAAGAGACTCGCGGAAACAAGCT
>Ga0074199_1001094_pt1 | contig 28025 bp, 27 predicted proteins | sample EPASupsiteSAE347_FD_64528 | JGI IMG/M metagenome (GOLD analysis project Ga0074199, IMG submission 64528) | Bioremediated contaminated groundwater from EPA Superfund site, New Mexico - Sample SAE3-47 | ecosystem: Environmental > Aquatic > Deep subsurface > Groundwater > Contaminated ... | reverse complement strand
ACGCCGTAGCTTCTGAGCGAAGGGTGGCGGTGAGCCGATTTCAGAAAGGCTCGGCTCAGCCTCGCCCTCCAACTTCTCCGCAAAATTGTCATATGCCTGCCCAGCCACAGGCCAGGGTTTCAATGGAACGATCTAATCCTTGCTGGATTGCCTTTGCCATTAAAACGCCGCGCTCGGCGATAAGCCGCCGCGCTTTTTGCACCAACTGCCGTGCTTTGTCCGGGGCCCGGTCTATTTCCAGCAGTCGCTCTGCGATCTGTGAGCCGGTGACGTCGTCAATTTCAAAAAGCCAGTCTTGAAGCCCAATGTCGCGCCACATCTGCCCCTTGCTCGTATCGGTGGGTTGGCGCACATGTATCGCCGGCGTGTTATTGGCGATGGCGATGATCGGCGAATGCATCTCCAGGCTCACAACCGCCGCGGCGCGGCGGTAGGTTGAGGCGGCTTCGTCCGTAAGCCAGTAGCTGGCCAGCGCGGTCACATTGGGTTTAACATCGTCAGGCAATGGATCAAAAAGGAGCGGCTTCAGCAGGCTGACTTCATAGGTCTGCTCCGGGCAGAGCAACGCCTTGCATCCCGTTCCGCGCACCCATGCCACGATGACTTCGCGCAGTTTACGATGGTCAATCTCCCAGTATTTCTCGTTTTCAGTATTTCGGTGCGTAATCTCTTTGGCAGTCATGCCATGCCCGTAGCAGGGCGTATAACGCAGACGGGGCACAAAGCATGCGAATCCGTTTTTTTCCAGCGCATGGGCGCGGAGAAACGTTTCTGACTTTGCGTCGTTGCGCAGGTCAAGATAGAACGTTGCGTCCGGCCCGAAATCAAACAACGGACCGGTAATGCCTTCTGCCTGCAGGGCGGTAAGGGATGTTGAGTCCCGGCAGAATACGAACTGCGCTCCGGCAATCAGGCCGCGGCTGTCATGGATTTGGCCTGCGGTTAAGGTTACCCCGGCGATGCCATAAGGTTTGTTTGACGCGTTTTTCCATTGTTCAATCTGCCGGAGGCCGGCGAGGCTTGGCCCCGAGCCATGCAGGAAAAAATCGCACTTTTCCAGCGCGGTCCTTTGCTCAGCGGCGGTTGAGGCGATGCGCAGGGTGGGGAACCGGGCGCGGAGCATCTGCGCGACTTCCATTGAGACCTCGTGGGGCCACAGGGTGACTTCGCTCTCCGGCAGATATTTTTCAATCAACGCGAGTATTCCGGGCGTATGCGCAATGTCCCCGATGTTCACCGTCTGCCACGACGAACAAAGCAGTATCCGTCCGGCATGTCCATGGAAGTCAGCGCGGCAAGAAATCCGATTAGTCTCAAGCTTGATCGGTTGCTTTTCCATCGCTTGTCCTCCGCTAAATTATTTTTGTTTTTCAGTCACCCCTGGGATAACGCGGTCGTTCTGGCCGATGTTGCATCCGTGCGCAATCAGCATTTTTTGCAGTTCAATCCGTTCCACTTGCCGCGGGGGAATATTGTGTTTGAGCGACAGTCCCGCGGCGGTGCCTGCGGCCTGGCCCATGTTCAGGCAGCACATCACCAGCCGGCATCCGGATTGCGCCTCAAAGTCGGCGGAAAGACATCGTCCGGCAACCAGTAGGTTGTCAACTTTGAGCGGAACGAGACTGCGATAGGGGATGTCATAGGATGGCGCCATCTCCAGCACGGCATCCTTGCCGGTCCGGCCCTGGGCGTCGCACAGCACTTCCGGGCCGCCGGGCGGGAAGGCGCTGGAGCCGAAAACCGTCATGCTCGCGCCGGGGTAGCATGTTTTTCCGTTGATCTCCGCCTTCATCCACTTCTGGTTTCCCGGCACGTCGGGACTGTGGATGTCAAAACCATGCGCGCTCATGGTAATCACATCGTCAAAACGGTAGTGTTGCACCAGGTCCCAGCCGGTGACGACATATTCGCCCAGCACGCGCCGCGTTTCGCGCACCCCGAGTAGTATGCCGGTGTCAATCAGCCAGCACTGTTCAAAACCGGGAACATTGGCCTTGATGAATTTCCGGAGCAGGTCAACCTGCTCGCGGCCTTCAAGATACATGCGCGTAAGGTCCCGGTTGTCCAGGGGATTGCAGTTGCGCGAATGCGCAAAACAGATGCTTACCTCATCCATGCGGCTGTGTTCGGGCCGCCCGGGAACATGGGTCATCCAGTTGAGATGGTTTTCAATTTCAGCAACCTGCTGCCAGCCTTGCGATGCTTGCTTCTCAATCAAACGCGTCCACCTCGGATCCGAGGCCTTGAGAGTTGAATTTATATAAGCGTCCCAGTCAACGCCGCCCAGACGGAACTCCAGCGAACAGGCCTGCATTTTTCCGTCCGACACCCGGCCCTGCATGTATTCGCATCCCGCAAAAAACGCCGCATCCGCGTCGCCCGAACAGTCAATGACCCGCTTTCCAAGGAGCGCTTTACGGCCGCCCTTGCTTTCCACCACAACGCCGCAGATGGCGTTGTTCCGGACAAGGGAATCCACCACGTGGGTCACCAGCATTAGATCACAGCCGGATTCTTTTACCATGCGGTCCAGCACTAACTTGTGTTTTTCCGGATCGGAGTTGCGGTGCCAGAGTCCGTTCGTTTCCTCCAGTTTGTCAAACATTTCCCGGCCGATGCCGTATACAAAATCAAGCGGGATGTTCACCAGCCCCAGCGTGGCCAGCCCTCCCAGGGCGGATTCGCGTTCCAAAATGATTGTTTTGCATCCCGCCCGTGCCGCAGAAATGCCGGCGCCGATTCCCGCCATGCCGCCGCCGACAACGATGACATCATAACGGCCGTCCAATGGCAGAGTCCGCTTCTGTTCAATGACTCCATCCGGCGTTGTTTCATAAGGTTTTTTCGTTTTTATCTCCCTTTGATGCACATCTCGTTTTGGTTCATTGAGTTTCACGGATTTATCCTCCTTGTCCTGTTTATGTTAGTCGGTTTGATTCATTTTTTTGCCGGAATCAGCGGTGTTTTCTTCCGGGGAGACGAGTCGCTCAATTGCCTCCGAAGCGCAGTTCTTGTAACATCGGCCGCAGCCGATGCATTTATCCTGATCAATAACAGCTCCGCTTGCGGTCATGCGGATCGCCTTGACCGGGCACTCGTAGAGGCAGGTGCCGCAGAGCGTGCATCCCCTTTTAACTGAATAGATGGCCTTCATCGGATTCTCATCCTTTCTGTTGATTTTCCCGAAGATCAGTCCCGCCATAGCGCAGGGTAAGATTGACAGTCATTTGTTCGCCGGCTTTTTTCAAGGCGCGGATAATCTTTTCGCGATTTGCCCCGCGAAAACGGTAGGCCGGCACTGCCACGCCCAGCGTGGCCCAGACCTTTTTGTCCGGCCCGAAAACCGGCGCGGCTACGGCTTCGGACTGGCCGTCATCAGCCCGCCAGAACGCCAGGCCCTGACTGCGGATTTCCGACAATTTTCTGTTCAACGCTTCGCGGTCCGCGATGCCGTCCCAATAACGTCCAGGCAGTCCGTTTTTCTTCAGCACGCAGCGCAGGTTTTCCTCGTCCTGGTAGGCCGTCAAGAGGCGTCCGGAGGCGGTATCGTAAGGCGAGCCGCGGAATTCCATGGATGCATTCACGGTCACGCTCTGGTTTACGGAGACGCGTGCAATGTTATAGCGGCTTCCATCATGCATGATGCTCACGGAGGCCAGTTCGTGCAGCTCTTCGGCCAGGGCGCGGGCATGCTCCGCGGCAATTTCCTGGAGGATGGTCTGGCGCCGGGGCGATTCCGCCAGATCAATGATCCGGGGGCCGATGGAGTAACATTTGGCGGCATTTTTGCCGAGATAGCCGAGCGCCTGCATTGTTTTCAGGATGTGCGAAAGGGTGGCCTTGTGGATTTTTAGCTGGCGGCTGATTTCAAAAAGGGTGGCCTGGTCTTTTTTTTCTGCCACGACCCGGAGGATGGCGTCCATCTTTTTTAATACTTTGATCATAATTCCTCTTTTCTTATTGTGAAACTGGTTTCATAATTCCATATAAAACGTATTTTGTCAAGCGAAAAGAAACTCAAAAAAGTGGTTTGCTTTTTGCTTGAAAACATTCCGCGGCCGCATAGTATCTGCTTGCCGATTATGTCCGCGCGGAGCTTTGTTTTGCATGCTGAAAGAAAATAATTCCATGTGTTCCGAAGGCCGTTTTCATTCGCCTTCGCCAGCCTGCCCGAGACGACTCGGGTCGGCCAGGGAATACCCTGCGGCTCTTGGCCTTCGTAGCCCCTTGGGCGAAGTAGGTTGCCGCAGGGATGAATGGCGAGGTGAACCACGCCGAAGTTCGTCAGAACGAAGGCGGGTTGGCTTCGGCGGAATTCCGCTAAGATACCCCGCTGCTTGCAGCGGGGAGCTTCATTGGATATTGCCGTTGTTGTTTGTCATGGTCCTGCTGATCGTGGCGCTGCTTCCGACCTTTCCCTTCGGGTCCGATGAGGGCGATAACATCCTCGGGGCCTTTTCCGTTTTGAACGGCGGCGATGTCTACCGGACGTTTTATTCCCAGCACATGCCGTTCGGTTATTATTTCACGGCCCTGCTGGCTTTGTGCGGGGCGGAAAGCGTGCCGCAATTCCGGATTGCTTACGCGGTGTTCCTGGCTCTTTTCTGGGCCTGGCTGTGCTGGTCCTATGCGCGGCGCATTCCGGCCGCCATGCTGATTTTTCTCCTGCTGGCTTTTCCTTTGTCCGCGCCTTTTTTCCTCGGCCATGTCATCCTGGCCGATAATTTGAGCAGCCTGGCGCTCCTTACGCTTTTGCTGGAGCTGATCGTTTATGATGGAGCGGAGGGGCTTAAGCCGGCGCGGGGGGCAGTAATTTCGCTGGCGGCTTTCGTCGCCATAACATCGTGTTTCCTGAGCGTGTATCCTGTTTTTGCGTTCATCGCCGGGTTGATACTGCTTGATCTGCGGCGCAGCGGCTGGCGTCTTAAATATACCGGAGTTGTAGCCGGGGGCGATGACCCCGGACCGGCCTCGGCGAGGCCGGCTACAATTGTTAGTTGCCGAAGGCCTAATTTATTTCCGTTCCGGCAATATATCCTGCTGGCGGCCATGATGACGTTCCCGTTTGCCGTCTTGATAGGCTGGTATGCTTTGACCGGCAACCTCGGCCGTTTTTATTTTCAGGCTTATGAATTCAACCGGACGGTTTACGCAAAATATGTATGGGGCGGCAATCAGCCCGCGCTGTTGACGGCTTTCTTCATGCTGCCCCTGGTCTGGATTCAACACGCAATCCTGGCCATGAAAACCGCGCTCCAGACTTTAACCCTGCCGCTGGACCTTTTGCTGGCTTTTGCCAATCTGGGATTTATCATTTTTATCAGGCGGGGATTGTTTTTTTCCGTGGTCCTGTTTTTCTTTCTGGTGCTTACCGGCACACGCAGTTTCGGAGGATTCGGCTACACCGGTTTCCATTCAGCGCCGTATTTCATGGTGTCTTTGGTTTCCCTGGGGTGGCTGATCGCCTTGCTCTGCCCTCCTGCGCCGGCAGAAAGCCCTAAGGAGTATTCTCATCTGGATAAGACAAGATGGCGATCTTGGCTTCGGAGGGTTTCGCAAAGACTTCACCGTCCGCGCCGCCTGAAAATGCTGACAGCAGCCGGCCTGCTCGTTCTTTTCCTGCTGGCCGCGGCTCCCGGTTATTTAAGGGCCATTCTGCCGGTTTATGGGCGCCTGGCGCGCTCTGAACACAGGGGAGGTTTGGAGCAGTTTTTTGCGACCCCCTATGACCGGGAAATAAAGGCCTTGACCAGGCCGGGCGATCGGATATGGAGCGCGGGCATCAACGGATATATTTATATTAACAACCGCTGTTTGCCGGCCGGCCGGATTCCCGGCCTGGTGCCGTGGTTTGTTGAGAGTTATACGGATGAGATTATCGCCGACCTTGATAAAAATAAACCCCGCGTGGTTATCTTTCCGGCCGAGGGCGCGGTGTGGGGGCATGCTCTCAAGGATTTTGGCCGGCCGATATTCAGTTACATTCAGGCGCATTATCATCCCTTGGACGCCAATGCGCCCGTGAAAAAGGATATTTATGTCTTAAACGACCAGCCGTCCGCCATGTAATTTTTGCTTGTTTTTGTCGCTGAGGGATGTGATTGTTTAGCAGCCGATCAGGTTTTCGCCGGTAGTAATAAAGCTGGACAATATGAATGTCATCTACGCCCGCTATAACCGCCACCGTCTGCCGCCTTTTCAAATTGAGACCACAATTGTTGAGGCAAACGGCGCGAAAACTGTCGTTAAAAGAGCCCTGACTCCCGGGGCCGCGCATCACATTCAGGCCATGCGCGCCGGTTATGATCTGATTCAAAGCCATCTGCATACCGGCGGCCTGACTCTGCCGCGCTTGGCGGGATTTGACGGTTCAACCATCAGCTTTCAATATATAGAGGGAACCAGCCTTGACCGGCTTCTTTTTCAGTCCTTCCGTGCCAGGGACAAAGAGTCCTTTTTTAAAATAATAGATGATTATTGCGCGCTCCTGAAAAAATCATTCCCCGCCGGAACGCAACCGAATCTCACCGCAAAGATCAGCGAGGTTTTCGGCATTACCGCATTAAACCTGCCGGATTGCGGCGGCTGGCTTCCTCTGGCGGCGGTTGACGCGGTGTTTGAAAACATCATTGTTTCCGGCAAGTCATATTGTTTAATAGATAATGAATGGGTCTTTGAAGGCGGCGTGCCGGCGGCATTTGTTGTTTTCAGGAGCCTGTTTTATTTTCACAAGGTAAAATATTTTGAGCTCGGCATTGAGCAATGGGTCCCGTTTGAAGAATTGCTCGCGCACTGTAAGATACTGCCCGAGCAGGCCGCCCAATATCGCGCCATGGACGAAAAGTTTCAGGCGCATGTCTACGGGCCGGACCGTTGTTATAAATACAAGGACCAATATAAAAAACGGCAGATATCCGTGCATCAACTGGAACAAACCGTTGAGCACCAGCGGGCCGTGGTGCGCAAGTATCATGATGCCATCCTGCAGAAAGACCGCGTCATCAATGAAATTACCCGCTCGCTCGGCTGGCGGCTCTGGCGGAAAATTTCCGGGGCTGTCAATCTTTTGTGTCCGGCCGGCTCTCGCCGGCGCCGGCTGGCAGACCGCTTGATGTCCGTTTTCAAGGCGCATCAGCAAGAGGGCTGAATGGGGATTTATGTTTTTTCGCAAAAAATGAACGGCTGGTCAGGAGGGAATCTTGTTGAAAACTCAATTGATTGATGCCAATGCGGTTTTCGGGGGAACCAAGCGCCCCGGGGCTCCATGGGTGACAAAAAAGGATATAATTGCGGAAATGAAGCGTTTGTCTATTTCGCGGGCGATTGCGCGCGTGCTTCCTCCGAATGCCGGTGACGTCATGGTCGCCAATCGGCGGCTCTTTCGGGATTGTGCCGGGGACCGCCGCTTGATTCCCTGTCCTTTAATGCTCCCATCGGGCGGCGGCGATTTTCCGTTGGAAGATGAGCAGGCCGATCAATTCATAAAACAAGGCGCCCGCATGGTCTGGATTCGTCCCGGTTCAGACCGGTTCAATTTGACCGAGGTCGTGACCGGCCCCATGTTCAAGGCGCTGGCCGTCCGCCGTTTGCCGGTTTTATGCCTGATGGATTTGGTTTCCTTGGACGATATGGATATGCTGGCGCGCCGTCATAAAGGTTTGCGGATTGTCGCCGCCAATGTCGGTTATGGTCAGTTGCGGATCATTTTGCCCATGCTGAAGGCCTATCAGAATTTTTATCTGGCCATGGGGCGCGGCGCGGCCGATCATGACTTCTTGTCCATCATGGAACGGGCAAGAGTCATTCATAAGATATTCTTTGGAACGGGATTTCCGGAGTCTGAGCCGATGATGGCAATTACCCAGTTGATGTATGCCGATATTTCGGAAAATAACCGGCAAGCCGTGGGGGCCGGCAACCTGATGCGTTTGTTGAACGAGGTGCAGAAATGAAATCTCTTTTGGAAAAGGCGCGGAACGGCAAACCGCTTGGCTTGAGGCCGGGTATTGATATGCACGGCCATATCGGACGCTGTAATTTTTCCATTCCGGATTTCAGCGGCGCCAGCCTGGTGCGGTCCATGGATAAAGTGGGCATCCGCAAGATATTGCTCAGTCATATGAACTGCATGAACTTTGATGTCCGCTGGGGTAATGACGTCGTGGCGCGGGAAATACGGAATTATCCCGGCCGGATTGAAGGATACGTTTCCTTGTGGCCCGATTCCTCCAAAAATGTGCATAATGAAATTAAACGCTGCCTGAAACTCGGGTTCGGCGGCATCAAAATGCATAATGTTAATAAAGTCCGCTATAATGATCCGGTCTATGCGCCGGCATGGGAAGTGGCCAATGAGCGCTATTTACCGGTGCTGATGCACACCTGGGGCGACGAGCCGACCATGGGCGATGTGCGGGCCATGGCGGAAAAATATCCCGGCGCAGTGCTCCTGACGGGCCATTCCGGCGCCAGCGCCGAGGAAAAATACATTGCGCTTGCGAAAGAAATGCCGAATGTTTACCTGGAGTTATGCTATTCGCAGGGGCCCCGCGGCCTCGTTGAACGGTTCGTGCAGGCCGTGGGAGCCGAAAAAATAGTCTTCGGCAGCGACGCCCTCTTTTATTCGCTTCATCATCAAGTGGGCAAGGTGATCGGCGCCAACATCGCCGAGAAAGAGAAAGAAATGATTCTGGGAGAAAATGCGGCCCGTCTGCTCGCCCGCCGCCGGCTGGATTAAAAAATCAGCCGTGCCGGTAGTGCCGGTCCACGAGCGGAGTCGTTCCGATGTAGCGTCTGAAAAGCGTGTATTTTTCGTAGTTTTCCTCGTGTTTTTTGCGGGATAACGACTCGTGATGGTAGAGTTCGGCAAAGGGCGTGTAAATTATCTTGTATCCGAGCCAAGTTATTTTCTGGCACAGGTCGGCATCCGAAAAACCGATCGGGAAATGCACCTCGTCAAATCCGCCCGCTTGCTGAAACACTGATTTGCGGATCAGCATGCAGGCGCAGGTCACCGCCGAAACTTCCCGCTGGACTCTTGTGTAATAGCCCTCCTCAACATTGAAATTCATGGCGCAGAAATAAATATCCGGCTTAAAGGTCATGCCGGCGTGCTGGAGTCCGCCGTTTTTTCTGATCAGACGGCAACCGACCGCGCCGACCTTGTCGCGGTAAATGTGTTCCAGCATGGCCTCCAGCCAGTCGCCTTTGGTCACCTCCAGGTCGTTGTTCATGAAGAGCAGCAGTTCGTTTTCTATTTTTGCCACAACCTGATTATGGAGCCGGGAATAATTGAACGGCTCGTTGAACTCAATTATTTTTGTCTTGAACCTGGAACCGGCCGAAAGCTCGCGGAGCAGGGCATGTGTTTCCGGCAGTTCCGATCCGTTGTTGACCAGATAAAGCGCGAAATTTTTGTAGGACGTTTTTTCCATGCTGGCCAGCAGCCGGCGGAGGCAATCCGGCTGATCGCGGAACGGAATAATGACCGCCACTTCCGTCTGCTCGGACGGAAGTTCGTATTTGACGCGGTACCAGGGAAAAGAATCATCGGTAACCGCGGCCCGGATTCCATTCCGGTCAAGGTAAGCCTGGATGGCCTTTTTGCCGTTGCGGTATGGTTTAGGAAGCTCATGGCCGGAGGCGCGGTCATAAGCGCGCACGTCGCCGGAGGTGGCCAGGCGATGCGACCGCCAGGCATACAGAAAATAAGGAAGATGGCGGAATTCAAGACGGTTCTCCAAGGCGCGGATCACAAGATCGTGGTCCTGCGCGCCGTCAAACGCCGGTTCAAGCAGGCCGATCCGCATTAATTGTGATTTTTTAATAATACAGAAGTGCAGGACTATATTGCACGAAAGCAGGAGGTCCAGCGAGGGCTGGCATTTGGACATTTTGCCGATGATAACGCCCTCGGAATTGATCACCGCCTCGTTGGTAAAAAACATGTCCGCATCGCAACCGGCGTTCAATGTTCTTGCAAAATAAGCCAGGGCGTCCGGGTGCAGTAGGTCGTCATGGTCCATGAAGGCCGTGTATTCACCCGTGCTGGCCTGGATGCCGGCGTTCGTTGCGCCGCTGATCCCCAGGTTTCTGGAGTTGCGAATGATTTTGACTTTCGGCGCTGCTTTCAGGCGCTCCAGCATTTCAAGGACCGCGGGCAGGGTTGAACAGTCGTCCACCAGGATCAGCTCGTAATTCTGGTAGGTCTGGGCCAGAACGCTTTCCACGGCCTCTTTCAGCCAGCGGGAATTGAAAACGGGCATGATAATTGAAACGAGCGGAACGCGTCTGAGCAGGGGCAGGTAAGAGGAGGAATTTGAACGGAGGGGCGGCGGGAATTTTTCAGCCATGCCCAGAAAACGGCGCGGAATAAATTTGTATTGCAGCAGATTGAGGCGCACCAGCAGAAACGCCTGGCGGATTCCCTGGTTCCAGCATGCCAGAAAAAAAAGCGAAATAAGTTTGAATATTTTCCCCATCATCAAATTCCTGTTCACAGAAACCCCGTCCTGGACCACGGTTCGTTAGCCGGAATAAAGGTAAAGTTATTGTTTTAAGCTGTTCTTGTCAATAACGCCTGCGGACGGAACCAATAGTTAGATCCATTTGAGAAGATTTTTGGAGGGTGAACCCCGCAAAATGCGGGGCAAGCCTGTGGTTTACCACGCTTTCGGCGTGGTGAGCCTGCCCGAGCCCGTTCCCAGAGCGGCTCGGCAGAGCCTCGCCCTCCATGGCGCATTTTGGCTTTGCAATGCCTTATTTCACAAGCTCCAAATAACCGGATTTCCTGCCGGAAAAGGGGGGTAATTTTTTTTTTGAATTTTTTTGAAAAAAAGTGTTGACATTTGGTGGGGCAATGTGTCAAATAGTGTCAAGAAAGGATGCTAAGGTGGGAAGTAATGACATAGAGCAACCTGTTCCGGTCGCCGCTGGGGGGGGATTTGCGGGTAATTTTACCCATTCCCTTGACCCCAAAAAGCGCATGACCATTCCCGCCGTCTGGCGTGACCAGGTCGGCGAACCAAAAAGTCTTTATGTGCTGCCGGGATTAAATAATGAAAAATGCCTCTACGTTTATCCGGCGCACGAGATGGCCCGCCGCCTTGAAAAATTTCGCAAGATCAGCATCGGCGACAAAAAAGCGAGAATGTTTGCCCGTCTGCTGGCTTCAAGTTCTGACCTGATTGCCTGGGATTCCCAGGGCCGGATCAGGATTAAGGACGAACTCCTTTCCCAGGCCGGGATCGGTCCCCGCGTCAAACTGATCGGCGCCTGGGACAGGTTTGAATTATGGAATCCGGAGGAATGGGACAAGGTCGCCGGCTCGGTTGATCAGGCGGCGATGGAAGACGCCGTGCGATATGTTGAATTTTAACGTTAAAAACATGCGGGCAAGCCGCCGCGCAAATTACGGAGGATAAAAATGAAAGCGGTTAATTATTTGGGTGTCAACGGTGCCATGAAATGCGAGACCAGAATAATGCGCCGTTTTATTCTTCCGGATAAGACCAATGTCGCGCGTTCCCTGCGGTTCGGAGCGCATGCCTTTGCCTTGAACGGAACAATGCAGATCCTGCCCGTGGGCAATTATGAACGCCTGCGGTTCTGCGGAAAAGAATCCGGCGGACAGGCCAAAAAAATCATTAAAACGATTTTCAACGGACTCAACGTGCGTTCCCTGCTGATGTGAACGCCGGTTTGCAAACCCTGGCAAGAGGAGGGTAATGACCATGGAAAATGGAAAATTCGTTATGAAATGCTGTATTTGCGGGCGCGTAAAGACGGACGATGGCTGGGAATATCAGTTTCGCGGTCAGGACGACGAAAGTTTGTGTTCCCATGGTTTTTGCACGGTCTGCTATGAGATGGAGATAAAGAAGATCAGAATGCAGGGAGTTATGCCCGCGCTGGCGGTGTATCAGTAAGCAGCGGGCGACTTCCGGGAATCTGTTGCCGGGAGATGAATGTTTGGCATGCATGATCCCGTAATGGTGAGGGAAGCGGTGGAAATGCTCGCGGTGCGCAAAGGCGGTGTTTACGTTGATGGAACGGTCGGGTCCGGCGGTCATGCCAGGGCCGTGCTGGAAAATCTGGCCGGCGAGGGAATGTTGATCGGCATAGACCGCGACCGCGAGGCACTCGCGCTCGCGGATTCTGCCCTGAAACCCTGGGCCGGCCATTACCGGCTCGCGCATGGGAATTTTGCCGACCTTAAATCTTTGCTTGAGCATTTCGGCGTCCGGCAGGTTGATGGAATATTGTTTGACCTGGGAATGTCGGCCATGCAGGTGGAACAGGCCGAACGCGGGTTCAGCTTCATGAAGGACGGCCCGCTTGATATGCGCATGGATCATTCCCTGAAAACAGACGCCACCCGGCTCATAGAGGAAACGGATGAAGAGGAACTGGCCCGGATCATAGAGCAATACGGCGAAGAGCGTGACGGCCGGCGGATTGCCAGGGCCATCGTGATTGAGCGCGAAAAAAAGGGGACTTGGACAACCCGGCGGCTGGCAGAGACGGTGGCATCTGCCCTGCGCCGGCGAAGAGGCAGAATTCATCCGGCGACAAGGACATTTCAGGCCCTGCGCATCGCGGTGAACGATGAACTGGCCGCCCTTGAGCAGGGATTAAAAGATGGCATTGCGCTTCTTGCGGCGTCCGGACGGATGGCGGTGATTTCCTATCACAGCCTGGAGGACCGGCGCGTGAAACAGATTTTTAAGGAACATATTGGCCGATGGGCGTCCCTGCCGCAAGGCGGGAGCAGGTGGGAAGGCATGGAGCCGGTTGTCAAACCGGTCACCAAAAAGCCCCGGATGGCATCCCGGGCGGAAATTATGCTGAACCCCCGCGCCCGGTCGGCAAAAATGCGTTGTATAGAAAGGACAGGCTGAAGTATGGCAAATAAAAATCGCAGAAAACAAATCCAGGGTTATGCCGTTCCCGTTCCGGTTGTGTCCGTGCTGGTAGTCGCCATGCTCCTGCTCCTGGCATACGTCTGGCTGGATGTCCGCGGCAAGGCTTTGGGGGCCAGGATAAAATCCCTTGAGCAGCAGCAGGCTGAATTGCAGAAAAAATATGATCTTGAATTGTTGAAGTGGGAAAGAATCAAGGCGCCGCAAAACATTGAAAAAATGCTCGCCCAGAACAACTGTGCCATGATCTGGCCGGAAGAGGGCAATATCGTGCGCCTGAACGAATCGGTAGATGTGGCTTCCAGAATGACGGATGATAAGTCTCAACTGGCGCAACTTTCCATTTTGACCAAGCCGCTTGTCCATGACTGAACATAAGTATCAATACCGCCTTTTTTTTGTGGTGCTTATAGTTCTCGGCGCGCTGAACGGCCTGATTGCCCGCCTCGTTTATCTGCATTTTCGTTTTGGCGAAGGGGTGGACCGCAATGTGCGGATCATTGAAACGCGCCGTCTGGAAAGGGACCTGCTGGTTGCCCGCGGCAAAATTTTTGACTGCCGGGGCAATACCCTGGCGCTGGATATTGTCAAAAAAGAAATCTGCGCCGATCCAGCCGTCATTCTCAGCAACACTTGCGCGGAAGCCGTGGCCGCCAACATCGGCCGGCTGTTGAACGTCAGCCCCGCCCGCATTCGCGAGCGGCTGAATCAGCCGGGACGGCGTTTTGTCTATCTTGGCGGCTATGGCCGGCCGGTTGAGGAGGAACAGGCGGCTGAGCTGGAAAACATGAAATTGCCGGGGTTGTTTATGCGGGATATGATGGTGCGTTCCTATCCGCGGGGAAACAGCATGTGCCATGTGCTGGGTTATGTCAATTTTGATTCGGAACGCGTCGGGTCGGCCGGCATTGAGCAGAAATGGCATAAATATCTCTATGGCGTCCATGGCCTGTTGATCAGCGAACTTGACGGCCGCCGGCATGAGCTCTATGACCGGCGGCTTTTTGAACTTAAACCCCGCACCGGGGCCGACGTTACCTTGACGCTTGACCATTATGTGCAGTATGTGGTGGAACAGGCGCTGGAAAAGGCGGTGCGCGAAAACCAGGCCTCCGCGGCCTGGGCCATTGTGGAGCGGGTCAAAACCGGTGAAATTATGGCCATGGCAAGCTATCCCAGTTATGATCCCAACAATTTTCAGAACGCTTCTCCGGAACTGATGCGCAACCGGTGCATCGGCGTCAATTATGAGCCCGGTTCAACTTTCAAAATGACGGTTATTGCGGCCGCCTTAAATGAGAAAGTGGTGACATCATCCCAGATTTTTGATTGCGAAAACGGCACCTGGATTTATAACAGAAGGCCATTGCATGATTTTCACCCCTACGGCATGTTATCGGTGGCCGATATCATCAAAAAATCAAGCAATATTGGCGCGGCAAAAGTGGCGGTCCTTCTCGGGCAAGACAAACTCTATCAATATCTGCGGGCCTTTGGCATCGGGCGGCCGACGGGCATTGACCTCCCCGGCGAGGAAGGGGGGATGCTGCATCCGTTGCCCGAATGGACGTCGCTCAGCGTAACCCGCGTTGCGATTGGACATGAAGTTGCCGTAACGGCCCTGCAGATGCTGCAGGTATTATGCACCATCGCCAATGACGGTGTTTTAATGAGACCTTACCTCGTCCAACAAGTTGCCGCCCCGGACGGCCAGATTCTTTTTGAACAGCATCCCAAAGCCGTTGGCCGTCCGATTCAAACCGAAACGGCCCATGAAATGAAACGCCTGCTGGCGCGGGTCACAGAGGAGGGAGGCACGGGACACCGGGCTGCCGTGGAAGGCTATTCTGTTGCCGGAAAGACAGGTACGGCCCAGAAAGCCATCCCCGGCGGATATTCCGATACACTCAACATGGCTTCCTTTACCGGTTTTATTCCCGTGGATGACCCGCAGTTGGCGATTATTGTGGTCCTGGACGAACCGAAAGGGGCGGTGCATACCGGCGGCGTTGTGGCCTGCCCGGTTTTCGGCGAAATCGCCAGCCAAATAGTGCGTTATCTGGATGTGCCGCCCTCAACGACCGCCGTGGCAGAGGGCAAGATAAATGATAAAATTGCCGGCCTTTCATCTCCGGGGAAGGGATTATGAAATTAAGTGTTTTATTGGAATCAATCAAACCGCTCTCGGTCAATCCGCACTCCGACCCTGAAATCAAGGGGCTCGCCTATGATTCGCGGCAGGTCAGGCCGGGCTATATTTTCTTTGCCCTCAAGGGCCGGCGCGAGGACGGCCAACTTTTTATTCAGGATGCCGCGGCGCGCGGCGCGGCGGCTGTCGTTTTGGAACAGGCCGGCCATGCGGCGCGCGGGGCGGTCTCCGTTGGCAAGGGCCAGGCCGTCGTGCTGCATGTTCCCGACGCCCGCCAGACAATGGCGCAAACCGCCCGCGCCTTTTACCGCAATCCTTCGGCAAAATTAAAAGTCATCGGCATAACGGGGACCAACGGCAAGACAACCACGGCCTTCATGATCATGAATATTCTTGATACGGCCGGTTTCAAGCCCGGCATGATCGGCACGGTTGAATATATAATAGGAAAACGCGTAATCCCGGCGACCAGGACCACGCCGGAGTCGGTTGATCTCCAGCAGATGCTTGATCAGATGGTTGCCGCGGATTGCCACAGCGCGGTGATGGAAGTTTCTTCGCACGCCCTGGTGCAGAAAAGGGCGTGGGGGGTGGATTTTGATGCGGCGGTTTTCACCAATTTGACGCAGGATCACCTTGACTACCATGAAACAATGGAAAAATATTTTCAGGCCAAAACTCTGCTTTTCAGAAATTTGGACCGCGGGACAAAAAAACCGGTGGCCTTGATTAATATTGACGATTCATTCGGAGAGCGATTGGCAAACTTGCCGGAGATTAAAACGAGTGTGATTACTTACGGCCTGCATGCGCTCTCCGCGGTGCGCGCGTTTAACCTTCAATTGACAGGGCAGGGGAGCGCTTTTGAAGTCATCAGCCCCTGGGGCCCGGCAAAAATTGCGCTGAACTTGATGGGGCGTTATAATATCAGCAATGCCCTGGCCGCCTTCAGCGCCTGCGGCGCCCTGGGGATTGAGCCGAAATTGATGGCCGATGTTCTTCAGCAGATGACTTTTGTTCCCGGGCGGCTGGAGGAGATCCAGACCGACGCCGGCTTCCAGGTCTTTGTTGATTATGCCCATACCGAGGATGCCCTGCGCAATGTGCTGACCGCCTTGCGCGAAATAACCTCCGGACGGCTTATTGTTGTCTTTGGCTGTGGTGGAAACCGTGACACAAACAAGCGGCCCCGTATGGGAGCGGTTGCGGAGGAACTGGCTGATTTTGCGATTGTGACCTCCGATAACCCCCGCCGGGAGGAACCGGGACTCATTATCAGCCAGATTTTAACCGGATTTAAGACGCGGGAAAAGGTGGAGGTGATCCCCGACCGGTTTGAAGCAATCGGCCGGGCCTTGTTCCTTGCTGAAAAAGGCGATGTGGTTTTGATCGCCGGCAAGGGGCACGAAAATTACCAGGAATTCACCAATACCATCATACCTTTTGATGATCGTCAGGTTGTCCGCGAATGCCTTGGAATAAAAGATGGCAAAGTTTGACCCCATTCTGTTGGCCGAGTGGACCGGTGGTTCCTGGCATAATGGCGTCCCGCGGAAAATTGACGGCATTTCCGCGGATTCGCGGCGTCTCAGCCGCGGCAATATTTTCATTGCCATTCACGGACCGCATTTTGACGGCCATGATTTTGTATCCTCTGCTTTTCAACAGGGCGCTTCCGCCGCCGTGGTGGCGCGTTCTGATCTGACCGGCCAACGGCTTGGGCCCCTGCTGGTGGTCAACGACACTTATCAGGCCCTGCGGCAGATGGCCGCCAATTACCGCCGGACGCTTGATATAAAAATGATTGCCGTCACCGGCAGTGTGGGCAAGACGACCGTGAAGGAAATGATCGCCGGCATTCTGGCCCGCCGCTTGACAACCGCGAAAACAATCGGCAACTGGAACAATGAGTATGGTCTTCCGTTGAGTATTTTAAGCATTGATCCGCGCTCGCAAGTCGGCGTGTTTGAGCTTGGGGTGAATCATCCGGGCGAACTGGCGCCGCTCTGTCAGTTGCTCAGTCCCGACTGGGGCGTTGTTACCGCGGTCGGACCGGTCCATCTTGAATTTTTCGGCTCGGAAAGGGCGGTTGCCGCTGAAAAGGCGGTCTTGCTTGAAAATCTGCCCGCAAACGGAACGGCTTTTCTGGACTGCGGCCAGCCCTGGCATGATCTTTTGCGCTCTGCCGCCCATTGCCGGGTTGTTTCCCTGGCCGGAACAAGTCAGGCCGTTCCGGCCGCTGGCGACCGCGCTGATGCCGATTATGTTTTGTTGGAACACAAAAACGAGAGCGGCGAACAGGAGGTCCTTGAGAAAAAAAGCGGGGACAAATTCCATTTTCATCTGCCCCTGCCGGGGGGTCATGTTGCCGGCAATGCCCTGTTTGCCATTGCGGTAAGCCGCTCCTTTGGACTTGACTGGCCGGTGGTCCGGGAAGGACTTGAAAATTTTCAGCCCCAGCCCATGCGCTGGCAGTCGGAAACCATCGGCGGGGTGCTTGTGATCAATGACGCCTATAATGCAAACCCGATGAGCATGAGGGCGGCCTTGCAGACCTTTGCGGCGATCAAGCATGGCGGCCGCAAGTGGCTGGTGCTGGCCGGCATGCACGAGTTGGGGGCCGCATCGGAGGAAGAGCATGAAAAATTGGGGCGGGCGGCGGCGCAGTTTCCATGCACCGGCCTTGTTACGGTCGGGCCATTGGGCAACATGATCGCGGATGCGGCTGAAAAATCCGGCATGAAAAGGGAAAATATTTTCCGGTGCGAAAATCATTCAGCCGCGGCTGAAATTATGGCCGCTGGCGCAAAACCGGGCGACGCCGTTCTCTTGAAGGCTTCCCGCTGTGAACGGCTTGAAAAGGTGCTGGAAATCTGGAGGAACATGGCGGGCGCTTCTAAAGCTTCTTAAGTTTGACTTCCGGCCGGAAAAAAGTTAGCCTCTCCTCCGGTAAGCCGCAATGCTTTATTATTTACATTTATTATCCGATTACGTTTCTTATCTGAGGGTCTTTCAATATATTTCCGTCCGGGTGGTCGCCGCGGCCGGAACGGCCTTTGTCATCAGCCTGATTTTTGGGCCACTCTGTATCCGCCGTCTGAAAAATATGTGCTGCGGCGATGAGACCAGGTTCAAGAACGATATTCCGGTTCTTGACAAGATCCGCGGCGAGGGCAAAAAACACACTCCCACCATGGGCGGAATCCTCATTATCGGCGCGGTCCTTTTTTCTTCCCTGCTCTGGGCCGTGCCCGTCAACCCGCTGGTGCTGATCACCCTGGCCACCATGTGTTACATGGGGCTGGTGGGGTTTCATGATGATTATCTGAAAACGGTCAAGCATGATCCGCGCGGCCTGAGCTTCCGGCGGAAACTTTTACTGCAGATCTCCTGGGCGATTATCCTGATTGTGATCATCAGCATCCTTCCTTCCACGCGCGATTTTTTCCGGCAATTAATGGTCCCCCTGGTTAAGGCGCCGTTGTTCACCGGATTGCCAGTTTGGGCCGCGGGATTGTTTCTGGCGGCGGTCATTATCGGCTCCAGCAACGCGGTGAATTTGACGGACGGCATGGATGGCCTGGCGATCGGATGCGTCTGCACGGTCACTTTTGCGTTTGCGGTCATGGCGTATGTTGCCGGCCATGTCAACCTTGCCAATTATTTGCAGGTGCCGCATATTGTCGGCGCGGGTGAGCTGGCGGTTTTCTGCGGGGCTGTTCTGGGTGCCGCGCTTGGGTTTCTTTGGTTCAATTGCCATCCCGCGCAGATTTTCATGGGTGATACGGGCAGTCTTGCGCTCGGCGGCGCCCTGGGGTGCGTGGCCGTCCTCATAAAACATGAGTTTGTGCTTCTCATTGTCGGCGGCATTTTTGTCATGGAAGCCTTGAGCGTCATCCTGCAGGTCGGCTGGTTCCGGCTGAACAGAAAACGCATTTTTGCCTGCGCGCCTTTGCATCATCATTTTGAGCTGAAGAAAAATCCATGGAGCGAAACCCAGGTGACCGTCCGCTTCTGGATTATTTCGGCGATTTTCGCCCTGCTGGGTATTCTGCTGCTGAAGATGCGCTGAAACGGCGTCCTGTTCCATGAACGATGTCTATCAATCCGCCTTAATCCTTGGCCTGGCCGCCAGCGGCGAGGCGGCGGCGCGGCTGTTGCTGGCTGAAAACACGAGGGTTCAGATCATTGATGAAAACAGGAATGACGAAATGCTGCGCCGCGCTGAGCCGCTGGAACGTTTGGGCGCCAAGATTGCGGCCGGCAGCAGCGCCATTCCGGCCGGTGATTATGATATTTGCATCATCAGCCCCGGCTTAAAACCGGCTTCGCCTCTTTTAAAGGAGGTAAAAGAGCGCGGGATTCCGCTTCTGTCCGAGTTTGAGTTGGGCTGGACGCGGGCCAAATGTCCGGTTGTTGCCGTAACCGGCTCAAACGGTAAAAGCACCCTGGTGAAATTATGCGCGGAAACCATGCAGGCGGCGGGGTTAAAGGCATTTGCGGCCGGCAATTATGGTCCGCCGGTTTCACGGATTGTCCTTGATCATCCCGAGGCCGACTGGCTGGTTATTGAAGTCAGTTCTTTCCAACTGGAAACGATCCGGAATTTTCATCCCGTTGTCGCCGTTCTGTTGAACGTGTTCCCGAATCATCTTGATCGGCATGGCGATTTGTGCAACTATGCCGGGCTTAAGGCGCGGCTCTTTGCGCGGATGACCAGCAATGACCGCGCGATTGTGAATGCGAATAATTTGGCCGAAATAAGCAGGATGCTGGGCGGAAGCTTGCCGCTGCTTTCCTTTGGCTTGTCGTCTGAAGCCGATTATTTTTTCCGGAAAAACAGCGTTTATTTGCGCTCTTCGGGACAGAAAATAAAGTTTGAAAATACTATTTTTGCCAACGAGGTGCTGGGGCTGACCGCGGCCGCGGCCGTGGCGGTCATGGACTCGTGCCGCGTTTCATTTTCATTTCTTGAACGCGCGGCCAGGAATTTTCAGCCATTGCCGCATCGCATGGAATTAATCGGCGTGCGCAATGGCGTTCGCTTTATTGACGATTCCAAGGCGACTAATGCGGCGGCCTTGCTGGCGGCCTTGAAAATGGTCCCTGGAAAAGTGCGCTTGATCGCCGGCGGTCTGCCCAAGCATGAATCTTATGCGCCGGCCGGCCCGCTTCTGGCTGAAAAGGCGCGCGCGATTTATTTAATTGGCCAAGCGGCGGGGGAAATGGAGGCGGCATGGAAGAACATCGTTCCCTGTAATGTTTGCGGAACGCTTGAAAAGGCAATGGCCGGGGCCTGGCGCCATGCCATTCCCGGCGATACGATTCTTCTTTCGCCGGCCTGCGCGAGTTTTGACCAGTTCCGCAATTTTGAGGAACGCGGGAATCGTTTTCGGCAGTTGTTTGATTCATTGGAAGGAGTTTCTGATCTGAAATAATATGAATTCACGCAAACGAACATTTTTGGCCCTTCAACACAAGGCCGGCGACAGAATCCCGATGGATTTCTGGGCGACCAGGGCCGTGCTGGACCGTCTGAACAACGAATTGGGCATGACGCATGCCGGGTTTCTGGATCATTACGATGTGGACCTGCGCTATATCGCAGGTCCGCGCTATATCGGGCCGCCCCTTGAGGCCGGGGAAGATATCTGGGGCGTGCGGCGTAACACAGTCGCCTCCGGTTCCGGCGGCCGCTCGGAAACTTACAGCGAAGTGATGGAGCCGCCCCTCTCCAAGGCGGAGAGCGTTGAGGAAATTGAAGGATATAAACATTGGCCTTCGCCCGACTGGTTTGATTACAGCGTCATAACAGGCCAGTGCGAGGCCATCCTGAAGGAGAAACGGGTGGTTGTTTTTATGGGCGACCGCTTGAACCGCGTGGCCCAGCTCAAGCCGGCCATGTATCTGCTCGGCACCGAAAAGCTTTTTGTGGACATTGCCGTCCAGGAGGAAATCGTCCGGACCGTTTTCAGTAAAATCAGAGAATTTTATTTTGCCTACCTGGTAAGAATACTTTCCGCCGCGAAAGGCAAGATTGATATCGTCCTGACCGGGGATGATTTTGGCGCGCAGAACGGGCTCCTTGTCAGCCCGGACATGTGGCGCGCCCTGATCAAGCCCGGTTTCAGGGAATATATCAACCTTATCCGGTCTTATAATGTCGTGACCATGCATCATACCTGCGGTTCGGTCGTGGACATTATCCCGGACATGATTGACTGCGGTCTTGATGTTCTGCAGTCCATTCAGCCCGAGGCGGCCGGAATGTCGCTGGCGGACCTGAAGAAAAATTTTGGCGGCCGGCTTTGTTTTCAGGGCGGAATATCCGTTCAGAAGACCATGCCGTATGGCACGCCGGACGAGATCCGGAAAGAGGTCAAGCGCATCGCGGATATTGTCAAACCCGATGGCGGATATATCTTCTGCACCTCGCATAATATCCAGGCCGATACGCCGGTTGCAAACATAACGGCGCTCATGGATGCCTGTCTGGAATATGGCAGGATATAGCGACCGGGATGGTTCCATAGAGAATTGATATCCCCTTTTCAATTACTTGTTCATTCTATATTTGTTGTCCAGTTGTGCTTGCCAATATTTTTTCTGGTGTGTATTCTCAACCGCTTATGAAACCAGTCTGGCAAAAGGACATATCGGCGTTATTAAGCGAATTGAACTGCGAGGCCAGCCGGGGGCTGTCGGCGCAGGAGGCGCAACAGCGCCTGGTTAAACATGGCCACAACCAGTTGCAGGAGAGCAAAAAGGATGGGCCCTGGAAGCTGTTTTTTGACCAGTTCAATGATTTTATCATCTGGGTCCTGATCGTGGCGGCCATTGTTTCCGGCCTGATGGGCGAGTTGGTGGACACGCTCGCGATTGTCGGCATCGTTATCCTGAACGCGGTCTTGGGGTTTATCCAGGAATACCGGGCGGAACAAGCCATGGCCGCCCTGCGCCGCCTCTCAAGTCCCTCTTCAAAGGTCCTGCGCGATGGCGTCCTGCAGATGATTCCCTCCGCGCAGATTGTGCCCGGCGACATTGTTGAGGTTGAAGCCGGCGATCATGTTCCGGCCGACAGCCGGATCGTGTCGCAGACGGCAAATTTCGGTGTGGAGGAGGCGAGTCTTACCGGCGAATCAATGCCGGTGGCCAAGATCATTGATGCTTTGCCGGATGCCGATCTGCCGCTGGCCGAGCGCCGGAACATGCTTTTCATGGGCACCTCCATTGTCAGCGGCCGGGGCAGAGCGCTCGTGGCCGGCACGGGCATGGCGACCGAGCTCGGTAAAATTGCCGGCATGTTGCAGGAGGCGAAGACGGAACTCACCCCCCTGCAGAAAAAACTCGCGGATTTCGGCAAATTTATCGTCAAGGTTTGTGTTGCCCTGGTAACGCTGGTTTTCCTTTTGCAATGGCTGCGCGGCGGCAATTTGATTGATTCTTTCCTCACCGCAGTCAGCCTTGCCGTGGCGGCCATTCCGGAAGGGTTGCCGGCGGTGGTGACGGTCGCCCTGGCGCTCGGCGTCCAGCGCATGGTCAAGCGCCATGTCCTGATCCGCAAACTGCCTTCCGTGGAAACTCTGGGTTGCGCCACCGTGATCTGCTCCGATAAGACCGGCACGCTCACCCGCAATGAAATGACGGTCCGCCAGGTTTATGCCGGCGGAAAATTGTTTCAGGTGAGCGGCACGGGGTATCAGCCCGCAGGCGTTTTTGCGCAGGCCGGTCAAAATATTGCGCCGGCGTCCTCGCCGGAATTGATGGCAACCCTGCAGGGCGGCGTTCTCTGCAATTCCGCCGGCTTGCGGCCGGACTTGTCCGCCGCAACAGGAGCGAAGGCGGAAAACGTGCAATGGAAGATTATCGGCGATCCGACTGAAGCAGCGCTCCTGACCTGTGCGGCCAAGGGCGGATTGGAGAAAGAAAAGCTGGATAAAACTTACCCGTTGATTGAGGAATTGCCGTTTGATTCAAAGCGCAAAATGATGTCCATGATCCGGAAAACTCCGGAGGGCAGGATTATTGCTTTTGTCAAGGGCGCTCCCGACATTCTCCTTTCCCGCTGTGCGCAATTGGCCGCGTCCGGCGCAATAAGGGCTATTACAGATCAGGATCAGGAGGCCATTTTGAAAGTCAACGCGGACATGGCCGGGCACGCCATGCGGGTTCTGGCCATGGCGTTCCGCGAATTGCCGGATGTGCCGGAAAATATCTCGGCCGATGAGGTTGAGAGCAATCTGACCTTTGCCGGATTGATGGCCATGATTGATCCGCCGCGCGATGAAGCGCGCACGGCTCTTCAGAAATGCGAAACGGCCGGCATCAAGGCGGTGATGATCACCGGCGACCATAAAAACACGGCCGTGGCCATCGCGCGCGAACTTGGCCTGGCCAAAGCCGATTCGCTCGCGCTCGCGGGCGACGAGTTGGCCAAAATGGATGACCAAACCCTTGATCAAAATGTTGAGAAAATTGCGGTTTATGCCCGGGTGGCGCCGGAACATAAATTGCGGATTGTCAAGGCCTGGCGCAGGCGCGGCGAAATTGTGGCCATGACCGGGGACGGCGTCAACGATGCGCCGGCGATCAAGGAGGCCGATATCGGCGTGGCCATGGGCATCACCGGCACGGATGTTACCAAGGAAGTTTCCGACATGGTGGTCACCGACGATAATTTTGCCTCCATTGTTTCGGCGGTGGAGGAGGGGCGGGGCATATACGACAATATCTTGAAATTTGTCCACTATCTCCTTTCCTGCAATGCCGGCGAAATCATGGTCATGTTCCTTTCTTCCCTGGCCGGTTTGTTGCCGCCGCTTTTGCCCATTCATATTCTCTGGGTGAATTTGGTGACGGACGGCCTGCCGGCGATCGCGCTTGGCATGGACCCGGTTGATCGGAATATCATGCGCAAACCACCGCGCGCGCCGACGGAGCCGGTGGTCGGGAAAAAGAACGGATTGATCATGATTTTCCAGGGTTTGTTTATCGCGCTCTGCACGTTGTTTGCGTTTGGCTTTGTGCTGTTTTATGAAAAAGAGTCGCTGGCGGCGGCGCGCACTTCCGCCTTCATGGTGCTGGCCTGTTCCCAGCTTTTCCATGCCTTCAACTGCCGGAGCAATACCGAATCCATTTTCAAGCTGGGGTTCTTTTCCAATCCAAAACTTCTTCTGGCGGTCGGGGTTTCCTTTGTCCTGCAGGTCGTTATCACCGAACTGCCCTTCAGCCATGCGGTCTTCAAAACCACCGACCTGGGCTGGCAGGACTGGGGGCTGATTATTCTTCTCTCCTCGTTCCCGCTCTGGGCGATGGAAATCGTCAAGATGTTCTGGCGCTTGCTCAGCCGCCAAAAAATCGGCTGATTTAAAATTCTGCGGCCAGCGGGCGTGACGGTGTGATGGACAAGACCCGACAAAGCTTGGTTATTGCCAGCATAATTGCGGCCACTTTCATGGCCGTAATGGATGCCTACATCGTCAACATTTCCCTGCCTTCCATATCAGCGGCCTTTAACGTCGGCACCGGCGTTGTTTCGCGGATTATCATAGCTTATTTTCTTCTGCTGGTCAGCACTACGCTTCTGTTCGGCAAGATGGGCGACCGGTTCGGCCTGAAAAAAGTATTTTGCGCCGGCTACATTTGTTTCAGTCTTGGATCATTATTTTGCGGCCTGGTAACGGACATCAACCTGCTTATTGCCGCGCGCTGTCTGCAGAGGGCCGGGGCGGCAGCGGATTTTTGCTTCCATTCTATTTGATGGGACCGCAGGCCCTGAAAGCAGACACCGCCGGACTGGTGCTCGTTATTTATTCGCTGGTCAAGCTGGCGGCCGGCCCGGTTGCCGGATGGTCTTCCGACCGTGTTTCGCCGCGCAGGATTGCGTGCCTGGCCATCCTTTTGGCCGCGGTCGCGTCGTTTGTCTTTGTATTTAACCGCCGGAACATATGCGACCATCAGCAATCTCGGCCAGGTGGTCGGCGTGTGTGCGCTGGAAACCGTGTTTGCCTGCGCCCTGCCGGATGATTTTGTGATGGACGCGGTCGGCATGAAAAACAACGCGCAGGTTATGCTCGCCGGTTTCCGCCGGGCGTTCACGGCCGGCGGTTTTATCTGTCTGCTGGCTTGCTTGTGTGTCTTTCTGGCCCGCGAAAAATCATCGCCGCGTTTGTGTAACCTTTCCAAATCCGGCTGAAATCATGCGGCTCTTCTCCGGCAAACAACGGTTTATAATGCCGGACGTGTTTTGATGTGGCGCGCTGACAACAGGTTGACAAAGGCTATCAATGCGCCGCAAATGAATACCGCCTGATAGCCGATAGTGTTCCAGATAATCCCTCCGCAGAGCGCTATGGCAATGGAAAAAACGTGGTCCAGGGAAACGGCCAGCGACAGTGTGGGCATGATATGAGCCGGATCCAAGGCTATCTTTTTGAGATATGTTGCGCGGGCGATTCCTACCGATATCAGCATTTGATCGGCTATGTAACAGACGGCGGCGATAATAAAGGCCGTGTGTTCGCTGAAAAGCGATCCCGAGAAACCGTATCCGGCGCAGACAACAATAAGCAACGCCGCTTCAAGGCTCAGCATGGTCCGCTCTCCCAGCCGGTCAATCATTTTTCCGATGATCGGCTGCGTGATGATTCCTATAATGGCGCCGATGGTCAGAAGCCATGCGATGATGGCGGTGGGTTGATGGAAAACAGTCACAAGCACCCATGGGGCAAAGGTAATAAATATCTGCTTGCGTGTGCCGAAGAGAATACACAGCCAGTAATAAAGGCGGTATTCCTTGTAAAACACAAGATGCAGGGCCGCCGGGCGGGAATCGCCCGGAGACATCCGGTAAAGGAAAAAAGCGGCGGCCAGCAGGCTTAGCGCGGCCAGAACAAAAGACACGGCAAAGGTAAAGTGAAAGAACTTGAACCCCAAAAAAATAAGGAAGCTTCCGCAAACCACGGCGGCATTGCGGATGGCGTTGAGTTGTCCCAGTCGCCTCCCATCCTGTCCCTTGTGGGCAAGCTCCATACCAATGCTTGACGAAAGAGGCATAAACAAATGCTGGCCCATGCTGTATAAAAAAAGCCACGGCAGCATCATTGCATAACTGTGCGTCGTGGTCCCCAGAAGCAGAAGTCCGACAAAGCCAAGCGTTCCGGCAATGACCCCCAGTCTGCGCGAAGGCAAAAAGCACAACAGGGCGGATGCAAACACGACCAGAATCCCGGGAAGTTCGCGCGGCACCTCAAGAATGGTGCGTTGAAAGCTTGAAATGGAAAAGGTTTCGTTGAGAAAGTTGTTGAATACCGAATCAAGCATGCTGCCCCCGAGCGCGAACATGGCGACGGCGGCGATAAAATATTTCATGTCCGGCGAGAGCGACCTGATTTTTGCTGTAACACGCTTATACATATGCTGTTGCCAGGCGTATATCTCATCAAAAATTGCGCAGAAGGTGCAGAGGAATGAAAATTAACACGTTGTGTCTTATAATCAAGCGGCAAGAAGTTCAGGCTGGGTATTTTCTGATTACCTTTCGGAATTGACATTCCGGACGCCCGCAGATAGCCCGCCGAGCAGAGGCCCGGCAAGAAGGTGATCATAGAGATTTTCGCGTTGAATAACGCCCAGGTGTCATATGCGTCCGCCTTGACCCTTGGCCAGGCGGTCACTTTGCCGCTGCCTTCGGTCACTGTCGCCGATATCGGTAAAGCCTCCGGGGGGACATCGTTTGTGGATGCCGTTACCCAGATCATCAACGCGATCGTTGGCAGTCTCGGCCAGGCGGTCGCGGCGGCGGCCGGTCAGTCGGCCGAAGCGCTTAAGGGGGCGGCAAACATGGCGGTGGATACTGCCAAGGGCGCCACCGATGTGGCTTCTGATGCGGCCAAGGGCGTTGCGGGTACAGCGGCCGACGCCACAAAAGGGGCTGCGGACGCGGCATCTGGCGCGGCGAAGCGCATGAAAAATATCTTCAAGTAGAAGAGGATATGGTCAATTGTCTGCGACAGGAATAAAAAGGTGCGAAAAACATTTCTTTTCGCACCTTTCCCGGGCCGAGCAATCCTGAACATGTTTTACCAACCCTGCCGCTCTTTTTCCTTCAACAAAGATTAAAATTATCGTTGATTATAAATGGTTCGGCAGATATTATCCTCGCCGTTATTGCCGCAAAAGGTATCATGGCGAGATAGCTCAGTTGGTAGAGCAGCGGACTGAAAATCCGCGTGTCGTCGGTTCGATTCCGACTCTCGCCACCCCTTTTTATCCAGCTTCTATATTGCAAAAAGCTCATATTATCCTTTATTTACAGGTATTTTGTTGCATACGGCTTTTTCGGAAATTGTCCGTTTCTGTACCCAACTGCTGTTTTCTGTCCGCACCGTTCTGAGGGTTAGAAAGCACACAGAAAGCACACAGTAAAATTAATTTAGATTATGCCTCCGGCAGGCTTGAAATAGCCGAGTTTGCATCCGATAGCCCTTTTGACACAAAATCCTCGATTTCGGCCATATCATAACGCACTCGCCGCTGGGAATGTTTGATAGGATGAATGTAGCCTTTTTGGGAATAACGCTGAACAGTCTTTACATGACATCCCAGAAGTTCGGCGACCTGTCTGACCGTGCCAAGTTGTAATTTCCCCTTGGCTGTAATCTGGCGACAGTTTTTGAGAATAAGTTGCCGTTGCTCGTCTGGAACCGTATTGTCATTTTGCAACAGCACCTTAATTGACTGGTAAATTTCGTCTTTCATAATAAGTGACTAAAAATTACGTAATCACCTCTACTGTCTCTGGCTCTTCTTTTCCTGGCACACTTTTTTCTATATGTGAACGCCGTTTTGGAATGACTCTTCTTCAGCCGATCTGAAATATCCCTTTTTTTTCTTCCTCCTTGATCCATACGGATCATTTTCTTTCTTCTTCTACCGTAAGCGCGTGGAGACTTGGC
>Ga0074199_1001093_pt1 | contig 28052 bp, 21 predicted proteins | sample EPASupsiteSAE347_FD_64528 | JGI IMG/M metagenome (GOLD analysis project Ga0074199, IMG submission 64528) | Bioremediated contaminated groundwater from EPA Superfund site, New Mexico - Sample SAE3-47 | ecosystem: Environmental > Aquatic > Deep subsurface > Groundwater > Contaminated ... | reverse complement strand
CCCAGCTCCCGCAGGAGATTTTCGGCGTCGACCTTGCCGATGGTTTCGCTCTGTACGCCCACCAGGAAGGCGCGTTCTTTTTTTTCAGTGTTATCATGCAATACGGTCACGATGATCCTTCCGGAACTTCTTCGTTCCGCTTTTCGGGATTTTTTTTCGGGTTTTGCGTCTCGGGCATTTCGGTGAACACCCCATCGGTCGCCCCACCGACCGGGCCGGCGCCACCGTTTCGGCGTGCCGTCGCCGCATCGGCGAAGGAAAGAACGAAACGATCGTAGGACGCGATGGCGCTTTTCCTGGATTGCCCATGCATCGCATCTTTGAACAGAATCAGTTCCGTACGATTGGCGGGGCACACATCCCGACGCGTGCGCGCCATGGTTTCCGACATCTTCCAGGGCACGAACTCATCCCTGGAGCCATGTATGAAGAGAATATCCGCATCGGAGGAGAGCGAAGCCGCGCCGGAATCGCTGTCGCGCAGGGAAAAATGATCGATAGTCCTGGCGAGAAAATCCGTGACGGCGAAAACGGCTTTCGAACCCGGACCGGCCCTGACGACTTTCCGCAAACGCCATTCCAGCTCCTCGGCGGCGCTCGAAAAGGCGCAATCGGAAATCACGGCATCGGGCCTTGTGTCGATACCCGCGAATTGAAGCGACACGGCGGCGCCCAGAGAGACCCCGTGCAGAACCAGGCCTCCGCTTCCGTCGAATCTGGAAAGAGCCCAGTCGCAGACCGCCCCAAGATCGTGCTTTTCGAAATATCCATAGGAGTGGTGCGCCCTGCCCGATTCCCCATGGCCGCGCCCGTCATACGCGACAACCGTCCATCCTGAATCCGCGAATGGTTTCATGTAGTGCAGGCAGGCCAGCCAATTCCCTGTGATGCCATGGCTGAAAACGGCCACTCTGTCCGAACCGCCATCCAGCCCGTGCACCGCCAGGGAATAGCCGCCGTTCGGCGAGGGAATCTTTTCCGCGATCCAGGCGCGGCCCAGGAATTCCGGATCGAAGAGCCCATCTTTCTCGAGGATCTCGCGGATGGCGGCTTCGCTTTTCGGCTTTTTCCGGAGCATGCGCAGGAAACTCCAGACCGCAAGCCCGAGAATGAGAAGCCCTGCCGCGCCGAGCAGCCATGCGATCGTTTTTGCCGTCGCCAGCGCATCATAGGTCTGCACAGAATCGCTCCGTCCCCCAGACCGGGAAGACAAGAATAGCATCGAACCGGTATCCAAAGCCAGCGCGCTCCAATGGAACATGATGCGACAATCCGGATGAAATCGACTTTACCCCGTCGACCGGCGGACCGGCGTTTGTTATCATTACCATGCTGTCCCGATTGCTGTCCCGATTCGAGAATCGGTCGAAAAAGGAGTTTTTCATGGCAATGCGTCTCTCCGAAGTGAGCGCCGCGGTGCTCGAAACCCAATACGCCGTGCGCGGTCCCATCGTCGCCCGCGCGCAGGCGCTCGAACGGGCCGGCAAAAGGATAATCTACTGCAATATCGGCAATCCGCAGGCCCTGGGGCAGAAACCCCTGACCTGGATACGCCAGGGCCTGGCGCTCGGCGAATATCCCGTATTGGCCGATCTCCCCGGAGGTTCTTTCCCCGAAGACGCGATCGAGAATTCGCGCCGCTTCCTCGAAGGATCCGGGCACGGCCTTGGCGCCTATTCGGAATCGAAGGGCGTGAGAATTGTCCGCGATACGGTAGCGGAATTCATCGATCGCCGCGATGGCGGTGATGGATCTGCGGCGGTGCCCGTCAAGGCCGACCCCGACTCGATTTTCCTGACCGACGGCGCCTCCAAGGCTGTCCAGACGGCCCTTCGCATGCTCATCGCCTCCGCGCACGACGGCATCATGATCCCCATTCCGCAGTATCCCCTCTATTCGGCTTCGATCGCGCTCTACGGAGGAAAACAGGTCGGCTACTACCTCGACGAAGCGGAAGGCTGGGCTCTTTCCGAATCGATGCTGGAAGATGCATTCGTCGCCGCCAGGGCGGAAGGAACGAAGGTAAAAGCGATCTGCGTCATCAATCCCGGCAATCCCACCGGCGCCGTGCTCGATCGTGACAATATCGCCATGGTGATCCGTTTCGCATCCCGCCACGGGCTGGCCATCCTGGCCGATGAAGTCTATCAGGACAACATCTACCGGCCGGGGCTGCGCTTTGTCTCCTTCGCCCGGGTCATGGCCGAACTGGGCGAGACCGACGTGAGTCTTTTCAGTTTCCACTCATGTTCGAAAGGCCTCCTGGGGGAATGCGGCCAGCGCGGCGGCTACATGGAAATCAGGAATATTCCGGTCGATGTCGCCGCACAGATCACCAAACTGCAATCGGTAAGCCTTTGCGCCAATCTGCCCGGGCAACTCGCCCTGTATTTCATGGTGAAGCCGCCGCGGCCGGGCGACCCCTCGCGGAACCTGTACGACCACGAGCGGTCTGCCATCATGGATACGCTGAAAGCCCGCGCCATTCTCCTAGCCGAAGGCCTTTCGGCCATTCCCGGTTATTCCTGCGCCCCGATCTCGGGCGCTATGTACGCCTTCCCCAGGATCGATATTCCCGCAGGCAAAACCGACGAAGACTATTGCCTCGACCTTCTGGAAACCACGGGAATCTGCGTCGTTCCAGGCTCGGGTTTCGGCCAGAAACCCGGCACCGCCCATTTCCGCACAACGATATTGCCGCCCGTCGCCGATCTCGAAAGCGTCGTCCACGCCATAGCCGCGTTCCACGCCACCTGGCGCTGACCGGTCAGCGCCAAAACGAAGCCCCGCGGAGTACCGCGGGGCTTCGTTTTCCTGTATGTACGGCTATGTACGCAAGCGGAAAAACTCCCGCCCCCGAACTCGTTTCAGTACAGGCTCATCACACGCTCATCCGAACAGATGATACTGCGCGATGAGCGGCGCGAAGAGGCTGGACACGAGGCTCATTACCGTAATGAGCGTGTTGATCGACGGGCCCGCCGTATCCTTGAAAGGATCGCCCACCGTGTCGCCGACGACCGCCGCCTTATGCGCGTCCGATCCCGGACCGCCGCAATTGCCGGCTTCGATGTATTTCTTGGCGTTGTCCCAGAGCCCGCCTGCATTCGACATGAAGAGCGCGAACACCACGCCGACGAATATCGATCCGCCCAGGAAGCCGCCTAGCGCCGACGGCCCCATGATGAATCCGACAGCCAGAGGGAGCACTACGGCAAGCAGAGCCGGGAAAACGAGCGATTTCAGCGCGCCCGAGGAAGCGATGCCGACGCAGGCGTTGTAATCGGGCAATTCGGTGCCCGCCATGATGCCCGGCCTGGATTTGAACTGTCTGCGGATCTCGCCGATCATCGTGAACGCATTGCGCGTCACGGCCAGCATGACGAGAGCGCTGAAGAGCGGAGGCACCAGACAGCCGAGCAGAACGCCACTCAAAACCAGGGGATTCTGCAGATCGAGCACGAAGGGCACGCCGCCCGAGTATTTCTGGATGGCCTGCGTGTAGGCGGAGAACATCGCCAGCACCGTCAGGGCCGCCGCACTGATCGAGAAGCCCTTGGTGATGGCTTTGGCGGTATTCCCCGCGGAATCGAGCACATCCGCCGTTTCCACGACCTCGTGGCTCATGCCCGACATCTCCGCGATACCCTTGGCGTTGTCCACGATCGGCCCGTACGCGTCGTTCGAAACCACGACGCCCGTGAGCGAAAGCATGCCGACCGCCGCGATGCCCACGCCGTAGATGCCCGGAAGCCCGAACGCCTGGGCGGAGAAATAAGAAACCAAAGTCGCCGCGACGATGCCGATGATGGCGGGCACCATGGACACGAAGCCGTAGCTCAAGCCGGTGATGATGGTGAGTCCCGTGCCGGAAGCCGAGATTTCGGCGACATGCCGTACCGGCTTTTTGTCGTCGTTCGTGAAATAGTCGGTCGTGAATCCGATGATGACGCCGATGCCCAGACCGGAGATCGTCGCGATGAGCGCTCCCCAGTTGAACACGACTTCACCGGCCAATCCGTTCACGACGGCGAAAAGGATCGTCGCGAGAACGGCGAAAATGACGCAGGACATTACCGTCGCCGAATTGAGGGCTTTGCCCGGCTTTCCGCCGGGGCCGACCTTCACGAAACGCAAGCCGATGAGGGCGCTCACGATGCCGAGCGTACAGAGGATCAGCGGCAGGACGATATACTGTATGCCGATGGTCGCAGCGAAAGAGGCACCGAGCAGCATGGAAGCCACGGCCGCCGCCACGTATGAATCGAAAATGTCCGCGCCCATGCCCGCGACATCGCCGACATTGTCGCCGACATTGTCCGCGATGACCGCCGGATTACGCGGATCGTCCTCGGGAATGCCAAGCTCCACCTTGCCGGTGAGGTCAGCCGCGATGTCGGCGGTCTTCGTAAAGATGCCGCCGCCTGCCTTGGCCAGGAGGGCCAGTGAAGAGGCTCCGAAGCTGAAACCGAGCACGATCTCGGCGTCATGGAAAATCAGGAAGAGCAGACACATGCCGAATACCGCGATACCCACCATGGTGAGACCGAGGACCGCTCCCGCCTTGTAGGCGACGTTGAATCCGTCGCCGATGCTGCGTCCGCAGGCCGTCGCGGTGCGCACATTGGCTTTGACCGCGATCGACATGCCCAGATAGCCCGCGAGGGCCGAACAGAGCGCGCCGAATCCGAAGGCGATCGCCGTATATATGCCATGGTAGGGCCTTCCGGGATCACCGGAGAAAATGATGGCGATCGCTACGCCGAGGACAAGCGCCACTATGATGAGCGTCCTGTACAGCATCGCAAGGTACGTGGAGGCGCCGTCCTTGATCAGAGAGGCGATGTGTTTTGCCTTCTCGGAGCCTTCATCCTGCCTGAATACCCAGCGGTAGTAACCGAGGGCCGCGGCGATCGAGACCAGCCCGAACCCCATGCCAATGTAGAGCCAGAGATCGTTACCCATATATACCTTTCCGACTTCGGCCTCTTTCCACTGCACCGCCGGTCTCCCGCCATGCGACGGGATCAGGAGATGTCTGGCCAGCCGAAGTCTATGTTCACATGTTCGCGGACTTCCACCACGAGTAGTAGTTTTCCTTCAGCGTCGGTGCAGGCGGCAGGGGATATGCCGCAACGCCGTCCCGGCTGTTGCCGACAAACAACCCATTCTTGAGCGTACGGTACGAGAAAGATCCCGGATGGAGCCTGTCCACGACTTTCAGCGCCACTTCCTTGCTCCGCACCTGTTCGAGACAGGAACGCAGGTGGTCGATATTGTCGTAGGGCAAATCGCCTACCGATCCATGTTTTGGATCGACCGCGAGTTCTCCCAGTCTCAGTTCGACAAAAGAAACCGCAGGCAGGCGAAGCAACGTATCCGGTCCTCTCGTCAGCAGACTGAAGAAGTGTTCGGGACCTAGCCGCGACACGACGAGAGGGCGGACGGGAGCCAATTCATGATACAGATGGAGCTCGGTGCCATCATCGCCGGAGCCGGATGCGCGTTCCACCCCGAGCGTCCGGCCGTCCTTGGTCACGAGATACAGAGTGCCCAGAACGGAAAGGGGCAGCCGTTCCAGAACCCTATACACGGAAGCGTAGACAGTTCTTTTCGGGCCGCCGTCGGCATGGGGCATACAGCGGGCCAAAGCTTCTTCGACCGGAATTTCCGGATGGCGAAATTCGGGATCGATCTCGAAAAAGACCGCCTGCCCCTGAGTTGTACGCTCGGCTCCCACGGCATAATAATTTCCGAATTCCTCCGGACTCAACATCGATGCGATGAGCGCTTCGGGCATGAGCGAAAGATACAAGTGACGCATGACTGCCTCCTTGTTTCGGAACTGGCGGCAGTATAAACCCGTTTATCCGGCGAAACCAGACTAAATATATCGATTACCCCGGCCGCACACACCAGCCACATTTCCCAGCCGCACACACCAGCCACATTTCCCGGGTGCATACCCGGCCACATTCCCCGGTCGCATCGTGTTCTCTCTCCGGCCCGGATCGTGCTATCATCCGGACCGACGAAAAGGAGGCCGCTATGGAATGGAAAGCCAGCCACATCCTGGTGAAAGACAGAGCTCTGGCCCAGGAACTGCTGAAAAGGATCAAACAGGGCGCGAATTTCGAGGGCCTCGCCCGTGAGAACTCGACCTGTCCCTCGAAATCCTCGGGCGGCGATCTGGGCTGGTTCGGGCCGGGGAAAATGGTTCCGCAATTCGAATATGCCTGCAAGGGCTTGGGTATAGGTTCGGTTTCCGACGTGGTCCAGACCCAGTTCGGATACCACATAATCAAATTGACGGGCAGAAAGGCTTGATGCAGCACGAAGAGTTCCGCGACCTGATGGCCGGCATCGACGAAGGAGTCTATTTCGTCGACACGGACAAGAGAATCACCTACTGGAACCGCGCTTCCGGGCGTATCACGGGGTATTCGGCCCAGGCCGTCACCGGTTCGCGCTGTTCCGACAATCTCCTGCGACATGTCGACGCCGACGGAAGGGACCTCTGTATCATGGGCTGCCCCTTGAGCGCGGCCATGCACGATGAGGGCATCGGGGAAATGGATGTATATCTCCATCACCGGGATGGGCACCGTCTTCCGGTGACCGTACGCGCCGCTCCCCTGAAAGATGCGGACGGCACTGTGCTCGGTGCCGTGGAGATATTTTCCGATCGTTCCGACCGAAGCGCCATGCTCGCCGAACTGGAGCGTCTCAGGAACGAGCGCCTGGTCGATCCGCTTACGGGACTCGGCAATCGGCGCTACCTGGAAATCGCCGTCGAAGCCCGCTTCCGCGCAAGGGCCGCGCACGGGATCGAATTCGGAATTCTGTTGCTGGATATCGACCATTTCAAGAAAGTGAACGACAGCTACGGCCATCCGACGGGCGATAAGGTGCTGTGCATGGTGGCAGCCACGCTCATGGACGCTTCGCGCCCCCTCGATGCGGCTATTCGCTGGGGAGGGGAAGAATTCATCCTCCTCTACCCGAACATGACGATCGCTTCTCTGGCGGATATCGCCGAACGCGTCAGAATGCTGGTCGAGCACTCCTGGATCGACCTGGATGACGGCACCAGGCTTTCGGTGACCGTCTCCGTGGGCGGCACGTTATCGTCGGCCGGCGACACGCTCGAAAGCCTTACAGGCAGGGCCGATTCGCGCCTCTACGAGTGCAAGGAAGGCGGCCGCAACCGCGTTTCGATCGGTACCTGAACCGGATTGCGCCGCCCGCACTCGGCGCAAACGCCGGTCAGGTAGAGCGTGTGTCCTTCCACGACAAATCCGAATTCATGTTCCGCCGCATCCACGAGAGGCCCTAACCGGCATTCTCCGAGATCGGTGAAGCTATGGCAGACTTCGCAATGGAAAAAATGCCGGTGCCGCATAAGACTGGCGAAATAATAGCGCTCGATGCCCCTTTCGCTGCATTCGAAGGCAAAGGCTTCGGCCAGGCCGGCTTTTTCGAGACCATGCAGCGCCCGGTAAATAGTGGCAAGATCACATGCGCAGCCCATCGAGGAAGCGATATCGGCGGCCGACAGCGGCACTTCGGCGCGTTCGAGGGCCTCCAGCACCGCCTTGCGTTTTTTCGTCACCGTTCGCCCTCCCCTTTCAGGCTCGGACAGGATGAATCCTCGACCGATGCGGAACTTCCGGCAGAACTCCCGCCAAGGGCCGAACCCCGACCTTTTTCTTGGCCTCCGACACCTAGACGGCCAAGGGCCGAACCCCGACCTTTTTCTTGGCCTCCGACACCTAGACGGCCAAGGGCCGAACCCCGACCCTTTTCTTGGCCTCCGACACCCAGACGGCCAAGGGCCGAACCCCGACCCTTTCCTTGGCCTCCGACACCTAGACGGCCAACGAGCCAGACCCCGCCGAAAAGCACGAAATTCGCGAGCACGATACTGGCGCCGGCGGGCAAATCGAAGGCAAGCGCCACCAGAATACCCGCGAGCACCGACACGACCGAAATACCCGCAGAAAAAGCCAGCGTCAGATTGAACCCGAGACCGAGCTGCAGGGCGGTGACGGGCGGCAGAATGATGAGGCTCGACACGAGCAGGGAACCGACTACCCGGATGCCTACCGAAACCGCCAGGCCCGCCAGGACGACGAGCAACTTGCCCAATGCATCCACATTCAGGCCGGAAACTCTGGCATAGTCAGGATCATATACATACGAAAAAAGCTGTTTCCTCAACACTACAACGAGCAGAACCACGAGTACGGCGGTGGCCAGGGCGACAATGACTTCGGCTTCGCTCACGGCGAGCACCGAACCGAAAAGATAGCTCATGAGATCGACGGCGAAACCACCGCCTGAGCCGGCGATGAGGACGGCGACGGCCGCCGCCAGCGAGGCCACAAGCGCGACCGCCGTCTCGCCGAAAAGCCCCGATTTGTCGGAAAGTTTGAGTATCCAGAGCGCGGCGGCGGCCGTTACGGGCGCCGAAACGTAGATCGGCGCCAGCCCGGTAGCCAGGCCCAGCGCCACGGAAGCAAGCCCCACATGCGCAAGACCGTCGCCTATCGACGAATAGCGTCTGAGCACCAGAAAAAGCCCGAGCACGCCGGACGAAAGCCCCACCGCCAGCCCCGCGACAAGCGCACGCCGAACAAACGGATAGGACAGAGCTTCAATGATGTTCATGATCGTGTCCTTGCGCATGCCGGTGCGCTCCCTCTCCGCCGAAATAATGGTCCGGAGTACGCGCCCTGAAACCCGCGATGTCTCCCCAATAAAGCACGCGCCGATCGAGGAACAGCACTTTCCCCGCGCTGCGCGATACCGCGTCCAGATCGTGCGATACGATGAGGATGGCGACGCCTTCATCGTTCAGTTCTTTCAAAGTCGAGTAAAAACAGTCGCGGCTTTCCGGGTCGAGCGCTCCGGTCGGTTCATCCAGTATGAGGAATTCCGGCCTGCGCACCAGTGCGCGCGCCAGATGAACCCGCTGCTGCTGTCCGCCCGAAAGTGTCCCGATGCGAAGATCGGCCAACGCGGCCACACGCAGCAGGTCCATCGCATCTGCCGTGGCGACAGGATCGCGGCGCGATAGGCCGGAAGCCACGACTTCGCGGACTGTCGCAGGGAAGCGGGGATCGGCGTAAGTGGATTTCTGGGGCAGGTATCCTACGGAATGTTTCGCCAGAGCTTCGGCCGGAGGCAGGCCGAAGAGTTCGATCTTCCCCGCGGAAGGGCGTTCCAGACCGAGCATCGCTTTTACGAGCGTCGATTTCCCCGACCCGTTCGGTCCGACCACGGCGATGAAATCGCCTTTCTCGATCGAGAATTCCACATTATCCAGGGCTTCGTACGAGCCGTAGCGCACCGACATTCCTTCGATTTTCGCTATACTCATTCGGCCCCCAGCGCGGACGCGAGTTTTTGAAGATTGGCTTCCATGATGGAGAGGTAGTTCGCGCCCGACTCCAGTTCGGCCTTGCTTACGTTATGCACTCCATGCAGGAGTTCCAGCCTTGCGCCCGAAGCGTCCGCAATGACCCGCGCCACTCTCGGTTCGACCAGTTCGCCATAGAAAACAGTATTCGTGCCGCTCTTTTTAAGCGCAGTGAGAAGCGCGGCCATCGCCTGGGCCGAAGGTTCGGCATCGGGCGAAAAATTCGGATACGGCGAAATGAATTCGAGTTTGTAGCGCCGCGCAAAATAGCCGAAGGTCGAGTGCCCGCCGTATATGACGGTCCGGTGCTTCGCGCCTTCGAGAGTCGAGGCGATTCGCTTGTCGAGCGCGGACAGGTCAGCCTTGAGCGCTGCGGCGTTGGACGCGAATAACGCCGCCCCATCAGGGTCAGCGGCGCTCATTCCGGCGGCAATAGTGTCGACCATGTCGATGGCAAGCAGCGGATCGAGCCAGACATGCGGATCTTTCCCCTCTTGATTGGCCGCAAGCACGATGCCGTCGGACGCGTTGACGATCCTGAGGTTTTTGTTCCCGGCGCTTTCGGCCAGATTGCGCGCCCATGGTTCCATGAGGTCGCCGGTGTAAACGAATAGTTTCGCATTCGAAATGGCGGCCATATCGGAAGGCTTGGGTTCGTAGCCGTGGGCTTCGACTCCCGGAGGCAGGAGCATCCGTACGTCGAAGCGATCGCCGCCGATTCTGCGTGCGAAATCGTATACGGGGAAAATCGTGGCCACCGCCTGACTCCGCGCGGTCTGGCCGTCGACGGCTTTCCCCTGGGCTGTTCCGGTTCCCTTTCGGCCATTCCCGCCGCATGAGGCGAAGGCGAGGCAGGCAATCATGACGCAAAAGACGGAAAGGATCGGCAAGGCCGGCAGTATCGATACGACGCGCTTCTTCTCGCTATTCATGCATGTCATGCATGCCCCCGAATTGCAAACGGTTTGCATTTTGCTTGAAAATTACCGCCATTTCAGAAAAAATGCAAGTCGAGCCAATTTCAAAAGTAACCGACTTTTGAAAAAGCCTCAGTCGTTTGCAATTTTTGCCGATTCCGCAAAGCGCCTTTCGACCGGATTTCGGGCTTCAGCGTCTTTTGGGAGGGCGCGACTCCGGGTGGTCGGGCTTTGGTCGGGCTTTGGTCAGGCTTTGGAAAGTTGCGCGATCGTAGCTCGCATATCTTTGGGAAGCGGCGCTTCGAAGCTCATGGGAGCTCCGGTTTCGGGATGCGCGAAACGGACAGAGAGTGCGTGCAGTGCCGTCCGTGTCATGAGCGGTTTTTCATCGAAGGGATCGCCTTTCCATCCGCGCTTGAACGAAGACAGAAGCAGTGCTTTTCCGTCGCCATAAAGCGGATCGGCAAGGATCGGCCAGCCCGTGGCGGCGAGATGAACCCTGATCTGGTGGGTCCGCCCGCCTTCCGGGACGGCTTCGACGAGCGAATAATCACGGTACCGTTCGAGGACTTTGAAGGCCGTCGAGGCTTCCTTCCCCCGGGTTTTGTCGACGCTTGTGCGGTGCAGACGGTCCGCGTCGGGTTTGAGGGCAAAATCGCAGGACCATTCGTCCTCATCCGGCACGCCGCGCACGATCGCCCGATAGGATTTCGCCACCGCATGGGTACTGAAGGCACTGTTCAGTTTTCGGTGGCTCTCGGCATCGCGGGCGAACACGAGCACACCCGAAGTATCCTTGTCGATTCTGTGCACGACATAGAGCCGGCCGAACTCCGCCGCGAGCAGCGAAGTCAGCACGGGTGTGTCGGGGTCATAGCGGTCCGGAATCGACAGAACGCCGGAAGGCTTGTCGACGACGAGGATGAAGTTATCCTGGAAAATAACGGGAATATCTCGTTTCACGGCATCAGTTATAGCATGATTCGGACCGGTGCGGATATGCCGCCCGGACACGCCCCGGCCGCCTTTCGGCGGGGAGCCGCAAGTGCCCGTGCTGGCGGGTTTTCGAGGATTTTACACGGCCGAAAAGCTCCCGTCCCGGCGAAAAATCGGCTTCCGGTCCCGAAATCATAAGTATCGCCCTCCCCTTGTCGACTTCGAGCGCTTTTTATATCTTAAATAGCGGTCGATCAGACCGAAACTACCACACGAACCCGATTCCCGCGGACGGTCGATCTGTCCAGGAGTCCGCGGTCGTCGGAAAAACTTAAGTAAAGGGAGAACGAAGGTATGGCGAAACAGCTTTTGTTCAGCGAAGATGCACGCCGCAAGCTACTCGTAGGCGTCGAGGTTATCTCGAAAGCCGTCAAGGTCACTCTCGGACCGAAAGGCCGCAACGTACTTCTGGACAAGAAGTACGGCGCCCCCACCGTCACCAAGGACGGCGTATCGGTAGCCAAGGAAATCGAGCTCGAGGATCCCTTCGAAAACATGGGCGCCCAGCTCCTCAAGGAAGTGGCCACCAAGACCAACGACATCGCCGGCGACGGGACCACCACCGCCACTGTCCTTGCCTATTCCATCGTCAAGGAAGGCCTCAAGGCTGTAGCCGCCGGAATGGACCCCATGGGCCTGAAGCGCGGTATCGACCAGGCTGTCGCCCTTGCCATCGAAGAGCTCAAGAAGAATTCGAAGGAAATCAAGGAAAAAGAAGAGATCGCCGACGTCGCTTCCGTGTCCGCCAACAACGACAAGGAAATTGGCAACCAGATCGCCGATGCGATGGAAAAAGTCGGCAAGGACGGCGTCATCACCGTGGAAGAGTCCAAGACGATGGACACCACGATCGATTTCGTCGAAGGCATGCAGTTCGACCGCGGTTATGTCTCTCCGTATTTCGCCACCAACCGTGACACCCAGACCGCCATTCTCGAAAATCCGATGATCCTCATCCACGACAAGAAGATCTCCAACATGAAGGATCTTCTCCCCGTGCTCGAGAAAGTGGCCCAGGCGGGCAAGCCCCTCCTCATCATCGCCGAGGACATCGAAGGCGAAGCCATCGCCACCCTCATCGTGAACCACCTGCGCGGAACCATTACCGTGTGCGCCGTCAAAGCCCCCGGTTTCGGCGATCGCCGCAAGGCCATGCTCGAAGACATCGCCATCCTCACAGGCGGCGAAGTCGTCTCCGAAGAACTCGGCCTCAAGCTCGAAAACACCACCGTGTCCCAGCTCGGCTCCGCCAAGACCGTCAAGGTGGACAAGGACAACACCACCATCATCAACGGCGCCGGCAAGGCGAAAGACATCCAGGACCGCATCGCCCAGATCAAGAAGCAGGTCGAGGACACCAGTTCCGACTATGACCGCGAGAAGCTCCAGGAACGCCTGGCCAAGCTCGCCGGCGGCGTCGCTGTGATCAATGTGGGTGCGGCCACCGAAGTCGAGATGAAGGAAAAGAAGCACAGAGTCGAGGACGCGCTGTCCGCCACCCGCGCCGCCATCGAGGAAGGAATCGTGCCCGGAGGCGGTATCGCCCTTATCCAGGCCGCCAATGCCCTCGAAAAGGTCGTCATGACCAAGATGACCGATGACGAAAAGGTCGGCTTCAAGATCACCAAGCGCGCGCTCGAAGAGCCGATCCGTCAGATCGCCGAAAACGCCGGTGTCGACGGTGCGATCATCGCCGACAAAGCCAAGTCCTCCAAAAAGGGCATCGGCTTCGACGCTTCCAAGATGGAATGGGTCGACATGGTCAAGGCCGGCATCATCGACCCGGCCAAGGTCACCCGCTCCGCGCTCCAGAACGCCGCCTCCGTCGCGGCGCTCCTCCTTACCACCGAATGCGCCATCACTGACCTGCCCGAGCCCAAAACGGCTCCCGCCGGTGGTGGTGGAATGGGCGGCGGCATGGGCGGAATGGGCGGCATGGATTACTGAGCAGTTCTCGTTTTGTACAATAAAAGCCGCGCCCGCGAGGGCGCGGCTTTTTCATGGGCAGCTCCGCTCAGGCCGCCTATGCCCAAGGAATTCTTGTGAAATCGCTTGCGATTTCACTCGTGCTGACGCGCAAGCGCAGCAAGGCGCCTTTTTGTTGACCGGCGCCGGCAAAAATCCTATCTTTAAATACGATACTGAATGGTGTCGTATTTCAAAATTCCGGAATCGGCATAAACGGATACGGACACCATCGGCAATGCGATACATCTACGGAGGTGGAAGACTATGCGATATTCCATGCAGGGAAAAGTGGCGCTGATAATCGGCGGAGGCGGAGGCTCGGGAAGGATGGCTTCGATCGCTTTCGCAAAAGAAGGATGCAAGGTCGTGGTGGCCGACGTCCTTGAAGAAGCGGCCAAAGAAACGGCGGCGCAGATAGAAGCCATCGGAGGGAAAGCCGTAGCCGTCAAATGCGATGTCGCCAGCGAAAAATCCGTCGCGGCGGCGGTCAACCTCGCCGTCGATACATATGGCGGGTTGAACTATGCCCTCAACATCGTTGGTACCAATACGGATTTCACCGCCATCGCCGATGTTCCCATAGAGAATTTCGACAAAATGATCGAAATCAATACCCGCAGTACGTATCTGGGCATGAAACACCAGATCCCCGCGATAAAGAAATCCGGCGGCGGGGCTATCGTCAACATGGCTTCCCTCGGCGGTCTCGTCGGCCAGCGCAAGCAGGGAGTATACAACGCGACGAAATTCGCCGTGGTCGGCATGACCAAAGCCGCCGCTCTCGATTACGCAAAAGACGGCATCAGAATCAACTGCGTATGCCCCGGTCCCATGCTGTCCGCAGGGATGAATGCCGCCCTGGCCAAAGACCCCCATTTCGGCGATCAATACCTCGTCGACGTGCCCATGGGCCGCTTTATCGGCCAGGAAGAAGTCGCCGAAGCTTTTGTATGGCTCTGCTCCGACAATGCCTCCGCGATCACGGGAATCGCGTTGCCCGTCGATGGCGGCATGGCTGCGGACTGACGGCGAACACCGGTCCGTTCCCTATCGTTACAAGAGAGGCGCTCCCGAAGGAACGCCTCTCTTTTTTGCGTCACCGCTATTTTTTGGTGCCGCCGTCACTACCGTCACCGCCGGAACGGCTCGATGGTTTCTTCCACCAGTTTTCGGATTTCTTCGCGGCCGCAATACTTGTCGCTCAGCAAGTGGACCATTATGAGGCCGAGCACCATGTCGGGAATCCGCTCCAGCCTTTTGTCCGTATCCAGTTCGCCGCGCGCGACGGCGCGGACCACGACTTCTTCGATCTGCCTTCGCCTCGATTCGAGTATTTTGAGGGATATCGCCGACCTCAATTCCGCGTCGCGGATTCCCACGGAAGAGAGATCGAGAAATACCGCCAGCGCGTCACGGAACGCGTTGCCGTCCGGCACGACCGATACGATGAGCGTTATGTCGCCCGAGAGCGAATTGGTGTTCGGCGCTTCGAGCGGCACAACCTTTTCGAGCCAATAGGCGACGGCATCCGCGACCAGCATCGATTTCGCCGGCCAGCGGCGGTAGAGCGTCGCTTTGCTCGCATGCGCTCTGGCCGCTATCTCATTGATGCTCAAGCGTTCGTAGCCGACTTCGACAAGCCCGCGGAGGGTGGCGATCAATATCGCGACGCCCCTCGCGATGTCGCGGGGTCTGCCTCTATGCCCGAGTTCGCACGATTTTTCCATTGACGTCCACCATGGCGCATGGTACTGTTAATTACGGAACCATACGGTACCGTAAATGCCGAACCCGTATGCCGATCGTGAAGCCAGGGCACGACGGCCGACGACAATGCTTTTTCGCTTTGGCCGTCGCCATTCGACAACAACAGCATGCTAGCAGATGCCGAAGCCCAGTTCAATCGAAGCTTCGACACTGGATTCGCATTTTTCCGAATGGCGAACTCGCGCTGCAAATGCCAAGACCGAAAGCGTTCCGCTCGGTCCCCGCCTCTCGGACTCATGACCGGCTCGGGTCATCTCGAATCGGGAGGAGGGCAGACGATGAATGACAATCCTGCTAGCCAGCAGCACGAAGAACGCCTGTTGATCGATGGGCGCCTGATGCGCGCAAAATCCGGCGCGACCTTCGAAAACATCAATCCGGCGACGGAAGAAATCCTCGGCGTAGTGGCGGATGCTTCCATGGAGGACATGGATCGCGCCATTGCCGCGGCAAGGAAAGCCTTCGACGAAACGGACTGGGCGACCAACCGCGAGCTGCGCAAGCGCTGCCTGGAGCAACTGCATGCGGCCATAATGGAAGAAAAAGAGCTTTTCCGCGCCGAACTGGTGGCCGAAGTCGGAACGCCGCTCGCGCTCACTTTCGGTCCGCAGCTCGACTGGCCCCTTTCGGACGGCCTGCTCTGGCCCGCCCGCGAGATCGATTCCTTCCCGTGGTACCGGAAAATTTCCGACCAGACGCTGGGCGGAGGCACTCCCACCTACCGATGGGTCTGGAAGGAAGCTATCGGCGTCGTAGCGGCGATAATTCCCTGGAATTTCCCGTTCGAGATCACGATCAACAAGATCGGCCCCGCCCTCGCCACGGGCAACACCATGGTGATCAAAGCGGCGACCCAGACGCCATGGAACGCCACCCGGATCGGACGGCTTATCGCCGAAAAGACCGATATCCCGGCCGGCGTGGTCAATATCGTGGCCACGCAACACCACGACGTATCGCAGCTTCTGTTCACTGATCCGCGCGTCGACATGGTGTCCTTCACCGGATCCACCGCGACGGGGAGGCTCCTCCTCGAGGCGGCCGCGCCGACCTTCAAGCGGACGCTGATGGAACTCGGCGGAAAAAGCGCCAACATCGTGCTGGACGACTGCGACTTTGCCCAGGTTCTCCCCGGCGCCGCGGCCGCATGCATGCACGCCGGACAGGGTTGCGCCCTGCCCACCCGCCTTCTCCTGCCGAAATCCCGCTACGCTGAGGGGATCGCCATTCTCACTGAAGTGTGGAAGCACATTCCCTGCGGCGATCCGACCGACATACACACGATCGCGGGCCCCCTCGTGACCGCAAAGCAGCGGGAGCGCGTTCTCGGATACATCGAAAAAGGAAAGGCCGAAGGCGCCCGCCTCCTCGTGGGCGGAGGAAGACCGAAGGATCTTCCGCGCGGATGGTTCGTCGAGCCGACCCTGTTCGCCGACGTCGACAACATGTCGACGATCGCCCAGGAAGAGATATTCGGGCCCGTCCTCGCGGTCATTTCCTACAAGGACGACGAAGATGCGATCCGCCTCGCCAATCAAAGCCGGTACGGCCTATCCGGCACGATCTCTTCCGCTTCGCCGGAACGCGCGCTCAATGTCGCGAGGAAGGTGCGGACCGGATCGCTCATCGTCAACGGCGGCAGTTTCTACGGCGCGGAAGCGCCCTACGGCGGCTACAAATGGAGCGGCATCGGGCGGCAATGCGGAATCGAGGGCTTTGAACAGCATCTCGAGACGAAAACCGTCGGATGCGGATTCCCGCTCAACGAACCTTAATGTGAATCGTGAATAATGGGTAGACGGAGATTCTTGCGGGCGACAGGCACAGTCTGATCGCAGGAATTGGAACCGCTGAAGCCGGAGTCGGTACCAAGCATCGTACCGGCTCCGGCCTCAAGAAAACGGCAGGCAACAGAGGCAAGGCAGCCGGGAAGGAGCCTACGGAAAACAAGAGGATACAAAAGATGGACGATCTGTGGGGATACAAAGGGAAAGTAGTGGTAGTGGACGGCGCGTCTTCCGGAATGGGATTGGCGACTACGAAGCTCCTTATCGATTTGGGCGCTGAAGTATATGCCCTCGATGTTAAAGAGGCCCCGGTGCCGGTCAAAAAATTCATTAAGGTCGATCTGGGAGTCAAAGCATCGATCGATACGGCCGTGGCGCAAATACCGGGCCAGGTTAGGGCTCTGTTCTGCTGCGCAGGCTTGCCGGGCGCACCATTTCCGGATGCCGATGTCATCCGGGTCAATTTCCTCGGACACCGACATCTCATCGAACGCCTCGTCCCGAGAATGCAGGCCGGAGAAGGCGCCATCGCCATCATATCTTCCCTCGCAGGTGCAATGTGGCGGCTTCACAAACTTTCCTATCAGGAATTCCTGGACACAAAGAGCTTTGAAGAGGGAGTGGCGTGGATAGAAGCCAATGGTGAAAAAATAAAGAGTGTGCAAGGCGGCTATGCATTCTCCAAGGAATGCATAAATGCCTATGCGAGATCCAAGGCGGTCGAACTCGCCCGACTTGGTCTTCGGTTCAACGTACTGAGCCCTTCGGCTACCGAGACTCCCATGTTCCATTATTTCAGGGAACAGCTCGGCGAGGTTCTGGACCAGTACAAGATGGGCCGGTTCGCCACTGCGGAAGACATGGGACAGCCTCTCGTATTTCTGAACAGCGCCATGGCGGGCTTCATCAGCGGTCAGGAACTGCAAGTCGACAATGGACTTTCGGCGGCCATGGAGATTGGACAAGCCACGACCTGAAGTCGCTCTGCCGGGGTTGCCCGGGTACCGCTTTTTTAAAGGACACCGTTTCGGTGTCACCGCTCTCGACGGGCCGGGCAGCCGTTATCAACGGTGTTCCATGCGATACGACGGAACACTCGATCCGCAGAATACGCAAATAGCGAACCGAGTTTTGCGTGTGGAAAGTGAGTTATTTCTTGCCTTTCTGATATCTCAGTAGTATATCATTTACATACTACCAACAGCCAGGAGGCGGATATGAGTGACGGCACACTGTCGGCGATGAAATCGGTGAACGAAAAACCCTACGACTATGCGCCCGGGTCCGCCGAAAGGGAGCTGCTGGAAGTGGAACTGCGGAATCTTCTCGGGGCGGAACTCGACATACCTCTGATAATCGGCGGCAAAGAGATACGAACCGGGAAAACGCAAGTTCTGGCGACTCCGGACGATCGGTCGCGGACGCTCGGCCGGTACCACAAGGCGGGAGCGAAGGAAGCGGCGCTTGCGGTCGAAGCCGCACTGGCCGCGAAACAGTCCTGGGCGGCGATGCCGCGCGGCGAAAGAGCCGCGATATTCAGGAAGGCGGCAGCGCTGATATCGGGGAAATACCGGCCTCGCATCGTGGCCGCCACTATGCTCGGTCAGGGAAAGACTGCATATCAGGCCGAAATAGACGCCGCATGCGAAACGGCCGATTTTTTCCGCTTCAACCCTGTTTTTGCCGAGCAGATATGGGACATGCAGCCCGACAGCACGGCGACCGAGACAAACCGGATGGAATACCGGCCGCTGGAGGGCTTCGTGTATGCGGTCACGCCCTTCAACTTCACGTCCATCGCCGCGAATCTGCCCTCCGCTCCTGCGCTGATGGGCAACACCGTCGTATGGAAACCGGCGTCGTCGTCGATTCTCTCGAATTGGGTGCTGATGAAAGTGTATGAAGAAGCGGGGCTTCCGCCGGGGGTGATAAACTTTCTGCCAGGAAGCGGAAGCGAAATCTCGGCCGTCGCGCTCGCGCGGCGGGAATTCGCCGGGCTGCATTTCACGGGCTCGACGCGCGTCTTCAAGGACTTGTGGCGGCAGATAGCCGCCAATATCGACGGATATTCGGCCTATCCGAGAATCGTCGGCGAGACGGGGGGGAAAGACTTCATCTTCATGGATCCCTCCGCGGACCAGAATATCGCACTTGCGGCCGCCGTCCGCGGAGCGTTCGAATACCAGGGGCAGAAGTGCTCGGCCGCTTCGCGCCTTTATGTGCCGCGAAGTGTCTCGGGCGACTTCCTCCCGCGTCTGGCGGACGAAGTGCGATCCCTGCCCATGGGGAAAGTTACGGATTTCGGCGCGTTCCTGTCCGCGGTGATCGACGAAGCGGCTTTCGACACGATCGAAGGCTTCATTGAGCGCGCACGCCGCTCTCCGACCGCCCGCATTCTCGCAGGCGGAGGATGCGACAAATCGGAAGGATTCTATATCGAACCGACGCTCATCGAAGACCGGGATCCGCGCGGTGAAACGATGGTTTCGGAACTGTTCGGGCCCGTACTGACCGTCCATGTGTATGACGACGGCGACCGGTGCGCCGCCTATCGGCTCGTGGATTCGACGTCGCCGTACGGCCTCACCGGCTCGGTCATCGCGCGGGACAGGAACGCCATCATTGCGGCGCAAGAGGCGCTCAGGAATGCGGCGGGCAACTTTTACGTCAACGACAAGCCGACGGGCGCCGTCGTCGGGCGACAGCCTTTCGGCGGCATGCGCGGCTCCGGCACGAACGACAAGGCGGGAAGCTTTCTCAATCTCACGCGCTGGGTGAACGCGCTCGCCGTCAAAGAAAACCTCGACCCTCCTTCCGATTGGCGTTACGCGAACGCATGACGCATGCGTTGCGGATTTCCGCCATCCAGGGTCGCGATGCGGACATAGTTGCCAAGAGTTCGGACTTTGTGAATCGGTCAATTTGGTATACAGTGTATATGATCGTCCCGCAGGAATAGGGCCGGACGCATACGGAGGCGGATACATGCACAAAGCCGTTGTCGGCATAATCGGCGGATCGGGCCTGTACGAAATCGGGGGCGTGAAGATTCTCGAAGAAGTGACGATGGATACGCCCTGGGGCTCGCCGTCCGACGCGATAACCATCGCGGAAGTCGGCGGCGTCAGGGCGGCCTTCCTTCCGCGGCACGGCAAAGGACACTTCATTCTTCCGACCGAGGTCAATTCGCGCGCCAATATAGCGGCGCTCAAAATGCTGGGCGTGAAAGAAATCGTCGCCTTTTCGGCGGTAGGCAGCCTCAAGGAAGAGATTCGCCCCAGGGACTTCATTCTCCCGTCCCAGATCATCGACAGGACAAAGGATCGTCCCGGTTCGAGCTTCTTCGGAAGCGGCGTCGTCGCTCACATGAGTTTCGCCGATCCTTTCTGCGAACGGCTCCGGAACCTAGTCGGCCCGATAATCTCCGCGCTTGGACTCTGCGTCCATACCGACGAGACGCTCGTCTGCATGGAGGGGCCAGCCTTCTCGACCAGGGCGGAAAGCAATCTCTACCGTTCATGGGGCGCCGGCATAATCAACATGAGCGTGCTTCCGGAGGCGAAACTGGCGCGGGAGGCCGAAATCTGCTACGCCATGGTCTGCATGGCCACCGATTACGACTGCTGGAAAACGGATCACGACGACGTTTCGGTGAACATGGTCGTGGAAAATCTCAACGCCAATTCGGCGCACGCAAAGGAACTCATCAGACAGATCATACCGGCCTTATCTGGCGGGGAGGATTGCCCCTGCAGGAGCGCGATGAAGAACGCCGTTATGACGAATCCGGCGAAACGGAATCCGGAAACGGTCGCGCGGTTGCGGACGATCCTTCCCGAACTCTGAACCGTATTTTGAACCTATTTTGAATCATAGATCGAACCAAATATTGAAAATCGAACAGGGAGGCGGTATGCAGCACGAAGTGACGAAACCCACGGAACTTCTTGACGCCGACGGACATCTCGTCGAAGAGGGCTGGGCGCGCAAGCCTTTCTGGCGCTACAACCGCACGAAGATACGCGCTACGGCATTGCGGATCAAGGAATGGGATTATTACTATGTGATTTCCCATGACCAAAAATGCGGCATCACCTTCACTATTTCCGATCTTGGCTATCTGGGACTCTGCTCCGTGGCCTGGCTCGACCTGGCCAACGAAACTTCCGCCCAATCCGACGATATGAGGTTCATGCCGCTCGGCTCGACCGGATTCCCTCCAGAGTCCGACGGCGGGCGGATTTCCCACGAAAGCGCGAAAATGAAGATCGCTTTCTCGTCCGAAGGCCCGAAGCGGCGTATCTCTCTTTCCTGCCCAGGCTTCGTGGCGCCCGACGGTGCGAAGGGACTCACGGCCGAACTCGAGCTGAAACAGGACATGGACGCCGACAGTATGAACATCGCCACATCGTGGGCGGAAAACCGCCGCGCCTTCTACTACAACCGGAAAATCAACTGCATGCCCGCTTCCGGCACGGTAACGCTGGGCGGAAAAACCCATGTCTTCTCTCCAGAGGATTCCTTCGGAGGCCTGGATTGGGGCCGGGGCGTGTGGACGTATAAAAACCGCTGGTATTGGGGTTCCGCCTCAGGTCTTCTGAACGGAAAGCCCTTCGGATGGAATATCGGATACGGTTTTTCCGATCGGAGCCCCGCTTCCGAAAATATGATTTTTCATGACGGGAAAGCGCACAAGCTCGGCGAAGTCTCTTTCCATATCGACACGTCGAACTATCTCGCGCCATGGAAATTCACAAGTTCGGACGGACGCTTCGAAATGGACTTCCAGCCCGCCGTCGATCGGCACAGTTCGACCAGTTTTCTGGTGCTGAAATCCGTACAGCATCAGGTCTTCGGTTATTTTACGGGCAAAGTAATGCTGGATTCTGGCGAGGTTCTGACAGTGGACAAATTTCCCGGCTTCGCCGAAGACGTGCTCAACTGGTGGTGATCGCAGAAAAATACTACAACACCTGTTGACTTCAACATGTGGGTTTCGGTATTTTTTCCTTTGCAAGGGGAGTAGCTTATCCACGGCCTGGCCGCGGAAGGGGAATCGTCAACACGATCCGCACGCGCGGATTCCGGTTCCCCGCTCGTTTGAGAAAGCAAGACCTTCGTTTCGAATCATTCAGGTTCGAGGCGAAGGCCTTTTTATTTTCCAAGCCTCACTGTTGCGGCGGCATACGGCGGCATATCTGGAGGAAACATGAAATCTTGGCATGCGAAATCAGTCGGAACGATTCTGGCCGATCTGCACACCGACCCCGGGCGCGGCTTGAGTTCCGTCGAAGCGAAAGAGCGACTTCAAAAATACGGTCCCAACCAGCTCGTCGGGAAAAAACCGAAAAACCTGTTCTCCAGATTCATCGAGCAGTTCCGGGACTATCTTATCTATATCCTGATAGCCGCGGCGGTCGTATCGATCGTCCTCGGTGAAATCCCCGACGCCATAATCATCATGGTCGTCGTGTTCATCAACGCGATCGTGGGCGTCGTGCAGGAATCGAAGGCAGAAAAAGCCATTGACGCATTGAAAAAAATGTCCGCGCCCAAGGCGGTCGTGGTAAGGGACGGCGTTACCGCCGAAATCCGAGCCGAGGAAGTCGTTCCCGGCGACCTGGTCCTGATCGATGCAGGTCGAGTCATCCCCTGTGACCTGCGCTGGATCGAAGCCGTCAACCTCAAGATCGACGAATCGGCCCTGACGGGTGAATCCGTTCCCGTCGAGAAGGATGCCGGATTCGAGACCGAAGAGGAAGCTTCCCTGGGCGACAGGCTGAACATGGGATATTCCTCCACCGTGGCGACCTACGGACGAGGACGGGGAATCGCCGTCGCGACGGGTATGGACACAGAACTCGGCGGCATAGCCAGGATGATCGACGCCGAGCCCGACGAATCTACGCCTTTGCAGATAAAGCTTGACGATTTCGGGAAGAGACTGGGTACAGGCATCCTCATACTCTGTGCAGTCATGTTTGCGCTCGGAGTGGGCGAAGAATTCCTTCGCCAGGGCCGGGTCGCCAGGGATAGCGTTTTCGGACTCTTCCTGACCTCTATTTCGCTCGCGGTGGCGGCCATCCCCGAAGGTCTGCCCGCCATCGTCACCATAGTCCTCGCAATCGGCGTACAGCTCATGAGCCGGGAAAAGGCGCTCGTGCGCCGCCTGCCGGCGGTGGAAACGCTCGGCTCGGTGACGATGATCTGCTCCGACAAGACCGGCACACTGACGCGCAACAAAATGTCCGTCACCGCCTTCGATTCGGACGGCCTTTCGGGCGCACCGGAGGCGATCGATATGGAACGGGTCGCGCATCGTCTGCTCGTCGACGCGATGGCGCTCTGCAACGATGCGAGCATGGGGGGAGCTGATTCGGCGGCTACGGGCGATCCGACGGAGATAGCGCTTCTGGAACTCGCGGCTTCACGCGGCGTGGACCGGAGAACCCTTGTCGCCAGAGCGGCCCGCATTGGCGAGCTTCCCTTCGATTCCGACCGGAAAATGATGAGCACTTCGCACGACTTCGACGGAAAACGCATCGTTTTCACCAAAGGCGCCGTCGACAGGCTCCTGGGAAAATGCTTCAGTTATTACAGGGACGGGCAGGAACTGCCGCTGGACGAGGCCGCGCGAACCGCCATTCTCGAATCGGTGGACACCATGGCGGGCAAGGCTCTGCGCGTGCTCGGCGCCGCCTACCGCCCTCTCCTCGAAGGAGAAAATGCTTCCGGCGAAGGTCTGGAACGCAATCTGGTCTATCTCGGCTGTGTCGGCATGATCGATCCGCCCCGCCTCGAAGTCCGCGATTCGATCGCCGCATGCAAGGCATCAGGCATCGGCGTCTCGATGATCACCGGCGACCACAAGGCCACGGCCCTCGCAATAGCGCGCGAACTCAACATCGCGGAAGACGCCGATGAAGCGCTGTCGGGCCCCGAAATCGACCACCTCGACGACAAGGCCCTGGCCGAAAAGGCGAAGCGCGTCCGCGTGTTCGCCCGCGTTTCGCCCGAGCATAAAGTACGCATCGTAAAAGCTTTCAGGGCGAACGGGCACATAGTCTCGATGACCGGCGACGGCGTCAACGACGCGCCCAGCCTCAAGGCGGCCGATATAGGCGTGGCCATGGGCATCACAGGCACCGATGTCGCGAAAAACGCTTCCGACATGATTTTGGCCGACGACAATTTCGCCACCATCGTCCGCGCCATCGAAGCGGGAAGGAACATCTACAACAACATCAAGAAAGCGGTCATTTACCTTATATCCTGCAATGCGGGCGAAATAGTGACCGTGTTCTCGGCGGTGCTTCTCGGCTTTCCGATCCCCCTGCTCCCGATCCACATTCTCTGGATCAATCTGGTGACCGACACCTTCCCCGCCCTCGCGCTCGGCATGGACCCGGGCGATCCGGACATCATCAGGGAAAAACCGCGCGACCCCAAGGAAGGCCTGTTCGCGCACGGCGGCGCCAAATCGATCGCCTGGAACGGCCTGCTGATCGGCGCCCTTTCCCTTGCGGCGTTCTTCATCGGACAGCACCGGGCCGGCATCGAAGGATTGAGCGGCGATGCTGCGCTCTCGGTCGGACGGACGATGTCATTCGCCACGCTCGGACTGTCGCAGCTTTTCCATGCCTTCAACCTGCGCCATCCCCTGCGCTCCCTCGGCTCGATCGGCGTTTTCTCGAACCGCTATCTCGTGGGAGCCTTCGTGGCGGGAACGCTGCTGCAGGTTCTCGTCATCGCGATTACACCCGTCGCCGATTTCTTCAAGCTTTCGAATCTGGGTATAGGTGATTGGGGAATCGTGCTGCTGCTTTCCGTGTTCACAGTCGCGCTGAACGAAATCGTGAAATGGTTCAGGCGACGTCGCTAATGTCGCTGACGTCGCCTTTGCGCCGCGTATCTTCGCCGCGTATCTTCGCGACGTATCCTCGCCGCGCGTATCCTCGCCGCGCGCCCGCAATGAGGAGCTTGAGCCGGTTGAGCTGGTTCACTTCGGAAGCGCCGGGATCGAAGTCGATGGCGGCGACGGGCACGGCGGGATAGCGCCGCTTGAGTTCCTTGAGCATGCCTTTCCCCGTCACATGGTTGGGCAGGCAGGCGAAAGGCTGCAGGCACGCTATTCCGTCGACATTGTCGCGGATCAGCTCGACCATTTCGGCAGTGAGGAACCAGCCCTCGCCGGTGCAATTCCCCAGTTGCACGATACCGTCGACGCCTTTGGCCAGCGTGTCGATGCGTGAAGGTGGGGAAAACCGTGCGCTGGCGCGAAGAGCGCGGCGCATGGGCCGCCGAAACGCTTCGAGAAAGCCAATGATGAGGCGCGAAGTCCACTCCCCTTTCCGGCTTCCGTCGAGTTTGTCGTGACGAAATATGCCGTTATATGAAGAGTAGAGGAAAAAATCGTACAGATCGGGCATGACCGCTTCACAGCCTTCCGCTTCGATCGTATCGACGATGTGACCGTTCGCGTCGGGGTGGAATTTGACGAGAATTTCGCCGACCACGCCGATCCTCGGCTTGCGCTCTTCCGTCCGGAGAGGAAGCGTATCGAAATCGCGCACCATGGCCCGCAATGTCGCACGGAAAACGCCGGGACGACGCAGCGCCAGAACCTCGCCGCAACGCTTCGCCCAGGAGTCCGCAAGGGCATCCGCCGCACCCGCTTCGGCCTCGTACGGGCGCGTTCCGTACAGCATCCGCATCAGGGCGTCGCCATACAGGATCGCATGGATCGCGCGCCGTACGAGCGGCAGCGTGATCTTGAATCCGGGGTTGCTCTCGAACCCCGCGGCGCTTAGCGAGATCACCGGGATGCGACCCAGCCCCGCATCGGCGAGAGCCTTGCGGATGAAGGCTATGTAATTGGTCGCTCTGCACCCGCCGCCCGTCTGCGTGATGATGACTGCCGTGCTGTCCGGATCGTACCTTCCGGAGCGGAACGCATTCATGATCTGCCCCACCACGAGAATGGAGGGGAAACATGCGTCGTTGTTGACGCTCCGCAGCCCTTCATCCACGACGCGGGCATACTCGGCGCCCTGGACGCAAGGAAGGATATCGAACTTGTAGCCCGAGAGTCTGAACGCCTTTTCGAGAATGGCGAAGTGGACGGGCGACATCTGCGGGGCAATGATGGTTCTGACGCGACGCATGGTTTCGGTGAACGCAGGGCGGGAGAACGAGGCGGGCATCGTGGCGACGGTCGCGGCATTCGCGGCGGCAGCAGTAGTGGCGATCTCTTCGGCGGCTGTTTCGGCAGCCGCTTCGCGCTTCCGTTCCGCAATGGCCGCGGCGAGAGAGCGCAGGCGGATGCGGGCGGCGCCCAGGTTCGAATGCTCGTCGATCTTGACACCCGCGTACGATTTTCCGCCCCTGGCGAGGATTTCCTCGACCTGGTCGGAGGTGACGGCGTCGAGCCCGCATCCGAAAGAGACGAGCTGGACCAAGTCCAGATCCCCGCGCCGCGCGACAAGGGAAGCGGCGGCATAGAGACGCGAATGGTATGCCCACTGGTCGACTACGCGCAGAGGGCGCTCGACCCTAGCCAGGTGCGCGATCGAGTCCTCGGACAGCACCGCCATGCCGAGACCCGTGATGAGCGAGGGAATGCCGTGGTGGATCTCGGGATCGATGTGGTACGGCCTCCCCGCAAGGACGATGCCGTGCGCGTTTTCGCGCTCGATCCAGGCGAGCGCCGCCTCGCCTTCACAGCGCAAATCGGCGCGATAGGCTTCGCGGGCAGCGACACCCGCTTCGACCGCCCGTTTCGCTTCTTCCGGCGACACGTCGAATTTGCCGAATTCTTCGACGATGCGCTGGGCGAGTCTGTCCGGCGAAGCGATGGGGAGGAACGGATTCAGCAATTCGGCGGTGCCGTCCCGGAATTCCTCGATATTGTTCAAAAGGACTTCCGGGTAGGAGGTCACGATGGGGCAATTGAAGCAGTTGTCCGATCCTTCGACAAAGCGCTCTTCCCTGGGAATGCAGGGATCGAAGATCAGGGAAACGCCGCGCTCGATCAGTGCCATGGCGTGCCCGTGCGCCAGTTTTGCAGGATAGCAGACCGATTCGGAAGGGATGGTCGCCATGCCGCGTTCATACAATGCCTTGGTCGATCGCGGCGAAAGCTCGACGCTGAATCCCAGCGAGCCGAGCAACGCCGACCAGAAGGGGTAGTTTTCGTACATATTGAGCGACCGCGGAAGGCCTATGCGTCCGCGGGGCGCCTTGTCGGCGGAAAGAGGTTTGTCCCTGAAAAGCCGTGCATATTTCCATGCGAACAGATCGGGAGGTTTATGCGGATCCGCGTTTTTTCCCTCGACGGAAGCGGGATTCGACGCATGTCCGACGGCGAGTTCCGCGCCACGCTCGCAACGGTTTCCCGTCACATGCGCGCCGTCTTCCCCCAGGCCCGAGGAAAAACGCGTTACCGTGAGCAGACAGGCGTTGGCGCAGCCGGCGCATCGCCGCGGTTCCGTCGCATAGGAAAACGCGCCCAAGCGGCCGGCGCCGAGAATTGCGGAGCGCTCGCCCGCCTTCCAGCGCGATCGCGCAATGAGGGCGGCGCCGTATGCGCCCATCAGACCCGATTCGACAGGGCGCACGGGCCGGATATCCGACACGAGTTCGAAGGCGCGCAGGACGGCTTCGCTCGCGAATGTTCCGCCCTGCACGACGACTTTTTTGCCCACATCCGAAGCCATCTTAAGTTTGATGACCTTGTGCAGGGCATTCTTGATCACCGAGTACGCCAGTCCGGCCGCGATGTCCGCGGGAGATGCGCCTTCTTTCTGGGCCTGTTTGACGCGCGAATTCATGAAAACGGTGCAGCGGCTGCCGAGGTCCACGGGCGCGGCCGATTCGAGCGCCGCCCGGGAGAATCGCTCGGCATCCATGCCGAGCGACTGCGCGAAGCCCTCCAGGAAAGAACCGCAGCCTGATGAACACGCTTCGTTCAAAAGCACGGTCGACACCATACCGTTTTTCAGCCTGAGGAATTTCATATCCTGGCCGCCGATATCGAGGACGGAATCCGCGTCCGGCACGATCGCCAGAGCCGCTTTGCTGTGGGCCACCGTCTCGACTTCGCCATCGTCGGTACGCAGCGCGGCACGCACCAGAGACTCCCCATAGCCCGTCGCGCACGCCCTTCCGATATAGGAAGCGGCGGACATCCACACAAAG
>Ga0074199_1001091_pt1 | contig 28073 bp, 19 predicted proteins | sample EPASupsiteSAE347_FD_64528 | JGI IMG/M metagenome (GOLD analysis project Ga0074199, IMG submission 64528) | Bioremediated contaminated groundwater from EPA Superfund site, New Mexico - Sample SAE3-47 | ecosystem: Environmental > Aquatic > Deep subsurface > Groundwater > Contaminated ... | reverse complement strand
GTAAATCCCTGACCATCGTCCTGGTCACTCACGACCACCACGTCGCGGAGTATGCCGGACGGGTGGTAACCTTCCGGGACGGTCTGATCGTCGAGGACAAAGAGCGCGTCCCGGCGTAGGGAGAGAGGAAAACGCTGATAATGGATTTTTTCGTCGCCTTAAAAGCGGCTCTGACCGCCCTGAGCCGCAACAAGATGCGGACCTTCCTAACCATGCTGGGCGTCATCATCGGGGTCGCCGCCGTAATCGCCATGGTCTCCGTCGGCTCCGGCGCCAGGGTCCAGGTGGAAAAAAGCATCTCCTCAATGGGCTCTAACACCATCACTATCTTCCCGGGGACCCAGAGCTCGAGCGGCGCCAGGCTCAGCTTTGGAAGCGGGAAAACCCTGACCATCGATGACGCAAAGGCTATTGCCTCCGACTGCCCCTCAGTCGCCTATGCCACTCCCGAGCTGAGAACCTCCTGTCAGCTCGTCTATGGCAATCAGAACTGGTCTTCGACCGCCTATGGTGCCAATGAAAATTTCCCCTACATCCGCAATTGGCCGGCCGATGAAGGCTCTTTCTTTTCCGCGCGGGATGTTTCGGCGGGCGCCAAGGTCTGCGTCATCGGAACCATCGTAAGAGACAACCTCTTTGGAAGCGAATCGCCTCTCGGCAAGATGATTCGCATCAGGAATATCCCCTTCAAGGTCATCGGAATACTTCGCGAAAAGGGGCCGTCGAGCTTCGGGGCGCAGGACGACACCGTCATCATACCCTACACCACCGCCCAGTCGCGCCTGCAGAATGTTCGCCACATGGGAACCATCACGGCCTCGGCCATAAACAAAGAGGGGGTTCAAACCGCCGTAGACGAAATTTCCGCCCTGCTCCGCCAGAGGCACCACCTGCTCCCAAGCGAAGAAAACGACTTCATCGTCAGAACCCAGGCTGAACTGGCGCAAGTCGTCGGTTCCACGGCCCAGATTTTCACCATTCTGCTGGCCAGCATCGCCTCGGTCTCACTCCTGGTCGGGGGCATCGGCATCATGAATATCATGCTCGTCTCCGTCACCGAGAGAGTAAGGGAAATCGGGATACGCATGGCGATCGGGGCCAGGGAAAAAGATATCATGTTTCAGTTCCTCTATGAGGCCATGGTCCTCTGCCTGATCGGAGGAATTTTCGGCATCCTCCTGGGCCTCCTTATCTCCGCCTCAATCACTCACTTCGCCAAATGGCCGACCTCCGTTTCTTTAAATTCAATCTTTTTTGCTTTTGCATTTTCGGCCGGCGTCGGGATATTCTTCGGCCTTTATCCGGCCCTCAAGGCATCGCGGCTCGATCCCATTGAGAGCCTCCGCCACGAATAATCCCGCCCGCACCGGATTAAAATGCCGGCAGAATTGCATTTGGGCGGGAATGCCTCAGCGGACGAAATATGTTTTCAGCAGGATTCTTGTTGCGTTATGGGGAAAATGTTGCACAGTAAGGAGGCGAGATCCGTGGCCATTAAATCAAAATCGCAAAAATCTCCTGTGAAGGGGACTTTAAAAGATAATTCCGGACGGGAAAAAAGCCTGAAAAGGCCGGATGCTTTCTCCGAGAGCGCTATTGAGTCTTCCGCCGCCATTGATGAGGCCCTCACCCTGGCCGGCCAGGCAATATCCAATTCGCAGGATGCCCTCAAGCTGGCTGACGGCAACCTCGCCCACATGGAGATGCTCGAAGATAAAATCGCCCAACTTTTTGAAAAACTTGAAAAAACTTCTTCTTCCATCACCAGAAGCACGGGTCTGGATGATAAAATCAAGAAACTTGAAAAAAAGGTGGAGTCCGAGCTAAAGGAATTCAACTCCACCTTCAGCGACCTGGCCCGCGAGGTAAAAAAGCTGGAGGGAGCTACACCCGACGCAAAGCACCTTCCTGAGAAAATCAAAGGCATGCTCTCTAAACTGGAGAGGCAGATGTGCTCCGCCCAGGAGGAGATGAGCTCCAGCCTGAACGAGCGTGGGCGGCTTTTTGAAGAATCCCTGACTAAAATCCATGAAGATATGCAGAGGCTGAAGACCGGCTATAACGCCTTAAGCAACGTGGACGAAACGCTCCAGACAATAGACCGGATCACCGGCGAGGTCAAGGAATGCGCGCTCATCTCAGAAGAGAGCGCCGAACGAGCCCGTATGTCCCTGAAGATCGTGGATAACCTGGAGGAAAAAGTCGCCCAAATCACCGGGGCGGTCGGGGGTTTCTCTGATGCGCCGGGCATCGTGGAGGTTATCCCCGACGCGAGCGAGATCAAATTCGATCTGGACGATCTCCTTCAGGTGATGTTAAAACACGAAGCATCGGATCTGCACATCAAGGCCGGGGCACCGCCAACCGTGCGTCTCGACGGCGAACTCCTCCCGGTAGGCAACCAGGTGCTCACCGAAAAAGACTGCAGCCGCCTCATCCTTCCCATCCTGACGCCTCTTCAGCGGAAAAGCCTGGCCCAGAGCCGGGAAGTCGATCTGGCCCATACGACTCAGAACGGCCGATTCAGGGTTAACGCCTTTCTTCAGAAGGGGACCGTCAGCGCCGCCTTCCGGCTTCTTAAGCTGCAGATTCCCTCGATGGAGGAAGTCAACCTGCCGCCACAGCTCAAAAAGCTGGTCACCCTCAATCATGGACTCATCCTGGTTACGGGACCGGCCGGATCCGGCAAATCCACAACCCTGGCGGCCATCATCGATCACATCAACACCCACCGGAAGCTGCACATCGTGACGATTGAAGACCCGATTGAATTCATGCACACCGACAAGCTGAGCCTGGTGACCCAGCGCGAAATAGGACTGGACACCTCCTCCTTCACGGAGGCTCTGAAGCAGGCTCTACGCCAGGATCCCAACGTCATCCTCATCGGAGAAATGCGCGATCCCGAGACGATCATGACCGCGGTCATCGCGGCCGAGACGGGCCACCTGGTGCTCTCCACCCTGCACACTCCGAACACCATCCAGGCGGTGGACCGGATCATTGACGTCTTCTCCGGAGATCAGCAAAAACAATTCCGCTTCCTCCTGGCCAATAACCTTCGGGGGGTCATTTCCCAGCGCCTCCTCAACAGGAAGGACGAAGCCGGAAGAATCCCCGCCGTCGAGGTTATGATGGTCACCCCGACCATCGCCAGCCTGATCCTGGAAGGAAAGACCAACGACATCTATCCGCACATGGTGCAGGGAGCCTCCGAGGGAATGCAGACATTCACGGCCTCCCTGACCAATCTCTTTGAAGCGGGCCTGATCACGAAGGAGGAAGCCCTCTACCACGCCGAGCAGCCGACTGAATTCAGGCTGGGGATCGAGGGACATACCACCGGTGCGACTGCGACCATTCAGGATGAAAGCCTGATGAGCTGGCTGTAGTGTGAAATCTTGAGCGGTATATCCGAAAATATTCTGAAGATACGCGATCGGATTTTGCAAGCCGCCCGCCTCTCGGGGAGGCCGGACGGGGATATCCTGCTGATCGCGGTCACCAAGGGGGTGGAGCCCTCAAAGATAGAGGAGGCCTACAGAGCCGGTCTGCGGGACTTCGGCGAGAACTACCTGGTGGAGGCGCGCGCAAAAATGGATCTCCTCCCCCGCGACATCCGCTGGCATTTCATCGGGCACCTGCAGAAGAACAAGGCCCGCTCCGCGGCTCCCTTGTTCGAGACGATTCAGAGCGTGGACGATCCGGCCCTGGCCGGAAAGCTGAGCGAAACGGCCCTGGCGAACGGCAAGAAGATTCGTGTTTTTCTCGAAGTGAACATCGGCAACGAGGAGACGAAACACGGAATACGCCCTGAAGGGCTTCTCGACTTTGTAATAAACCTGGAGACATGCCCGGGGCTGGAGCCGGCCGGCCTCATGGCCATTCCCCCCTGGGGAAGCAACCCGGAGGACAGCCGCCCCTACTTCAGGAAACTGAAAGGCCTGCTGGATCTGATCAAGAAACAGGGCTTTCCTTCCTGGAAAGCTCCCCTCCTCTCCATGGGCATGACGGATGATTTTGAGGTGGCCATCCAGGAAGGGGCGGACATCGTCAGAATAGGAAGAGGTATATTCGGTCCCCGAGGATAGAAAGGAGTTTTTTCATGCCTGGTTTGATCGAGCGTATGAAGAGATTTTTCACACTCACGGACGACGTTTATGAAACGGAAAACGAGCCCCCTCTGGATGAAGAGGAGGAAGGCGCCCAGAAGAAGGGAGGCAGGCACAAGGCCACGCTTATCAGCCTCCCCTCCCCCAAGAAACAGGAAATCGTGGTACTGGAGCCGCTCAGCCTGGACGAGGCCCGTCAGGTCGCAGACCAGTTGAAATCGAGGAAGTCCATAATCGTCAATGTCAAAAAGGCCGACAAGGAGATGGCCCGGCGGATTATAGATTTTCTGAGCGGTATCTGCTATGCCCTGGACGGCCACGTGCAATTAATCGCCGAAACCATCTTCGTCTTTGCTCCCTCAAACGTTGGCATCGTCATGGGAGCCAGAAAAAACAACGCCAGGTTTGAAGAATACGAAGAGCAGTCCTGATTCATACCTCTCGGAGGGTGCGAAGGACCATTTATCAGTCAGGGGGATCGCCATGAAAATTACTCCGGTAGAAATACTGCACCAGAAATTCAACCGTTCCTTCCGCGGTTACAACGAAGAAGAAGTAGATGTCTTCATGGAACGCGTCCATGCCGGCTACGAGGAACTTTATCGTGAAAACAGCGAACTTCGGGAAAAGATGGAACACATGGCCGCTCAGATAAAGAGCTATCAGGACATCGAGGAGAGCCTTAAAAACACAATGCTCCTGGCCCAGAAAAACGCCGAGGAGCTTTTGTCCAACAAACAGAGGGAAGCCGATTTGATTATGAAGAACGCCGCTTTCGAGTCCGAAAAAATCATTGCCGGCGCCCATTCCAGTGCCAGGGAGCATCAGGAGGAATTCTCCCGCCTCAAGAACCAGAAGGAACATTTCCTGATGGAATACAAGATGCTGCTAAAATCCCACCTGGCCTTCATCGAGGAAGGCAAGTTTCCCCCTCCCCCGCGATCGGCGGAAGTTGCTGAACTATCAAGCGGGAATGCGGTTGAAGCAGGAAAAAGCCGCCCTATTGACGAAAAAGAAGTAATATGATAAACTTGGCACCATAAAGAGTTAAGAAAGGAGGCGATAAGATGTCAACAATTGGAAATGTAGGCCAGCCCTACCAGATGCCGCCTAAATCCCCCTGCACTCACGATGAGAACTGCCCTAAGGATGCCCAGAATATGCCTGGACACCGTCATCGGAGCCATGATGGAACTCTCAAGGCCAAGCGGGGAGATACCCATCTGGGCTCACTTGAGGACAAGTACGGCGAAATCTCTCACATGCCCGACGATACCCATCTGAATGTTTTGAGAGCCATGACCGGCAAGAAGGGGATCAACCAGGTCTCCGCAGAGATGCACAAGCTGGAAAAAGGCAACAAGTAGTCCTAATCAACCACGTCTGCTTATGCTTACACGGCACCGAATGGCGGTGTCTTTTTTTTTATGGGTTACAGAACTTCACTCCAGGATCGCTCCCTGCGCCAGCAGGGCGGATCTGAGCGTGCTGTAGGGGAGATTCGCCGGCTTCACTCCCGATTTGAGCGCCAGCGCCGCCGCCGTGCCGGCGGCCTCCCCGGTGGCGTAACAGGTGGGCTGGATCCGGATGGCGGCAAAAGCCTCAAAGGTCGAGGAGATGGGGCGTCCGGCCACGATTAGATTTTCCGGCGAATAAGGCAGGAGCGCGCCGTAGGGAATTCCATAGTACCGGCCGGGGGGAAGCACGTCCTGCCTGGTGCCGCCGCCCTCGGGATTATGGATGTCTATTCCGTAGGAGCCCAGGGCAATCGTGTCCTCAAAAAGACGCCCTTTCAGGATGTCCTCTTCGGTGATCGTGGCCCTCCCCTTTATTCTCCGGGTCTCTCTAATCCCTATCTGAGGAGCTGAATAGAGAAGACAGGCCTTCTCAAATCCGGGAATTTCCCGTATCATAAAAGCGACGATCTCCATCATCTGGCGGCGGCCCTCCACCTCGGCCCTGGTGAGATCATCCCGCGAAGTCCCGTCAATGCGGATCACCCGGGTGGTATTAAAGTGAATCTCCCCGCGCCTGGTGGTGTCGAACCAGAGGAGGCTTTCGCGCGGATTATCCAGGCGCCCTTCCTTCCGGGCCCGGTTATAGATGTCGTTCATCTCCTCCCGCGTGGGCATCCTCTCCTCCTCGACCCCGCCCATCCTGAAATGAAGGGTCGCCGGCTGCATGAGGCCGTCTTCAGGCCTCCCCTTCTCGCAGGGAACCCCGGCCAGAAAGGCCAGATCCGCATCCCCGGTGGCATCTATGAAAAGATCGGCCCGAAGTTCCTCAATCCCCGACTTGGAGGCTGTTCGAATAGTGCGAACCGTCTCTTCTGAACAGTCGGCTCCGATGAGAAAGGTATGAAGAAAAAGCCGCACCCCGGCTGAAAGAGCCAGATCCTGGAGGACGCCCTTGAGGATCTCCGGATCGAAGCAATGATGCCTGAGGCCCAGGTGGGAGCTGTCTTTGAAGGCCTGTTTTTTCTTCAGGCTCCCGACAATCCCGGCGAAGATGCCCCCGACGAGTTGTTTCTCGCCTGAATAATAACTCATCCAGGGGTGAACCAGCCCGGCGGTTCCCATGCCGCCGAGAAAGCCATAACGTTCCACGAGAGTAACCGGAGCGCCCAGCCTGGCCGCCGCGACGGCAGCCGCGACACCGGCCGGACCTCCCCCCGCCACCAGAATGCTCATTATTGATCGTTCTCCCGTCTTAAGGGGCGACGCACGCGCCGCCCCTGCTCTAAAATATATGGGGCGACGCTTGCGTCGCCCCTGTTCAATTTCCCTTGGCGCCCATGATTTACTGAGGTGCTAAATACTCTTCCATCCGGGCGGTCCAGTCCTTAAGAACCTTGAGGGGAACATAATCGAAACTCGAGGCCCCGCTGTCGCTTCTGGCCGTAACCTTTAGGAGCTTCAGGCCCGCCTCCGTGCCTGAATCAACCGGCGTCTTCACAAAATATCGCCCCTCTTCGTCCTGCAGGAGCGGCACCGCTTTTTTTCCGCCGATGGGGGAGAGGTCAACCGTCACTTCCTTGACTTTTCCCGGGTCCTCCTTCGGCATGAAGACATCGAGAGAAAGCCGGGTCTGGTGCTTCCCATCCGCGGTGGTCACCTGGGGTTCAGCCGAAGGATTGCCCGTGAGCGGCGGAACCTGGGCCGTATTGGCACTCACATCCAGCGGCGGCTTTACCCAGGCCGGATACTTCACGTCATATCCGGCCTGCTGGGCGAAGACATAGGAATTGATCATGTGATTCCGCTGGTTATCCGCAAAACCGGCATCGGCCTTGCCGTTGTCGCCCTGGTCGTTGCCGTACCACCAGAACCAGTCGCTCCCCTCGGCGGCATAGAGGGCCTCCCAGGCTTTCCACTCAAAAAACGACTTCCGGTCCCGGGCCGGATCGGGACACAGAGACCGGGGGTTGGGACGGGGGACTCCGGCGGCGACCAAGGCCTCCCTGGTCGTCTGAAGCCTGTTCCAGGCGTCGTTCTCCGAGGGCTCGCCAACCCAGGTGCTGAAATCTCCGCCCACCCAGGTCCCGGCGGCCAGCGGTTCCAGTTCCCACTGCTTGTCGATCGGGTGATCCTTGGCAAAGGCCGAGGGAGTGGTGGTCTGAATGCCCGCCTTCCCGTCGTTCAGAAGGCTGTAAAGGGCCTCGAGAAAATCACTGCCGTTGTTGGAGTACTGGGTCCAGCAGTTCTCCCCGTCCGCCATGTTGGTGACCAGGACGTCCTCGCTGCCGGGGACGCCGTTCCAGTGCTGCCAGGCCTTGGCGTTGTTGACGAAATCCCTTGCGGCCTCCATCCCGTCGGGGCGGCCCTGGTGGGCGCCGTAATCAAAGCCTATTCGGTCGTGCATGGAGCGGAAGATGATGGACATGGCGTCGGAATTATCGGTGGCCCCGCCCGGGCCTTCGTGGTCCAGGTATGTCTTATCCGTATCGATGCGGTACATGAGGCCGTTGTCGCCGAAATGGCCCGAACGCGCGGCCACTTCATTTCCGGTGGCGATCCAGCGGATCCCGTTCTTCTGAAAAGCCCCCACGACCGCCTCGGAGACCGCCCCCTCGCCCGGCCACATCCCCTTTGGATAGGAACCAAAGGCTTTCTTGTAATACTCCGCGCCCTTGGCCACCTGGGCCTCGGCGTCCTCGGAAGAGGCCATCTTCTTTCCGGGAAGAGGCATGCCGGGATTGGCCTCGGAGGCGGCGGAGTTAAGATCGTTTATAAGCGGAAGGATCGGATGATAAAACGGCGTGGTGACGACCTCCACCTGGGGATTCCCATCGGAGGAAATTCTGTTCTGCATGTGGCGGTGCACCGGCACCACGTGTTTGAGGATGCGGTACTGCTCCAGCGCGATGGCCTTGCAGTCCTCTTCGGTGAAGCCGGCGCTGCCGTAGCCGCCGGCCGCCCCTTTCTTCATTAGATCGTCTATGGCCGTCACCTTTTCCGGGAGGCTCAAGGGTTTACCATTGAGAGAATCCCCCAGCATATCCACATCTCCCGCCTGGAAGGAGTGATCCATCCATGACAGGTTAAACCAAGCCTTGAGATCCCGGAAATCCTGATCGCTGAAAGCTTCCCCCCGGCCTCTTTTGTCATAGAGGTATTTATAGCCGGGGAAACAGGCGACCTGGCCCTTGTAATCGGCGTCGAAAAAACGATCCAGGGCGAATTTGCGGTCGTCCTGGGACCAGTTCTCCACCGGCTTCAACGTCATATCCATGAAGCGATCCACGTGCCCCTCGGGGTAGTAGGCCGTATCCCCGAAGTGCGGGCTTTTTACGTCCGCGAAATCATAGAGTTTTTCCTGGTATTCGTCGAGCTGCCTTAAGAGCGAGGAGGAGAGATTTATCGTCACGTGGACGTTGGGATACTTTTCCAGCACGGCCGCCATGCTGTAGTAGTCCTTGGTGGCATGGAGGCGGACCCACGGCTGGGTGAAGCAGTCGCCCGCTTCATCTTTGTAGTAGGGCTGGTGCTGATTCCAGAAGATGTTGAGATATTTTTGGGGAGCAGCGGAGGCCGCTTCGGGCTTTTTATCCGCCGATCCCGGGGTGGATTCCGTTTTTGGAGCCTTGACGTCAGGCGCGGGCCGGGCCTTGGTTCCGGCGCTCCGGACCACGCTGTCCACGGCGGCTGCCTCCGGGGCTCCCGGAGCCTTCGCCGATGGAATTGAAATTGGAACGGAAGGGGTGGAAGTGGATAAATGAGTATTCCGAATACCGTCCATGCGCATCACCCTGCCTTCAAAATATTAAGAAAGCCAACCCGGTCTTGGGTTATCATACCATAAACTTCAGTTTGAGGCAACGGGGGAGGAAAAAAACGGCAGAATTGTGCATCACGCCTTCCTCCTTGTTATCCTGGAGGCCAGGTATAGAGCAAAGAGCAGAATACAGCCTGCCAGGCCAAAGTGAACAATTATATTTGACGAGACCATCCCGGTCAGCCGGACGTCGTGCACACTCCGGCTCTCGGCCAGAATAATGACGGTGTGCCTTCCCGGAGGAAGAGTGAGGACATAACCTTTCTCGCTCAGTTCAGCCGTGAAATTGAAGTTCTGTCCGTCGAGGAGGATTTTCTGAGGCTCCCGGTCGAGAGTGAGGTAGCAGTTCCTGGTGGATTCGTACACCGCCTCCAGCCCCATCGGAACAACCTGTGCCGAGATGAGTTCGCCGGTCAGATCCAGAATACGAAGCTCCATGGTCTCCCCGATGAGCTGACTGACCAGCGAGGGGGTCAGGTCAACCCGGTGCCGCCCGGGAGGGAGGATGATATCCTCTTCGCCCCAGCAAGGCCAGCGTTTTCCATCCACAGAGACCGTCTCGATAATCTTATAAGGAGTAAACCAGATGGTGGTCGGAGACTCAACAAGCCACCCCTTTTCCTCCCTCTTCAGCTTTCCCTCCCTGACCAGGGCCGATGGCAGGAAAGGTTTGTCTACATCCCTGATGGAGAATTCTGAATACAGCCCCACCGAGGAGGAGGAGATCGCTGCATTGTGAATCAGTTGATAAAGCTCGGAGCCGGTAGCCTGGTCAGTTGGGAGGGTTTGCCCGGCCTTACGCACCGGAAGGACGTTGATGTCTATCATCCAGGGAAGGTTTCCCAGCAGGGGGCGATAGCGATCCCCCAGGCGCAGGTAGCGCTCCGGAGGATTGGCCCACAGGACCCCGGGGTCCTCCACCTGAAGCAGAGAGCCGTATTTCCGGCAGAGGGGAATTACAAGCGGCGTATCCACTCCCAGGTTTTCCCGCAGGCTCTTAAGCTCGGTGGAGTCAAAGACTGTCAGGAGAACCTCCAGGTTCTTTTTCTGAGGAGTCTCCTTGAGAGAAGCAATGAACTTAAGGAGATCTTCGGTGATCGAGAGATTCAGCTCGACTCTGAAATCAACGAAGTTTTGCCACTCTCCCGGGCTTTTCTTCCAGAAGTGCGGAGAGCCTTCCTTGAATAAATCCACGGGGTCAAAACCCCATTTTTTCTCAAATAGATTACGAGCCGCCGGGTGAAATGGGGTAAAGTGCTCCGGGTCATTCGGCCCTTCCGGATTCGCATTAAAGCAGAGCTCGGCGATGTTGACCCCGTCCCATTCATACTCCTTCAAAAACAGCCCCAGCCACTCCCAGACGGCCTTCCGGCAGGACGGATCCTCCAGGGCCATGAGTGACCTCCAGTCAACCTGAGCATCTTTACCGGCGGCCGTTTTTTCACGCCACTCGGGGTGCTCATCCCAGAACATCCGGGTGACATAAGGAAATTCCAGCCAGAGATAGACGCCGATCCCGAGAGCGTGACAGACCCGGATGAGTCGGCGGTAATCATACCGGTAACTAGGGTAGAGATGCCAGCCCCCCACATAGACGGATGAAACCCCGTCTTCTTTCCAGCGCCTGGCCAACTTCTCGATGCTGACCGTCTGACGGTAACCCGGATCAAAATAGACGGAGATGGCATTCCTCTTAAGCGGAGGCGCCAATCGTAAAACTTTTGGAAGATAGTTCAGCAATTGAGGATAGCAGGAGAGGCCATCCCGGCGCCAGGGGTCAAAGAAGGTCCCGAGGTAGATAAAACGGCCGTGACCAAGCGGACAGGTCACCATGACGGGGGCCTTGCTCCCGGCCTCGACGCACAGGGCCAGGCTGAAAGCCGGAGAGGAAAAGCAATTCATGGGAAGGCTCTTTTTCCAGACAATTCTCTGATCGAGGTCCCCTATGTCCTGAAGCGAGCGCACCTGTATATTCTCCTTAAGAGGCTCGATGCCGAGAGCCTCGGAAAGAGGAGTTCCGGTGTCGGTGATGAGCCGCCCGCCGCCCCTTACATAATCCACCAGTTTGCCGCGGTCTTTCTCAGAAAGAGCCACTGCCGAGGCCGCCGGAACCAGAATCAGGCTGTAGACCCGGAGTTCCTTCTCTTGGATAGACTGGATTTTTTTAAAGGGGATCTTTTCAAGAGCAACCGAAATGCTCTTGAAGACAGCGGAAAAGCTCTCCTGATCCCGAAGAAACATGTCTTTTGCAACAGGATTCCAGATAATAGCGCCCTGGATGCTCTCAAGAGCGGCTTTCTTTCCCGGGAGGCCCTCAGGTTTACGAAAGAGCCTGAGGGCGTTGGAGAAGATCTTCCCCAGGCTGGAAACCGGCTTTTTTGTGACTCCCTCCGCGGCATAGAGCCAGCGGGTTGGGAGCTGGACCATCCTGGTTATGATCCGCTTCATCGGTCTGAAGCTGAAATGGTCCTTCTGGACCAATCCACGGTCATTGAGCCAGACTTCGTGGAGGTATTCATTGTCCAGGCTGATGGAGGCTTCGTCCGACCCGACGAGGACAGCCTTGTTCCCTGCCTTTACCCAGTGGGGAAACGAGCGTAGATCCACAAAGGAGACGTTTTCCTCTTTCATTCTCCGTATGAGCTCGCGAAGAACCGAAATATTGACGAAGGGGTGAAAAAAGACGCCGGAAAAGGAATCCCTCACCACCCGCTGGGCCCTCAGGTTGCGCAATATTTCGTTAATGGAATTCATCTCCGCTTCGACATCCTCTTCCTGCTGGTGCGTCTCCTGGTTTTCCTTAATCGCATAGGGAATGTAGCCCAGATTTTCCGGGTAGATGCGCATCCCGAAGATGTCGCGGCGGATGATGAAGGGAAATAAGATGCCTTGTTCAAAGTCGTTCAGGAATATTTTCCGCTCCGTGGCCGAGGAAAAGAAGTTGGCAAAGACCTTGTAATCTGTGGTGGAGGCCGCATAGTGCGGGGTCTCCCAGAGGATGGGATAGAGCCCGCAGGAAAAAAGCTCGCTCAATCCGATCCTAAGACGTTTGGACACCCAGGCGGCGCTGTCGTTCCGGATGGGTTTCTCGCCGACGCCGTCCCAGAATTCAAAGTCGCTCGCCGTCCTTCCGCTGTACTGGTGGGTCACGCCGTGCATGACGATGGAGCCTCCCTTTTCCACAGCATAACGCAGAGCCCGCACCAGGTTGGGACGGCTGGAAAGTCCGGCCACGAAGTCGGTTTCCGGATCTCTGAAGATGGGTACCAGCGAAATTAGAAAGGGCACGTCCTGTTCCTTGAGAAAGTTGGCGATCTCCCTGATGCTGTCGGGGTCGGAGGTGACGTTGACGTCCTCGATGCGAATCATCGCGCTCCGGGAGGGGGAGTGCTGCTCCCCCAGGATGTCGTGCAGGAGGTCGCATAAAGCCAGAAAGCGATCATTGGCGGCGATGAATGAAAAAGGGTTGTCCGCGATATACCAGAAGTCGCCGGAACGAACGATGTAGGGTACCTCCCGGGCCTTGGAAAGAGCCGTGGCGACCGTAGTGCAGGTCTTTCCGCTTATCTGAACGAGGTTCAGGACGGGGTCCCCTTTGACCAGAGTCGTATCGTGATAGACTATCCGGATAAACTCCTCTTTTACGGAATGCCCGAGCAGCCTGAAACCCCAGCGCTCCTCGCTTCCTATACGGCGAATCTGCTCCAGGTGGTTATCGATCCAACAGACGGCCTTTTTTGTTGTATAGATATCCTCCAGGAGGACCGTGGGAATTTCATAATTTTTAAGAGTGCCTATAAAAAAAACGGTGGAATAGCTCTCGACTTCGCCCCGCCGGTAGAGATTTGCCGGCTTTAGAACATACTGGGCTTCGAAGTGCCCCAGAAGCTCGGCCAGCTGCAGGCTCTCGTTCTTGGCCATGTTGATATCCAAATCCGGCCCCTCGTAAAGAATGAGAACCCGCTTGGGATTTTCGTCCTGAACGCTCATGGCCGGGTGAGAGCCTATAATCCCGGCCAGTAACAGAAAGGCGAGAAGGAGGAAGACGGATCTTTTTTTCATTTAAGTTTTTTCCTCAAACCGCTCGGTTTTGTCCCAGACCCGCTTTCTTCCTCCCAGGTCCTGGAGAATCCCCATGAAGACGACCGGAAGCCAGAGCTGGCAGTAGGTGAGGTACATGAAGGGTACCGTCAGGAGATTTTTGGGCCGGTCCTCATGCTCGAAGGAGAGGGCCAGGTAGATTTCCAGAATAAAGAGCACATAGGCCAGAATCCACACCTCGTTAAAGGGCCCGGGGAGGTTGAGGTCTATCCAGCCGAAGAGTCCTCCGATGAAGATGGCGTCCGAGAGGAGGATGGCCGCGAAGAAAATATAGTACAGGGAAAGGAAATAGAGAATTTCCAGCATCAGACGCTTGGAGCCCAGGGAGAACCACTCCCTGAGGAACTTGAAGACCACGTAGTTGTTGCCCCGGACCCAGCGGGTCCTTTGTTTGAGCCAGACCCGGACCGTCTCCGGCTCCTGCTCCCAGGTGACGGCGTGGGGTACGAATTTTATTTTCTTTCCGGCCTTGTAAATGCGGATGGAAAGTTCCGCATCCTCGGTTAGAGCCTTTTCATCCCACCCGTTTAAAGCGCGGATGAGCTCGGTGCGGATGATGAAATTAGTGCCCGGAATGGTCCCCAGGCGGAAAAGGAACCACCTTCCCGCCTGCACGATCCACTGAAAGCTGATCCCCTCGATGTTGATGAAGCGGGTCAGGAGATTCTTTGAGGCATTGGCGGTGCGGAACTTGCCCGCGGCCGCCCCGAGAGAAGGATCCGCCATCAATTGAAGCACCAGGTGCTTAAGCGCCGCCGGATCCGGCCGGTTGTCCGCGTCATAAACGGCCAGAAACTCACCCCGGACGTGCCCAAGAGCCATGTTGAGCGCCCGCGACTTCCCCTGCCCGCCTTCGGGCGGCGCCAGATGCAGGACCCTGATTCGGGGATCATCTGCCGCCAGGGCGTCCAGGAGGGCGCCGGTCGAGTCCGTGGACGAATCGTCTATGGCGATGATCTCCATCTTGTCCCGGGGATAATCAAAAGCCGTGATTTTTCGGATGGTTTTGCGGATGACCCGCTCCTCGTTGTGGGCCGGAATGAGGATGGAGACGAGGGGCAGGAGACTATCGTCGGTATATCCAGGCATCTCCTTCCGCTCCCGGCGGGAGCGCAGGTAGTAGAGGAATCCCGCCACGCTAAGGGCGAGCTGATAGAATATCATGAACCAGATGAAGATAACGCAGATGAGAAAAAAGATGTCAGCCATTGTCACCCGCTATGGGTATAAAAAATGATGTGAAAGCTCTTCTCCAATCTCCGGTACAGGGGAAGCATCCGCTCCCTGAGAATCTCCTCCCGCGAAATGTCCGGCAGGAGCCGCAATTGCACCTCATCTGCAATCTCAGTTAAGGAGAGCTTTCCGGCGCTCAGGCGGTAGATCATCTTTTCGGCATCATCTCTGAGAGTCTGCCGCCTGAAGGAGCCCGTAAGCAGAATCTCTCCTCCGTCCGTGGAATACGTCAACTTTTCCACGGTCCTCATGGGAATCCAGGAATCAGGTACTCCCTCTTCCACCCGTGCCAGCGTTCCAAAACGCGGGCTTTCCGAGAGGGACAGGAAGGTCTCGACCGCCTCAGAACCCGCCAGAACAAATTGAAGCCAGAAGGTAAAAGTCCGGTACTTCCTGGCCAGCTCAAAATGCCTCCTGACCCGCTCCGGGGGAAGGGACGGTGCCATTTTACGCATCTCGGCCAGAATCTCTTTCTGAAAGAGCGCCTGGAGGCGGCGGATATCGTTCTGGGTCATCCCGCCGCTCTCGATAAGGCAATCGCTTAGAGAAAGTCCGCTCTTAAAATCACTCTCTATAATTTTAAGACCATAGTCCTCCGGGTTCTGAGCGATATCCGTCGCCGGATAGGGACTGAGAAATGAAGTGGTCAACTCAAAAATCCCGGGAGCCAGGTGAAGAAGCCTTTTGGCCAGATCCAGGCTCATTCGGAAAGAATCTTCCGATTCACCCGGGCCTCCCAGGATGAAATTACCGCAGACGCTGGGAATGTTCTCCCGGGCCAGAAGGGAGATGGCCTCTTCCATTTCCTCCACCGTAAAGCCCTTTCGGTACCGCCTGAGGGTCTCAGGGTCACCCGATTCTATGCCAATCTGCATCCTGACCATCCCGGCCTCCCTGAGAAGGGGAATGAGATCGGGATGGCGGATCAGCACATTGACTCTGCCTTCGCAGTAGAAAACAAAGGGCCTGGCCGCCTTTTTTCGGTACTCGATGAGGAGGCGGGCGATCTCCTTGGCCCGCTCCGGATCAGCCACGAAGGTATCATCTACTATTTCGAAGGCGCTCACTGAATATTTTTCAAGATTGGTCACTATTTCTTCAAAGACGTTCCGGGGGGAGCGGGTGCGATATTTTGAGCCCTGGACGGCCTGGAAGCAGAAACTGCAATGGTAGGGGCAGCCCCTTCCGGAGACAATGTGAAAACTGTATTTTGCCCCCCCCAGGAGGCCGTAATCCGGCCAGGGCAGAGCGTCCAGATCCTCTATGAAAGACGCCGGCGGGTTCTGCCTTATGCCCCCCTCATGCCTGAAGGAGACCCCGGGTATTTCCTCAAGCGAGCCCTGAGAACGGCAGAAATACCGGGCCAGGGCGAGAGCCGCAATTTCTCCCTCCCCGGCGACGGCAATATCAAATTCCGGAAATCGAAGGAGATTCGGCCCCTCAATGGTAGCCAGAGGCCCGCCCAGAATCACTCTTGAACCGGGGGAAATTTCCTTGATGCGGCGGGCCAGATGCCGCACGGATTCAATGTTGTCCGAAATCGTGTAAAATCCGACCATGACGGGAGCTGAATTGCGTATGAAGCGCTCAAATTCTTCCGGAGGAAAGTAGAGGTAGGTGAGGTTATCCAGGCACTTGACGCCGAAACCGTTATCCTGAAGAAGAGTGGCTATCGAGAGAAGGCCCATGTTGTAGTACGAGTAGGTCAGGTTGTAAAAACTGTCCAGATGGATGAGAAGAAAGTCAAGCCGGGCCGCGTTATTTCGCTCTTCCAAATTTTGGAGCATCTCGGAGACCGACCGCATAAGCCGTTTACAGGCAGGTCATCAGAGCCGGCGAGCCCCGACATACCTGAGGCGGTAATAGGGGTCGGAGAGGTCGCTGACAGTCACCCCGCGGCTGCTTGACGAATGAATGAACTTGTTATTGCCTACGGAAATGCCAACGTGGGAGACTCCGGAGGAATAGGTGCTGAAAAAGACGAGATCGCCCGGCTTAATCTCCGAAGAAGGAACAGGAGAACCCTGGAGATACTGGGAATCAGCCATCCTTGGGAGGGAGATCCCGAAGGTGGAAAACATTTTCCATACAAAACCGGAACAGTCGAATCCGTAGGAGGACGTCCCGGCCCAGACATACGGCACGCCGATGTAATCCATGGAGTGGCGCACCAGGCGCGTCATCAGATTCCCGTGGCGGGAGGCCAGGCTGGTTCTTTTATGCCCGACGCTGCCCGGCAGGCAGACCTTGCCCGCCTTGACGGATGCGGAATTTCCTCCCGCGAACTTAAGGTTGACGGGCCGTGGGGGGGTTAGATCCGCCTCCGGCATCGAAGGAACCTCGCTTGGGAGCCCCTCGACCGAAAAAGAGGACCCGACCACGTCCGGCACCAAGCCCGCAGGGCCGACCCGGTAGCTTTCAGCATTAGCCGCGGCGGCAGAGAGGACAAAAAACAACAAAAAGGCAAACAGCTTCCATGTCTCTTTAAACTTCATGCAGAAAAATTCTCCTTTTCTCCCGGGAACTCCTCCTTTATGCAAATATGCTTTTTTATTAACATTTGCGCCGGAGAAAATCGGTAAAATTCCGGAAGATTCTGATTTTCAGAGTTAATTATAACTTATCTTGAAAGTATAGGTCTTCTTCCCGCCGCTCTCCCGGATTCTTTCAAGAAAACACGCCCGCATCCGGGCGATTATCCGCTCCATCTCCTCGGGGGTGGTGTCGCCCCACTCGTCCGGATCGGTGTAACAGTACTTGTTATATGGACAGTTTGCGCAGTCAGCCAATGACCTCTCCTCCGGCTCTTTGATTACGGCAGATCTCACGGATACATTCTGGAGAGCATCCTGGGGAAGGCAATCGTCTCCCGCACGTGTTCCAGTCCGCATATCCAGGAAAGTGTCCTTTCGATGCCGATGCCGAAACCGGCGTGCGGCACCGAACCGTATTTTCTCAGATCCAGGTACCAGCGGTAGGCCTCTTCCGGGAGCCCGTGCTCCCTTATCTTATGTTCGAGGAGGGCCAGGTCGTCCTGCCTCTGCCCCCCGCCGATGATCTCCCCGTAACCCTCAGGGGCCAGCATGTCGGAACAGACGGCCACCTCCGGTCTCCCGGGATCGGACTTCATGTAGAAAGCCTTGCAGGCCGCGGGGAAGTTGCAGACAAAGAAAGGTATTTCAAACTTATTGGCCAGGACCGTCTCATCACCGCCGCCGAAGTCCCCTCCCCACTCGATTGAAATTCCATTGGCAGTCAGGATATCCAGGGCTTCGTCATAGGAAATCCTGGGGAAAGGGGGTTTAACCTTCGAAAGGAGGCTGGTGTCTCTTTCCAGGATGGCCAGTTCCGCCTTTCTTTTTTCAAGGACCGTCTGCACCACGTAGGAGACAAATTCCTCCTGGACCTTCATGTTCTCCTCCTGGTCGCAGAAGGCCATCTCCGGCTCCAGCATCCAGAATTCCATCAGGTGGCGGCGGGTCTTGGATTTTTCCGCCCGGAAAGTCGGGCCGAAGCAATAGACCTTCCCGAAGGCCATGGCGGCCGCCTCCATGTAGAGCTGGCCGCTCTGGGAGAGGTAGGCGACGCCGTCGAAGTACTTGGCTTCAAAAAGATTCGTCGTGCCCTCGCAGGCGGAGGGGGTGAGGATGGGGGCGTCAATCCTGGTGAATCCGTTGGAATCCAGAAAATCTCCCATGGCTTTCATAATCTCATGGCGAACCCGGAGGATGGCGTGCTGGCGCTGGGAGCGAATCCAGAGATGGCGGTTGTCCATCAGAAAATCCGTACCGTGCTCCTTGGGAGTGATGGGGTACCCTTCAGCAATCTGCAGGATCTCCAGAGCCACAAGATTCAGCTCATAGCCTCCCGGGGCCCGCTTGTCCTCCCGGACCGTGCCGCGGACGATGAGGGAACTCTCCTGGGTGAGACGGCCCGCATTCTCAAATATCTCCGGCGAGACCTCGGATTTAACCACCACCGCCTGTATGACGCCGCTGCCGTCCCGCAGCTGAAGAAAATGGATACTGCCGCTTGAACGCTTGTTGTAGAGCCACCCCTTAATTATGACTTCCCGGCCAACGAAATGGCCGACTTTCTGTATGGTCGTGGTGGCGGGAGTGAGCGTGTTCATAGACATCCGTGTATTCCTCCTTTATAAAACCTTGAAGCCAGCAGACCCCTTCGATGTTTGAATTCTCTGGTATATCGGCCGGTATATCCCCGGCGGCGGCCACGATTCCCAATCTTGTGACGAAGGTGTCAATATAAAACCAGAAGATGGGTTCGCCGGTGGCCGGATTGGTGAGGGTTTTCTTCTCCAGCACGCGCCCCTTGAAAAAATAATGGCACTCTTCCTCCTGGAGAGCCACAAAACAGCCGGATGGGGTCTCCTCCTGTTTTCCGGCTGAGATATTCACCTCAAAGGCCAGGCCGACCAGGCTGATTTCCAGGAATTCATCGGCAAACCAGAGGCATTTCTGAAGGAATTCCGGCGCAAAGATGAGGAGAGGGATGGTAAAATCCTTCTCGGCCCCGCGAAGTTTTCCAAAGAGAATTCCTTTCCCCAGAGCTGGATTAAAAAACATCTCCTCGAGCTGGAAATCCTGGTAGGCCTGGCCCCTGAAACCGGGGTAAAGGCTCACCAGGTCGGCATATTCACTGTTTTCGTCGGAATACCTCGTAATGAACCAGAGCAGGATATTTTCCCCGACTTCCTTGACAAAGACCAGGAAGCGACCCTCCTTGCAGCGTTCCCCCTTAAGGGAGGCGGTCCTCAAGTTCTCCTCGATGAAATGCTGAATGGCCGGGCTGGTCTCCATACTCCCGAAGCCCACGGCCGTAAAAGTGCTGCTCATGAATATTGATTCGTCCCATCTCAAATAAAATCCTGTAGCTGTTAGCTTTCGTCCCTGCAATATCGAACAGGGGCCTTACCCGCGAAGGGTGGAAAAGACCGTTAGAATTCTGAAAGGAGAGTCTTTTACTGTTTGGCGTGACAAGAGGTGATTGTTAAATTTCCCGCGAATTATTGAGAAGAATCACTTTATTTAAAAGGAGAAATTTTCGGATGAAATATAAATCTTTGTTATTCTTCATATTCATGGGTGTTTTTACTCTGATTCTTTCAAGCTGTGGAGGAAGCACTTCCGTCACTCCATCTCCGACTCCGCCGTCTTCAGCGGATGTTCCTCTTGCAGGTCAGAATTTAAAGATGCTTACTGATGAGGAAATCTCATCAGGCAAAACCGTTCCATCAGCAAAATTTCATTTTTTTGCTGATTCCCTTAATAGTCCTGTAACTGAATCCTCTGCATTTTTATCGCCTTATGATAATGCTTTAAATAAGGGTCCTGTTATAAAGATAGGAACTCTGCTTTTTTCAATTTATAATAATTTCACAGTTAAGTCGGACCTGAAAGTGATAAATAACGAGATTAAAGGATTGAGCAACTATATCCTTGATATAAATGCCGAACTCACTCAATTAACCAATCAGCTTGAACTTACCCAGGTCAATATTCAGGATTACATATCTTCTTTAAATGTACAGAATTATATTACTCCCATTAAAACCGCTTATTCCACCACCAGCTCGGTCGGGCTGATGTATTATTCCGATGAAGCCGTCCTTCTTGATGAGGGTGACCCTACGGCCGTTCCGCTGGTTACTTTGCAGAACCAGGCAAGTGTTTATGTAGCAGATGTGGCTGCACCGAATGGTATAGCTTTACAGGTTCAGGGAATTCACGATTCCATATGTCCCGATCTTGCAGGCTTGAATGGAGTTCTGAAGGATTATACGAATAAAATCATACTTGATCCCAGTCAGAACGGAAATAACCAGAACGTGAAGGACCCGAAGAACGCCATGCCGACTTATCTTCTGCTGGAATCATTCTTTACCCAACTGCTGAACTATCAGTTTCAGGGATTGACAATTCTGGTCAATGCCTATAATTATCAGGATCCAACGGGGAATCAATCCCTGGCATATATCAATGGCACCTTTAAATCGCTCCTGAAGGATGAAATAAAAAAATATCTGGATACCGTAAATTATATGGTCACAAATTTGGTCGATTACCGGACATCCGATAACTATGTCCACGATATGAATTACTTCAAGTATGGTCTGGCTCCGGACAACGTTTACTTGATGGTCCTGGCCCGTTCCAGGTTCTTCTGTGCCCTTATCACGAAGGCTTATGAGGATGATTTCGGTCTCTATGGAGCCATGGCGCTTCCATATGATTATTCCGGCGGGGCGGACATAAACCTGACGTTTCAGGGGAAGAATAATATCGATCTCACAGTTCCCGTAAAATCCCAGAAAATATCAGGGAGATTTCCCTATACAAAATGGGAGACGGGCCCTAATTATTTCAATGTATCCCCGGATAATCAATGGCTTTTTTATGACATGACTCCCCCCGGCGATCTCCCTGCCGGTGACTACGGGGTATATCTTAACCAGGGAACTTCCAATCCATGGCCTTGTGAGGATAGATATCTCGGGAATGTGAGTATCAAATATTATGATCCTCACCATCCCAATCCCAATACGGCGACTTATACTGAAACTGAAACCAATACGGTAAAATTCGGGTATTTTTCATTGAAATGGCCGTGGAATTCCCAGAAAATATCCTCTGCTCCCTTTTATTACTGGGTTTTCCCTGCAAAGATTAAATACAAGGATCTGGACAGTATGATACTATTGAATGTCGACAATCCTTATTTAAACAATGTAAAAGAATCGGAATATTTTGTCACTTTTCCTTTTTCCAATACTTCCTTCAACAATCAGATAAAAATGGCCATGAGTAAAATTGGCTGGTCACCCTGGCATGCTGCTGAATTAACGTTTGAATATGAACTTCAGCTTTTAATCAATATCAATCCGGCTCCAGGCGATGTGTCTTTTGTTTCTGCTCAGATGATGTATTACGTACTGGGAAATGTTGGGGCCAATTATCCGAATACCACCCAGGGCACCAAGTATCAAACAGAGTACAATTTATCACTTTATGACGATACGTCGGCAACTTATTATCCTTTTGTTGCTTATAGAAACACCACGCATTACATTAATGACAATAATACTTATCAGGGTATGACGAATTTTCAGCTCCCGAACCATACAACGGGTTATAGCGTACGTATAAACGCAATGTATGACACCTATGACTATCCGCAGTATGGCAATGATTTTTCTCTGTTATTGACCTGGTATATTCAGCTCATGTATACCAACACCTATAATATTTTCCAGTAGTTCTTAGCTGTCGGAATAAAAAGAAGAGCCGGCTTTGCCGAGGAGAGGCCAAGTGTGAGGACAGGTCATATGGCCATCGGGATTTAACTGGTGCCGGAGGGGGGAATCGAACCCCCACGCCCCTCGCGGGACCCGGGATTTTAAGTCCCGTGCGTCTGCCAATTCCGCCACTCCGGCACGCCCTGCATTCTTCTATTCCGCTTTCAAAAAAACCTTCATTTCTCCGAACACCGATGGATCGGGAGGAAAAAAGGCAAAAATATCGCAAAAAATGGCGATTTTTCTTGACAAATCGCCTCGCGGGTGGTAAAATTGATCTGCAGATACATCTTGTGAGGTGATTGTATGTCACATGAGTTCATCGTCGTGGAAAACATCGAGATTATCGAGGCATTGTACGCCAAGTATCTCGGCGCAAACAACTGATCCATGTGTGGTTTTTCCCTATCCTGGACAAAAGGCTTGCTCGAACAAGCCTTTTTTTATTTTGAGGCCGATACGCTTTATCAGTGAAAAATATCCGTTGAAGGCGGAGCGCCATGGTTGATTTCATCCCGTCAGAGGACTACCAGTTGTCTGATGGCAGTCCGGTTGACATTGAGTTGTTTTCTTTATTTTTCAACTTCTTCGCGCAGGCGACCGGGATCACGCTGGCTGTCTTTGACCCCGATGGCCGGCAAATCTTTCCCTGCTTCGGAGGGAATTCTTTTTGCCGTTCTCTAATGCGGTTGCCTCTTCAAGAACGGTGCCTTGACTGTCACAAAAAGGCCTGCCGGGAGGCCGTGGATGAATCGGCCCTCAAGATATTTTCCTGTTACCTGGGACTTTCAAATTTTGTCGTTCCCCTGGTGAACGACAATAAAGTCGTCGCCCTGATCTCCGGAGGGCTTACTGCGTCAAGAAAGCCTTCTTCACTTCTCAAGGGGCAACTGTGCATCATAAAGGGTCTTCCGGCTAAAACAGGAGAGTCATATTACCGGGTGCCGATAATTCCAGCCAATATTTTTGCCGACCACGTCTCCCACCTCGTAAAATTCGCCGCAAGTTCTTCCCGCCAATTCAAGAAGGAGCCATATTCAAAGGAGGAAATAAACAGTTCCATTATCCAGATCGGCGAAGCCTTAAGCTCCGCTCTGAACTTAAATCAACTCCTGAAACTGATTATTGAGATATGCATCCGCCTCATTCATGCCGATGCAGGAAGCATTTACCTGCTTGAAAACCGAAACCTGGTCACCAGGGTCTCCGTCGGCATGGAGGATGACCAGGCGCCGGCTATGACCTCACGGATTCGCGAAAGCCTCGTGGGCTGGCCCCTCTCCTCCGAAAAAACCTTTGCCGGAGACAGCGGTTTCCGCTCACACGAACCTGTTTATTCATCAAGACAACATTTCAATACCTATCTTGGAATTCCCCTCGGCAAAAAAGATGATATCAGGGGGATTCTCAACATTTACAGCCGGGAACGCCAGGCCTTCTGCTCCGAGACCGCCCAGGTTCTCTCTTTCTTCATCACCCAGGCCGGTCTGGCCATAGAAAATGCCCAGCATTTCGAGAGCGAAAAACAACGGGCCAGGGAACTCAGCAACCTGTATAATGCGGTGCGGACCGTGGAAGAAAGCACGAATCAGGCCGAAACACTCCACAATACGGCCAAGCAGATGGCCCGCCTATCCGAAGTCAACCGCTGCATCATCATGCTGGTGGACGACAAGGGAACGGAACTGAAAATGAGGGCCAGTTACGGCCTCTCCGATGAACAAAAGGACTTCTTTTACTATTTCAGCATGCCCCTTAAACAGATCGAGGAGGTCTACTGGCAGAACATCCGTGAAGGGAAACCCATCACTCTGGACAGCCCTCCGCCGGCGAGCCCGTCCCTGGAAAAACTCTTTACCCTTCTGCCGTCCAATTACCTTCTGATCATACCCATTTACACCGGTAAAAAATTGATGGGACTCATATTTCTGGACGACTCGGAAGTCGCTCACCACTTCACTCCCTCCCAGATCCGAACCGTCATGACCCTCAGCATCCACGCCGCCACCGCCATCCAGCGTGCCCTCCTCCTCGCCCAGCAGGAGCAGAATCTCAAGCATCTCAACGCGCTCTACCAGGTCTCCTCCAGCATCACCCAGATCCTGAGCCTTTCAAAAGTGACCAGCCTGATCGTGGAGAAAGCCTGTCACATCGTGCCCATCCCCGCCTGCGCCCTGATGACATGGGACGAAAAAATAAAAGGTTTTGCCGTCAATGCCATCCACGGCCTCTCTTCCGAAGATCTCGATCTCACCCTTTTGGACGATCTCTGTGTACAGGCATCCAACCGGAAGAAACACGTTTATATATCCCTCAAGGATGACCAGGAACGCCTTCCCCTGCTGGAAGAGACTGAATTCGGCGGAATCCTGGCCCTGCCGCTGACCTCGAAAAAACGGGTCCTCGGCGTTTTGCTCTGCCTCTCCCACCGAATCCGGCCGTTCAGCCCCGAGGAGATACGCCTTCTGAAAAGCTTTTCCCAGCACGCGGCCATTGCGATGGAAAACGCCCGGCTCTACGGTATCATCAAGGATAAAGTCCATGAGCTGGCCACCCTTTTTGAGGTTGGAAAATCCATCACGTCCACCCTCAAACTGCCTGAACTTCTGGATAAAATCGCCGCCATCCTCTGCAATGTAATGAAGGCCGATGCCTCCTCCATTTTCCTGCTCGATCGCGATGCCTGGGAACTTTATCTGGTGGCCTTCAGGGGCCTGGGGAAACACCTCGCAAACCAACCCATCCCGCTTTCCGGCGGAATTTACGGGACGACCCTGAAAACCAATACCCCTCTGGCCGTTTATGATCAGAAGGAAAACGACGCCTCTCGCATTTTTCCTGAAGAAATTCGCAATGAAGGCATGAAGACGATTCTTTCCGCCCCCCTTCTGGCCAAAGGAAAGGGGATTGGGGTTGTCAGCATCTATAAGAAAGATGTTTACCCCTTTGAGGAATCGGAGATCAACCTGCTTATGACCCTGGCAAACCAGGCCGCCATGTCCATAGAAAACGCCCTTCTATACCAGGATCAATACGATATGGCCCAGGAACTCCAGGCCCTCCTGATGCCTCAGGCGGAGCTTACTTTCCCGGGGCTCAAGACCGGCTATATCTATATGCCATCCAGGGAATTGAGCGGAGATTATTACGATCTCATCCCTCTCGGTAATCATAAAGTGGGAATAACGATCTCGGATGTCTCCGGGAAAGGCACCCAGGCGGCTGTCTATACGGCCCGCGGCAAGTACATTCTGAAGTCCTACGCGACCGCAAACTATCCTCCGAACGAAGTCCTTAAGATGGTAAACAAGCTTATGTCCAGGGAAACGGAAAGCGGCAAATTCATAAGCATTTTTTATGCCGTGGCCGACCTGCAGAAAAAGGAACTGTTCTTCAGCAATGCCGGCCATCCGCCCCCCATCTTCTGGGACGCCAGCCGGGAAAAAATCTCGCTGCTCGAAAGCGACGGCATTCTCATCGGGATCGACCGGGAGGCTTCCTTTTCGCAAAACAGGCTGGCCTTTTCAGCCGGAGACATGCTTCTTCTTTATACGGATGGCATTACCGACGCCCGCTCTCCCGACGGAGGGATCTTCGATATTGACAGACTGAAAAGGCTGGTTCAGAAAAATGCGGATCTTTCCCCGCAGACGCTGGCGGACAAGATACTTGCCTCGGTGAATAAATTCAGCCGGCGCAAGCTGACCGATGATTTCACCCTGTTGATTCTGCGCTTTTAGCGCCCCGCCGAAAGGCGGTGGCGGTTTTAGGCGCGGGGGCGATATAAGAGGGCCTTGACCGCCGACAGGACTTTGCGGCGCGAAGAGCCTATCGGACCATCCAGAGTGCACCCGGCGGCCTGGCGATGGCCGCCTCCTCCGAACAGGGCCGCGACTTCGTTCACCGGAATCGTATTGGATCTCAGACTCACCTTGAACTTGTTGCTTTCTCCGTTCATTTCCTTGAAAAGAACGGTGACCTCGGCGCCCTTCGCCTGGGACAGCCCATCTACGAAATGTTGAATGTTTTCATCGCCGGCTCCGGTTTTTTTAAACATCTCGCTCGTCAGAGTCGCCCATACCAGGCGTCCGTCGCTGGTGCGCCTGCTCCCTGAGAACATTTTACCCATGAGCTTGAGGACTTCGTAATCCATCTCGCGGTATATGCTCCGGGAGATCGCATTCACATCTATGGGAAAGGCGAGCAGTTCGGAGATGATGGCATGGGTTCTGGCCGTAACATTGGAGTATTGAAACGCTCCGGTGTCCGTTAGAATAGCCATGTATAAAGAAGTTGCTATATCGATGTCCAGAGGAGAATTCAATCTTTTAATCAACTCGAAAACCATCTCACCGACGGCGGCAGAGGAAGGATCCACCCAGTTTACATCCCCGTAAAACGTGTTGTCCGGGTGGTGATCGATGTTGATAATCATATCGGCCGACCCGTTCACATCGATTCCCTCGGGAAGCCTTCCCCAGTCACTGCACTCAAGGAGAATCGCCGCATCAAAGCGCTCCTTCGGAATCTCCTGTAAAATGGGATATTTACCGGATATAAGAGAAAAAGAATCCGGAATCCTGTCCTGGCAAAAGAGAACTGCTCTTTTCCCCATCTTTTTGAGGGACATTCCCATGGCCAGCATCGATCCGAGATCGTCGCCATCAACGGATACATGGGGCAGAATCAGAAAGCTGTTCTTTTCAGCAATTATTTCAGCCACTTTTACGGCGGAATCTGCGATCATTCCCCTGTTTCTCCTCGTGGGATCCGCTCTTCGCGCTCTACCTGTTTGAGCAAACTGAATATTTTAAGTCCGTGATCCAGGGATCTATCGATGACAAATTCAATTTCAGGAATGAAACGAAGCCGGATTTTCTTACCCAGCTCCGTTCTGATGAATCCTTTGGCGCTCTTTAGGCCCTGGAGTGTGGTTTCCCTGGCCTGGTCATCACCTATGACACTGAAGTATATTTTTGCCTGGCGAAGATCAGGACTCATCTTAATGCCGGTGACCGTCAAAAAACCGACGCGGGGATCCTTGATTTCCTGCAGGATTTCACAGACAACCTGCTGGAGCAGGCCTTCGACCCGCTCCTTTCTCTGCTGCGTCATGCCTCCGCTCCGGTCTCCCTTGGCACTTCCTGTAACTGAAATCCCTCAACAACGTCGCCGGGCTGCAAACCGCCGAATTTCTTGATTCCGATCCCGCACTCGAATCCCGCCTGCACCTCGCGCACGTCGTCCTTGAAACGCTTGAGTGAATCAACCCGGCCTTCATATACGACCACGCTGTCGCGGATGATACGGACCTGCGCGTCCCGCACCATCTTCCCTTCCGTGACGTACGCTCCCGAGATGACACCAAGTTTGGAAAGTTTGAAAATCTGCCGGATTTCGGCCCTTCCGGTCATGACTTCCTTGAATTCCGGTTCAAACATCCCGCCCATGGCCGCTTTGACGTCTTCGATGACGTGGTAAATGACCCGGTAGAGCCGGATATCAATGGCTTCCTGATCGGCCAGCTTCTTTATCATAGGGTCGGGACGCACGTTGAATCCGATGATGATGGCTTTTGATGCGGCCGCCAGCATGATGTCGGATTCGGTAATCGCGCCCACCCCGCCATGGATGACGGCAACCCGGATCTTGTCGTCGCTGAGGCGAATCAGGGCATGCCTTAGGGCTTCGATGGAACCCTGCCCGTCGGCCTTCAGGATGAGGTTCAGATCGCGCACTTCATCTTCCTTGGACTGGCGCATTAGGTCTTCGAGGGTGGCCCGCGGCAAAGCGGACTTCATCTTCTCCTCTTTGCTGCGCAACCCTCTGGATTCGGCAACCTGGCGGGCCAGTTTGTCATCCTCGACGACCTGGAGGATATCGCCGGCCGAGGGAATTGCCTCCAATCCGATAATTTCTACCGGAATGGAGGGAGTGGCCTGGCGCACCCGCTGCCCTTTGTCATTTATAAGGGCCTTGACCTTCCCGAGAGTCAGACCCGCCACCACCGAATCTCCGACCTTGAGAGTCCCGTTCTG
>Ga0074199_1001086_pt1 | contig 28139 bp, 22 predicted proteins | sample EPASupsiteSAE347_FD_64528 | JGI IMG/M metagenome (GOLD analysis project Ga0074199, IMG submission 64528) | Bioremediated contaminated groundwater from EPA Superfund site, New Mexico - Sample SAE3-47 | ecosystem: Environmental > Aquatic > Deep subsurface > Groundwater > Contaminated ... | reverse complement strand
GTTTTAAAACCTTTAGCTGATGTGAAATGGCGGATTGTGTCATATTCAATAGAAATGCGATGTCACATACACACATCTCACTTTCAGCTAATGCCCACAATATTTTGATTCTTGTTGAATCTCCAAAAACCTTGAATAACTCAGCAAGATCATATAGGAGCTCTTCTTTTGGCATTTTATCCTTAACTTGCTTTACAACATCCTCATGGATTACATTACAATCACAACGTTCGATTGGATTCTCAATACGAATCATGTCATTCCCCTTACATTTAAAAGATTTATACATGAACAGCTATTCATGTATCGATTATACCTCTTTCATGGACTAATTGTCAATCAATATTTGAATAATTGTTCATATATTCATTTAAAATAAGATGTTCAGCTCCGAGTATAAAGTCTATGAGTACATTTATGACAAAGTTACATTGTTTCGGGAAGGGTAATATGGTATTGGCTACATATTTTATCAATCTTTACTTTCACAAACATTCAGAAATGATTTATAAGCAATACAATCATGTTTAATTGACATTTACGATCAAATCGATCTTTTTCATGTAAGTTGCTTTCTATGTATATATATTTCATTTATAAAAGAAACTAAAGTTCATAATAATGATTCTAACTTTTTTTACGTGTTATATGTCAAATTTTCGTTTTTTACGTGTTATATGTCAAAAAATCAAAAATTACCACTTATATGTCAAAATATTTTGACATATAAGTGGTAATAAAAAAAACGAATGGCTTTTTTATGGGATTTTTATAATTGAATTTTGTACGGGTTATATGTCAATGCACACAAAAAGAACGAAAATTCTGCATATGCTGCTGCAAAATTTTCGTTCTTCAATCAGTTATCACTTTTATTCAGATCGTTCCCGGATAAAAAAGCGAATCGGTGTTCCAAAGAAATCAAAGGTTTCCCGGAGCTTGTTTTCCAGGTAACGCTGATAAGAAAAATGAACCAGGGTCATATCATTGACAAACACCACAAATGTTGGCGGATTAATGGCCACCTGGGATGCATAATATAATTTTAGACGACGGCCATGTTTTGATGGCGGCTGTTTCATCATCACAAATTCAGCCAAGGCTTCATTCACCTTACCGGTGGTAATCCGTTTGGCACTCTGAGCTTTGACATATTCGATGGTTTCAAATATTTTGCCCAATCGCTGTCCGGTTTTGGCCGAGATAAAAATGATTGGAGCATAATCCATAAATGAAAGCGCATCCCGGATATCATCTTCCATCTTCTTCATGGTTTTATTGTCTTTTTCTACGGCGTCCCATTTATTGACAATAATGATCGATGGTTTGGAGCGATTATGGGCGATCCCGGCAATTTTTGCATCCTGTTCGGTGACGCCCTGGGATGCGTCAATCAGAACCAGGACTACCTGGCTTCGTTCAACGGCGGCAATGGCGCGGATGATGCTGTAACGTTCAATATCTTCGTAGATTTTTTTCTTGCGTCGCAATCCGGCGGTATCAATTAAGACATAGTCTTCCCCGTCGTATCTGACGCCGGTATCGACAGCATCCCTAGTGGTACCGGGGATATCGCTGACAATCAGTCGCTCTTCGCCCAGGACCTTATTAATCAGGGTCGACTTCCCGACATTTGGTTTACCGATAACGGCAACCCGCAGTCGATCATCTTCGGTTTCTTCTTCGTCGTAATAACGCTTGACATGGTTGATGATTTCGTCCAGAAAATCTCCTAAACCCAATCCCTGCTCGGCTGAGATGGCTATCGGCTCCCCGATTCCGAGGTTATAGAATTCAAAAGCGTTATTTTCCAGACCCTGGCTGTCAACCTTATTGACGGCCAATAACACATCTTTTTCATGTTTTCGGATCATATTGGCAACTTCCAGATCCGATGCGGTCATTCCTTCACGACCGTCGACCATCAGGACAATCAGATCGGCCATATCAATGGCGATTTCAGCCTGAATCCGCATTTGCAAAAGAATGTCATCCTTGGTATGGGGTTCAATTCCGCCGGTGTCGATCAGGGTAAAATGGTGGTTCTGCCATTCGGCGTCGGCAATGATCCGATCTCTGGTTACTCCGGGGGTATCTTCGACGATGGCAATTCGTTCTCCAACTAATTTATTAAACAGGGTTGACTTTCCCACATTCGGGCGGCCAACCACTGCTACGATAGGCTTTGGCATTTTATTTCCTCACTTCATTTATATCATTATTTTTTATTCATTTGAAAGTTTTAATCGTATTTTTAATTGTCTAATAATATCTGCAGCAGGTCTTCACCCTGAACCGGAATGCCGCGGATGGTCGCATTAAGGACTTCGCCTAATGTTTCCAGGGTCCAGTCATCCAATAAGGTATCGGTATCGCTGCGCAGGGCGTTTTCAGGCAGTAGCAGCAAATCGCAGGGATTTCGCTCCAACCGAGGTTTCATTTGGGCCAGGATGTCCGAACCGGTGAGCAGCCCGGATACGGTAATGGCTTCGCCAAAGAAATGGTTGGTGATTGGAAAAACGGTCAGATCCAGTAATGGATATGCTTGTTTAATCTCAGCAACCAGATTGTTGAGATAATCATAGGCCGCAGTTCCGGTCAGGATCCCGATTCTTTTGGTGGCGGTTGTTGGCAAATCAGCATTCTCAGTTTTGATCACCGATAAGGCTTCCTGAACCGAGGCCGTAAAATCAGCCATCATCCCCACCCCATTTTCAATTTGGGGAAATCCGTTATAATAATCACTTTCGGGAATGGGAAGCTTAGCCAGTAAAAAAAACTCATCGCTGGGATAGACAAATCCATCGCCGTGTGCTGCTTCCATTTCATCATGGACGGCATTAATAATTCCCAGGGTTTTTCTGGCATCGTCCTGATTAAAAAGACGAAGTTTTTCCAAACCCTGGCGATGGTTGGAAAGACCGACCGGGACCACCGAAACTGATTGAAGAACGGGATAAAATGTTTTTAAATCATTAAGCGTCTTTTTCAGTTCAAAGCCATCATTAAAATCGGGGACCAAAACGATTTGTCCGTTCATTTGAATACCATTATCATAAAATGTCTTCAGATATGACATCACATCCCCGGCAAAACGGTTTTTAAGCATTTTGATCCGTAATTCGGGATTGGTGGTATGAATCGATAGATTCATCGGCATAATACGGTAGCGAATAATCCGATTCAGCTCATCGGTGGTGAGATTAGTCATGGTAATATAATTGCCGGTTAAAAACGACAATCGTTCGTCGTCATCTTTGACATAAAGGCTATCTCTCATACCAGCTGGCAGTTGATCGATAAAACAAAAGATACAGTTATTCTTGCAGGTTTTTGTTCCAATCATCGCTTCTGGAAAGGTTACCCCCAAATCTTCTTCATATTCTTTTTCAATATCCAGTTCCCAGATTTCGCCATCCGGTTTTTCGATTTCTACTTCTAAGGTGTCATCGGCAATCAGATAGCGATAATCCAATATATCAGTCACCGGCATGCCGTTGATCGACAGGAGGATATCCCCCGCCTCGACTTCCATTTCGCTGAGAATGCTATCATCCTCCACGCCGTTTATTATAAATTTTTTCAACGCTTCTCTCTGTTTCTTTACAATTTAAAAACTGCCTAGCAAAACCAGCCGGCAGTTCTCCTTATCTATTATATAATATTTTCAGAGAAAAAAAAACCTATTTAAGAATTTTTCGCAATTAAAGTATTTTTTTTCGATTTCAGCAATATAAGCTGATTAGAATTCGCTTTATTTCCCGATCGGACAAGCCACTACACATAAACCACAGACAACTCCCCTGCCGATATGATGATAGGCTTCCTTCATATGCTGGCTGCAGGCATGAGCATCATAAAGCTGATTTCGGGGCATTCCTGGTTTCCAGAGCTGACCTTCAATAGCCATCGCCGGGCAGGCACTGACACAGGTCCGGCATGAACCGCAGACGCTTTGAGTTACCGGCTCACCGACGATTAAAGGCGCGCTGGTTAAGATGGTACCGATACGAACCCGGGGTCCGTAGTGCCGATGAATAAATAAGGCACTGCGCCCAATCCAGCCCAGACCCGACAAAACTGCTGCTGTTTTGTGCTGAAAAGCGCCGGTGAATTGATCTTCCGGATCTGAAACGGACTGGGATGCAGGAATCGCCACACTGGGATAACCCCGGGCTTCCAGCTCTAATAGAATCCGTAAGGAGATGTCGTCAATCAAACGATTTACACTCCGGTAGTGGCTGAAATAGGTTTGGGTGGGCTCAGCCCCGATCTGGTTTAAAATGCCGTCGGAAAGCTTAATAATAACCGTAATGCCGTGATCAAAGTTCATTCGTTTTTTGGCCGGTAATACTGTTAAATCGGAAAAACCGATTTCGGTCGCACCCAACGACTGCCCCAGATTGATAATTATCTGGTTACAATGAATTTGCGGTAGAGAGTGGTTGTGATTGACTTCTTTTTTCATTTTTTCCTCTTTTTTACATAGAAATAGGGAAATTGATCCATCGATATGTTACAATATTCATAGCAAAACAAAGGTGGTGGTATTCATGCTCTTTAATTCTGAACAGCAGGCTGAGGATAAACTGATCATCCTCTATGTATTAAAAAAAATCAAAACTTCTTTAACCCGGGAACAGGTCGCCCTGATAATTATTGAAAATTTACAGATTGGCTATTTTGATATTCAACTATACATTGATGACCTGATCAAAGATGAATTTCTTTCGGTGTTGGATTATGACGGAAAGTCAGTGCTCACCTTGTCAGCTATGGGTAAGGAAACACTGAAGGTTTTTCATCAGAAAATCCCGGCTTATATTAGCGATATGATCGATCTTTATCTTAAGGAAAACCGGGAAAAGATCTTCAAGGAAGTAAAAATTACCGCAAACTACCAGAAATTAGGGGAAACTGATTATCTCGTTGAATTAAAGCTTCACGAGAATAATATTGTCCTGATGGAAATATCATTAAATGCTCCCACTTTAAAGTTGGCTCTTGATATCTGCAATCGCTGGAAAGAAAATACCCAGGATCTTTATTCCTCGGTATTGAATCTGTTAACCTGATTAATTTCAATGCTAGCACATTAAAAAGGTTCGCCATTGGGTTTTTTGTAACTCCCATGGCCAAACCTTTTTTTGTTTAGTAGTCAAATTTATTTTTTATGAGTCCCGATGACATCTCGTTTGATCCGATCTTCCACCCGACGGTTTAACCACATGATCGCCGTTTCAATATGAACTAATGCCATCGCATTTTCAGTACATTCAAACTCACCTTCCTGAAATAACTTTAACCGATCTCTGACAATTTCAAGCAAATCAGAATCAATCACGCCCACTTCCGATCCCGGTTCGTGTCGGGCTCCTTTTTGAAACTTAATTCTGGCAAGTTCAACTGGATCGTCTTCTTTGGTGCGAATGATGTATTCGCGATAGGCATTGCCGATACCCTTTTCAGCGACTCGATAAACCTCATTTAAATTGCCTTTGTATTGAACAGTTGTTATTTTTTCGCCCATTTTTCCGACCTCTTTCCACTCTAATTTAAGTTATATTTGATTATTCTTGTGTATACCCAAAACAAAATTGCTTATTCAGTTCTTTTCAACATTGACGTTTCTAATTGTGCTTCATTTTGAAAACTCTTGACAAAAGCTCTTCTTCATAATATTATTGTAAAAGGGTATTTTATATTTAAAATTACCGGATGTAGCAAAGGAGCTTCTAATATACTATAACACAATGCGTATATTTTATGGAAGTTCTTTTTTTGGCTATTGACATTAGATTTGGAGGAAGAATAATTGATTAAACTTCAAGATGTAAATAAATTTTTTGGTGAAAACCATGTGCTGAAAGATATTAATCTAACCGTCGCAGAAGGTGAAAAATTGGTCATTATCGGACCGTCAGGTTCTGGTAAGAGCACCACCGTTCGTTGTATGAATTTTTTAGAAGCACCTACTTCGGGGCATGTCTTTATTGATGGTGAAGAGCTTACTCAAAAAAACAAAATTCAGCTGGTCCGGCGAACATCGGCGATGGTATTTCAGAGCTTCAACTTGTATCCACATAAAACAGTTTTGGAAAATCTGACCCTGGCGCCGATAAAATTACAAAAACTGACAAAAGAAGAAGCCGTTAAAAAAGCGCGAAAATACCTGGCTACGGTTGGCCTGAGTGAAAAGGAAAATGCTTATCCGTCAACCTTATCCGGTGGCCAACAACAACGTGTCGCCATTGCCAGAGCCCTGGCAACCGAACGAAAGATTATTCTCTTTGATGAACCGACATCAGCTCTTGATCCGGAAACAGTTCAAGAAGTGCTTGATGTCATGATCAAATTATCGAAGGAAAATATCACGATGGTGGTTGTTACCCACGAAATGGGTTTTGCCCGAGTTGTTGCTGACCGGGTCATCTTTATGGATGAGGGTCGGATTGTGGAAGAAGGAAAACCAGAACATTTCTTTGAAAATCCTTCGGAAGAACGAACGAAGCTTTTTCTCAGTAAGATCTTGCGTTAATTTCTAATATTGGTCCAACGATATTAGGTATTATAATTATTATATTTAGGAGGAAAATGATTATGAAAAAGGTTCTCTCTGCTCTGCTTATTTTATGCCTGGTGTTTACTTTGGCAGCTTGTTCGTCTTCGACTGGTTCAAAGGATACTGCTACGACTGATGGTAGTCTTGATTCAGTTATTAAAGCCGGTGTTTTAAGAGTCGGCGTTAAAGAAGACGTTCCAAACTTCGGACTTCGCAACACCACCACCGGTGAAATTGAAGGTTTTGAAATTGATATCGTCAAACTTCTGGCCAAAGAAATTCTTGGCGATGAAAATGCTTATGAATTAACACCGGTAACCGCAAAAACCCGTGGTCCATTACTTGACAATGGTGAAGTTGATCTTATCATTGCAACCTTCACAATTACTGACGAACGAAAACTGACCTATAACTTCTCGACCCCTTATTATGAAGATGCGGTCGGCCTGTTGGTTAAAAAAGATGCCGGTTTCAAAGGTCTTGCTGACATGAATGGCAAAGTAATCGGTGTTGCTCAAAGCGCTACATCCAAAGAAGCAGTTAATAAAGTAGCCACTGAAAAAGGGATTACCGTATCATTCTCAGAATATGCGACTTACCCGGAAATCAAGGCAGCACTCGACTCCGGACGAGTTGATGCGTTCTGTGTTGACGGATCAATCCTTGGCGGCTATGTTGATGACTCAACGATGATTTTACCAGATCGATTCTCGCCACAACAATATGGTGTTACCTCAAAACTTGACAGCCTGGCCCTGACTGAAGCGGTTGATGGCTATATCAATGAATGGCTTAAAGATGGAACAATTGAAGGCCTAATTACGAAATGGGGACTTAATTATTAATGAAAAGTTCTAATCCTTTTGCCTTATGGCGTTGGGAGAAGATGTTTGGCGAATGGCAAATGTTTGGCGAAGGGTTTCTGCGAACAATTGAGGTCGCAGCCCTCGCCTTAATTCTTGCACTGGTTCTGGGCATTATCTTTGGCGTGATCTCAACATCAAACAACAAAGTAATGCGGGGGATTGCAAGGGTTTATGTTGAGTTCTTCCAAAACACTCCCCTGGTTATTCAGGTTTTCTTTATGTATAATGGTCTGGCCATTGCCGGACTACGGCTAAGTGTGTTTATGATTGGTGTTTTAGGGGTGGGCATATATCATGGTGCTTATGTTTCTGAGGTTGTCAAAACAGGAATTACCTCAATCTCAGTGGGACAAGTCGAAGCAGCAAAGTCCCAGGGTTTTACTTATATCCAATATATGCGATATATCATCCTCCCACAGACCATCAAAATCATCCTCCCGCCACTGACAAATCAGGCTGTCAACCTGATTAAAAACACGTCAGTGCTGGCGATGATTTCAGGTTTCGATCTGATGTATATGGCCGATTCCTGGGCATCATCAAGTCTCGACTACGGTCCATCTTATGTATTTGCCGGTTTTTTATATTTTATGCTCTGTTTCCCGTTGGCAACCTGGGCAAGAAAATACGAAGAACGCCTCAAACGACAGGACACTGCTCGTATTCCCTTTGAACCAAGTGAGGAGGCGGTTACATGTTAGATGTTTTTATGAATGTATTTACGCCCTCAAACGTTGAATTTTTAGCCAAGGGAATGGTGTTAACATTAACGCTTTCAGTATCAGTTGTCATTATCTCGATCATTTTCGGGACCATCCTGGCCTTGCTGCGAACCTATGAAAAACGGGTTTTTGGTAAATTGGCCGGATTCTATATTGAAATGTTCCGAAATACCCCGTTACTGCTCTGGATTCTGGTGTGCTGTTTTATGATTCCCTATGGGACCATTGTCATTCGTGGCGGTTTAGCATTGACCTTATATACCTCGGCCGTCATTGCTGAAATAGTCCGTGGTGGTTTAAATTCTGTCGCCGAAGGACAATTTGAAGCTGCAAAATCTCAGGGTTTTACGCTGATCCAAACATTAATATTGATCGTGCTGCCGCAATGTTTCAAAAGTATTATTCCTTCCCTGTTGTCACAGGTCATTACGACCGTTAAAGATACTTCATTTTTACAGGTCGTTGCGATTCCTGAGTATACCCGCAGCGGGTTCGTCGTAATGGGACGATATACCACGACACCAGAGGTCTTTATGATTTTTGCATTACTGGCAATCGGTTATTTTGTGATTTGCTTCAGCCTTTCTTGTGTTGTCCGCGGCTATCAAAAAAGATCTGAGATAGCCAGATAATGAAACGAGATAGCTATAATATTTATATCGACACAAACAAAGTCATGGGTTCACATTGAATCCATGACTTTGTTTTTTTGCTTGTTTCCTGTTGTTACCAGTCAATCACATGGTTTGCCGCATTTTGTGCAGAAATGCTTGCCTGGCGCAAGTTTAGCACCGCAGTGTTGGCAGAATATGGCGACCTTTGGTGCGGCAGGCAGCGGTACTGGCGTACCACAATGCACACAGAACTTCACATCGTGTTCCAGTCTTTGTCCGCATTTGGAACATTCTGTGACTTCCGTCTTTGCTGCTGAGGAGCTTTCAGTTTTTGATTCGGATCGATCCTGTGGTTCGTCCTTCTGGATCAGCAGCGATACCATCAGCTCACATGCTTCGTCGATCGTCAGTGATAGTACTGCTGCATCCTGGTCGCCATATTGAACAGCCCACAGTGTGGCTTCAGTTCGGATGAACATGACATGTGAACGGGCCAGCGCCGTATCCTGTCCATAAAGCGAGCTGACATCGACGATGACCTTTCGATACATCAGATCATCGATAAATAATGATCCTTCTTCTGTCAAGACCACTCCACCCGCCCCAATCAGACCGAGTTCAGCCAATTCCGACAAGGCTGATTTGACGTCAAGCTGCGGTACGTTCTCAAAGCGAAACAAGGAAAACGGCAAAAGCCACCGCAGATCAGTATTTTCATAAGCATCGGTGATAGCCCGCTCAAGCGAACTGACCGTAAGGATTGGATCCGATACCGTATGATTGAGAAGGTCGGAAAGATAGCCCATTTTATAAGCATCAGCTGCGGCCAGTAGCAGCAAAAATGCATTGTGCGAAAGGTTGAGCGCCGCGGCACGCTTTCGCGGGTCGCCGCCCTGAGCCAGGTAAGCCATCACCATCGTGGCAAGGTCGCCCTCGCTAATGGGAAGCAGCTGAATGCCGTCGTTTTCGCGTCCCAGCAGCACGCCGGTTTCTCCGCGCAGGCTCAGCTGCAGACGCATCAAGCCGTCATTGGCCAGCAGAACCGCGATATCGGCGGTGTTCATTGGTCGCAGAACTGCCGTTAGCACCGCCTGCTGAGTCAGATCCAGAACAGGCGCAGAAACGCCTTCCCCATTGTCATGATCCGGCAACAGACACAGCAGATTCGGTGTTATGTTACTGCTTAGGGATACCGCCTTGATCTGAGCATCCGTTAAAGTAATTGTCTTTGCGTTCATGAAACCTCCTGCTTATTTAAATTTTCTTTCGATCGCCCGGCGGACTTTTCCGTCAATATCGAAGGTATATTTATCCGTGGTATTAATATCAGACTTGATCAATCGCTTGACTTGATCATAACCGATTTTTCCACTTTTTGATTTATTCAACTTACTGAATGATGGACTCACCTTGCCGATGATCTTGTCGGCCGTTTTACTGACGGCATAATCCTTGACCGCACCCCAGGAGGCGGTCAAGAAGCCGCCCTCAACACTGTTGCCGCCGTCATCGACGTAGTCGCGCATCCGCAGATAACCTTTGTGGGTTTGAAAAAATATCTCCGATCCTCCCCCCGTGGCGATGCCAAAGATGGTCCGAAAAAGTACGGCCGAAGCCGTCTGGTTGCGTGAGACTTCTTCCACTTCGTTGTTAAACGCCTCGGCTAAGAGCATCGAATCGGACGGTACCCGCGGCAGTTCCGCAGCAGAAATGATCGTGCCGGTGGCAGTTTTAATGAAGGCCCCGCGTACCCGTTCGATGGCCTCGGGCGAAACCGGCTGGGAGCCATCGATCAGCTTAGCGACAAGTTTTTGAGCGTTTTTGCGGATATTAATCGTCAGTTCACTCTGCGGCAGAGCGCCGGCTCGTTGGGAGACCCGGAGCAATTCATCAATCTGACGGTTCGTCGCTTCTTGTTTAGCTAGCTCTTCAGCCAATTTTCGGTCAAACGTATTGTCGCCAGTCTGCAGTTTCTTGTTTTGTTGATCAACCCATTTCCGGGCATCTTGCCGCTGTCGCATCGATTCGGGCAGCCGGTCGGGATTCAGCACCCCGCCTCTTTCCGGATCGACCCATTCCCCGCTGACCGGGTCCTGGACATACCGGGTTTGCGCCCCGGTCGCCGGATCGGTGATGACAACATCTTTGGGCGCAGGGGTGCGTGTCGGTTTTAGTTTGCTGCGGCGCGCTATGCTTCCGATAAATAAGCCAATGACCACCACCGCCCCACCAACGACGGCGATCACGACCCCAAACGGCAGTCCTTCGCTATCGCTGCCATAATCATCACTTGATGAATCATTGCCCGGCTCACCACCGGCGAGACCCCGGACGCCGACGATCTCCAGATATAAGCTGTTTAAACCACCGACGTTTATCATTAGACAAGGTACGCCGTCTTGCGGTCGGTATAAAGCCACATCCGTGCCGGAATCATGATAAACACCTTCGCCGTCAAAATCTTCAGCAATACTCTCATAATAGTATTGATTGGTGTCATGGGTAAAGGTGAACATTTGATCCAAAGATGGCTGCGCATCGTCTTTATCGTTATAGGTCAGCATAATGGTGGATTCGACTCTGCCGCCGTCGTATTCAACTGTAAAGGCGATATCCGCAGATTCGCCGGCTTTGAGAATCAGTTCACTGATGTTAGCGTTTACTGTTCGCGATGCCCCGGTACCGTCGATAAAATAATAAGGCCGCAACAGGATCTCTGCCGGCGGATCATTGTCCATCGCCACATCAAGATAATTACTATCCGCATCATAAGCTTCAGACGGTGCGACCCAACTGCTGGCGGCGCTTGCCTGAAAGGGTAAAACAAACATCACCAGCACGGCGCCAACTAACAAAATCAGCCGCGTATTAAGAAATTTCGAGTGTTTCATTGGCCGCTCCTTCTCGCCTAGCGCGTTAAGTTTTGGTTTATATCGAATCGAACACTATTAGCTAATTATACTATAATCTGATTTTATTCTCGATTTATTTAAAAATTATTTGACACTTCATTTGCATTTATTTGAACAATTTTACTGTCCCCACATCATTTAAATGCTTCAGTAGCGAGAGCGCAATTGGAAATCCAAATAAACCCAGAACCCCCATTAAGTTCACACCTAAAAACATGCTCATTAAAGTAACCACCGGATGAAGCCCGAGCTGGCTACCGACAATTTTGGGCTCTAAAATATTACGGATAACCGTCACAAAAAGATAGACCAGGAGCAATCCCAGGGCTGTCTGATAATTTCCCTGAAGCAAGGTTATAATCGTCCAGGGAATCATAATTCCGCCGGTTCCCAGGACTGGTAAAATATCAAAGATGGCAATAAAAAAGGCAATTAAAATGGGATTGTCAATCCCGATAATTGACAGCCCAATCGAAAGTTCAACAAATGTAATTGACATAATCAGTGCATAGGATCGAATGACAACAAACAAGGTATTGACAATAAAATTCTTTATTGTCTGGATAATTTCATTTCCTTTTTGTGAAAACTGCCTGAAAACAAATGATGACAGCATCTCATAATCAACAGCCATGAAAAAGGTTGCAATTACCATCAATAGAATTTTTATTAAAAAAGCTGGCAGGGATCCGGCCAGGTCTGATAGGAATGCTACAAATGTCAATGATATGCTGGTTACATTATCGCCTAAGGAATTAACCAACTGTTCCGTCGCCGCATTCAAAACGTCAACAAATGCCGCATCAATCAGAAAAACGGTCTGTTCAATCCCGTCAAAGGTGGTCATTAGAAAAGGCCTGAGTTGATACTCATAGATTTCTGGCAAGGCACTGCTCGTTTGCGAAATGATAGAGATCAATTTGACTCCCACCAACGACACCAGAATCCCGGCACCACCATAAAACACCAGCACCAAAATAAATGACACCAGCTTGTTGGGTAATTTTGTCAATTCTGAAATCGCTTTAGCGGGACCTTTAAGCACATATGCAATCAAAAAAGCCAAGATAAAAGGGCTCAACAGGGATATTGCATACTCAAAAATCAGGTATACAATCGCCGCAACCAATAAAATATAAACAGCATTTATGATAAACTGTCTTTTTTTGTCATAAGGGGATTCCATCTATTCCTCCGATTTTTCATCGAACACACATTGGCATTCGATTATTAACAAAACCGCTTCTCAGGTATACTGAAAAACGGTTTGCGTTCACGCTCTGTTTTGTTATTGTAGTAATTCTACCCCATCTCGCTGTAAAGATCAATGATATTATACATATTTAAACATTGGTATCATTTACAACTGGGCTACAGTTTATGCATTTGTACCTATAAATTCATCATCAGCTTTAATAATGCACTGTCCTTCTCGATATGGGCTTTTTTTATATCGATACAACCTATTATTAATTTCGTTTTAGAAAGATGATCTTGTAAATCAACAATCATTGGAGCTGGCAAGTCTTTCTCAAACTGCGGATAGATCAACGCCACTGAATCAACGCCATAGATCTTTGCATAGGCAAAAACCTGGTAAATATCAGCCTGACTAATATGGTTGTACTTTCCATTCTGATAATGGGGATTTTTATATTTGGCATCTGCGATTAAAACCGTTTTCCCGTGATGTTCAATTATAATGTCCGGTCGTACCTGTCTGCCAAAAACTGCTTTTTGACTACTGGCAAATCGACGGCTGTTTTGATAATTTGCGTGATAGCCTTCTCCCAAATTAGAAAAGAGTTTATAAAGATAAAATTCAAATAATTCATTTAATGGAATCAAAAATGAACAAACGGTATCGTCCCCTTGGTAGCTCTGTGGTGTCAAGTTGTAAAAAAACATCTTTGCCATTTCAAAAACTGGTTTGAATGACATATTCAAACGTGTAAATTTAACGGCATCAAACAACTCTTTCGTTAAAGCCACATCGCTGGCGTCATCTAAAAAAAACAAGGCCTTCTTGAGTTTCTTTTTATTTTCCGGTAGGCTGGTCAATTGAATCAATTTTAGACAGACACTTTTAATCGTGTTATTTAATACATTATCATGTTCGTAACTTTGATATGTGATCATATGTCTGTCTCGTCTGATCGGATTTGCACGAATATTTGCAGAAAAATCGATGCTCCCTTTTACAAAAGAACTGTTTTCACTGATATCCACATACTCGCGGTTCATTTGGCGAGAGTATACTTGAAATACTTTATCGCCAAATAGCGAAATGAAGAGCTCCATAATGTCTGATTGTTCAGCGGCACTGGACTGGTTGGGCAAGCATAGTATTTTGTTGAACTCCGACACTCGCAGCAAATTCAGTAATACTTTCATTGCCTCACGCTGTTCGTCTTCTTCGGTCAAACCGCTGTTTTCATATATTTTTGGCAAGATCTGCAGGCGCGTGTTTCCCTTGGAAATAAAACCAACATAATGTCGAATGTGAAGCACGCCATCATACGATAATGACAGACGGTTATCGCCAATGATGTGACGAAGTTCGAGAATATCAGTCTTCTGCCAGGGTAAAAGTTCACATTTCTGTTGGCGGTCTTCAAAAACTGTAATGACGGTTTGCACCAGGTTTATACCCCTTTTTCATAGATTGAAATCAGCGCAGCTTCAAATTGAGATATGCCATCTTCATCAGGTTTTAAGCTGAATTGAATAATCTCACCTGTCTGTTTATCAAAAAAACGATCGCCAATAATCTGGCCGACCTGTTTGACATCGTTGTAAAAATATTCCATCAGCAAAGGTAGCAGTTTATAATACCAGACATTATACAAATCATATTTTGTCACCAGATCATCACCCATAAAATAGCTGTGGCCAATGCGATGGTCACGGTCTATTTTGTCCGTAATACGATTATTCAATGCCTGTAATAATTTACCCGGCGACACATTTCCACCAATTGAAGGATGGAATCGTTCCACAAGCGACGCGTCAGGGTTGATTTCAACAAAGGCAAAACGCCGTCGCAACGCAGTATCTAACAGGGCGATGCTTCGGTCACTCGTGTTCATGGTACCGATCAGGAATAAATTGCCTGGGATTGAAAACGCATCCCGGGAATACGGCAGTTCACAGGTCAGAAGTTCGCGCTTATCTTTCTCAATTAAAGTAATCAATTCACCGAATATTTTGGCAATATTCCCTCTGTTTATCTCATCAATAATCAGGTAATATGGCTTAGGTAAATCGTCTTTGTTTTCCTCTTTTTCTAGCAGCGCCAAGGCATCATTAACAGAAACTCTCAGCTTATAGATGGCACCCTGCACCAATTGCTTATTTTTGTTAATCGCAATAATATCTTTTGGCTTCGCTTCAAAATTAGCTAACCACTTAACCGCTCGTCGATGTCTGTAACCAAACCCGTCACTATTATCATAAATATAATCACTGGTGATAACACCCATCAGTCGTATGGTCTGGGGACTATTGAAGACCATGACAATATCGCCAATATTCACGCGGCTATGCAGACATTTTAGCGTACTTGTCGGATCGCTTTGATCTAATTGGGCATCATTCCAGTCGCTGACATCTTCTTCTGGCCCGTAACCAATGGCGATGACATTCTTATCGCGTAAGGTTGTATAGATGTGGTTTTCTTTTTTTTGTCCAAGTGAAACCTTCCAGACCTGATTGCTGGGTGTTGTATTATTTAGCGCTTCGTCTTTTATATTTTTCTTTTTTGACTGCATACTGCATGCATCGGCAAATTCTCGTAAAACACCTGGCTGCACCGGATATGCCATCAGACCATCTTCATCGATTTGCGGACGTATGCCTTCTACAAATTCTTCGTAGGAAAAGGCCTGATGAAAGGTAATAAATTTTGCCCGTTTTTCAGCCACCACTTGCTTGAATGAAACCGGACTACCGTTTTGCTTCTCAAATGCTTCAATTATACGCATTGCCCCGTAAGTTTTACCTGTACCTGGCGGACCGTATAAGATTACATTGGGATTGAATTGCATCAGCTTTGCATATTTTTCATAATCGGTGGTTTCTTCAACGTCGGTTAGATCATCCTCAACCGTTGTACTGACAGTCCCAGTTGAACCGCCTGATGCTGATCGTTTGCGTCCGACAATTACATTATCATATAACGAGATTGGACTATCAACCGGAAAGATCGACTCGGAATCCAACTCACTCAGCAACGACGTGATATAGTTGCGTTTTTTAGGAGCATCATCATTTTTTTCATTTGCAAACTCCAGTAATTGGCGCAAGGAATACTTCTCATTGCCATTTGAGGTTTTGTCCAGATAAAGATCCCACAAAACATTTTTTCGACTGAACGATTGACCATTGAATTCAAGAATATCTTCGATACTTGTAGTTTCCATATCTGAAACAACCAGGCAGATATCAAAAGGCTTAAAAAAAGCAACCTGTTCCAATTTGCTTTTCAGGCAAACAAAGAATCGTCGTTTTGATTTATTAAAGTCAATTTCTGGTATTTCGGGACTGTTTTCTTCCAACGCAACCGGGATAAAACCAACACCTCTCGTCGATTTTATGGCTTTGTTCAACAAATTTAAATCCGGCTGAAAATATTTACAACTAACAATATTTCCAGTTAAAGCCAGTTTGGGCTCATAAACTTGTACAACTCTAAATTTTGCTTCAATATTTGTTTCATTCGTTTCAAATTGTTCGAGCATAAAAAGTTTTTCGATCTCACCGGCTTTCACAGGCAACACATAATCACCTGCCTCCATACCGTTAAAGTGCTGTTTAAAAAAATCTTGATCCGTGGTATCAATTCGATAGTAGTTTTTATCGAGCTGATCTCCTGTCTTGAACTTTCCAATAAATAATTTATTCATCAACCTGTCCTTTCTGTTGCGCTCTTGTTACAGTATAAAGGGTTGGCTTTGGTTCCAGGCAATAATCGGTAGCCGCAAGTGTTCGGGCACCAGACTTGTTATCCGGGCGATCACCATTGAGCTAATTGCTTACCGGTGTCGGTCGTCCATGACCGTAGTATATGGCTTTTGCTGGCAGCTGCTGCACCGCATGAATACTCTTTTGCAAGGCCGCGCTGTCTTCCCAGAGATACGCCGGATGTGGGCCGGTCAGATTCATCAGGATGTCCCCTACAAATAATTCACCGCTGGGAAAAGAAACTACCATGGAGCCCCGGGTATGACCTGGCAGGGGCTGGATGGTTTCACCGAAACCCAGCCGGTTGGTTTGTGGCCCGGTGATGACGAGATCCGGTTTGAAGGGTTGGGGCGGATTCCGCTTCATGGAACCCTGCCCCACCCACTTGATCATTCTGCCGATGGGATGGGTGGCCTGCATCTCCTGAGACAACGGATTGTCAATCAGTGAGAGGTCTTTTTCATGGATGACAATGGGGATTCCATATTTTTTCTGAAAGACCGCAGCATTGCCAATATGGTCGCTATGGCCATGGGTCAGCACCAGATAACTGATTTGCTCCATGGCAATCTGATGTTGTGCCAGGATTCTTTCAATTTTAGCCCCCATTCCCGGGGCACCGGCGTCAATCATCAGATGTCGTTCCCCATCGGAGATCAGGTGACAATTGGAACCGGCTGTGATGGTGATAATGTTCATTTTTATTCTCCTTTTTAAGGCGTTATCTTACTTTAACAGCAACCGGATCTAATTCAAAAAGACCAGAATTCTCATTATATTTCATTATCTTTGCGACAAGATGAAGATTTTTTCCAATCGAGATGACATCCTCAAGGTACTATAACTTCTGTATCGGCAGCTATCCATTTATCTGGCGAATAATCAACATCACCACCTACTGAAACTTGCTCAACTTCTCCATCTTTTGTCAGAAAGCCTGTGATTAAGTCCTCAATTTTTTCTAACTTAACATTAGTAAAGCCTTTCTCTTCAAAAGAGTCTGCCACGCTTTGATAATCACTACCTTTCATTATAGAAGAACCTGATGGAGTTTTTGCTTCTCCCATATGGTCGCCATCCTCACACGCAACAAATATCGTGCTATTGTTTCTTCAGAATTCCAAACTGATCTGCTTTTACAATCACTTCGAGAAAACTCTGCCGCCTACTATGAACGGCAGAGTTTTAGTTTTAGAGGCTTTCCTTTGGCGATCGGTTTTTACTATCCGAATGGCTAAATACATCTGTTAAGATATCGGGAAAAATTTTCCCGATATCTTTAGGATTATCCAGCTTAGTAATCTTTTCGACAATTAGCGTGACTTTTTCCATGAATTCTGATGTTAAAGTGACTTCCATAACGTTTTTAACCCATTCAATATCTGCTATGTTTTTTTCGCCAAGGTATATTTTTTCATACACAAAGATTGAGCCTTCACCGATAGCAGCAACGATAGCTCCTCCTACGATGGCATTGATCACACTCGTAGCCAAGTTTATTCCGGGTATCAGCTTTAGTGCTCCAATCGCTGCTTTAGCAGCAATGCTCACCGCACCAACTTCGACAATTGTATTAAAGAACTGTTTGGAATTTTCATCATCTTTTACGTCATATAACTTTGCCAAGCCTTTTATTTCGGCGATCTCAAGCGGAATGAGAAGCACCCCATCAGCAAGAGAAAACGGTACTGCACAGACAGTCACTGCTGCTGCCGTCGATAGACCCACAAGGCTATGTGCCATGGCTCTTTTCTGGTTAAGTATCAATGTGGATACGGCCTTCTCACCCGCTCTGGCTCCTTCAGGCATTAATTCATTGGTCGCATCAATTAATTCAGCAATTCCCTCAGGGGGAGCAAAAGCGGTCTCGTTGAGGGTATATATCGCTGCGACAACCGGGATTATTTTACGCAAATTATTTAATGATTTTTTTTGATCAGCAAAAACGTTGTTTGCAATTTCGATATTCTTTTCTCTTTCAGCAACAGCATAGGATTTGGTAATGACAACGACAATAGGTACTGACTCCCATGCTGGTGTCAATCTTGAAAGGTTTTTTAGTGTTTCCGTGAATTCCTTACCCATGGTGCCATCGACGCATAGCCAAATCAGGTTGATTTGATTATCCTTGTGACCCTCTTTATAACAGTTATTTGACCATTTTTTAACTGAATTAATGACTCTTTGTTCCTTAATAAAGGATGGTTCAATTACAAATGATGGTTTATAACAAACCGCATCAATGATTCTTAAGGGGATAATTTCACTCTCATAGATATCCAGTTCATCAATTTCGTCGATTGGACCCCATCCTGTTTCAACGCTTTCTTCTCCAAAAACAGCCTTAATCAAAGTTTTTATACCCACTTCTGGATTACCAATAACTAATACATTACCTCTTTCCATTTTTCCACCTTTTATCACTTTCTATTTATTGAAGACAAGTCTTGAACTTTTTCTAAAAAGAGCTTGTAAATTTCGCGTAAGATCGAAATAAATTCAACTAATTTGGAGATCCTTATAAACTCTGTACGGTCGTTCGGTCTATTATTAAATATTTTGATTTACATTCTTACCAATAATTTTATTATACGCTTTTACCGCGCCACTGACTAGAACAAATTTCACTTTTCAGGCAATGCTACTTCTTTTAATTCACTTAATCGATCAGCCTACCCGGCCACTCCAACCGCCCTCATTGGTTGATAACGCATGGTCCTGGTCAAATGTGGCATCCGTCGAGACGAGTCAAATAAAATCAGCCCAGTTACAGGCATTAACTTGGTTTATTCACAGCTGGTTTAACGTCCCTCCACAATACAATATCACACAACATAGAACCATTCCCCGCCACCCCGCAATTTTTCCATGATCTTCCGGTCCTTAGTTTTCCGAAGGGATCGAAGGGGTTGGGGGTAAAAAAAACTCTGTTGTACTTTTTATTTATTTTTTATCTATACAATCAAAAACATAAAAAAACCCCTTCGATCCCTTCGAATCCCTTCGAATCCCTTATTAGAGCCGTTTGATCCCTTCGAAATGCCTTCGAAAGGCTTCGAAACCCCTTCGTCTTGGGGTTTTTTCGATAACAAATTAGCCTATATATTTCTTTCTGTTCATTTTTAAAAAATGCCAGCAAAATATAAAAATAAATTTCATGATAAAGCGCACTTTTTGACCAGAGATTGAGCATTTTTTAAATGGTTTCATAAATTTTATATAACGCTTTCCAGAAGCATTTATCGCTTTATTGGATTCGTTAAACAACAATCGTTTTGGCTAAACCATGTCAGTCTCCTCAGCAGCATCGGATGATCATCACCATGGCCTCCCCAATCAACTTGTCTTTGAGAGCGTAGCTAATAAAAAACCCGGAACAGCGCTGAATGTTTCAGGCTGTTCCGGGTTTTGTTGAGCGTTGATAAGACGGGTATGATCATCAGGTGGTGGCTGTTTATTTTTTAAAATAGTCCAACCGTTCCACTACTTTTTCCATCGTTTCGATGAATTTTTTCTGTTTGTCCCGTTCAATTTCGACTACCTTTTCCGGGGCTTTGTCGGTGAATCCTTTGTTACCCAGCTTCTGGGCGACCCGTTCAATTTCCTGCTGGAGCTTCTTTTTCTCAGCTTCCAACCGGGCAATTTCTTTTTCCTTGTCGACCAGCTCGTCGAGGTTAATATAGATTTCCAGATCTTCCACCACGGCGGAGACATAGTTTTCTTGAATTTCGGCTTTGGTAATTGGCAGAATCGTCGATACCGAGGCCAGCTTCTGGAAATAATGAAGCGAGTCCGCCATTAATGACAGGTGCTCCTGGTTATCAGAAATCAGGAATAACTGGGTCTTTTTCGAATTCGGCACGTCCATTTCAGCCCGGATATTGCGGATACTGCGGATAGCGGCCATTAGAAACTCAACTTGCTTTTCATCTTCCGGGAAGACATAGGCGTCATTAAAGTGCGGCCACTGTGCTACCATGATATCACTAGTTGTTCCTGGCAGGTAGCCGTTGATTTCTTCCGTAATAAAGGGTGTAAAGGGGTGGAGTAACCGCAGGATCGTATCCAACACCACTCTCAGGGTGTATTGGGCCGAGATTTTGGTTTGCTCTTCCTCGCCGTATAACCGTGGTTTAACCAGCTCGATATACCAGTCACAGTATTCGTTCCAGGCGAAATCATAGATTTTAGAAGCGGCGATGCCCAATTCATATTTAGTCATATTATGGTTGACTTCAGCGACGATGGTGTTCATTCGGGACAGAATCCACTTATCGGTGTTCTCCAGATAAGTCAAAGCCTGATCCTTTTTGTCCATAATGTCTTCATCCAGATTCATCAGCACAAAGCGGGCGGCGTTCCAGATCTTGTTTAAGAAATTACGGCTGGATTCCACCTTTTCATCTTGCCAGCGGATATCATTTCCGGCTGAATTTCCGGTGATAATGGTAAAGCGCAGGGCGTCAGCACTGTAGGTTTCGATCAGTTCCAGCGGATCGATGCCATTACCCAGCGACTTGCTCATTTTTCGGCCCTGGGCATCGCGCACCAGACCATGAATATAGACATCTTTAAAGGGCGTTTCGCCCATTTCGAAGAGGCCCATAAAGATCATCCGGGCGACCCAGAAGAAAATAATATCATAACCGGTGACCAGCACCGTGGTGGGATAGAACTTTTTCAAATCTTCGGTATGCTCCGGCCAGCCCAGCGTTGAGAACGGCCATAATCCGGAACTGAACCAGGTATCGAGGACATCTTCATCCTGGCTGATGTTCGTACTACCACATTTTGAACAGCTTTTGGGAGCTTCCTTAGAAACAATCATCTCCCCACAATCGTCGCAATAATAAGCAGGAATTCGATGTCCCCACCACAATTGCCGGGAAATACACCAATCTCTGATGTTTTCCAACCAATTGTAGTAGATTTTGTTAAACCGCTCGGGAATGAAATCAGTATCGTGGTTGCGTACCGCATCGAGGGCTGGGCCCGCCAGTGGTTCCATTTTGACAAACCATTGTTCGGAAGTCATGGTTTCCACGGTTGTTGAGCAGCGGTAGCATTCGCCGACATTATGCTGATGTTCTTCAATTTTTTCCAGCAGTCCCAGCGCTTCCAGATCTTTGACAACCGCTTTACGACAGTCATAGCGATCCATGCCGGCATAATTTCCAGCCAGCTCGTTCATCGAGCCATCATCGTTAAGGATCCGAATCTGTTCGAGATTATGGCGCAGTCCGACCTCGTAGTCATTGGGATCATGGGCGGGGGTCATTTTAACCACTCCGGTTCCAAAGCTCATATCAACATAGTCATCAGCAACGATGATGATTTCTTTGTCAAGCAAGGGTAGCATCACGGTTTTGCCAATCAGGTGGGCATAACGCTCATCTTCCGGATGAACAGCAACCCCACTGTCCCCCAGCATCGTTTCAGGTCGGGTGGTGGCAACTATCAGATAGCCATCGCCCTCAGTTAGTGGGTAACGGATGTGCCAGAGATTGCCCTGATGTTCAGCATATTCCACCTCAGCTTCGGACAGTGCGGTTTTACAGGTGGTACACCAGTTGATAATGCGGCTGCCCTTATAGATCAGGCCTTTTTCATAAAGGTTGACAAAGGCTTTGTTAACGGCCTGGCTGCAGCCTTCATCCATGGTGAAACGTTCGCGGCTCCAGTCACAGGAGGCGCCCAGTTTTTTCAGCTGGTCGGTAATCCGGGTTTTGTAAGTCAGCGCCCAGTCCCAGGCTCGTTCCAGATAGGCTTCGCGACCGATGTCCTGTTTGGTTTTGCCTTCTTCTTCGCGGAGTTTATCGACGACTTTGACTTCGGTGGCAATACTGGCGTGGTCGGTTCCCGGCAGCCACAGCGCGGCATAACCATCCATCCGCTTATAACGGGTCAAGACATCCTGCAGGGTGCCATCAAAGGCGTGGCCCATATGGAGCTGTCCGGTTATATTTGGGGGTGGCATTACAATGGTAAAGGGTTTGCCGTCGGGATTGACTTCCGGCTTGAAATAACCCTTTTCCTGCCAACTGGCATAGGTTTTATCTTCTACATCTTTGGGATCATATGTTTTTGACATTTCTTTCTTCATTTTGCACCTGCTCTTCTTAATGGTCTTCGATTTCTTTGATTTTGTAGGGATCCGGTTGCGGCTCAGGGAGCGCTTTTCGGGTGGTATAAGCAGCGATCAGGTTGTTACAGAGCTCGATGGTTTTACTCATCGAGTGTTTCTGCGCTTCCTCCGACATATTTTCTGACATTCGCTTAATGATATATTTATTTTCAAACAAAAAATCAACCATCGAGGTCAAATCTTTGATCTTATCAACTTTTATGGCCATGCCCCCATCCACCAGGTAATCGGCATTTTCTTCCTCCTGACCGGGATAATAAAAGGGAATGATCATGGGGATGTTCTTAACAATCGCTTCGGTGGTGGTGAGTCCCCCAGGCTTGGAAATAATGGCATCAGACTCATCCATCAACTCGGAGACATTATTAACAAAACCATGGATTTCCACAATCTTATCATCAGCTGGCACCCGGGCATAGAGACTTTTTATTTCTTTTTCAATTTTGGCATTGTTACCGCAAACCACAATAATCCGGATTTTTTCTTTTACCCTCAATAATGATGAAAAGGCTTTTTCCATTTGTTTACTGCCCAAACTGCCGGCCATTAACAGGATCGTACCCGCCACATCGGAAATTTCTTTTCGATCAAGATGGTTGTTTGTTAAAAAGGTCTGTCGAATCGGAATGCCATAGGGATAAATGATCTCCTCGGCAACTCCCTTTTCGACCATGGTTTGTTTGGTATAATCGCTGCCGACAATATAGGCGTCAATCATTTTTTTCAGATAGAGGGTATGAATCTTATAGTCTGTAACGATGGACAAAACCGGAACATCAAAAGCATTATGTTCTTTAAGCGTACCTAATACATTGGTAACAAAAGGGTGGGTGGTAATGATTAAATCCGGTCTTCCCGAGTTGATCAGGGGCACAATATCAGGGTTCATGACCTTGGTCAGAACCTGAAAAATACCCTGCTGGAAGCGATTCATATTATTAAATTGATTGTACATTTGCTCATAAAGCTTGGGCACATTCACCACCATTTGCTGATAGCCTTTGGTAATAAGCCGGTCCAGGGTGATGTTCGTTTCTTTAAACGCATCATAAACTTCAGTCCGATAGCTGGCTTCGTCCAGAGATTCTTTTAAAGACTGGGCTGCTAAATTATGACCGGCACCGGTTGAAGCGGTAAAAATAAATACTTTTGACATGGTAAACCTTAATCTTCGAATTCTTTAGTAAACTTGTAATTTACCCGCATGAGTTTTCCGCCCATTGCTTCTTCTTTTCTTTTTTCGACAAAATAGATGCCACCAAAAACCATTAACATTCCTGCTGCAACGGCAGAAAATCCGACGAATATTTTCTTTAACATAAGAATCCTCCATATTTTTATTTGATTTTTGAAACTGCGTAAGTATCATGAGTCTCGCTGTTAATTTTCTAAATTGCTAGTCTGTATTATTTGAATTATTCCTGTGAGTCACTTAAGAAAATAGTTCCGATTTCTTCGCCATCGAGGATGTCGTACAAGACTTTGACATCCTCCCCAGAGGCGATCACCATGTCGATCCCACAGTCGGTGGCATATTTTGCTGCCCCAAGTTTGGTGATCATGCCGCCGGTGCCCAGACATGAGGCGGAATTACCGGCACTTTTCATAACTTCGTTGTCGACCTGGTGAACGGTTCGGATCAGCCGCGCTTCTTTATTTAGCGCTGGATTATCGTCATAAAGTCCATCGACATCAGAAAGAATAATCAGTAGATCAGCATCGACCAGGTCGGCAGTCATCGCCGAAAGGATATCATTATCGCCAAAACATTCCTCCTGGATTTCATCCGTTGCAATACAGTCATTTTCATTGACGATTGGGATGATCCCCCCTTCGATCAGGGCATTGAAGGTATTCATGGCATTATTGCGCTTGATGGCGTGTTTGAAAACATCTTTGGTCAGCAAAATCTGCCCCACGGTCTGGTGATATTCATCAAAAAATTTATGATAGACCCGCATCAGCAAGCCCTGTCCCACCGAAGCTGCGGCCTGTTTTTGCTTGAGGGTTTTTGGACGCTCTTTTAGCTTCATACGGTTCATACCGGCACCGATGGCGCCAGATGAGACGAGTACCATTTTTTTTCCACTATTTTCAAGATCCGTCAGAACCCGGGCCAGGATTTCCAGTTTTCGCAGATCGAGGGTTCCATTGGCGTGAGTGACTGATGTTGTTCCCATTTTAACAACAATTGTGGTGGCGTTTTTTATCTTTTCTCGCATCTAAATCTCCTAAGTTGTGTATCCTAGTTAATTATTATATCAAACAATGGGAAAACATCAAACATTTTTTAGCTGCAGCCGGTGGTGGTGCCGCAGTCGAGACATAACTTACAGGTGCCATTGCGCATCATCCGGTCGCTGCCGCAATGACTGCAGGTTTCGCCGTATAATACCTCGCCTGACACCTCATTATTGTAGTCATGAGGCGTGTTTTCGGCGGTACTGACACTTTTAACCATGTTTTGTTTATGCATCAGGGTAAAGTTTTTTGGTTTAACCTGACAATTGGAAAAATCCCCATGTTCGATATCAATGACCTTGCTGATCAGATCAGAAATTGACGAGGCAAATTTTATGTAAGGATGTCGGGACACAAAACCCGAGGGTTCATATTTCTGGCCTCTGAGCATCTTCGAAATTTGATCGGGTGGGATATGGTATTGGAGCATATTGGATATCGATTTGGATAAAGACGCCAGCAGGCCTTTGACAACCGTTCCCTCTTTGTCGGTCGATACAAATATCTCAGCGATGCCGCCATCTTCATAAAAGCCGATCGTGATATAGAGTTCAATATCACCGATTTTGGCCGCATGGGTGCGACTGAGCCGCATTCCTTCCGGCCGCACCCGGTTTAGGGCTTTGGCTGATCCGCCTTTTACCAGCGCCAGTAATTCGGCGTAGGAGTAGTCGTCCAGTACCTTATCCTGGTCATCGGCCATACCCGAGCTTAACGGCTGGGAGGCTTTGCAGGCATCCCGATAAATGGCGATGGCCTTGGTTCCGGTCCGATAGGCCAGTAAATGGATGTTCTCCACATCTTCCACCGAAGCATCATTGGGCAGATTAACGGTTTTAGAAACTGATCCGCTGATCATCGGGGTAATTGCGGAAACCATTAAGACGTGGCCCATTGGCGAAATGGTGTTGGCGGTATCAAAAATTGGCAAATGTTCGGGTTTGATATGGGGCGCACCGGCTACTCCTTCATGGAGAAAATAGCCCTGGCTATCTTTTTCCAGTAAATAAGTCAGGATCTCGCCGATTTCTTTTTCACTGTAACCGAGATTGTAAAGGGCCATTTCCATAACCGGATTGACGATCTCCATTGATCCGCCGCCGATCAGTTTTTTAAAGACGACATGATTATAAAAAGGTTCCACCGAGGTAGCGCCACAGTCCATTGCAAAAGAAATGGTTCCAGTCGGGGCAATAACTGACACCTGGGCGTTGCGATAGCCAAACGTATCACCGGCTTCTTCAGCCAGTTTCCAGGCATTTTTTAACTGATTGCTGATATCTTTAAAGCCCATTTTCTGGAGCAACTTATGGTTGATTTTAATCGGTTCATAATGAAGTTCTTCATAGTCGTCAATGCGGGCCCCAGCCACCCGACTATGGTTGCGGATGACCCGTTTCATATAGGGTTCATTGATTTGATATTTCGGAAAAGCCCCAATTTTGCCGGCCATCAATCCTGAAACATAGTAGGATGTTCCAGTCATAATACCGGTGATTGCGGCGATCAGATTGCGGCTTTCTGCTGAATCATAGGGATATCCCATGGCGAGTAGCAGTGACGCGGCATTGGCAATACCAAGACCGGTGGTACGGAACAGATAACTTTTTCTGGCGACATCCTTGGTAGGGAATTGACCATGGTAAATTGAGCCTTCCAGGGCACATTGGATTAAGCCCACCAGGTGAATGTAGTGATCAAGTTCAAAGCTGTTGTCTTCCTGATTGTAAAATTTGAAGATGTTAATAGATGCCAGATTACAGGCTGTATCATCTAAAAAGGCATACTCCGAACAGGGATTGGTAGCATTAATGCGGTTGATTTTTTCGGTGATGTTGCCATCTTCTCCGCCTGGACAGGTATGCCAGGCATTGAAAATATCGTCAAATTGAATGCCCGGGTCGGCGCATTCCCAGGTGGCTTGATTGAGATGATTCCATAATTCCTGCACCGGTACTTCCCGATCGACCTTATCGTCAACTCGGCCCCGTAGTTTTAATTTATGATCTGGCTCGTTTTTTAAATTTAGAACAGCCTGCATGAATTCAGCGTTGAGACGGACGGAATTGTTGCTGTTTTGGCCGCTGACGGTTTGATAGGCTTCACCATCCATAGAAATGTCGTAGCCCATCTTTCCCAGGGCCCGGACCTTTTGTTCTTCTTTGACCTTCCAGTTAATGAAATTATCAATTTCTGGATGATCGATGTCAACGATGACCATTTTAGCGGCCCGCCTCGTGGTTCCCCCAGATTTAATGGCCCCGGCATTGCGATCCAGTCCCTGCAGAAAACTCATCATCCCTGAGGATTGCCCACCGCTGGTCAGGCCTTCATTGGCGGCTCTGAGGCTGGAGAAATTTGTTCCGACACCAGAGCCACCTTTAAATAGTTTAGTTTCACTGACATAATGCTCAGAAATGGAATGATCACCCAGCAGCCGGTCCTGGATCGATAAGATAAAGCAGGCGCTGGCCTGGGTTCGGGTGTAGCGATCTTCGGATTCGAGAACTTGCCCAGTTGTTTCTTCGTAATAATACAAATCATCTTTAGAACCGGCAATTTGATAGCTGCGCATCAGACCGGTGTTAAACCATTGGGGTGAATTGGGCGCCCACATTTGCATCAGAAAGGCATATGCCAGCTCATCGTAATAAATCTGCCATTCCTCATCGGTATCGATCAGGCCTTCGGCGCGAATGGCGTCTGTCCAAAACCCGACCAGACGATCAGCAATTTCCCGCATGCTGTGTTCGTAACCAAATTTATTGGGAACACCTTTTCTTCTAAAATACTTTGTTGCGATAATATTACAGGCATTTTGAGAGTAATGCTCCGGGAATTCCAGGTCTTTCATTTCATAAATGGTCTCACCGGTTTTGTAGTTTTTTAAAATAACGTCGACAGTCTGCCACTGAAACAGATCATAAACCGTTTTATCTGAATTTTCCAGTTCTTTGGTAAACACCCGCTTAAACAGCTGATTTATTTGATTCAATTCTTTTGTTCCTCCTAATTTTTTATACATGATCTTGGGTTGCACCTCTAATTATAATCATATATATAGTGTTTCACAATGTATTTTTATGTATTTACTGCCAATTTCAAACAGTATCTC
>Ga0074199_1001085_pt1 | contig 28176 bp, 19 predicted proteins | sample EPASupsiteSAE347_FD_64528 | JGI IMG/M metagenome (GOLD analysis project Ga0074199, IMG submission 64528) | Bioremediated contaminated groundwater from EPA Superfund site, New Mexico - Sample SAE3-47 | ecosystem: Environmental > Aquatic > Deep subsurface > Groundwater > Contaminated ... | reverse complement strand
ATGCGCGCTGATTTTCGCTGATAAGAGCCAATGAAAAAGAGATCAAAAGAGAAGAACAGCGTCCAAGCAGAGTGCATCAGCGTTCATCAGCGTCCTTCTCCAGGTTCTCCGACAGGCTGCTAGGGAAGGCGAAAAGCATGACCATTGAACGAGGAAGCTCGATACTATATTGTACCATGTGTAACTGGACTGAAAGAAAGGATCTGGCATCTCCGCCGGAAAGCCGGTGTTAAATTACCGTTTTAATTCGCTCACTTCAACCTGAAACTAATCGAGGAGGAAACCATGAAACTGAGAGCATCTATCAGCGCCCTTGCTGTAATACTGTTTCTTGTTACGGCGGGGTGTGCCTCGCTGGGAACCGCCGGCCACAAGTACCTCATGAGAGGGCAAGTTCTTGACATAACAGGTGATATGGCCTACTTATGCATAGGCAGCGCGGATGGAGCCCAGGTAGGACAGGAATTTACGGCATACAAATTTGTTAAAGCACCGAACCCCAATACGAAGTCTGTACAACCCTATTACACAAGAGAAGAAACCGGCAAGGTAAAGATCGTGGAAATAGTGGATGAGCATTATGCGAGAGCCAAGGTGCTGTCAGGTGAAGTCAAAGAGAACTATATCGTTGAACTGAAATAATCACCGGCCTGCCCAATCGGATTACGAACACCGGAATAGCAGAGCAGGGATGGTACGTTGCCGGATTTCGGCTGGAGATGCTTGAAGTCCTTGATAGACCCGAATCACGTCCCACCATCACCCGTCTCTGCTGTTCTTCACGTTCTCGGAGAAGCGGGCAGCGCTTCCAGGATGATGCTGGAACCCCAACCCGCCACCTGCCCTCATCAAATGTATCGCGGGGTGACCAGGTTGCGGTCGAGGGATGCAGCCATGACTCACGGGTGGCCCAAGCAACTTGTTGCCTGGGTGCGAAGCACAAGAGGAATGCCTCCTGCCTTCGGCACTGGCAACAAGTTGCCCGTGTCACCCTAAAGAACCGTTTTTTGAACCATGCTCCTTTTTTTTCATGCCTCTTGTTTCCTTACATGAAAATACCAGCGCCATACCTCGTAGATAGCCGGATAAACCAGCAATTCCATCATAAAGGATGTGAATATGCCTCCGACCATCGGCGCCGCAATGCGCTTCATCACATCGGAGCCCGCGCCCGTTGACCACATGATGGGAACAAGTCCCATGAACATAACGGCAACCGTCATGAACTTGGGGCGAAGCCTTTTTACGGCTCCGTCCACAATGGCTTCCCGGAGCTGCTCCTTCGTCTTCATGAGCCCCTTATCCCGTTTGTCATAGTAGGCAAGATCTAGATAGAGGAGCATGAAGACTCCGGTCTCGGCATCGACTCCCATGAGGGCGATCAAGCCGACCCACACGGCGATGCTCATGTTGTAGTCGAGCAGGTAGAGGAACCAGACGGCTCCCACCGCCGAGAAGGGGACGGCCAGCAAGATGATGAAGGTCTTTGCAACGGACTTCGTGTTGAAGTAGATCAGCAGGAAAACGATGAAGAGTGTGATCGGCACCACGACGGTAAGCCGCTCCCCGACGCGCTGCATGTTCTCGTACTGGCCGCTCCAAACCAGCGTATAGCCGGTTGGAAGCTCGACTTTCTCCTTCACGGTCTGTTTGGCTTCCTCCACATAGCTCCCGATGTCCCGGCCCGCCATATCGACGTAGACATAGCCGCTAAGTCTTCCGTTCTCATCCCGGATCATGCCGGGACCCGAGAGGAGCTTTATGTCGGCAACCTGGGCCATCGGGATGTGCTTTCCGTCCATGGTGGGAATGAGCGTGCGCTTCAAGCCCTCGATGGTGCTCCGGTAGGCTCTCTGGTAACGGATATTGATCGGATAGCGCTCACGGCCTTCGACGGTCGTGGATATGTTTTCGCCTCCCACGGCGGAGGTTATAATCATCTCGACCTGCCCAATGGTAAGGCCGTAGCGGGCCAGCTCCTCGCGCTTGAGCTCAAAGTCGAGGAAGTAGCCTCCCGCGGTCCGCTCGGCAAAGACACTGGTCGTTCCACGCACTTCCTTCACGACCATTTCGATATGTTTTCCGATCTCCTCTATCTTTTTCAAGTCAGGGCCGAAGATCTTGATTCCGACGGGAGTCCGCACACCGGTCGTGAGCATATCGACACGAGCCTTTATGGGCATCGTCCAGGCGTTTACGACTCCCGGGATATTCATCGTCTCATTGAGCCCTTCACGGCCGTAGATCAAGTCCTGAGTGGACTTGTGATCCGGCCAGGCTCGGCGCAAAACATTTTGCAGCCACGGCGGAGCCCACTCCGAGTACCATCTCTTAACCTTCGGCCACTCGGAGTGCGGTTTCAAGACAACGACCGTTTCCATCATCGAAAAGGGAGCCGGGTCTGTCGCCGTTTCGGCCCTTCCCGCCTTTCCCATCACCCGCTCGACTTCAGGGAAGGACTTGATGATCTTATCTTGCAGTTGGAGAAGCCCTTGTGCCTCCGTAACCGAAATACCCGGCATGGTTGTCGGCATGTAAAGGAGGGCTCCCTCATCCAAAGGCGGCATGAATTCGGAGCCGAGTCTCTGGAAGACCGGAACGGTCAACACCACGATCAGAATGGCCGCAATGATGGTGGACCATTGATGCCTCAGGACGAAATCGACGATGGGGTGATAGATCCTCATCAAGGGGCGGCTTATGGGATGGTTCTCTTCGCTGTGGATCTTTCCGATGAGGATACCGTTGGCGAGTCTGGCAAGAAACCGGGGACGGAAGCTGAATTCCTTCATATGCGTGAAGAGAAGCCGTATGGCCGGATCGAGTGTGATGGCCAGAACCGCCGCGATGATCATGGAGAAGTTTTTGGTGAAGGCCAGGGGCTTGAAGAGCCTCCCCTCCTGTCCCTCCAGTGCAAAGACCGGCATAAACGAGACGGCAATCACGAGAAGCGCGAAAAAGCTCGGGCCCCCCACCTCCTTAACGGCGCCTATGACGACGTTCTTAAAATCTCCCGGCCTCCCTTCGGCCTCCCAGTGCTCCAGCTTCTTGTGGGTCTGCTCGACCACGACTATGGCTGCGTCCACCATGGCGCCTATCGCTATTGCAATACCTCCGAGAGACATGATGTTGGCCGTGATTCCCATGCCGTACATGGGAATGAAGGAGATGATCACGGCAATCGGAATGGTGAGGATCGGGATAATGGCGCTCGGGATGTGCCAGAGAAAAATCAGGATCACCAGGCTAACGACCAGCAGTTCCTCGATGAGCGTGGATTTGAGTGTCTCGATGGACCGCTTGATGAGCTCGGAGCGGTCATAGGCCGTAACGACCTTCACGCCCTCGGGCAGGCTCGACTCAATATCGGCAAGCTTCGCCTTCACTCGCTCTATCACTTTGAGGGCGTTCTCGCCATAACGCATGATAACGATTGCGCCTACTGTTTCACCCTGGCCGTCGAGCTCGGCGATGCCGCGGCGAATGTCGGGACCGAGCGCCACTTTGGCCACCTGCTTCACAAGTATGGGCGTCCCGCCGGGGCTCACCCCGACGACTATGTTTTCAATGTCCGAAACCGTTTTGATGTATCCCCGTCCCCGCACCATGTACTCGCGCCCGGTGAGCTCGACGAGGCGTCCTCCCACATCGTTGTTTCCTTCCCTTATGGCATTCACTACCCGATCCAGTGGAATGTTGTAGCCAAGGAGCGTGTTGGGATCGATATTGACCTGATACTGGCGGACGAATCCTCCTATCGGGGCGACTTCAGCCACACCAGGTATTGATTGGAGCTCATACCTCAGGTGCCAGTCCTGGAGGGAGCGGAGATCGGCAAGATTGCGCTTGCCCGTCGTATCGACAAGGGCGTATTGGAATATCCAGCCAATGGCCGTCGCATCGCGAGCGAGCTCCACCTGCACCTCCCGGGGGAGCCTCGGAAGAATGTTGCTCAAGTATTCCAGGGTCCTGGACCTCGCCCAGTAGATATCCGTTCCATCCTCGAAAATGATGTAGACGTAGGAGAATCCGAAATCGGAGAAGCCGCGGATATCCTTGACCTTCGGAACCCCCAGCATGGCCGTGATCAGGGGATAGGTAACCTGATCCTCCATGATATCCGGAGACCTGTCCCAGCGCGAGAAGATGATGACCTGGGTGTCCGAAAGATCCGGTATGGCGTCGAGCGTGATATTTTTCATCGAATACCAGCCCGCGAAGATCGCCATTCCAATGAAGAGAAACACGATGAATTTATTGTGCGCGCAATAATCTATTATTTTATCGATCATCCGGCTTTCAACCTCTCTTTTCTCTCAGAGCGCGGGAACCGTTCGCACTCTTTTTGGGGCATGGCTCAAAACACGGCTCTTTAGGGTGACACGGGCAACTTGTTGCCCGTGCCGAAGGCAAGAGGCATTACCTTCCGTGTTCCGCATGAGACGGAGGCTGACCCTTTGTCGAAACATCCGGGCTGGATAGCTTCTCGGTCCGTGTGGGTGAGGCTTCCTTCTTTTCATGTTGAGAATGATCGGCCGAGTCACCTGCCGGAGGAGTCTTTGCCGGCGGGGCCGCCGCTTTTCCTGCTTCAGCGCCGCTCGCCGGCGCTGCGCCGCCATGGCCGGCGTGGGCGCCACCCGCCATGCCCCCCAGGGCCGACTTGAGCTGGCTCTCGGAATCGATCAGGAAGTTGGCAGAGGTGACCACGCGCTCACCGGCCTCCAGGCCTGAAAGAACAATGAACTGATCCCCCACCTGCTGCCCGAGGGAGATCTTTCGGGGCTCGAAGTAGCCTCCCTCCCGCGCGATAAAGACAATCTGGTCGGCTCCGGAATCCATGACCGCATCGCGGGAAACGGCCAGCCTGGTCCCGTAATCCACCTTTATCGCGACATTGGCATACATATCCGGCTTGAGCTCGAAGCCGGGATTTTGGAGCTCAACACGGACTTTCAGGGTTCTGGTTTCCTGCGCGAGTCCCGGGTAAATGTAGGTCACTTTTCCCGTGAAGGTCTTCCCCGGGAAATAGGCAAGGGTCATGTCGGCTTTCTGGCCGATTTCTATCATTGGCAGCTCGTATTCATAGACGTCCGCAAGCACCCAGATCGTGGAAAGGTCCGCAATGCTGTAGAGCTCCATCTCCGGTGAAACCTGGTGGCCCGAGAAGCCTTTTCGATCCAGGACAAATCCATTGAGGGGAGAGAAGAGTGTAAGGGTCTTGGTGGGAGTGTTCCTTCTTTCGATCTCTTGAATCTCCGATTCGGGTATATCCCAAAGTCTCAGCCGCTCGCGGGTCGCTTCGTAGAGCGAGAAAGGATTGGAGCCTACCTCTTTAACGAAGGTGCTCTTGCCCAGGAGGTCTTTCGATTTTTTGGCGATGAGCAGCTCCTGCTGGGTCGAGACAAGCTCGGGGCTGTAGATCGTCAGAAGGGGCTGTCCTTTTTTCACGAGCTTTCCCACGAAATCAACGTATACCTTGTCGATCCAGCCGGAGATTCTCGTATGGATATGGGCGATTTTCGTCTCATCGTAGGTGAGCCGGCCAACCGTCCGGATGGTCTTCGATAAAGAGCGCTTGCGTACTTCATCGGATTGAACCCCTATGAGCTGCTGGCGCTGTGAGCTCATCTTTATCGTGCCCGGAGGAAGGTTTTTCCCGCCTTCACTTTCTTCGGCGTAGACCGGCACCATCTCCATCCCCATGGGTGACTTGCCGGGCTTGTCGGACCTCATGGAGGGCTCCATGGGGTCCACCCAATAGAGAATTTTCCTCTCCTCTTTCGACTTCTCCGCCGGAGCAGCCGCCTCCTCGTCATAGACCGCAATGAGATCCATTCCGCAGGGGGCTTTTCCGGGCTTGTCCGATCTCATGGTCGGGTTCATGGGGTCAACCCAGTAGAGGATCTTGCGCTCTCCCTTGGCTGCCTCGGCCTTCGCCTTTTCGGTAAGCTCCTTTGCCGCTGTAATATTCTCCCGCGAGAAATTGCACAGCTTACTGAGCCCGGTGATCCGTGCAAACCTCGAATTCTTGATCTCGTCGCTGTAGATCAGGGTGGATACGGCCGTTCCCACGACCAAAGCCAGGAGAAGAAACAGCCGCAGCACCGCTCTGAGTTTTCCGCGCGCGGAGCGAGGGTTGACCGGCTTGTCCTGGATATTCAAATTGCTGTTCGAAGTCATGGTCTATCTCCTTTGGAATCAGGAATTCCCTAAGTTTAGCAAGAATAGCGCCGAATGTCGCCGGAGGAGAGGCGGAACCTGAAATCTTCAGGAAATCCTTTGTGTCCTTGGATCTCCTCATACTCTTCCTGATCTTATTTGGTGAGCTCGACTCCTACGAGGGGCTCGAGCTGAGCCATGGCTTTTTGAAATTCGGTCAGGCTCTCATAGTATTTGAGCTGGTAATCGAGGAGAGTCATCACGCTGTCGAGAAGGCTAAGGAAGTCCACCGCACCGACCTGGTAGGAGGCAAAGGACGACTCGAGAGAAAGACCGGCCTGGGGAATCACCGTGGTCTTATAGAGATCCGTGAGCCGCTCGGAAGTGGCTGCAACGGTGTAGGCATCCCGAATGTTATAGTAGAGGGTTGAAGTGACGCTGTCCCGTTGCTTTTGAGCGCTTGCAAGGCCCAGCTTGGCCGAATCGAGCTCGGGGCGCTGTTTTCGCCAGAAGTAGAGGGGGACTTTGGCTTTGACCATCAGCCCATACATCTCGGGCACATCCTCTCGATTGACCCAGGTAAAGCCCATGGCGAAATCCGGGTAATAATTTTTCTTTGCAAGCTGAACCGCATGCCGGCTTCGCTCGATTTCCCGCTCCTGCATTTTGAGGGTGGGCGCGCCTCGAAGCGCAAGGCTGGAAAGCGCCTCGAGTGAATAACGCAACTGTGCCTTCTTGAATTCGGCCGGTTTCCCCAGGGGGGTATCCGGTGGGCGGTAGAGGAGGCTGTTCAGGAGAGCTCTGGTGATATCGAGCCTCTGAGTGAGTACTTCCCGCCTGTCTTTGAGCTTGGATATTTCGACCTGCGCCTTGAGCACATCCTGCTGAGTACCCTGCCCCACCCGATATTTGGATTCAGCAACCTGGGCGAAGCTTTCGAGCACTCCCTTGCTTTCCTCGATGATTTCCATGGACTTGTGGATGAGGAAATGATCGTAATAGGCTTTCTTTACATCGGCTACAACCTGCCTGCGCGTCTGCTCGTGGCTCCAGGACTGCGCATCGGCCTCGGCCGAGGCGATCTTTCCCTTGAGCCCGAGCTTTCCCGGAAAAGGAATTTCCTGCTCGACCGCAAAAAACCGGCCGGAGGATGGATCTCCCGCCTGAAGCTTGAACGGGAAAGGATCGCCCATGGTTTGGAAAGATACGGTAGGATCGGGGAGGGTTTCTTCTGAAATGATCCTAAACTTTTTGGCCTCAGCCGTCCGTTGTGATGCCTCGATGGATGGATTTTGATCCAGGGCCGTTTTCACCAGATCATCCAGTTCAATCCTTTCGCTCTCTTCGGCCGGCTTCTCCCCGCTGCCCGGCGCCTTTGCGGTCGATTCCCGCCCGGACCCGGCCGCAAGGCCATCGGAGGTCAGGATCAGGATCAGGATCAGGATCAAGGTCAACAACATCCTTGCGCAAAACTTTACGTACTTTGCTCTCCCCACCACGGTATCCCTCCTTTACTTTAAAACGGTTAGACTTTTGAGTGATTCCGCAAGATATACGTTTGGTCGAGTATTCCAGAGTACGACCTGCCAGCCCCTTGCTTCCGAGACTTTGATCTGCGCTTCTTTACGCCGGACTCGGTTTCGGCCGAATGATCTCACCGGATGAATAAGCTCAGCTCTTTAAGACCTGCAATAAGTTAAATGAGAAGACAAGTAATGTAAATGCTTTTGGCTTTTGCATCTTGATCATTCTTTCCGCTCAAGACCGCTGAGAGATATTATACTAGATCTTCGAACCGTAAGTTCGTCCCCCCCTGACAAGCTTCTCGATTGGCTTGGAGACTGACTGAAAGACGTCAGTGGTGGTGGGGACGAATTTATGACGCGATGATCTAGCCCTTTGATACGAATGGCTATTCTAAGGACAAATGCATTCGGCCGGGAAGAATCGAATAACTCAGACATCCATTGAAACATCCTTTCAACCCAGTTGAAAACCTCTTTCATCCAGGCCATTGGGTATCGTTGTTCAAGCACATGGATCAATACATGCACTCCAATTAAACAAGTAGTATTTTAGGTTAGTTGCAGTGCCTGCTATGCAGAGCCGCCACAATGGCACAATGCCTGCACTGCCTAATGGTCAAGAAGCAGAAGCTCAAGGTTTGGAAATGGTGTCATTATGAAAAGAGAATCCGGACCGAAGGGATACTGGAAACCTCTACAATGGGGTGTCATGGATTCTGAAACATTCGATCAGGTAAAAGAGGAGTCTACAATGAAAAAATTCGCAATCGTTATGGCAGTGGCAGCATTGTTGTTCACAGGTTACTTTGCTCCGGCTCTTTCTTTCGCTGAAAAAGCAGCCGTCCAGAGCGAAGCTGGTGTCGATACCACCTCTCACGTGGTGACACCTACGGGCGATTATTAGATAACCCATACCGGAGCAGCCTCTGGAAGATCTCCACCAGCACGGAGGGGCTGCTTTGTGACAATTCGGTTACACGGCAATTATTGAACCATATCGCAGTGCACCTGTAGAAGGTGCAAAGCTCATTGTGACCCTTCGAGGGTCTGACGTGTAAGTACGGGCAAGAAGGGCGGTTTGGCGGCATTCAACACACAAATAGGGAGAATAGACATGTTGGGAAGAGGAAGACAGCTTATCGCAATCATGCTCGTGGCAGCAATGTGCATTTTCGCGGCATCTTCGGCAATGGCTCAAAAGGGAATGGGGCAGTCGATGCATCAGGGTGGAATGCAAGGCGGTGGATCAGGTAACGGCCATGGCGGCGGACAGGGCATGAAGCATTTCTCGGCAACCGGTACAGTGGTGGCCATCGATGCAGATGCTTTCACCGCAACACTGAATCTCACCAGGGCCAACCAATTGCTGAAACAGTACATCGGCACGGATTTCAACTTCACCATCAGTGAGAATGTGGTGGTCAAGTCCATGGGCAGCCCGGCTGCCGACCTTACTCTCGATGAGGTTCTTGTGGACGATACAGTAAGAGTCATGGGCACCAAGGTCGGAAACACTTACGAGATCAACCGAATAATCGTCTACTGATTGATTCCCAGGCTCTGTCATCATGGCCTGCAATGAATATCTTTTGCCGAGCCATCCGCCTGGAGCCGAGCCGTAAGGCTCGGCTCTCTTGCCTTCAAGCACCTCCACCGAAGCCTTTTCCCTTCTGCATAGGCTCCATGGCACGATCTCTGCCCTGCCTTCCATGCGTATTCTCATCCCGAAACGAGTGGTGCCAACCCAAATTCTTTTTCTTAAGACCTATGATCAGGCTATAAAGTTAGCTTCATATCTCAACCGCGACCACGGTTATGTCGTCTTTGCCTCCGGCTGCCAAAGCTGAGTTGATCAAAGCTTCCAGCTTCTCCTCCAAAGAAGACCTCATTCCGAGCAGCAGCTCGAAGGCCTCCTCGGTTATCTTGTCATGAAGCCCGTCGGTGGACAGTATGAGCATGTCGCTCTTCTCGAGCTCTATCGTACCGGTATCCACCTCGAGCTCCCCGGAGCTTATGCAACTCCGTAGTACATTTCGCAAAGGGTGGGCTTTTGCTTCCTCCCTGGTAATCTCTCCCTGGCTCACCAGAAATTCAACGAGGGTTTGATCCTCGGTTATCTGGATGAGCATGCCTTTGCGAAACAGGTAGAGCCTGGTGTCTCCCACGTGGACCCAGTGTGCAATGTCCGCATCGATAAAGGCGATCGTCAGTGTCGTGCCCATCCCCTTGAAGGCTTCGGATTCCGTCGACACTTGCACTATCTTCTGTTTTGCGGCCAGAACCAACTGAATGAGGTGATCATCCATCGGCTCCATGTACGAATTGAAATCTTCCAGACTCTCAATGGCAATCCGAGCGGCCCGTTCCCCGGCCGCATGGCCGCCCAAACCATCCGCCACAGCCACAAGAGCGGTTCCGCGATCCATTTCCCTGATGAAATAACAGTCTTCATTTGCCTTTCCGGCAAGCCCCTGGCGAGTAACAGAATGGATTCTCATGATATCGGCCATCCCATAGTCAGATAAGTTCTACCAAGCTCTACTCGAGAAATCGGGAAAGGTCGTGTTAGTTGCTCACCTTCCCTGGTTTATGGCGCTCAAGGCACACCGAAAGCCAACTTCCGAAAAAGCTTCCCACGGATAGCGCTTTATCGCGGAGGGCAGAGCATCGCCGTTTTCCGATTTACTCAAAGCCCCACCCAGCACCAGGTATTCCGGTTTCTGTTCCCCCGCGGGCTCATTCACCGACAGCACCCCCCATTCCCCCATGTTTCCATTCAATCCACGAACCCCGTAATGATTGGGTTTACAAACGATCACGGGGGATGGTATCGGCAGGTTTTCTCGATCTGTCGAAATGAGAGCTCGTGGCTGGTCCGGGCTATGCACATGAGCTTCGTTCAGTTTCGATCCTTCAGGAAATTCGGAGACATCTCCCGAGGGTTCTCGTCTCGGGTTGGCTCTCTCACTGAGCGCATAAAACCACTCGACCTCCGTCATAAGCCTCCCGCCATAAAACCACGCATACGCCACGGCCCCATACGCCGTGACCCGAAGCACCGGACAGGCGGCATGTCCGGCATTTTTCACTTGAAACCTGTCTCGCTCGTAAACGATGGGCTCGTAGCCCTTTTTCACTTCTCCAAGCAGCAGCCACAGTTTGCCGTCTTTACCCAGCACCATCCCCTTTTCCACTTTGATGGTTTGGAGAACGTTGTTTAGAAACTCCACGTACTGGAAGTTGGTTACCATGGTCTCGTCCATGTAGAAAGCATCGATATCGACCGGTTTACCGGCCTGCGATCCAAGATTTTCCGGAAGGGTGATTCTTCCAGCCGGAATGAGGACGTGAATGGTATCTTCTTGCTTGCCACGTAACGTCCCCACGGGAGAAGCTCCGTCGGAAGCGGTCGATAGAACAGCCGGTTGCCGATCCGACGCGCGTTCATGAGTAGCGTCGTAATGCAGGGTCTTCAGTGATGTTATCGGGGAAACATAGTCTCTTTTGTGAAAAATAGAAAATCCGAGGCTGGTGATTCCACTGACAACCATCAAAAGCGCTCCAACGAGTAGCCATGATCTCCAGGAGCGCGCTCCTTCAATGGCGGCAGTCCCGGGAGATGCCGGCTTGACCTTTCCATCGAGAAGCTCCCGGAGAGCCCTGCCGAGAGCTTGTGCATCGGACATCCGTTGGTTTTTGTCCTCGACCGTCGCATCCTGGATAATCCGGTCAAGCCCTTGAAAGAAAGGCGTCTCGGGATTCTTCAGGCTTACCTTTTTGAAAGGAATTTCATCCGAGCTCAGCTTTCCGGAAACAGCCTCATAGAGGATTTTTCCCAATGCGTAGATATCCGTTCGCTCATCCGTCCTTTTCAGGTCGAGAAAGTGCTCCGGAGACATATAGGGAGGAGTCCCCCTCATGTCCATGGATTGGGTGACGGGCTTGAGACGGTGAGAGCGAGCCAGTCCGAAGTCGGCGATTTTGGGGGTATTTCCATCGAGCAGCACATTTTCCGGCTTGAGATCCCGGTGGATGATTCCTTGTTCGTGCAAGGCCTGAACGCCGTCGAGCAAAGGCAGGAAATACTTCGTGAGCCATTCCCTTATCCGGTCCTCGTCGGGATAAAAGCCCTCGGCCGACATGGTGGACCGGAGCGTGGTGCCGGGGATGTACTCCATGGCTATGTATTGGATGGAGACCTCTTCATCGCCTTTTTTGACCGGTATGGAGCCAAAGTCAAAGATCTGCAGAACGTTTGGATGACGGACCTGAGCCATCACCTGAACCTCGCGCTGGAATCGCTCGAGAGAGGTTTCGGCCTCATATTCATTTCCATCGAGCTCCTCGATAAATTTCTGGGAGATGACTTTGACGGCGATATCACGTTTCAAGTTCGTCTGATGAACACGGTAAACCTCACCCATTCCTCCCCTGGCAATAAGCTCCAGAATCACCCATTTACCGCCAAGCACCGTGCCTACATCGAAATTGATATTAGAGATACTGCTCATGGCTTACCCCCCTTCACTGCTGTCCTGATGAAGTCTTTATTCCTGAAGCGATACAGGTGCAAATTATGCTCCATTTTTCTGAACAATCTATGGGAGCCTCGGCTATTTATTCATGTGAGCCGTCGTTCATTTGAACGAGCAGGCTCTCTTTGTGGTCCTGATACCTGGCCATGATGGCAAGAATCTCATTCTCGATGGCAAAGAAAGCATCCACGATTTTGGGATCGAACTGAGCTCCACGACCTTCCCTGATAAGGGCGAAGGCCTTTTCCACCGGGAATGCCGACTTGTAGAGCCTCTTGGACGTCAGTGCGTCGAAGACATCCGCAACGGCGGTTATGCGGCCCACCAGGGGTATCCTCGGGCCTTTGAGCTCTTTGGGATAGTCGGTTCCGTCCCATCTTTCGTGATGGGTGAGGGCAATGACCCTCGCCGGTTTCAGGAATCCGACGCAGGAGCCCTAGAGGATTCTGTCTCCAAGGATGGTAAGCTGCTTCATGATTTCCCATTCATCGGGATCGAACTTGCCGGGCTTCAGGAGTATCCTGTCCGGTATGCCGATTTTGCCCACATCATGCATTGGAGCCGCATAAAGGATGGCCTCCACGGTTTTTTTTCTTCAGCCCCAACCTGCAAGGCTATGGCTGCCGAGTAATGGCTCATGCGCTGAAGATGCATGCCCGTATCCTCATCTCTATACTCAGCGGCCCGCGAGAGCCGATGGATCGTATCGAGAGACGCTTCCTTGATCTGATCGATGTGAGTCTCCTGCTTCCATTCGAAAGCGATGAGACGGCTCAAGGTGTAAAGAAGCTCGATATCTCCTTCCGACGCCGCGCTCTTGCTGCAATCCATAAGGGTTGCGATTCCCATGACCTCGCCGGAGCCCGAGAAAATGGGAACTCCGACATAACTTTCGATGCCGTTTTCCCGCAGGAAGTGATCCGAGGGGAACTTCTCCGATGCGCACTCGAAATGGCAGACCTTCTTCAGTCGCCTCACTTCGGCACAAGGGGTTCCCTCCAGAGGGAATATCCCGTCATATAAGAGCTGACTGCCGTCCAGGCAAGAGGATACAATAAACATCGAGTCCCCGTCGATTCGCTCCACGGTAATGTCTTCATAACTTTCCAAGATCATGCTATCTTTACGGTAAATGCGTGCCGGCCGTCCATATGGGCACGGCGTGGAACAATATTCCCGATGAAGAAATAGGAGAGGTGGAACATGAAACGGCGAATTCTCTACGGAGTCGCAAATTATGAGGAGATAGTAGCCAAGGGCGGCTACTTCGTGGACAAAACCCAATACATCGAAAAGCTCGAAATGATCGAGAACCCGGTCTTCCTGCGCCCCAGGCGCTTTGGCAAGTCCTTGTGGTGCCGCATCCTGGAATGCTACTACGGCGTCAGGCTCAAGGATCGCTTCGAGGAGCTCTTCGGACGTACCTGGATCGGGCGCAATCCCACTCCCACGCGAAACAGCTACATGGTCTTGCACCTGGACTTTTCCGTCGTTGAAGTTGCAAGGAAACTGGAGGTCATCGAGAAGAGCTTCAATCACACCTGCAACGGAAAGATGCAAACGCTGACGCGGCTGTACGAGACATGGCTTCAAAACCGGGTTACGGTTGACTTTCAAAAGAACGCGTCAGCCAATCTCGAAGCACTTTTGCAGACTGTAGAATCGTACGGCCTTCCGCCCCTCTACGTAATAATCGATGAATACGACAACTTCGCGAACCAGCTAATCACCTCCCGCCAGGATTACCTCTACCGGGAGCTCACGGCCGACGACAGCTTCCTCAAGACCTTCTTCAAGGTCTTGAAGGAAGGACGAAAGACCGGGGCCATCGCCAATGTCTTCGTGACGGGGGTGCTTCCCATAACGATGGACGAGCTGGCCTCCGGGTTCAACATCGCCCGGTTCATCACTTTGTCGGATCGCTTCGAGGCCATGCTGGGGTTTACCCAAAGGGAGGTGGATGGGCTTCTGAACGAGATCTACGAGGATCACGGCCTCGATCCCTCGACTAGATCGATTGTGAGCTCCATCATCCGCAACCACTACAACGGCTATCATTTCACAAGCCCTCGGGAGGAGGCGATCTACAACCCGACACTTCTCATGTATTTCCTGGCCGAGCTCTGCGAAAGCGGGGGCCGTATTCCCGAGTTCCTGACGGACCTCAACCTTAGAACGGACCTTTCCTGGGTGAGGCGCATCACCTCCGCTTACGAGGGGAGCACCGAGGAGTTCGTGGACCATTTCATGCTCCACGATTCCATCCGCTACAACAGGGACCTCATGAGCAGCAAGTTCGACATGAGCCAGTTTTTCGACAAGAGCTTCTTTCCCATATCCTTTTTCTACCTGGGGATGCTCACCCTTGGGGAGGACTTTCAAATGAAGCTTCCCAATCTCAACATGAGAAAGATCTTCACCGAGTATTTCAACGAGCTGCACCACATCGACATCTCCACCCGCTATGCCGACATGATGAAGGCCTTTCTCGAAAAGCCGGACATTGCCGCCCTTTTCGCCGGATACTGGAAGGAGTACGTATCGCAACTGCCCGAGGCCGTCTTCAGGCAGGTGAACGAGAACTTCTACCGAACGACCTTCTTCGAGCTTTGCAGCAGCTTTCTATCCCGCTGGCTCGGCTTCACCGTCGAGAGGTCCTACCCCCGGGGAAGGAGCGATCTCGAGTTTATCGGAAAGTACCACGAAAAGTTCGCCGGCATGCGCTGGGTGATCGAGTTCAAGTACTTTTCCAACGCGGAGCTTCAGCGCATGAAGGCGAGCCTAGGAGATTTCGCTCTTCGTCCCGAGGACACGGAGCAGCTCGCGGGCTACGTGGAGGGCCTGAGGCGGGAATATCCGGAGGTGAAGGTCTTTCAGTACGTCATTTACTGCTTTGGAAACCAGGGCTACCGGGTTTTCGAGATCGAGTAGCTACTAACATTCCGTTTCTCATTGGGGAAAAGCTTGCTCTAATCAAGAATGTGCCTGCCGAAATCTGTTCCGACTGCGAAGAATCGTATATGAAGAGCAGCGTAGTCGGTAGGATCGAGCTGATCCTGGATCGATTGGAAGAGCTGCATTTCGAGATGTCCGTCATCCAATACGAAGCAGCTTGAGGTGCGGGAATTGAATCATGCACGATTTTCATGAGTACATCAGCAAGCAGCTCTCCGAACGTCTCAAGAAACGCCGTGTGATCGTCTTATACGATCCTCGAAAGGAATTCGCACGGGTGACACGGGCAACTTTGTTGGCCGTGCCGAAGGGAAGAGATATCCCCCTCTTGTGCTTCGCGCCCCCTGTGACATACACTATCTCAGGAGTACTCTATGTCGAGTCATTCCGATATCATAAATCTGGTCTTGAAGAGCTCGGCGCGGAGGATTATCTATCTTCCTCATGCTGTGCGGCAAATGTCTCGACCAGAAAGGATGATCAGTGTAGCAGATGTCCGAGACGTGGTTCAGAAAGGAGAACTGATCGAGGATTATCCCGAAGATGTGCGCGGGCACAGTTGTCTCATTCTTGGCTATGGCATGGATGGTATTCCGATCCATGTGGTTTGCTCACCCAAGGGCGATTATCTTGCGATCATCACCGCATATGTTCCCGATTCCGAAGAATGGGAAGTTGATTTCAAGAAGAGGAGGATACGATGAAATGCATTCACTGTCAGGGCAAGATGAAAAGAGGTATTGCCCCCTTCCATATTGACAGGAGAGGCTATCACCTCACTTTGGATAGAATTCCTGCTTGGGTATGCACCCAGTGCGGTGAGGTCTTCTTTGATGAGCCTGAGGTAGAAGCCATTCAAGAAGTGCTTCGTGCTCTGGACCATCAGACCGACAGAATGGCTGAATCCGCTTGAATGTATTATCCAGAATCACAGAAAGGCGGACGGCGAATCCTACTATCCAATTAACGCCTTCAGTATGGGCGGTATGTTCACGATGCGGGCCTGACACCGGAAAATTTCAAGGAATTGCTGTAACGGCTCTTCTTTGCCTGGTTGGAGGAACTGCACATCGAGATTTCTAACATCCAACACGAACCAGCCTGAGGCGCGGGAATTGAGCCATGCACACATTTCACGAGTATATCGGTAAGCAGCTCTCCGAACGTCTCAAGAAGCGCCGTGTGATCGTCTTATACGATCCTCGAAAGGAATTCGCACCATTCATCGATGAACTGCCTATCATGGAGGACAACGGCGCAGGTGTCGCGCGGGTGGAGATTGAGTCCACGTCTGTCAACCTCGCCCGATTCCAGGGCTCTTTCTTTGGACTGCGGGCGGCTGTGGAGCCTTTTACGGTAGCAGACCATCCCGATCCGTTGCTCCTCTATGTACCGGGTGCCATCCGGGACCATAAGGGCTCGATTCTCATGGAGCTCGAGAAGCCGGGGGAGATCTGGATTGCCCGGGATATCTCCCGGCGGGCTCAATGGGAAGCTTGCCGGCTGATGGCGGAGCTCGAGCTCCAGGTTGATAGCATCAAGCCCGCCATGGGAAAATGCGGCCTCTAGGGATGAGAAACAAAAAACGTGGTGATACCTTTTCAGGTATCGCCACGTTGGATTGACTTGAGGGGCAACCTTAGTCAATCTGTTTTATGTCGTTTAAAAGCTGCCCCGCTATAAAGGCGCTTACTGATCGCCGGTGGGTGTTACCACATGGGAGCTCTCGCTTGCGTAGCCTGCGTTGAAATCGGCTGCACGATCAGCGAAGGAAAGCGCCGGAGCAAGGTAGCTCACGAACACGAATGCCGTAATTGCGAAAAGGGTCGAAATCTTTCTCATGGTAGACTCCTCTATTTCTTAGACCGTATCGGTTGCCCTAAGTTTTAGTTTTAGTTCCTATCTAACAATCAATCTTAGACACAAAGTAATATTGAAAGAGCTGGAGTCAATGGGTTAAAATTAAGTTTGTGTCTTTCCATCCGTGAAACCGTCAGGAAATGCCCTTCGAATGCTCTGGAGGATACTTTCTCACCTGAATTTTCTAAAAGTGGCAATTTTTTATATTTGCAGCACAATATCGCCGCCGATAAGAACGGCCTTTGCTTTTTCTCCTGAGTTGTCAAAAACAAACAGGCGGTTGGCATGTTGAGCAAACCATATCAGGTTTGCGTGTGACCGTTTGTAGCGGTTTAAGGTGCCAGGCAAAAAAAGAACATCCGCTTCAACCATCCGATCGTCGTTCCCGCAATCTTTTAGCGGGAATCCAGCCCAGCGCTCTCCGTGTGCCTGGATTCCCGCTAAAAGATTGCGGGAATGACGGAGTGGTGTTCTGCGAGCATGGCGATCAAGCTTCCATCTTGGATGATTATTTACTGCCTGGCGCCTAAAGCCTTTTCGTCGTCTACGTTGTGCCCGCCTTCTTCAACGCGGTCTTTGATACGTTCAAGGATTAATTCAGGCGGATAGACGGATACAAAAGTCAAGCCGATGTTATAGCCGCGTGCTTTGGCTTCAAGGACATCATCAACTGGACAAAATGTGGTCTTTTGTCCATAAAGGAAAAGTCAACTCTAGGCTCGGCGCAGGCGCTCGGCATCCAAAAGCTTCGTCAGTTGCTCATCCAGCTTATTTACAGCCCGTTCACGACTGGTCCACCACTCCGTTGACCAGACGCGCAGGATCTCCCACCCGAGGCCGCGCAGAACCCGCTCGCGCAGCTTATCCCGGTCCCTGGCCGTGGCCGCTCGACGGTAGGCTCCACCGTCGCACTCGACCCCTGCCAGATATCGGCCCGGTAGATCGGGGTTTACAATGCCCAGGTCGATGCGGAAGGAGGAAACGCCGATCTGGGGATGCACCTGCCAGCCTTTCTCTACAAGAGCTGCTGCCACAGCCTGTTCGAAAGGCGACTCGAAGTCTCCCACGCGGCCGAGGACCTCTTCCATGAAGGCACGCGACCCCCGCCGGGCGAAATCCAGGAACAACTTTAAATCCCGTACGCCAACGGCATTGGTGCGGGTTATATCGATGTGCTCCGGCAAAAGGGAGGTGAATACACGCAGCTCGTGCCGGGCGCGAGTGACGGCAACGTTGAGGCGCCGCTCTCCGCCGTCCTTGTTGAGTGGTCCGAAGTTCATGGAGACTCGTCCGGCCTGATCGGGTCCGTAGGTGGTGGAAAAATATATTATGTCCCGCTCATCGCCCTGAACGCTTTCAAGATTCTTGACGAACAGCGACTCCGGCGCTTCATCGTCGAAAAAGCGCTCCAGTACCTTGTTCTTGCGCCGCTCGGCCTCCAGGAGGTCTTCAATGAGGCTTTGCTGCTCGCTATTGAAGGTGACCACCCCGATGCTCAATCCTTCCGCGATGAAGGATGGATCGCCCAGCCTCGAGATAATGTCCTCTACCACGGCGGCGGCTTCCACGGGGTTCGTGCGTGCTCCGCCTCTCTGGTACACGCCGGCAACGTGGGTGCAAGATACTGCCCGGTCCTCGGAGCTTGGCGACGGGAAAGTCACCAGTCCCCCGTCGTAGTAGCGGTGGTTTGAAAAAGTGATGAGGCTTTCATGACGGCTGCGGTAGTGCCAGCGAAGTTGAAGATTAGGGAGGCTCGAGCCGAGGCACTCGTCCAGAACGCTCTCCATGTCGGCTTCCTGAGCCGTTTCATCGTCTGCCTGCTCGTCGTCCGAGCGATTGAAGAAATTGGTGGGAGGAAGCTGCTTGGGATCGCCCACGACCACCACGCGCTTTCCACGCGCCATCGCTCCGATGGCATCCCACACGGGTATCTGCGAGGCCTCGTCGAAGATGATCAGATCGAAAAGCTTCATGCCCGGCGCGAGATATTGGGCAATGGAAAGAGGGCTCATGAGAAGACAAGGGGTGAGCTGAGTCAGCACCGTGGGAATGGCTCCCATGAGGCGGCGCAACGGCATATGCTGCCTTTTCTTTTCCATTTCCCGTTTGAGAACGCCCCATTCCTTGCGTGCTCCATTGTCCTTTCCAAAGTCGCCGCAGCGAAGGCGCGTGCGTATGCACTGGCGGGTCAGCTCGCGGAGCTTTTTGTCGAGATCCTGAAAATCCTTGATGGTCCGCTCGTGCTCGAGGGCAACGAAAGAGCGCATGACTGGCAGCTCCTCAACCGCGGCAATCAGCCACCAGCGGCGATAATTGACTTCGAAGGCCTCGGAGATTCCCTCCGGCTCTATAGAACCGGATATCAGGGCTTCCACCAGGGGAGCCAGCCCTTCGCCGCGGGCTTCGTTTTTCACCCTGAGCCAGGCGCACCAGTCATGAATATCGGATTGCCGCGCAATGATTCCTTTGCATGTACCGGCGATGGAGGAGAGATCTCCTTCGAGCCAGACGGCTGCGGCGGCATCGAGAAGTCCGGACAGAGTGTCTCGCCTGGTCCTGAATTCCTCGAGAAGGGTCAGCCAGTTGCCCATGGCCTCACCTGCTCCGCCCTTCGGAGCGAGCATGGCATTCCCCGGGCCAAGGAGGCATTCCAGCGCCGCATGGAGGCTGAGCAGTGTCTCCGGCCCATCGGCGAAGCGCGCAATGGCGGTCTGCAAATCCTCATGGAATGATGCGGCCAGGGAGACCTCCGGCACGTCGGTGGCGAGGCCCGCCCAAAAGCCCGCCGTTCTTTCCCGCAAATCGTCGAGGGCTGAGATTCGATTCCGGAGAGAGCGCATGGCGGCAAGCTCGGGTAAATCCTTCTCGCAATCCGGTATTGCGCTGCCGCCCGCTTCGGCAACCTCCCGCAGGGCTCCGATGACACTGCTACGAAGGAAGGAGGCCGGATCACCCGGGCTGGAGCGGAAGACCATCGTATTGACCTTGTCCTTGCCCTGCGCCATCGGCAGGGGCTGACAGGACCCGAGGAGATGCTCCAGCACGCCGCCGAGGCTCACCGGAGCATCCCGTACGTCGGTGAGGTGTGCCGTCGCCTGGCTCACGGCCTCGTGGAAGGCCGCGCACTTTGCGGCCGGCAAGGTCGGCGCTCCGTTCCAGAGGGATTTTGCTTCCTCCCCTAAGGGCTCCAGGGTTTCCAGGCGATTCCGGACGTCCTGCATCGCGATCAGGGTGGCAAGGTCGCGCTCACAATCCGGCGCGGCTTTGCCTGCGTTTCCGGCAACGCCAAGAAGAGCCTTGCGGACGCGTCTTTGTAAAATAACCCGCCGCAGCTTCCATTTGGTCTTGGCTTGCTCCCACAGGGACAACAAAGCGTAGAGGTCGAGGTCGTACGCCTCCGCCATGTATGGCATGGAAAGATTGGCGGCCAGCTTTTCATATTCGTGCAAAAGGTCGAACGTTTCCTTGAGCCTGAGCATCCACGCCGCCGAAGCCATCTGGTGGATAGATTTCAGCAGCACATGGTCCAATTGGAAGACTTCGCTGCGATAGGCCACGGAAAGCCGGCCGGAGCGCTCCTTGTATTCCTTGAGGAGCTCCGTGCCTTCCCGCAGACGAGCGAAAAGGCCCGCCGCGTCCGGGCGCAGGACTAAACGCCAGTCCCTGCCGGCGGCCCTGGGCAACAACCCGGCAAGCGCCGCCAGACCATCGCGCCCTTTTGCATCCAGCAGCGGCAGCGCCGGAATCCCCGATACTTTATAGAGAGCCGCCGCCGCGCTTTCAAGCCGCCCGCAGGCGTCCGCCATCTCCCGCGCCGCCTCGGCCAGTTCGGCAGCCCAAACGGGCGACCACTCCAACCGCTTTATCTCCCTGAGGGATGTGGCTTCAAGATTCCGGGCCGTCGTGCCGTGCAGGGCGATCCTGGCTACGATATCCCGCAGGCGGGCAAGGGCGGCCTGATCATGGAAGCGCGGGGAAGTCCAGCCCAGGCTGATGAGCGGTACGTCCGCGCGGCCCACGACCACGCCCATGGCTTCAAAGGGAGTGAGGCCGTTGGGATAGGATTTGTGGACCGTCTCCACATACCCGTTGAGCTTCTCCCGAAGCTTGGTGAGACGCGAGGCTTCGAGGTTCCAGCGATCTTCGATGAAGTCCGCCCTCGCTTCGTAGGCGCTCCTCAGTTGTTCAAGGATTTCGATCTTTCGCGCCTTGTGCGAGTGGAGCTCCAGGCAGAATTCGCCAAGCCCGACGTCCTTGAGCCTCCGGTAAACCACGTTGAGCGCCGCCGTTTTTTCCGCGACGAACAAAACGGTTTTACCTTCGGCCAGGCATTGGGCGATCATGTTGGAGATGGTCTGGCTCTTGCCCGTTCCGGGCGGCCCGATGAGGACAAAGTCCTTGCCTTGGGCAGCCGTGGCCACTGCCGCCAACTGAGAGGAGTCCACGGGCAGCGGGCAGTAAACGTTCTTAGCCGGGAGCTTTTTATCCAGCTCCCCCGGATCGAGGAAGCTCACCGCGTCGAGGTATCTCTCGGAGGGAGTGTCCAGCAGATGCCGGACCACAGGGCTTTCCCTGAGGACTTCCGTATGATCCACCAGATCCTTCCACATGAGATATTTGGCAAAGGAGAAAAGCCCCAGGGAGACGGTGCGGGAAACCTCCCAGCCCGGAATATCCTTAACGGCCTTCTGCACGGTGCGCCAGATGAGATCGATATCCAGCCCGTGGTCGTCTTTGGGCAGATCCGTCTCAAAGATATCGAGCTCCGAAATTTTGAAATCCTTGCGCAGCAGCTCGATCAAGGTCAGGTTGAAGCGTGGCTCGTCGTCATGCAATGAAAGCGAAAAACCGGATTGGACGCTCTTTCGCTCGAGCTTTACGGGAATGAGCACAAGCGGGGCCTTGCAGGATCTTTCGCGATCCTCGGGTCTCCATGACAGGAATCCCAGGGCGAGGAACAACGTGTTTGCGCCGCCTTCTTCCAGCGCCCCGCGGGCGGAGCGATACATCTCCAGAAGCCGCCCGTCCAGTTCCTGCCGCACAAGGGGAGCCAGCAACCGGCTTCGTTTCAAGGCATCCAAAGCGTGGCTCCGGATCAGATCTTCCTGGTGCCGGCTCTCGTGCAGCTCGTACTGACGCGGATCGCTTTCCTGCTGTTCGATACCGGGCAGGATGCGAAACCGGCCTCCGGCGGATAGCATGTCTTCCAGTGTATCGGGCTCGGGCGCTATCAGCTCGACAACCCGTTTGCCCGTCCGGAAGTTGATGAGATTGTTGCGCAAGGAAAGATCGAGAAGCCGCCTTTGCCATCGTTCAAGCCGGGTATGGGGGCCCTTCGCCTCAGTGCCGTCCGTGTAAGCGGAGGCGGAATCGTTTACAAAATCCGGTGCTTCGTCGAATTCCGGCTCAAAAGACCGGGCCGGCGGCTCTTCCGATATTTCCCGGGGCTTCACGCTCTCCGCCAACGCCAGCGGGCGGATGCGCTGCATCCTGGCTCTGCGGACATCCACGGCGAGGTGAAAGGAGTGCTCTTCTTTTTCGCTTAGGTGAGCCTCGCCACACTCGCAGGCCCATTTGAAAGAGGGAATCCCGTCCTTTTGCCGTGCCACAAGAGTGGTTTCGAAAAGAAGCAGCTCCTGCAAATGCACCCGCTTTCGCAGTGCCGTAACGTCATCTATGACCGCCGTGGAGAAAGTCTCGTCACCAAGCCAGCATCCGACGAAAGCGTGCCCTTGAGAGAAAACCAGGAGCGGATTCAACCCACATTGCTCCATGCAGGAAGCAAAGAGCATGGTGAGGTCGAGGCAGGTGCCGATCCCCGCCTCCATAACCTCCGAGGGGTGGCGTATCTTCTGACCTGTTTGCTCGAAGCTCGCGGGAGGCAGCACGTAGCCGATCCGCCGGGCGCAGACGGCATGCCACAAGGCGGCCAACTGTTCCCACGCACCCTTCTTGCCGTGCATATAGCCTGCAAGTGAAGGCTCTTTAGCGCGAGATCGAAGTATCTCCACGGTCTTGCCAAGCAAGCGCTGCACGGCCGGGTCATTGGGCTGAACAAAAGCAGCCGCCAATTCCGGGAAAGAGCCTATACCGCCCCATTCGTTGCGTGCCAGAAGCTCGACCGGAAGATTGAGGCTTGCCGGCTCATCTTCGCCTCTGCGCAGCACGAACTGAAGGGAGCCTTTTTCCGCCTCGTTCAGCCGCGCCAGAGCCCCCGCATCCATCTCCAAATCCAGCTTCGGGACGCGGTAGCGCTGACCCGCCGCGACTTTGGCGATACGCCAAATGTGGCTGGTGAAAAAGACCGGCTCAGAGCCGACAGTCAGCTCCACGTCCTTCAGATGCTCTTCACCGTCATTTATGATGGAGAGCTCCCGAAGAACCGGAATCAAATTCTGCTGCGACGCAAAGGACACCTTGGAGGCCACGAGGGCTTCGATTCGGATGGATGGATTCATTGATATACCATGCTTATTTTGGGTTTGATCCGGTTACGGGCCAAGTCAGGAACGAGCTGCCGTCTAAACAGCTCCCCCATTTCGGAAGGCTTGAGCTTTCCAAGCTTCATGGGTAGCTTTGCTCTCGTACTGTTACGATATTTCCGGTTTCAAGTCATGTTGCCTTCCTGTGAAAAGTCCATTGTAGACCAGAAAGTAGCATGACAAGCGCATTCTGACAATACCGCTCGCATCGTCGGCTCGATCTCTGATAGAATGGTGCAAGATATCATCGAAAGAAATGATTTTAGATCGACATGGTACTGGCCTGTCAGGCAAAGGAATTATCGTGCAAGTACAGCAAGGACGTTATGTTACCGTATGGCCCGAGTCCCTGGCGGTACGCCCGCTCATCTGGCCGGTCACGGACTGCATGCGGGAGAAACGGCAATGAAGCGAACGGGGACAGCCCTGCAGTCCGGGCACGAAAGCAGTATTTCCAGGCAAATTATCCTTTTGCTGCTTACCTTTGCCATCTTCCCCATGGCGGTCCTGACTGGGCTGATTTGTGTGATCGATACTTCGACGCACAGGCAAGGAATCGTTCAGGTGCAAAACGAAGTGGCGGACCGGGTTGCCCAGGTTGTGCTTTCGCATATCCATAGCAGCTTGAACAGCCTCAGGCTGCTGTCGCTCTCCTCTGAGCTGGTGGAGCAGGACCGGACGCAGGTACGGCGGATCTTGTCCAACTTTCTTTCTCACCAAAGTGAATTTGACACACTGGCCCTGACGCAGCTCGATGGACTATCCGCTACGCGATTGTCCCGCTTGCACACCTTCCTCGAGGATGAGCAGGAATGGGTTGGCGAAGAGCCGGGCTTCAAACGGGCACTTCACGGCCAGGCCGGGCTGGGGAGCGTGCGGATATCCCCCTTCAGCCGATTCCCTCAACTGCGGCTGTATATGCCGATTACAGGAAAGCTGGACCGCGTTGTCGGGGTCATTTGCGCCGATATGAATATCTCGCGGATGTGGCGGTTGGTTGCCGGGTCCTTCATTGGACAGGACTTCTCTGCCTACATCGTGGACGGAGAAGGCGTCCTTATCGCCGCCGACGATCTCTCGATGGTCCTGGAGCGCAGGGATTTGAAAGGGCTGGATGCCGTCAAGCATTTTCTGGCTGGAGAGCACGGTGTTTTCGAATATGTCGGCATCGGTGGGGCGAGGGTTGTGGGAGTAGTCGTGGAGACGCCTCTGACCGGCTGGGGCGTTGTGGTGGAGACCCCTGTCGAGACGGTCTATGGTCACTTGAAGATGTTCTGGTGGATTCTTGGGATTGCGTCTTTAGGTATGATTCTGTTTGCCGGGTTTTTGGGATGGTTGTTCAGTGTCCGATATATCCTTCGTCCAATCCGCGCCCTGCAGCAAGACGTCCAAATCATAGCCACCGGTGATCTGGCTCATGAAATCACCCTGAAGCGTACCGATGAGCTGGGTAGACTGGCGAGTGATCTCTCCTCCATGATCGAGAATCTTCGGGATGCGACGGTATCCAGGAAAATGCTTGTCGAGGAAAACCGTGAAAGAAGGAAATCCGAAGAAGCGTTACGGGAAAAAGAGCGAAGGCTGTCGGATATCTTGAATTTTTTGCCGGATGCCACCTTGGCCATAGACAATGAGCGGCGGATAATCATCTGGAATAAGGCCATCGAGGAGATGACCGGGGTGCCGGCGGAGGAAATGATCGGACAGGGCGACTATGCCTACACCGTTCCGTTTTACGGCGAGAGAAGACGGCAATTGATGGACCTCATCTGGGAGCCAAGTGAGGAGGTCGCTTTCAATTATCCCCATATCAGGCAGGAGGGGCATTCCTTTGTTACGGAAGTATTCTGTCCCGTGCTCTACGGCGGAAGAGGAGCCTGGGTTTTTGCCAAGGCCTCGCCCCTCCACGATCAACAGGGCAACGTGATCGGGGCCATCGAATCCATCCGTGATATCACCGATCTCAAGCGAGCGGAGGAGGCTCTCGAGAAACGCCTCGTCGCTCTGACGAGCCCCTTGGATATGACCGAGGGCATTGAATTCGAGGATCTTTTCAATCTCGAGGAGATCCAGAAGCTGCAAGACCAGTTTGCCCGGGCGACCGGTGTGGCCTCGATAATAACCAATACCGACGGCACTCCCATCACCAGCCCCAGCAATTTCTGCCGGCTGTGTGATGCCATTATTCGCCACACGGAAAAAGGACTCAAGAACTGCTATTACTCGGATTCAGTCATTGGGCGCCACAATCCCGAAGGCCCCATTATCCAACCGTGCCTGAGCGGAGGACTATGGGATGCCGGCGCCAGTATTACGGTTGGCGGCCGCCATATCGCCAACTGGCTCATCGGTCAGGTTCGCAACGAAGCCCAGGATGAAGTCGAGATGTTGGAATACGCCCGTGAGATCGGGGCTGATGAAAAGGCCTTCATGGAAGCCTTTTCATCGGTCCCTTCCATGCCCGAGGCTCAATTCGAGAAAATCGCTCAAGTACTGTTTACCCTTGCAGGGCAGCTCTCTTCCATGGCCTACCAGAACATCCAGCAGGCTCGGTTCATAACCGAGCGCAAGCGTAGCGCGGAAGAAAAGGAAAAGCTGCAGGCGCAATTTCTCCAGGCCCAAAAGATGGAGTCCGTGGGGCGGTTGGCCGGAGGGATTGCCCACGACTTCAATAACATGCTTCAAGCCATTCTCGGCTATACGGAGATGGCTTTGGGGAAAGAGAGCCCCGCCGATCCGGTCCACGGCTATCTCCTGGGAATCCGGAAAGCCGCCTTGCGTTCGGCTGAGCTTGTTCACCAGTTGCTTGCCTTTGCCCGCAAACAGGTCGTAACTCCCAGGGTGTTGGACCTGAACGATGCCATCCCGGGAGTTATCAAGATTCTTCAGCGGCTTATCGGAGAGGACGTTGAAGTGGTCTGGAGACCCGGCCGTGCCCTCTGGCCGATAAAGATCGATCCCTCCCAGATCCACCAGCTTCTGGTCAACCTCGCGGTCAATGCTCGCGATGCCATTGCCGGCGTGGGCACGATCACCATCGAAACGGACAACGCAGTATTCCATGAGGCTTATCGCACCGACAATGACGAATTCATTCCCGGCGAGTATGTTTGCCTGGCGGTGAGCGACGACGGCTGCGGCATGGACAGCGAAACTCGAGAGCATATCTTCGAGCCCTTCTTCACCACCAAAGGGCTGGGCAAGGGCACCGGCCTGGGGCTTGCCACGGTGTATGGCATCATCAAGCAGAACAATGGCTTCATAAACGTGTACAGTGAGACCGGAGTAGGAACGACGGTAAAAATTTACCTGCCGCGCTTCGACGAGGCCGAAGGTGCTGCCGCTCAGGCCGAGAGCGAAACGGAAGCCCTGGTTGGAGGCACGGAGACGGTTCTGGTCGTAGAAGATGAAACGACGATCTTGAAGATCTGCAAGACGATGCTCGAAGAGCTTGGCTATACGGTGCTAACCGCCGAATCGCCGGGCCGGGCAATACGGTTGGTACGAGAGTTCACCGGACGCATACACTTGTTGATCACCGATGTGGTGATGCCTGAGATGAATGGACAAGAGCTGGCGAAAGAGATCACCTCCCTCCATCCTGGCATAAGATGCCTTTACATGTCCGGTTATACCGCCGACGTGATCGCGCATCGTGGTGTCCTTGACGAAGGCGTGCACTTCATCCCAAAGCCGTTTTCGGTGTTAGCCCTGGCCCAAAAGGTTCGGGAAGCGATGGAAGATTAGATCCGGGCCGCTAGCACCGGCGTGCCCCACTCGACTCCGGCTCCCGCAAGAGACGATTGCTCCCAGCGTCTCGGTTCTAATGCCCTATCTACCTCTAATAGCAATACAATTCCCGGTATCCATATTGATCGTAGGCCCAGTAACAGTAGGACCGGCCCCAAGGATACCCCCAATGGTCATGTCTCCAATGGCCGTGGCCCCCATGATCGTCGTCCTCGCGAAAATCCTGACGATCGTGGCCTCCACGAGAACCTCGATGACCGCCTCTATCGGCGAGAAGAATCTTGCTTCCGTTGACAGACTCCGGCTTGTCGGCTTGCCCCGTGATATTTCCGACGTTCTCCTGACCGCTCGAAACAACATTGACACTCCGGGTATCTAAAGTCGCTTCATGAAGGCTGCCCGCAAGTACAAAGCCCGGTATGGTCAAAAACAGTATGGCTAGCATCAAAATCAGGTATTTTCTCATGACATGCCCCTTTCTTGTCAAATGCGGCTCATCACATCCCGGTGTATGATCAATGCTCTTTCGTTGTGTCGTCGATAACCGGGAAGAAGGCTAAAACGATTGTCTTATTCCAGGCAAGAATCGCTCCTATTTGCCCCTGAAGTCATTGAAAAGCAATATCGATTTCTTGTTTAAGCACTCTGGGAGGCAGTGACAAGAGTGTTCCCGGGCGGCCACCAACATAAGCCGGGACAACCTATCGATTCAATATACTCTGAGCGGACAGCGGCTGAGCTTTCTTCACCGCAGAGACGCAGAGAACGCAAAGAAAGCGCAGAGAGACTTTAGAGATTTCCAAGAGCTTTTCTCTGCGTTTCCTCTGTGTCCTCTGCGTCTCTGCGGTGAAGAAAGCTCAGCCGCTATCCGCTCAGAGTATATTGAATCGATAGGTTGTCCCGGCTTAT
>Ga0074199_1001083_pt1 | contig 28220 bp, 22 predicted proteins | sample EPASupsiteSAE347_FD_64528 | JGI IMG/M metagenome (GOLD analysis project Ga0074199, IMG submission 64528) | Bioremediated contaminated groundwater from EPA Superfund site, New Mexico - Sample SAE3-47 | ecosystem: Environmental > Aquatic > Deep subsurface > Groundwater > Contaminated ... | reverse complement strand
CATGCAGTGATATTGCTCGGGAAGATGGGATACTTGTAGCTGATCATCATATGAATATAGATCTGCATACCCAATATTTATATCAGTTGAGAGCGGCGTGAAAGTAATCATGGCAAAGGACTCTGGAGTGAAACGGCGGCGGCGCACCCCGCTGCAAGCAGACGGGGCATGCGAGGCGCGCCGCATGAAAACGGAACCCGGTTAAGCAGATCTAAACCTAGGTTGAATACGTATGCCCTTTATCCTCGATGTGAGCATCGGGGTATTGCGATAAAAATCAATCAGAAACTCAATGCATGCTTCGGGCAGGCCTCGACGCATCTGCCGCATTTGATGCAGTCTGGATTGTCCAGGATCTCGATAACAGGAAGCTGCATTGGGCAGACCTTCTGGCACTTTTTGCAGTCGATGCATTTATCGGCGTCAACTTTTAGCTGGTACTTCTTGCCACCCATTGCTCTTTGCAGCGTGCCCATGGGGCAAAAGGAGCACCAGGTCCGAGGAGCTATGATTACACCAAAGAGTATGGCAATTGATGTGGTCAGAATGCAGAGCGTGACAAAAACCATTCCTATCTTGTCCACTATGCCCTCGGTCTGTATAATGCGAAAGATCATGAATCCCATGAGAACGACGAAGATAGGGGCTCGCAGCCACATGCTCCTGAATTGGGGCGGAATCTTCAGCTTTCGGCTCAGGGGAGCCAGCCAGAAATCAACAAAGCTTCCCCGCGGACAGAGATTTCCGCAAAACCATCGTCCACGAAAGGGAGCAATGATCATCAGGCTGGCAAAGACCAGCAAGAGAAAGTAGCCCAGCTTGGGATAAAATATGCCTCCGATGGATACTATCAATACTATGATTCCCAGATATGGAGTAATCTTCAGCATATATTACAATTTATAGGACTGGTAAAGCTATATAAACAATTCCGGATGTTTATACATTTTGACTATCAGCATAAAACCGATCGAGATAAAAGAATATCTAGAGGTTCCTTTGGCCAAGCTTTATAAAAAAACCGTCAGCATGCAGAACCGTATTCCAAAAGCAGGTAAGAGGGATGAGCACTCATCCGGAAAGGAAGAGAGCAATTGCCACTATGATCTGATTATCATCGGAGCCGGGCCTTCCGGGCTTTTTTGCGGCATAAACGCCATGCTGGCGGGCAAAAAGATTCTGATTCTGGAAAAGAAGAACACTCCAGGGCACAAGATCCTCATCTCGGGCTCCGGCCAATGCAATATAACTCACGATGGCGCTATTCTGGACTTTCTTGATCATTATGGAGATCCTGGTCAGAGCAGATTCCTTCGCCCGGCTCTTTTCGGCTTCACAAATAGCGATCTTATCTCCTTTTTTAATTCAAAAGGACTGGAGATGGTCCGAGAAAAGGATGGCAAGGTCTTTCCGAAGACCAGGCGGGCCAGGGATGTGCTCGATATTTTGATGGAACAATGCCGGGAAAAAGAAGTTATAGTCAAGTGCAACCAGGCGGTAATGTCCATTACGAGAAATGAGGTTTCAGGAAATGAGAGTGGTTTTCTGGTGAGCTGCAAAGGCGGCAGCTATCGCAGCAGGCTGCTGGTAATAGCCACCGGGGGCCGCTCCTATCCAGCCACCGGTTCGAGTGGAGACGGCTACAGATTTGCCGAAATTCTCGGCCACCGCATAGCTGAGACCGGACCGGCTCTAACCCCACTTCTCATAAAGGAGTATCCCTTCTCTGATCTAGCAGGACTATCATTTCCGGATATGAGGATCTCGCTTTACCGTCACGCAAAAATCAGAGAGCATCAAGGCGATATTCTATTTACCCATGAAGGGCTCTCGGGACCGGGAATTCTTGATTCATCTCGATTTATTCGAGCAGGAGACAATTTAAAGCTCTCTTTTGTGCCGGACGATAAACGAAAGGCTCTGGAGGAATGGCTCCTGGATAAGGCTCGACAAGACGGAGGAAAGAGCATATTGTCTGCACTAGCGGATCTATCTCACGTTGAGCTTCCTATTGTGCCGCTCTATCCCCGGCTTATAAAAAGAATTCTGGAGATATCGGGAATGCCTTCCGATCTGCAAATATCTCAATTAACCAGAGAGAATCGCAGCTCTTTGGTTGATATTCTCACAGGCTTTCCTCTGGTCGTATCCGATCTCTGCGGCTATAATACCGCCATGGTCACCAGAGGTGGAGTAGAAAGGAAAGAGATCGATCCTAAAACCATGCAGTCCCGGTTGGTTAAAGGATTGTATCTGGTGGGCGAGGTGTTGGATGTGGATGGGGATACGGGAGGCTATAATCTGCAAGCGGCATTTTCTACAGGAATGCTGGCTGCCAGGAGTATCAGGAGCAATTGGATAAAATCAGACAATTAGCAGCAAGAAAGGAGGATTACAATGCTCGAAATTCTCAGAGAAAGACGCAGCATCAGAAGATACAAGGATCAGAAGATTGAAATTGAGAAGAAAGAACTGCTTATGGAAGCCGCGCTGCGTTCTCCCTCTTCTCGGGGCATCAATCCCTGGCGTTTCCTCTTTGTCACTGACAAAGCAACGCTTGAGGAGCTCTCCCGAGCTAAAGAGAGCGGCTCAGGTTTCCTGAAAGGAGCTGCTCTGGGAGTGATAGTCTGCGCAGTGCAGGGTGAATCGGATGTCTGGGTGGAGGACTGCTCCATTGCCGCCATCATCCTGCAGCTTGCAGGCAGCAGCCTCGGTTTGGGATCATGCTGGATTCAGATCCGAAAGAGAATGCACAGCAGCAACCTTTCCTCAGAGGATTACATCAAGCAAGTGCTCTGTCTTCCTGAGAATTTCTTTGTGGAGTCGATGATCGCCTTCGGCTATCCGGATGAGGAAAAGGAGCCGGTTCCCAAAGAGCAGCTGGAATATGAGAAGATTTTGCAGATTCCAAAATAAAAAAGATCCCAGGACCAAAGGTGCCGGGCAGATTACGCCGGCACCTGATGCATCCAATTGATCCGTTAACCTGCAACCGCAATCCTGTCCATCTGCCCCGGTGATACTGGCGAGAAAGCTTTGAAGTACTTCAGAAAAGCCTCCAGATCGCCAATTCTGTAGACCCGGTTTACTCCGGCTTTAAAGACGCTGAAGTGATCTCCTCCATCCGCCAGGAAGCCATTGGCAGCAATGCAATAGCTTTCCTGCGGATCTATGGTTCTTCCATTGATCTTTATGGAGTTGATATCGACCTTTCGGCCCTTGGGAGCACTCCGGTTCCAGGTATAGAGAAATCCGTTAGAGACCTGAAGGATGCTATCATCCTCATCATCTGAATGGTTAAATTGCTCCTCCAGCAGCTCATCGATCTGTCGACCTGTTAGATTCAGGGTATATATGCTATTGTCAAAAGGCTGCACGCTGAAAGCCTCGCCGTAGGTCACATTGCCCTCACCCTCGTCCGCGCTCGCTTTGTAAATTAAACTGGTGCGAACTCCACCAATATTCATGAATGCGACTACTGCGCCCACATCTTTTGTAGAGTAGAGCTGTGTGTCGGCAATAACATCGCCTAACGCCGATTCACCGGATTTGCTTTGGTCTTTAGAAATATCAACGGTTATCGATCCGATTACCCCTTGGGAAGATGATTCTTCCAGTGCCGAGTACTTTTCTACCAATTCTAAAATTTCCACATCTTCAGGTACGTCGCGAGTGACGGCCACGTTCTTGGCTCTGGCCTGGAGAACGTCTCCTGTTTCTTTGCTGACGACCAGATCGATATCGGTAACGAACTTGCCCTTACTTCCCGCCTGGGTCACAATGCGCCCGTCAATGTTGGAGACATAAGGCTCATGAGTATGCCCAGTGACGAATAAATCCACCTCTTTATCGCTGCGTTTGACGATATCGATGATGGGTCCGGAGAAATTCCGGCTCTCGCTGGGCAGTCCGCTCTGTTGGCCGCCGTTATGAATCAGGACAACAATTGTCTTAATTCCTTTTTCCTTCAGCTCCCGAACAACGGCATTGATCGAATCAGCCTCATCCAGGAACGAAAAGCCCCTGATACCAGATTGCGTGACAACGGAGGGAGTGTCTTCTAGGGATACGCCAATAAAAGCCACCGGGATTCCTTCTATTTCCCTTATCTTGTAGGGCGGAAAAAGCGTGCTGTTAGTACTGTTATTAATCACATTTGCCGTGAGATAATAGTAGCCTGCACCTACAAAACGATCCTTATCCTGGCAGCCATCAACCTGGTGGCAGCATCCATACTGCATGCGTTGCAGCTCTGATACGCCTTCATCGAATTCATGGTTGCCTACAGCGGAATAGTCCAGGCCTATCTTGCTCAATGCCTCAATAGTGGGCTCATCGTGAAAAAGTGCCGAAACCAGCGGGCTGGCACTAATGCAGTCCCCAGCCGACACAATTACTGTATTGGTATTGGTGGCTCTTAGCGCCTTTATCTGAGTGGCCAAATAAGGCGCTCCACCAAGCTCAGCCTTAAATGGATAATTGGTGGTGTTGTAGTATAGAATCTCGCTGCCGGAGGGCGGCTCAATCTGGCCGTGAAAATCGTTAAAGGCCAATATCTGAAGCTCAACTGTCTCTTCCGTGGAATTATTGGGTGTACAGGCTGCTAATGAAGTACCAAGCAACACTAGAGTGATGATAGAATTAAAAATTAATACATTTGCCAAATTCAGACCTCCAACAATATGTTCTTATTGAAATTAATCACAATTAAATCTTACTGAGCAGACCGCAGGATATATTTCGTTTGATGCCAATTGCCTCTTGCAAGCTCAATTGCATGAGGCCATGAAAATATGGGTGTATCAACCACAAAGGTTGTTTTATTGTGCATATTCCTGTTTTTAGGAATGGTATTGCCGGGAATCTTTATGCAGCCCGAAGCATCTTTGCAGGTCTGGGATGTGTTGGAAGACGACTTTCCCATCAACTCCAGCCAGGAGGAGAAGCTAACCTTCCTGCTAAATTACGCCATTCTGGCTCCTTCCAGCCATAACAGCCAGCCCTGGTTGTTTAACATATCAGAGAGCAAAATCCAGGTGTTCGCCGACAAATCCAGATGGCTCAAAGTCGCAGATGCCGATAGAAGAGAGCAATACATAAGCCTCGGCTGTGCTCTGGAAAATCTGATAATCGCGGCTGAACATTTCGGCTACAACTGCAGCGTCTCCTACTTCCCAGGTCCAAGCGACCTTGTGGCCACGGTCTCATTGCTGGCCAACTCCAGTTCCCCCTCGGATTCCCGGCTCTTTTATGCCATAACTTCCCGCCAGACCAATCGCAATCCTTACGAGCCGAAGACCATCTCAAAGGCCGATCTGGAGACTATTAAGAGCCTATGCACCGATCCGGATGTAGGGATCTTCATAACACGCGATTCTGCCATAAAGAAAGGCTTCCTGGATCTCGTAGTGCAGGCGAATCGCATTTTGTATTCCGATGTCAATTATAAGAGCGAGCTTGGCCACTGGTTGAGCCTGGGTGTCATGGGACCCACCGGCTTGCAGGCCAAGATGGCACAGCTGGCAGTTGTCTTCTTGGATATGGGACCGGAGCAGACCGAAAAGGACGCTCTGCTGATCAACAGCACGCCGTACCTCGGTTTCATCAGTACCGCAAATAACGATAGCATATCATCTGTCAAGGCAGGAAGGACCCTGGAGCGTTTATGGCTTTGCGCAACGGCTCTGGGCATAAGCTTGCATCCTATGAGCCAGGCACTGGAGGAGGCAGAGACAAAGGAAAATCTGACCGGCCTTTTGCCTGCACAATCTGGGATGGGGCAGGTGCAACAGGCCTTCCGGCTGGGCTATGCCAAACCGATCTCGGAGCACTCGACCAGAAGGCCGCTGCAAGAAGTGTTGATAAATATGTAAATTTGGCTCCGAAATATCTTGGAGCCTTTTTCATCCATATAATGCCGCATAATTATTGATTTCGTAAATTACTTACCTTTCAAGGCAACACACCAGCGCTCAAAAGCAGTTGTCTCTAGATTAAGCCACTTCTGAATTCGCTCTAATCCACCTTCAATCCGTGTGAGATCATCTGGAGCGGGACCAAGAGCAGCGATTTTTCCCAAATAATGCATCGCGCCAGTTTCATCATTTAAAACAAGTGAGGCAACAGCTCGCGTTGCATAGGTCCATATGTTTTGTTCAGCCAAGCCGTCAAGGATCTGACTGGCACGACGATAAATGCTTTGAGCGTCTGATATTTTTCCTAGTCCAAGGAGGGTCTGGCCAAGCACATCGAGAAGGTAATATGATGCAGGATTTAGCACTAGAGCAGTGCGATATGTCTCCGCAGCACCTTCAAAATCATTGCATTCACGTTGAAGACGCCCCTTGAGCCCTGCGCACTCGACATTATGGCTGAAAGCATCCTTATCAAGCTCAGCGATCCGGTTGATGACATCAGCCGCCTCTTTCTGGTGATGGCCGTCAAGGTAGGCAAGGCCAAGACTGCGCAATAGGAAGATATCGCGAGGCGCAAACTCAAGTGCCAACGTGAACTCTTGTGCCGCTGTATCATAGATTTTCGCAGCACGATAAGCATCGCCTAGGCGTCGATGCAGGCGGATATCTATCGGCACTGGATATCTCTCATCCCGATCTCGGCCAAATGTCAGATTAAGCCAGTCATGGAGGTATCCAACCTCAGATAGGCGGTTTTCACGGGAGAGCTTATCGAGCCTTTCGCACCATTCCTGGATTGCAGCCTCTGTGGGAAGCAAGGGAGCATCGTGCAATGCCTTTTGTACCCTATTAAGGTAAACCTCGACAGTCGGAGCTAATCTCTTACCTGCATCAACAAGACACTTTTTTTCCATAAATGGCTGAAAGTCATCAATCAGGTCACTAAGAAACTGCTCAATCCCATAACGCTCGTCTCCTTTTACTATCTGAATACCAGCTAAAGGGGAAGGTACCTGGCGATCGGACAGCTTGAAGACGAGGGGACGAACCTTTCTCGGATTTGCATCTTTGGAAGCAATGCCTGCACCGTAGACAGCGCCTGCCTCCCATAGAACCCAAGGCTTCTGGATAGATGTAGGCGTAAGCAGAATCACTGCGATGTTTGCGGCGCTTACTCGTTGCACGATCCAGCGAAACCAATCTTCCCCGGGCTTGATACCTCCTTCAAGCTCTTTCTTAGTAGAGTAACTGGTAATGATCTGATCGCCGAACACACCTTCGATAGCATCGCTCAAGGCATGTGCAATCTCTGCATCAGCATGAGTGTGACTTATGAAAACCTCGCCAATTTTTTCCATATTATGTTCCCCTTTGATTGCACCCAAACAGTAGACAAGCAGTTAAGCAAAGGTGGCGGCCCAGCTTTCCTGGGCCGCTTTTTGTACACACCATTCCATCTAGCTCTCGCCATTCCTGATCCGTTCCGGATAGCTTTCCAGCTTCTTTAGTATCGCCTCCTCCTGCTCCAGTGTGCGATCGCCCAAAACCTGAGCCTCACTCTGGAAGTAATCAGAGAACTTGCCAAACAGCTCCGGATAAGGCTCTGAGACAACAATAGGCAGAGACTGGCGTTCCCATTCGCCCAGCTCAATGGGGATGACAATTCCATTGGCCATTGTAACAGAGGGCACAATCTTCCAGCCTTTGTCTCCTGCCGTCCGCTCATCAATTATCCAGTTCTTGAGCAGATCCGCATAGCGAGAGAGAAGCACAGCTTTTCGAATCCCGCTGTTCTGGTAGAAATCCGCATTTTCCTCTGCCATATCCACCTGAGATTCATCGCTATCTTTGACCCCATTTCGATCCTGGTAGCTCACAGAAAGCCGCATGTTCCCCTGATTGGAGAGCTTTTTCAGCTTTACCAGGATCACTCCGCCCTTAACCTGGCCTTCCTCTGCCTTGGAGGGAAAGAGGGTATTGACCTTCATCAGCTCGCCTGTAGCCTGGTCTGCTTCAGGAGAGCCGTAGACCTTTTCAATCTCATAGCCCGGTGCATCCAGCTTGAGACGCAGATCAAAGACCAGAGGCGTGACCATGAAATCGAATTCATCATTCATGCGCCTTTGAAATTCGCTTGCCGAGTGGACTGAATAGTAGTTGGAACCTTTGATCTTGGAGATGCTCTCGATCAATTCAGTGTTGAAGTCTACTCCGATGCCGATGAATGTGGTATAAATTCCCTGATCGGCATTATCCTCAAGCATGCGATAGAGCCCCAGGTCGCTGCTATCGCCCATGTTGGGCATGGCATCAGTCAGGAAGATGATCCTGTTCTCGTACTCCGATTTGTCTGCCTGCAAGAACCTATCGAAGAGAGCGGTTCCCTTTTGCATTCCCGCCTCCATGTTGGTCCCGTATGTCTCCTTGATATTGAGGATGCGGCTCTTCAGGCGATCCAGATTTTTATCAGCAACGCTGGTGAGCGGATCGACCAGGAAGGCATCGTCGCTGAATAATACCATCCCAAAGCGATCTTCCGGTTTAAGATGGTCCAGTAGGGCCACCACCGACTCATCGGCAATTTGCATCTTGGTCTTGCTTATGCTCGATTCGTCCCCTTTCTGCTCCACCTTATTGCCGAAGCGATCGTAGTAGTATTCATCAAAGGGACTGCCCATGGAGCCGGAAAAATCCAGCACCACTACCAGGTTCAGCTTCTTTCTCTGAAAATCCGTCATTCCCGAGTTCAGTCCCACCGAGAGATAATACTGCGGCTGCTGTGAGAAGGGATCTTTGGAGACGGCATAGCTATAGGACGGGCAGAAGAGCTTCTTGCATTCCTTTGCAGCGCCCGTGTCAAAGTAGTAATCATAAAATAGGCCCTCGTAGGTCACATCGCTGGGCAAGGGCAGATAGTCCTGCAAAATGTTCTCCCTGAAGTTGCTGATGTCCTTGGCGCCGCCCACAGAAAATCCGATGCTTGGGCTGGGGGCGGCTTCCATTGCAGGAGCAGCAGCCATAGCTGGAGCCGCGCTGTAGGACATTTGCGGCGCGCTGTTTATAGCCTTTGAGAGTGCGCCCCCGCTACCCATACCGATTGAGCCGGCCATGGGAGCGCTTTCATCAGCCGTCTCCGCTTCCTTGACAAGGAGTTTTACTGAATTGCTCTTGGCTTCAGCCACCGTAAACCACAGCTCATAATCGCCTTCCAGGCCGGCCTGCTGCCATGCCGTATAGCTCTTGCCCTTCTCTACCGAGGCACTGAGCATTTGTGCGACCGAACCGGAGGGGTAGAGGCAGAAGAGTTGCAGCTCACCGCTTGCCGGCGGCATAACCTGAAGTTGCGCCCAGGTGCCGGAGGGTATATCCAGAGTGGTGCGCGACTGCCTGCCCTGGGAATCGACTATCAAGAGGCTGCCCTTATCCGGCAGAGCGCTAGCGCTTATCGATGAACTCTCCACAAGCCGGGCAGAGTCTTCGGGAGTCTCGTAAACGTACCAGCCTGATTCATGATCCGATGCAGAAGATGACGGATCAGAAGCTGCAACAGGATACATGCAGATGAATGCAATTATAGCAATTACTGCCAATGATAATTTGGTTCGATTGATTTTCATAACCCACCCATCCAGAACAATATAATGATAACTAATACACATTTTTTTCTATTTAAGATCATCTTTATCTTTGCACGAAAATTTGATCTTCCATGAACTTGATAGTAGGTAGGTGATGTTACCTCATTTTGACCTTGACCTGCCTGTCGGCCTGGAAGGTCTGGCTGAACTGGCTCTTGATCTGCGCTGGACGGTTCGTCAGACCACAGATAAGATCTGGGAGCTGCTCGATGCCGAGGCCTGGGAGAAGACTAAAAATCCCTACTTGATTTTGCAGAATGTCTCTTCGGCCAGATTGCAGGAGGCTGCCAGAGATGAGGAGCTGACCCGAGAGATCTCATCCTGGCAGGAGAGAAGATCCAGGTTCCTGGAGAAGACTTCACCCGGCGGGGTGGATGGCCAATACTCCGTGGCCTACTTCAGCATGGAGTTCGGCATCTCCGAGGCGCTGCCCATATACTCTGGAGGCCTGGGCATGCTGGCGGGAGATCACCTCAAGACGGCTAGCGATCTAGCGGTTCCCATCACCGGAATTGGGTTGCTCTACCAGCAAGGCTACTTCCGCCAGCTTCTAGCGCCGGATGGCTCTCAGGTAGAAGCCTTTCCTTATAATGATCCGGAGACCATGCCGCTAATTCCGGCTCGGGATAAAGACGGATCAAGGCTGCGAGTCAAGATCAGCCTTCCGGGAAGGTCCCTCATCCTGCGCGTCTGGCAGGCCAATGTTTGCCGGGTGAATCTCTACTTGCTCGACTCAAATGATCCCATGAACAGTCCCTGGGATAGGGCAATTACCGCCAACCTCTATGCTCCCGGCCAGGAACGGCGGCTGATCCAGGAGATTGTGCTGGGCATCGGCGGATGGCAGGTTTTGGAGAAGCTGGGGATAGAACCGGATGTGTGCCATTTGAATGAAGGCCATGCTGCTTTTGTGGTCCTGGCCAGGGCCTACAGCTTCATGAAGAAGACAGGCTGCTCTCTGGCAGCGGCCCTCTGGTCCACCAGGGCGGGAAATGTCTTTACCACCCACACCCCGGTGGAAGCGGGCTTTGATCGTTTCGACCGGATACTGGTTGATAAATATGCCAAATTCTATGCAGATCTTATGGGTCTCTCCCGTCTTGAGCTGATGGCTCTGGGCGCCATCCGGCCGGAAGATGAGACCGCTCCTTTCACCATGGCTCATTTAGCCTTGAAGGGATGCAGTCATATCAATGGCGTATCCCGTCTGCATGGTCGGATAAGTCGCAAGATCTTTCAGCCCCACTTCGCCCGCTGGCCGGAGATTGAGGTGCCTGTGGGCTATGTGACCAATGGAGTTCATATCCCCACCTGGGATTCGCCGGCTGCTCAGAAGCTCTGGGAGCAGGCCTGTCCTGGCGACTGCTGGCCGGAGGGAATTGACTACTTGAAAGACGGCATCACTCATGTGAGCGATTCAAAAATCTGGTGTTTTCGGGCGGAAGCCAGAAGAGATCTAGTGGATTATGTTAGGCGCCGTCATACTCGACAACTTGAGGAGCGGGGGGCCGGCCAGGAGGAGCTGAAGGCTGCCCGGCATGTCTTGAATTACAATGTTCTCACCCTGGGCTTTGCCAGAAGGGCTACCGCTTACAAACGAACCGATCTTCTCCTCCGAAATCCAGAGAAGCTGATTGCCATTCTCACTAACAGCCAGCAGCCTGTGCAACTCATCATGGCAGCCAAGGCTCATCCCTCTGATGAGCAGGGAAAGGAAATGGTAAAGCAGATGGTGAGCTTTGCCGCCCGGCCGGAGATATCCGATCGGGTCGTATTTCTGGAGGACTATGACATCGACCTGGCCCAGCACCTGCAGCCGGGAGTGGATGTCTGGATCAATACGCCGCTGCGGCCCAACGAAGCTTGCGGCACAAGCGGCATGAAGGTGCTGGCCAACGGTGGACTCAACCTCTCCAACCTGGACGGCTGGTGGGATGAAGCCTACGATCCGCAGGTGGGCTGGTGCCTGGGTGACAGACAGGAGCACAATGGGCAGAGCTGCGATGTAGCTGATGCCAAGCAGCTCTATCACCTGCTGGAGGAGACGGTTGTGCCTCTCTTTTATAAGCGGGATGTTGAGGGTATTCCAAAAGGCTGGGTAGCTATGGTGAAGGCCAGCATGGCCCGCCTGACGCCCAGGTTCAATAGCGCCAGGATGATGCAAGAGTATGTAGAAAAGATCTACCTGCCAGCAGCAATTGCCTATCGGAATAGAACTGCGGAGGGTGCCAGGCTGGCAGAGGAGCTGGCAGAGTGGCAGATGCGGCTGAAAGAGAACTGGAAGGAGCTGCGATTCGGCAGGCTTACTACAAGCCAGGATGGCAATTTCTGGAGTTTTTCTGTGGAAGTATATTTGGGGGAGCTAGGCCCCGAAGATGTAAAGGTGGAGCTTTATGCCGATCCTTTGCCCATGCAGAGCGGTCCGGAGAATCCGGAGAAGACTGTTATGACGCAACAAGGGCCGCTGGCTGGCGCAGTAAACGGATTTATCTACAGCGCAAGAGTGCCGGCAAAAAGGGCGGCAGAGAACTACACCCCGCGAATTGTGCCCTATCATGAGCATGCTTTCATACCCCTGGAAGAGGCGCATATTTTGTGGATGAGATGAAGCTGATCAAATCTGAGCTGGCCGAAGTGGGAAAAAAAGAGAGCGATTCCTGTATAGCGGTGGCATAAATCATCCCAGGATGGCGGGCCTGGCCTACTTCATTGGACTGATGCTTGATATGCCCGCCATAGGCATTACCAAGAATGTGTTCATATTACGCAAAAAAGTTTTAACTAGTTAATGCAATAATTAAACAAATAATGAGGTATTTGATGAAGACATTATGCATAATTTTGGCTGCATTGATATGCATGCCTATTTTGGCTTTTGCGGTTCCTGATAGCAAGGTTACTGGATCAGATAATAGTTCAATAGAAGTCAGCAACTTCTTTCAGGAAATAAGGAATAATCCAGAAGAGCTCAGGGCTTTCTTTCTATCAATGCCTAAGGGAGGAGATATCCACAATCATCTGACAGGAGCGGTTTACGCTGAGGACCTAATTGATGCAGGGTCCTCGGATCAACTATGCATCTATTCGAATAACTACACGGTCGCTAAATGCACGAGATCCCAAAATACGATACCATTGAGCCGGGCTTATGAAAACGAACGGCTCTATAACAGTATAGTCGATGCCTGGTCAATGAAGAACGCAGAGTTATTAAATGCCAGCGGCCATGACCAGTTCTTCTCTACGTTTGGGCGTTTTGGCGGTGCTACAAAAAATACGAGCCTTCTGGTGGCACAGCTGCGTTCCAGAGCAGCTACAGATAACATAGAGTACCTGGAACTCATGACCGGCGTGAACACAAGCAGTAAGGCATCCAGCTTGGGAAATTGGAGTGAAAACATGACCATCTACTATGATGACCTCGTCAAGGGAGGTCTCAAGGAACTGGCCGAGAAGGCTTCGATAAATCTGAGAGAAATCGATGCTAAATCCATAAAGATTCTTGATGCCGGCGACCCAGGCAGGAATGTTACAGTCAAATACCTGTGTACCGTCTCCAGGATCAAGCCGAAGAAGGAGGTCTTCGCTCAGCTTGCTCTCGCCTTCGAGGTGGCGAATATGTCTCCTCTGGCGGTGGGGATCAATATTCTGAGCGCTGAGGACAACAGAACCGCCAGGGAAGACTACTCATTGCATATGAAAATGATCAACTTCCTGCACGGAAAATATCCCAATGTAAAGATTGCTCTGCATGCAGGAGAGCTGGAACTGGGACTGGTTCCACCCGAAGACCTCAGGTTTCATATCCAGCAGGCCGTTGAGGTGGGCCACGCTTCGAGGATAGGACACGGAGTGGACATCATGAGGGAGAGCAATTCCCAGAAGACCTTATCTGAGATGCGTAAGGATAAGGTAGCGGTGGAGATCATGCCTGTGAGCAACCAGGAGATCCTGGGAGTCTCTGGAGAAGATCACCCGTTTCCAATCTACCTGAGCCGTGGTGTCCCAATCGTCCTGGCCAGCGATGACCCTGGGGTGCTGAGAACCGACTTGACCGAACAGTTCGTGATCATCGCCCACACCTACCCGCAGGTCAATTATTCGGATATCAAGAGCTTTGTTAGAAATAGCCTGGAATACAGCTTCTTGCGCGGAGATGGAATCTGGGCGATACCAGGGAATTACTCGGAGATAAGGAAGGAGTGCGCAGGATGCCGTCCTGGGACAGTATGTGAAGAATGCAAGGCATTTTTGGATAAGAACGAAAAGGCTAAAGCCCAATGGAGGCTGGAGGGAGATCTGGCTCTCTTTGAGAGTGGAGTCTATAATTGAACGGCACTTTACGGAAATGGGAAGGAATGTTGCTTCTCCATTGGTGATGGATGGTAATTTCCATCCATCCCTTCCATCTGATAATCTCAGGTTCAGATGCCAAAAGCCTTTTAAAATTGTTCTCTTATAATAAGCGACTATGACTGAAAGATCCGGAAGATATTTGCTGGCGCTGATGCTTTTCAGCCTCTGCATTGTTCCAGCCATTGCCCAGGCTTCGGACGATTATTGGGCTGCGTGGGTAACATTGACCACGACCGATTCTGCGACAATCAACTGGCGTGGTGAGGAAAATGGATCCGGCTTTGTAGACTATGCTACCTCAAGCTACTTCGATAGGCATCATAGCTATGAAAAAACGATAGAGTCCACAAAGGCAGCAACCTATCAGCATCTCTGCATAAGCGAACTTGAATCAAATAAGTCATATACTTACAGGGTAAGACCCTCGGGTAGTAATGAATCATTTGACAACCGCACCTTCCGGACGATGCCGATAAGTGGTCCATTCACCTTTATCGTGATCAGTGATCCCCAGAAGGGGCGAAATTATGATGAGAAGGAGCGTTTCAAGTACGTCGCAGACGCTATCGAGAAAGAGCCAAATGTACTATTTATTCTCATTGGAGGAGACTACAATGGGCATGATAGTGACGGACTATGGAGACAATTCTTCCAGGTAGCCGACGGTATGCTCTCGAAATCTGCCATCTTTCCAACCATCGGAAACCATGAGTACCATAATTCCAGTGGGGGAGATAATCCGCCTACCGCCGCCGATCATTACCATTGGGCATTTAACATGCCATTGAACTATTCCTTTGACTGTTCAGGAATCCGGTTTATTATTCTTAACACCCCGGACCCGAATAATGCCAATGGTGATGATCCACATACCTCACTGGCTCTTGCCAAGAGTCAGGAATCCTGGCTTTTAGAGCAACTGAACAATGACACCCTATTAGGTGCATTTACCATCCATCACCACCCCATCTGGGATTATTACAATACCACATGCAATCCGGATCTTGAGCCCTGGGAGACACTCTACCATAAATACAATATAAGCGCAACTTTCGCAGGCCATACTCATAATTACCAGAGATACTCAATCGATGAGATTCCCTATTTTATTGTCGGCAATGCTGGGGGTAGATGTGCTGACCTGACAGGAGATGCCTCGCCGCAAGGTTTCCAGTTCGGTATGAATAAGACGTTGGGATATCTCAAGGTCACTGTTGATCCGGCAAATAATACGGCAACAGCAGAGGAGTGGATCGTAGCCACAGTTAAAGATGATGACTCCAAGGATAAACCTGAAATCCTGAAAACTCCGGAGATGATGGATAGCATCACCTTTCCCCTCAAGCATTAACTTCTTAGATTTTTTACTATTTTCTTCCCAGGTACAGCCGGCAAACCTCTGGGTTGTCGAGCAAGCTTTTTGCCGGTCCTTCCAGCCGATTTCGTCCCATCTCCATGATATAGCCCCGATCGCTAATTGCCAGAGCTCTGCGGGCATTCTGCTCGACCATGAGAATGGTCACTCCCCGCTCATTTATCTCCTTGATCTCTGAAAAGAGCTGGCTCATAACCTTAGGAGATAGAGCAGCAGAGGGCTCATCTAAAAGCAGCATGGACGGACTGATGATCATGGCTCTGCCCACAGCCAGCATTTTCTGCTCGCCGCCACTTAGAGTCCCGGCTCTCTGATCCATGCGACCATTGAGCGTCGGAAACAGCTCCATGACCAGAGATATACGCTCCTCTATGTCGCCAGTTAAAGCGATGGCACCCATCTCCAGGTTCTCCTTTACCGTAAGCGCAGGAAATACATTTCTCTCCTGTGGAACATAGGACAGACCCCTTTGTACAAGTTGGTCAGGCCGCATTCCCGTGATATCCCGGCCTTTAAACTGGATTGTTCCGCCCCGCATCCTGGTCAGACCAAAGATGGACTTCATCAAAGTCGACTTTCCGCAGCCGTTCGGACCTATGATGGTCACCATTTCTCCTTCATCTACCTGGAGAGATACCTCATTTATGATGTTATCATCGTTATAGCCCGCAGTGATAGAATCAAGGCTGAGCATCAAATCCCACTCCCAGGTAGGCCTCAAACACCCGCGGGTCTGAGATGACCTGATCAGGGCGACCATTTGCTAATACTGCACCTTTGTTCAAGACATAAAGCTCATCAGAGAGAGCAAGCACATAGGGAATAGCATGCTCAATTATTATAATAGTGAGCCCCTTTTCACGAAGCTTCTTGATTCTCTCAATGAGCCTCTCAGAGAGCGTCGGATTTAAGCCGGCAAACGGCTCATCCAATAGCAGCAACCGAGGATCTGCCATGAGGGCGCGGGCCATCTCCAGCATCTTCTTCTGGCCTCCGGACATAGACCCGGCATACTCGTCTTTCATGCGCAAGAGGGCAAAGAATTTCAAGATCTCTTCTGCTTTATTCTCAATATCCCTCTCATCCGCCTGCACCTTGCTTTTGCGGATGATGGGTGCAAAGATCATCTCTCCCATCTGATTCTGGCTGCCGAGCATCAAATTCTCGAGGACAGTCATCCTCATCAGAGCCCGTGGTATCTGAAAGGTGCGAATAAGACCCAGTCGCGCTATTCTGTAGGCAGGCAGGCCTACGATCTCCTTTCCGGAAAAGACAATGCTCCCAGCGTCCGGCCTTACAAAGCCGGATATGAGATCGAAGAGGGTGCTCTTGCCTGCGCCATTGGGCCCGATGAGGCCAACGATTGTTCCTTCCTGGACGGAAAGGCTACAGCCGTCTAAAGCCAAGAGGCCGCCGAATCCTTTTCTGACACCTTCTATCTTGAGGATTTCATTTGCCAACGGTAAGCTCCTCCTTTCTGCCGAACAATCCCTGAGGCCGAAACATCATGAGGCCAACCAGAATCATGCCGATGACCACCATTCTCGCAGCGCTGGATGATGATGGACTGAAGGAGATGTATCCTTCCAAAAAGCGTGTTGTGCTGAAAAATCCCCAGAGCAAGATGGCTCCCACAATCGTTCCCCGATTGCTGCCGCTGCCGCCCAAAATGACCATTATCCAGGCATAGAATGTCTCAATGGGCTGAAAATTATTGGGATTGATATACTGCAGATAAAAAGCAAGAAGCGATCCAGAGAGTGCAGCAATGGCCGAGCCCAAAGCCAGGGACTGCACCTTATAGGAAAAGGCATTTTTTCCTAACGAGACAGAGACCGCTTCATCATCTCGAACAGACTTTAGCACCCTGCCCCAGGGCGATTTGGCCAAAATTTCAAGAATCGCATAAACAAGCAAGAGTACAATGATCACAATACCTGCCAGAAGGAGATTGTAGTCCTCGTGGGCCACCATTCCTTCCAGGGGACGGGGATATCCGTAAAGCCCAAAGGAGCCCCTGGTCAGAGATGACCAGTTGAGCAGCAAAAATCTGATGATCTCTGAGAAGCCGATGGTAACTATTGCCAGGTAATCCTCCCGCAATCGGAGCGTGGCCACTCCTAAAAATGCCCCGGAGGCTCCCGCCAGTACCATTCCCGCCAGCACGGCAAATATCAGCGGCACTCCATTCATGCTCAGAATAACTGTTGTATAGGCACCAATGGCCATGAATGCCACATGTCCGAAGTTGAGAAGCCCGGAATAGCCCCATTGCAAATTCAGGCCCAGGGCGAATATGGCATAAATTCCGGCAGTGAGCATTATGGATATCAGATAGTCCAGCATTTATCCTCCACCTAAGAGGCCCTTGGGCCTGAAGAAGAGAACCGCAATCATAATGGCAAAACTGACTGCAATTTTATATTCCGCAGGCAAAAATGCAGTGGAGATCTCCTGGGCGAGGCCGATGATCATTCCACCAGCCATTGCTCCGTAGGCATTTCCGATACCTCCCAGTATCGCTGCTGCAAACATAGGCAGGATGATGGACCAGCCCATGTTGGGATTGAGGTGCGTGATCAATCCGAACATTATGCCGGCAAGTGCGGCAAGCCCCATGCTCACCATCCAGGTATATCTTATGACCCGGTCTACATTGATTCCAGTGATCCTGGCCAGGTTGGGATTATCGGCCAAGGCTCTCATGCTCTTTCCCAGGACCGTCCGGCTCAGGATGGCATGGACCGCGAGCATGCTCGCAAAGGCAATCAGTACCACGCTGATCTGAAAAGAGGTAAGAAGAATGCCGCCCACATTCATGCTCTCCATCACAGGCAGTGGAAATCTCAAGGCATCCGGCCGGAAGAATATGATCAGAGCATTTCTTATAGCGATGGATACCCCAATGGAAAGGATCATGATGGCGGTTCGGCTGGCTCCGTTGCTGCGCATAGGCTTCCAGATTCCCATGTCCAGGGCTACGGCAAATGCTGCCGTGACGGGAATTGCCAGAATGCATGCCACCGGGAAGCCGAGGTTCAAAGTTGCTGCAAAAAAGAGAGTCAAATAAGCGCCAAGAGTCAGAAAATCGCCATGAGCGAAATTGGCAAAGTTCATGATTCGATATGCTAAAGACAATCCTATGGCGGCTAGAGCAATAATGCATCCATAAACTACTCCATTAGCTATAAGCTGCCCTATCATAATCTCCAATCAAAAAAGGCTCTATCATCTGGACCTATTTTTATCTTTCCATGAAAGCAATTGTTTGCGATACTTATTTATTCAATCTGTATCGCTCCTGGAGCTAGGTTGGTGTCATGAGGCTAAAATCACATTTCATAATCCTGGCCCTCATTCTCGCTGTATTCTTATCTGGATGCACTGAGAAGGCTGATGATAAGGGCGGTGTAGTGACCGAGGGAGCAACAAACGTTAGTGCGGAAAGTGGTGCCACTCGCGCTGAAGGAAGCATCAATATCGGAGTGCTGCAATCTCTAACTGGCGATCTGGGAGCATATGGCGGACCCATGAGCGATGGCATGAAGCTCGCAGCCAAGCAGATCAATGAAAACGGCGGATTGCTGGGAAAGAAGCTCGTGCTTCTTGTTGAGGATGACCAGACTAATAACGTTGCAGCAGCCGATGCAGGCAACAAGCTGGTCAAAGTAGATAGAGTTCCGGTTATTGTGGGTGATACCGGCAGTGGACAGAGCATGTCTATAATTGATATCACTACCGGGAACGGTGTGCTGCAGGTCTCTTCATCCAACACTGGCACGGAATTTACTACTTATAATGATAATGATCTCTATTTCAGGACTGCGCCATCGGATACCCTGCAGGGTAGCGCAATGGCCAATCTGGCCAAAGAGCGGGGATATAAGACGGTTTCAACCATCGTCATCAACAATCCCTACGGAGTGGGCTTTGAGGAGGTCTTCGTAAAGGCTTTTGAGGCCGATGGCGGAAAGGTGCTGGAGAGAATCAGATATGATCCATCCCAGACGATCTTTGATTCCGAGGTGCAAAAGATCGCAGCCAGCAATCCCCAGTTCGTGATGATGGTTTCATATCCTGAGACGGGAAGCCTTATTCTCAGGACTGCCTACGAGAAGGGAGCATTGACTAACACACCATGGCTCCTTTCAGAAGGCCTGAAGGCTGAAAACCTGGCAGAGTTGACAGGAAAGGACTCCAGTGGCAGGTACATTGTGGCAGGGCTGCAGGGGCTGGCGCCGGATGAGAATGCGGGTGGAGCGGCATATGACGCATTCCGGAATCTTTACAAGGCGGAGTACGGCAAAGAGCCCGGCATCTATTGCACCAACAGCTACGATGCCCTGGCTGTGGTGGCGCTGGCCATCGAGCAGGCAAAGGAGGCATCCGGCAGGGCCATTGCCGACAACATAAGATCGGTTGCCAATCCGCCCGGCGTAGAGGTCTCGGATCTGAAAGAGGCTTTGAATCTGGTAAGAGAAGGCAAGGATATCAATTACCAGGGCACATCCGGCAATATAACCTTTGATGAATTTGGAGATGTAAGCGGATCATACACCGTCTGGACCATAGCTGAGAACGGAAGCATAGTCCAGGGCGAAAAAGTCGCTGCTTGAATTCTGAGAAGCTTTTTTCTTTTTTTATTTTTCGATTAATATCAATCAAATCGTCTTTAACTACTGATTTTGTTCTGCTGTTAGTTCTTGATGACCGCTTTGAGAAAGCAGAAAATTATGAGACTAGAAAGCTCAGCCAGGATAGCTATCGTTTTTTTAATGCTGCTCGATAAGTCTTAAATAAAAAGAGATTGATTGGCCCTAATAGCTCGACGGCAAATTATCTTTGAAGGGAGAAAATGGTGAGGATCCAGACTACCGAACCTTCTGCAAAATTGAGTCCTAAAGGAGAACTGCCTTGCATTTTAGTCTATTCGTCCCATGATCATGTAGGGCATATCAAGCGCACATTGGACGACATAGAGGAATTCCTTGAAAATAACGGATTCCGTATTGTATACTTAAAAGATGAGGCAAGAGATCTGAGCATTTATTCTGATGAATTTTTAAGGGCCGCCAAGGATTGCGTATTGGGAGTTGTGATTCTGGATGGATTCAGGCCCAACGTTCTCTTTGAGTTTGGAGTTCTCATAGGAATGGAAAAACCAGTTGTCCTGTTAAAGGATAGAGAAGCAGAAATAAACATCAAGACATTATATGGTGAGATCAGCGGTCAGAATTGCAGGAAGAAAACAGGACTATCTGCTTCAAACTTTGATAGCCTAAAGAATCCACTGATAGAAATGGTCTCCTGCAGTCAATTCTCCGACCTCACAATGAAGATCTCTGAATTTGATCATGAGGCATCAAAGAAGGAAGATAGGCATATTTGCAAGCTGTTGAGCAGCAATATCGATAATATCAGGACAAAAATTGAAAACGAAGGCAAAAAGATATTGAGCGGGAAAGCACCCGCTTCAATGTCCGATCGTTTTTTAGATATGTATCTGGAATACGTTGCAAGGCTTAATAGTCTTGCTCTAAGCCCAGTTTTTGAAGAGAAGGATGTAGATTCCATCTATTCGGACTTCAAGAATCTTGAGACAGAGTCAGGCAAAAAGATGCCATCCAGAATTTACAGCCAGATAGCTTCGTTGTATAATTCTGCTGGGGAGAGAGAAGAGAAAGATGACAGCTAAAAAGGCGGCCCTCATTAAAAAGACCATTGATGCATACAGCCTGGCTCTTCAAAATGAACAGGATCCAACCGAAAGATCGCGTATTCAGGAGAAAATCGCAGATAATTATTATGAGCTTGCCCTCATCAAGATTGAAGATCGCAGATATGCAATGCGAAAGGCCGCAGAGGCTTATCTGGAATCTCTCAGTATCAGAACTCTCGATGATTTCCCCATTGATTTTACCAGGATGCAAAATAATCTCGGAGCTGCATATCAAACTCTGGCCGAAGTCGAGGACAAGACCGAGAACTGCAAGAAGGCCATCGGGGCCTACCTGGATGCTCTCAAGATCAGCACTCTCGACGATTTCCCCATGGATTATGCCATGACGCAAAACAATCTCGGCAATGCATACGCAACTCTGGCCGAGGTCGAGGACAAGGCCGAGAACTGCAAGAAGGCCATCGGGGTCTACCTGGATGCTCTCAAGATCAGCACTCTCGACGATTTCCCCATGCAATACGCCACAACGCAAAACAATCTCGGAAATGCATATAGAACTCTGGCCGAGGTCGAGGACAAGGCCGAGAACTGCAAGAAGGCCATCGGGGCCTACCTGGATGCTCTCAAGATCAGAACTCTCGACGATTTCCCCATGCAATACGCCACAACGCAAAACAATCTCGGAACTGCATATAAAACTCTGGCCGAGGTCGAGGACAAGGCCGAGAACTGCAAGAAGGCCATCGGGGCCTACCTGGATGCTCTCAAGATCAGCACTCTCGACGATTTCCCCATGGATTATGCCATGACGCAAAACAATCTAGGAACTGCATATCAAACTCTGGCCGAGGTCGAGGACAAGGCCGAGAACTGCAAGAAGGCCATCGGGGCCTACCAGGATGCTCTCAAGATCAGAACTCTCGACGATTTCCCCATGCAATACGCCACAACGCAAAACAATCTCGGAAATGCATATACAACTCTGGCCGAGGTCGAGGACAAGGCCGAGAACTGCAAGAAGGCCATCGGGGCCTACCAAGATGCTCTCAAGATCAGCACTCTCGACGATTTCCCCATGGATTATGCCATGACGCAAAACAATCTCGGAACTGCATATCAAACTCTGGCCGAGGTCGAGGACAAGGCCGAGAACTGCAAGAAGGCCATCGGAGCCTACCAAGATGCTCTCAAGATCAGCACTCTCGACGATTTCCCCATGGATTATGCCATGACGCAAAACAATCTCGGAACTGCATATCAAACTCTGGCCGAGGTCGAGGACAGGGCAACGAACGGCCAACGGGCTATCAAGGCCTGCGAAGAGGCTCTAAAAATCAGCACCATCGACCAGTTCCCAATGGATTATGCAGAGACACAAAGCATTCTTGGATCTGCATACAAGACACTGGCTGAAGCAGAAAACAGGATCGATAATTGCAGGAGAGCGAGGCAGGCATATGGGCAAGCGATTGAGATTTTGACGAAGCTGAATTTGCCAGGGATTAAAAAATCGGTTGAAGACAAGCTGTCCGAGTTGGATTTGATCTGCAGTTAGAAAAAGGCTCGATCAGATCGCCCAAACTGAGTTTACCCTCGCATCAGATTCATGGCCAGATCGAGCAGTGTCTTGGGCCGAGAGAGGAGGACGACGCCAGCGGCGTAGGCGGCCTTTTGTGCAAATGAGCCTTCTGAGATGAGCCTTTTTCCGGAAAGGCCATGCACAAGCCGATCGATCTCAATATCTTTCATCATGGAGAGCGTCTGCAGAGATGCTCTGCCCATGCGATACTGCCAGTAGAATTCTATTTTCCAGAGCTTTTCATAGCGGGAAAGAGCTTGACAGGATACGTTCCCTGCCATGGCCGCCTCTCCTGCCACGCTGCTGCAGATGGTGCCTGCTCGCATGCTGTAAGCGAGACCGCTCTGCCCGACAGCCCCTCCCGCGACCAAGAGGGAGTCGGCGACAATCTCGCCCGGCAGAACGCAGATCGGATCGCCACTCCGCCGCACGGATAAAATCTTCATCTTCTCAATATCCCTGCACTGCGAGGCTTTGTAGGCCTTGAAGAGCTTCAAGAAATTGCGGAAAAAGGGCTGCACATTTTTCCATGGCCGCGAACAAAGACGCCCAGTTTGGCCCGATCGCCCCCCCCCCGCAGGCGAGAAGGATGCTTTCCAGCCGGACGCCATGCTGCATATGCGGCATTGAAAGAACATCTCCTCACCGAGGTCAGGTTCTATCTTGAAATAGGCTTTATCCAATCCCATGATATCAGTTCCTGATTTGGTAATTTGAATGCCGATGAGCACTTTGTCGGAATTTCCGACAGCCGCGAGCCAAATATTTTTGCATATGATGTTCATCAGTTTTTTCAATTACGCCTAATCTTCCTAAATTAAATTTCGTAATTAAACAATTGAGCCGTGCTATTTCTTGCAATTTAATCAAATCATATTTAATCACTTATGATCGATTTGTATAATTAAATCTTTAGGTAAGTATTTACTATATGATCGAACATATATTTAAATATTGATACATATTGGCGTGATATGTACAATAAAATAAGCGATCTGAAAGGTGAGGTCAGTATCCTCAACAATATGGCTGCTAAATTGAAAGTTATGGGGATAGAAGTTGAGAATATGCAAATTGAATTGAACCGATTGAGCAATGAAAAGATGAAATTAGCTAGAGAGCTTGATGCTAAGGCCCGTGTGGAGAACTTAAAGATCTATGAACTAAGGGTAAAGAGGCCTGCTGGAAAAAAGAAGACAAAGGTCTATTCATATTGGTATGCATCTTGGAGAATGCAATCAAAAGTCAGGAACGTTTGTTTAGGCAGCACTAAAGTGATGACATATGAAGAAGCCCTTGGAAAGGCCCAAAAAATGAAAGCTGAGTGTCTGGGATTGATTATGGATAATAGTATCTAATCTTCTATCTTTAATGACAATTTTTTATGAAGAAAAGATACTTGTAATATAAAAAAATTTTAAATAGTAATGTGACAACTAAGGGTATATTGTAGAAATGACACGAAAAAGCATCATGACTGATAATGTGATCGAAAACACGTCAACAGATTGAAGAAATTCATTTCCAACGAGAGGCATATCGAGCTGAGTCTACAAATGCAAGCGGATTGGTGCCATATAGGTATCGGTAAAGACTACTGTACTTTGAGGTAAACAACCTGGATCAATTAGTATCTAAAAACATAATAGACAAGGTGAACCAGATGACTGATGCAGTTGACATAAGCAGCTATTTGCCAGAGTTAAGACGCATCTGGCAAGAATCCATCGGAGAATCAGAGATTAAAGTGGCAATTCTAGACGGGCCAGTTGATCTGTCACATCCATGCTTTGAGGGAGCCAATCTCACCCTTTTGGATACACTCATATCAAACGATCCAAAAAATTCAGTTTTATCCAATCATGGGACTAATGTTGCCAGTATAATTTTCGGTCAGCATGCAACCTCTATTCATGGAATTTCCCCCGGTTGCCGAGGCTTAATTGTGCCCGTTTTTCCAGATGGCTTAGATGATTCTCTTGACCCTTGTTCACAGATTGATCTAGCCCATGCCATTACGCAATCCCTTGATTATGGCGCAAATGTCATTAACATCAGTGGCGGACAAATCGACTCCTCCGGGCAACCTCATCCGCTACTCGCAAGCGCTTTGCGTCTCTGTGCCAAGAATAGAGTTTTAGTAGTTGCTGCTGCAGGAAATGATGGTTGCCAATGTCTTCATATACCGGCAGCCGTGCCTTCGACTCTTGCTGTGGGGGCGATGGATGCTAAGGGATTGCCGCTCAAATTTAGCAACTGGGGCAATGAGTATCTTATTAACGGGATTCTTGCACCAGGAGAGAGAATAAAGGTTGCAATGCCAGGTGGTGGCGTTGCCACAAAAAGCGGCACAAGCTTCGCTACGTCTATAGTCTCAGGAATCGTTGCATTGCTTTTAAGCATCCAAAAGAAAAGAAGGAATAAGCCAGATCCCTATTTAGTCCGCGATGCAATTATGCAGAGCGCTCATCCCTGTTCGACCTCTGAAGTCTCAGATTGCCGTCGCTATCTAGCAGGCCGTCTCAATGTTGCAGGTGCATATGATCTTATCTTAAAAGGTTTGCACGAAAACGTTGAAATTAATTCTATTGACCGTAGCCAAGGGGAAGTGCGAAAAAGCCTGGTGGAATCTTTAAAGCGTTCGCCTATCCAAGATTTACATAGTATCAATCTCTCTGTAATTGATCATGAGCAGTTGATGAATACTGCTCAGAGGAACTCATCCGAGATGTCAGAATATCCAGAAGATTCCGCATCAATTGCCGATTTATTAGTCATAAAAAAGTCAAATCAAGACGTGGAGGATAAAAAAATGGCTGAAACTATCGACCAGACCTGTGGTTGTATAACAAAACAGGAAGCTGAGGAAAAGATGGAAAAAGAGGAGAAAATGGCTGGACCTACTGAGAACATCTGTGGTTGTTCCGGATTAAATGCCACTTTATCTCAAATGCCGGCTAATGAAGTCAAGGCCGCGGAATCATTTGATTCACATCCCGCTATCGAGAAATCACCTTCTCTATTGGCCAAACAGATCAGACCCTCGCAAGAACAGGATTCGGCGCAGTTGGTGTACGCCCTTGGAATGCTGGGCTTTGACTTTGGAACTGAGGCGCGTAGAGATGCCTTTATCCAGAGCATGGAAGGAGATCGGCCGAATCCCAACGATCCTGTGCAACTTCTGGACCACCTTGAGAAGAATCCTGAATATTCTGTATCACTCATATGGACTCTGGAGATTGAAGCTACGCCTGTTTATGCTATTCGTCCTGTCGGCTCATTCTCCCCGAGAGCTTACGAGAGGCTGCGCGAATTTATGAAAGCGCAACTGAACGAAGGAGCTGAAAGGGTATCGATTCCTGGAATTTTAGCGGGACAGGCGAAGCTTCTCTCTGGACAGGTGGTACCGGTAATAATTCCTGAACTACGGGGGATGTTTAGCTGGTCAACAGCTTCGCTAGTTAACGCAGTGATCGGTCAAGAGTCCAAAGCTGCCGATTCAAGGCTGCTTTCGCAGAAGCGTGAAGGAATCCACAACTTCCTGCAGCGAGTTTATTACGAGGTTATGAACCTGGGCAGAGCTTCACAAGAACGGGCTATGAATTTTGCTTCGACTAATGCATTCATGGCGGCAGAGGTCTTTGAGCAGGCGGCAGGCAAAGACCTGATGCTGGATAGCATTGAGACGGAACGAAGCCCTGTCTGCCGACCGGATTCGGATTGTTGGGACGTTAAACTGACGTTCTTCAACCCTAAAGAGCGTTTAACAGCTGCAAGAGTAGTATTTCGCTTCACTATCGATGTGAGCGATGTGGTACCAGTCACAATCGGCGAGGTGCGCCACTGGTCTATATACTAGGCAAATATTGATCGATCTGGCTAAATCCTAGTGTTCGCATATTGGATAGCTCAGCGATCTGTAATTATTGTCATTATGACTAGGTGGTGATAACAAAAAGAGATCAATCTATCTAGAAATGATGCAAGTATAGCAATAGAATAGCTCCCTTTAAGGGAAATGAATGAATTGAACGAATTGAATGAAAGTATAATCGGAGGAAGTTTGTTATGAAGCTACCAAAGCAATCAAAGCCAGTTATAAGAGCAATGAGCACTGCACGAATTGAGGGTGGAATCGGTCAATCTGGGCTTTGCGAAACCGGCTGTAATCTAATACCAAATGCAACAGCAAAGTCCATTTGCCTGGCTGCGTGTAAATTACTCTAATTCAGAAAGTTGCCAGTTTGGCAATTGAATAGCTCCCTTTAGGGGAAATGATTGAATTAAACGAATTGAATTAAAGTACTATCGGAGGAATTTCGCTATGAAGATACCAAAGCAAGCAAAACCAGTCATTAGAACAATAAGCACTGCAAGAATCGAGGATGGAATTAGTCAGTCTGGCCTTTGCGATTTGTGCAACATTATACCAAATCCAGCATTAAAGGCTGCCTGCCTTGTTGCATGCGGTTTGGTTAAATAGAGGTTCAAGCTGGTTGGGTATAATGCATAGAAAGCAGCTGGTTTCGCTGTAAGCTATCCATATACCCACTTTTTATGCAGAATAAGATATGGACGCCCCATGGCTGCCTAAGGTCAAATAAAAAAAAGAGGATGTTGTTATGAGATTACCAAAACAAGCAAGACCTGTTATTCGAAAGGTAGATATAGTGAGTCAATTCGAGCTAAGTATAGGTCCATCCCAGTGCCCTCCTGGAATAAGCGGAGAAATTGGGAGGTGTTTTTTCGACGATGCGGGACCGACAAATGGATATAATTGTGCTGCTTGTTGCGCATTAAGGCATGCAGTATCCTGGTATGGTCCTAATACAGGAGCAATTAATTGCGGTCATTAATGGTTGAGTTGAGGCGAACGATCGACAAGTTCAATTAGTGAAAAAAAATTATTTTTTTAGAAATCTTCGCAGATTGCGTTAGTGATCGTTGTTTGACATTTCATAGATTTAAGCTAGAGTAGAGTTATAGCAATCTGGCAACTTCAGAATTATTCATAGCTAGATAAGAAAATATCAATTAGAGAGCTGTAGCCCCAGTTAGAGAAAAGATATTAGGTGAGCACGGCAGCGATCTGCATTTCCCGAGAGCTCGCGCATCTGAGTACAGTGCAGAACGTGGGCAGGCTTATCTTCTGAGTTCGGAATGGGTTCAGGAGTTTCCCTGCCGCTCTGGCCGCCATGCTCGAATCCAAAGTCCGGATTCGAACCGGTAGTAATGCTTCTCCAATTTAGAAGCTTACCTTGGAGTAGTGCACAATGTTAGCTTTGCGACCAGATTTCGCCCGAGTTCAGCGGGGCGCTGCGGAGTTGTTAGTTGCTGCGAGCTGAACACCTCGTTGCCTCGGTGCTTACACACCAGCTCTATCAAACTCGTCTTCTACGAGTACTCTAAGCGGTCTCTTTTCAGGAGCGGTTTCGGACTTAGATGCTTTCAGCCCTTATCCGCGAGCACGTAGCTGCTCGGCATGCCTTGCCAGACAGCCGATAGACCAGAGGTGCCGTTCGCTTGTTCCTCTCGTACTAAAGCTAACTTCCCCTCAGACCGCAATACACCCCTAACAGATAGTAACCGACCTGTCTCACGACGGTCTAAACCCAGCTCACGATCTCCTTTAATAGGCGAACAACCTCACCCTTGGCCGCTGCTGCACGGCCAGGAT
>Ga0074199_1001082_pt1 | contig 28251 bp, 35 predicted proteins | sample EPASupsiteSAE347_FD_64528 | JGI IMG/M metagenome (GOLD analysis project Ga0074199, IMG submission 64528) | Bioremediated contaminated groundwater from EPA Superfund site, New Mexico - Sample SAE3-47 | ecosystem: Environmental > Aquatic > Deep subsurface > Groundwater > Contaminated ... | reverse complement strand
TTAAGAAGAATCATCAATCGTGGGTAGATGATAATTTAAATGTCATGCTAAAAATAATTTGGCATATAATTTCTTAGTGCCCCAAATTCAGACTGGTGCCAAAATATTTCCAAACTGGGAAATGATTGAAAAATTCCACAATAAACTTTGGGATGGTGAGCACAAAATAGTAAGTTATTTAGATTCACATCTTTCTGATGATTGGGAAATTTATGTTCAACCCTTTTTGAATGGTTCAAGACCAGATGTTGTTATCTTGAATCCGAAAATTGGGATTATGATAATAGAGGTAAAAGAATGGGAACTTGAAAAATATTTCTTTGAGAACGAAAAATTGTATCGTGCATTTGGTACTTTAAATACTCCATCAATCGACTTCAGGAAATTTTTCATTTTCAGATAATTTAAAAACTTCCACTAATTTTCGTAATTCTCCACCGATATTTCTCAATTTTCTATAAACCTGGATTTCACCATCCTTTCCCACAGCAATATGTGCAACTTTTAATCGTTCAAGCATTCTCATAGCATCTTCAATGCTCGTATCGATCCCTCTGTCTTTGAGTTTCATTCTTAAAATCGACCGTAATTGGAATGCAGTGGCACAAATGAAAATGTTACCAAGAATATGTTCTTTAGTCCGAACATTCTGTGGATGTAAACCGAGCACGCTTTTCAGTGTTCGAATAGCTTTTTCTATCTGGTCTCTTACTCTGTAAGATTCAATGATTTCTATTTCGCTCAAATCAAGCTCAGTTGTCACGAATACCTGATATCCATCATATTGTTCAGCATCAGTTAGATTTTTTTGTTTTTTCATAGTGAAATTAATACTATCGATTTTATCTATTGTCTCAAAATATTTTGTAACTCCAAACTTTCTTTTTATATGCCCAATCCTTTCATCCCTCTCTGATTTATCGCTGATTTTACCCTTCTCAATTGACATCATAATTTTATTGAATTCCTCTTCTGCCCTGCTAATTTTTGATAACCGTTCTTTTTTATTAGTCTTTGCAACTGAAGCATTCCATAATACCGCAAATTTCCTTTTGCCTCTGATCACAGAAATGGCAACCTCATCATCCCCTACCTTTGTCCACTCATCTCGTGATTTTTTAATTTCATCCAAAAGTTCAGTACCCTTGACTTCTGCTCGAAGTGCTACCAGATAACGCTCCTTCTTCCGTTCCATATATTTTATATTCTCCCATGTAGCCATACCCCTATCAACCACTCTCTTTGCATTAAGTCCAAAATCATTTTTCAAACATCTATCAACAGGTTTCAAACTTTTTACATCTGTTCTATTTCCTGACCATACGCGATGTGTAACAAGTATTTCTTTTTGATCAACCACAAAAGCGATCACTATCTGTCGTTTGTCAGAAGAATGTCCTCTTGGATGACCAAACTCCGCAAGCACACATTCATGTCCTTCGAAATAAGTCGAGGTGAGATCAATATCGAGTCGCTCACATTCATATCCATAAACTTTTCTTATGTTTTCATATAGCTTCACCTGCATTGGAATTGTGTTTTTTGGTTGGAGATAATCAAGTGCGGTCAAAGCTACATCATATGTAAATTTATCATGTGATACTTTGAGGAAAAATTGTAGTGCGGTCCTGGAAAACCAGTCAGGCAATTGATAATAACTGCAAGGATCGCAGTTTCTGGCTATTGCCATTATTTCTACGATTTTCCCAAGTTCTGGGCCTCCGCCTTTGGAACTGAAGGTATTAATCGTGTTTACTAAGTCTATTTCCTCACAAACTTTGTGCAAAGCCAGTTCTTGTCCATAGCTATAGATTTCTTCAATTTCTAAGGTGGAAATCGGTGATGGTAACCTATATCCTCTAGATAATAGAATAGAATGGAATTTCTGGATAAGAGATGGATCACCGAGTTCTTTAAGCTGTTTCTCAATGTCGATTCTTCTTGGTTCATTTAAATTTTCAAGATTTCCAATGTAGAGTTTTGTTTCTCGTTTAACTTTGTTGATAAGACGCTTCCCATGGTAGACTGCATAGTATGTGTGCCCTCTTTTCTCGATTCCTTGAATAAACATATGTTATATTTTGTCTTATCAACATATATATCTTACTATCAATATGTGGTTTATAGATAATTATTATTAAAAAAATATTGTCTTATCAACAAGAAATATGAAAAAAATAAATGATATGCAGAGGTTAATAGATCATTTAGAAAAAATTGGGGGCTTAGAATTGAGTATTTAAAGTACCAAATCTACGTTGTATGTAAAAACGATAAAAGGAAATAAATATAAAGAGAATCCAATCAATCAAGCTAGACATTATCGAGATAACTTGATAAGCCTAATACCACGAATGGATGAAATAATCCGTGAAGATTTTAGGCTAATCAGCGTCGGAGTTTATTTTCATAACGAAAATGAAAAAAATATTAAATCTTTGTTTTCAGATGGTCCCAATATTTATGATAATGAAATTTTGTTTGGTGAAGATGGACTTGATGTTGGGAAAATTGAAAATATCTTCAACAAAAGAAAGACCAAGCAGCAAGAATATATTCCAGATAATCTCTTAAATTTGATTCGCACTTGGTTAAGTCCTCCTTATCATTTTAAAGAGCAATGTTCAAATATCAAACTTAAAAATAAGCAAGAAAATCACGCAGAACCAAACATGGGCCATCATCGGATAAGAGGCGTGATTGGAAGTGGAAAAACTCTAGTATTAGCTTATAGGGCTGCTGCTTTAGCTGAACAGGGGTACAAAGTTCTTATAGTTACATTTAACAAAACGCTTTGGCATTATATTAGGGATATGGTACAGAGAACACCCTTCAATTTTGATCCAAAATTAATTATATATAAAAATTTTCATGCTTTTTGTAATGATTTTCTAAATGAAATGAATCACATAAAACCATATGATGCTAAAGATAGAGATTATTATCTCGAAAATATTGTTTTATTTGTTAAAGATGCTATTGAAATGAGTGTTCAAGAAAACGAAAATATTGACGATTTGAAATTTGATGCAATTTTAATTGATGAAGGACAAGATTTCAAATTTGAATGGTATGAAATATTGAGCCAATTCCTTAAAGAAAGAAACGAGTTAGTATTAATGTGCGACAAAGCCCAAAATATATACCAAAGAGAACTCAGTTGGATTTATTCTGAAATGAAAGGTTTTAGTGGCCGCTGGGGTGAGTTAAATGAAAGTATGCGCCTCCCATGGATAGTTGTTCGAGAATCTAATAGATTTGCAAAAATGTTCTTGTCCAATGTAGATATGTATGCAGAAAGCACAAAAATCAATCAAAAACAATTATTTGATCCAGAATTGAGATGGATTTCTTGTAATACTATAGAGTATGCATTAAACCAAGCTGAAGCTGCGTTTTATTATTTAGTTGAAAAAAAAGAACAACACCCGACTGATATTATAATGCTTTTTCCAAAAACCGACATGGGAAACGAAATGGTTCAAAGATTCAAAAAACGAAACATTGAAGTAAATGACATTTTCGGCGATAATCATAAAAAGTCTTTTTGGATGGGCGATTCACGAACTAAAATGAGTACAATTCACAGTTTTAAAGGTTGGGAACTCAAAAATATTATTCTCGTAATCAATGATAGAAAAAAAAGTAAAAAATTTTCTTCTTTAATTTATACCGCTATTGGAAGGACACAAGAAAATTTAATTGTGATAAATACTTCTAAAGAGTATGATACTTATGGAAAATCATGGCATATGACAGAACATTTTGAAGCAGTAAAAAATTAATTTTGTAAATATAATTTTGTCTCTTCAATTTATTGGCGCCTATTTTTTAGCGCATGAATAATAGTAATTATGGAATCCGTCGCCTTATGGGAGCATAAGAACGCCTATCGCTTTCAGTCACTACGGTATACCCCGTACAAATGTTACGAGGCCTGTAGCTCTCGTTTTCTTTATTTCTATCTATTATATTCATACTTATCCTGCTCACGAATATACTTTTCCACAACATCCCATCCCTGCCCCACAGACCCATGGAAACAGCTGGGCGCCCAGAGATGATCTCCACACCATTCCTGAAGGTGGGGAAATTCTTTCCTTAAATTTCTGCTCGAAACCCCTTTTATCTTCTTTGCGATGTAACTCAAAGAATATTTCGGAGGGTATTTAAAGAAAATATGCACATGGTCAGGATTGACCGCAATTTCGATTATCTCAATATCCATCTCCACACAGGTCTTACAAATTATACCCTCGCATATCATCGCCACATCCCCAACCAGCATCTTGCCCCTGTATTTCGAGGCGAACACCATATGATCCGTCAGCAGCGACACCGTATGCCTGTCGTGACGCAGCTCTTTCCTGTTCATATTACCACCATGCCTTTCACAGGTCAATCTGCATATATAGACCTGTGGTAAGCGCGAGGTGAAACTATTCATGAGGCGGTATTATACACACCTGCCAATCAGAGCAACAGAGCGCACATTCAAGCCCCTAACTTAAGCCAATACCTAATCATAGCATTTTTATCACTCTGAGTTCTTTTCAAGCAGTCATCCCTATAGCTGGTCCATTAAAGTCAATCTCCCGAATCTCATGGTAAGAGCGGGGTGAAACCGACAATCCCCGCAGCCGAGCCCACAATGAAAAAGCTGCCTGGCGATATAGACCGGGCGCGGGGTGAACGCGCGTGACGTTCAGGTGTTTGTTGTTTTGGCTTTATTGATAAATGGGATGGATTAAATAAAACATTTATACAGTGTCAATTAGCTCAAGCCACTCCTCTCTTGTAATCTTGGCGTCATTTATTATTTTTCTTATCATCCCTTTCCCAACATCTTCACCAGGATGCACAGTGATCAATGTTGTTCTCCCATCGGGATGGCGCATGAATAAATGGCTTCCTTTTTGTCTGATTTGCTGAAAACCAATCTTCTCAAGTGCTTTGATAACTTTCTTAGCAGGAAGAGGATTGATTTTATCCATTTAAACTGCAACCTCGACCTTCTGGATACCTATGAATTCCAGAGGCACTTCTTTAACAAGGTCTGATTCAACTTCTAAATAAAGCTGTATCGCCTCTTTTATCCGTTCCCTCAGTTCATCGAGAGTTCTCGCCTGCGTATGGCATCCTTCAAGTTCGGGCACAGACGCCACGTATATGCCATCTTCGTCCTGCTCGATTATTATGGTGAATTCTTTTTTCATAATTTTCCACTTATCTTGCCTTCATCGATTATATATTACCTCTTAAAAGAGGGATAAAGCTTTCCAGTGGTATATCAGTGTTGCTTTTTAGTTCCTCGATTGCTATTAGAAATTTATGATGTCTGATGGATGCACGATACGCCTGTCGTTTTCAATCACAAACCCTGGACTTAAAGCCAATGCCTGCACATAGCGTTTTTATTATCCTGTGCTCTTTTCAGAGGTTATACCCATAGCTGATCCATAAAGTTAATCTCCTAACTCCTATGGTAAGATCGGGGTGAGACCGACTATCCCCGCAGCCGCACCCCCAATGAAAAAGCTGCCTGGCGATATAGACCGGGCGCAGGGTGGATGCGCTTGAGTTCAAGGTCATGCCTGAGCTTACTGATGCTAAGGACTTTATTCTCTGCTTAGACTATCTCGAATTTTTATTCCAAATTTCTTCTCAAATTCTGCGCCAGAGATAGTTCCTTCTTTTTTAATAGCTTCAAGCTTTTTGATATATTCAGGTTTAACATGATGCATATTAATACCTCGATACTTTCATCGATTTCTATGATTTAAAAAATCCAGGTCGGCTGCAATTCTCTCTAACATAAAGCTCTAACAAATCTTATCCGTAAGGGTATTTATGTCTATTTGTTGTAGAAATAATTGACTCCGCACTGGAGGGAGGCTGACCGACAATTACCCGCAGTAATAAAAACTAACAAAAATTTTCCTCCTTTTTCGATTTAAAGCCCTAATATGCCTTATTTTTTTCAAGGTTTTTAATTATCGGACAGCCCCTGGAGGTTACGGAGCATCCAGGCGCGAGTGCATGAGATTCAATATCATCTATTCATAATTGGTTTTTATCAGTGAGGGCACGAAAAGCTTAATATCTTAGAATTCCAACATCTAAGATATGAGCGAATTAGTAAAGATATCATCAAAAGGGCTATTAACGCTTCCCAAGTCTATTAGAGAGCAATTGGATATTAATGTAGGCGATTATCTTGATGTGACTATTGAAGCTGGTAAAGTTATACTTCAAAAAGTCGAGATAATCCCGAAAAAAATCGACTGGGAGAACGAAGATAAGGTTTGGAAGGAATACGCAGCCAAAAGATTGAGGAAATAAAGGGGCAATTTTTTGGACTATATTAGTTAGTTTATAATGTGCCCCAAATTTTATCGCCATAATTGTTGTTTAGTTTTAATGCTTCTAAATGGATGCACGAGAATAATCCATTGTTGCGGTCACACACCCCGGACTTAAGCCAAGGCATGTACATAATGTTTTTATTATCCTGAGCTCTTTTTAGCGATCATCTCCATAGCTGATCCATCAAAGTTAATCTCCAAAATCTTATGGTAAGAGCGGGGTGAAACAGATAATCCTCGCAGCAGAGACCACGATGAAAAAGCTGCTTGACGATATAGACCAGGCGCAGGGTGAACGCGCTTGAGTTCAAGGTCATAGCTGAGCTTACAGAGGCTAAGGACTTTATCGTGCTGCGGAGACAATCTGAAAATTCCAAAATCTCAACTATATATTCTCTTTAGGGGTTGAGAATCAGACAATGGACAGGATTAACAGGATAGACAGGATAAATTTTTCATCTCTATCCTGTTAATCCTGTTAATCCTGTCAAATTGGCGGATGGTCTCCGTGCTGCGGCTTGAGGAGATGGAAGGGGAGAATACGCTCAGACTGAAGAGGATAAAGGGATTTTTTAAGTGGAGTATTTTTCTAAAATAAAAATACCAGACAATCCAGATTTCTTTGCCAGGCTTCTTGCTTTATTATGTTATACAATATAGTATAACTTATATACCTGTGATTACATTGTTATATCTATGTGCCATGCTACTGTAGAAGTAAAAAAATGGGGTAATTCCCTGGGTGTGATCATACCAAAAGAAAAGGTCGCCGAATTAGGATTATCAGAGAAAGATATAATCGATATTGATATTTCAAAAAAAGAAAAAGTAAGCGGGTTTGGCATAGCAAAGGGAAAAAAGCCGTTTGAAAGAGAAGAGCCTGAGCACGAAGACCTTTGGTGATTTTGTGTATTTGATAGATGCTTATGCTTGGGTTGAATATTTCATAGGTTCAAAAAAAGGGGAAAAGGTAAAAAAGATAGTAGAAGATGAAGATAATGTTATCCTCACTCCAGAGTGTTGTCTGGCTGAAATAAAGGGCTGGACTATCAGGGAAAGTATTGATTTTGAGGAGCTATACTCAATAATAAGGAAAGTTTCTGATGTCCAGTGTATTTTAACCCAGGATTGGTTGGATGCTGCAATGACTAGAAGTGAACTTAGAAAAACAAAGAAAGGGTTTGGCATGATGGATGCTCTTATAATCGCACAACAAAAGAGAATAGGTTGTAAAGCAGTCAGCGGCGATCCACATTTTGAGCATTTAAAAGATATAATTTGTATAGACTAACGAATTAGTACAACAGCATGTTTAGTTGAAGGGATTATCATGTATTCTTTTACGTATGCCAATAGTCTCCTAGCCGACTCATTAAAGTTTATTTTCGAACGTCATCCCTACTTTCCGCACTTTACACGATTCAATTTCCATTAATTTTAAGACACTAACTGGTTTACAAACTACGGCTAAGTACGATGATCATACCCGAATAAGTATTTGTTAGCGTTACTGTCCACCGACCTCGTGGGGTAAAGTATTAATATTCAGATTATATAATTATATTAATTATCATGGCATTAAATGTGTATAGTTGGGAGTACATTCATCGGTACTTTCCACCAGAAGTTGTTGAGCAGTATAGAAAACAGATAATAAATGAATGGAAATCCAAACAGTTTAAAGATAGGGAAATTTGGGAACGTTACGGAATGAGCGAGAATGCTTTCTATGATCTCCTTAAGCGGTACTCAATGGAAAACGAAAAAGGTCTAAAAGATAAACCAAGCAAGCCCAAGAATCCGTCTCACAAATTAGGAGAAGATGAAGTAAAAATCATTATAGAGAAAGCTCGCGAAGAAAGAGAGCGAATCAAAACATGTCAATTTGAATTTGAATATAATATGAAAAAAGATGGAAGATCACTCTCTTCCAAAAAATTAGAAAGGCTAAAGGGATTGATGAATCGTGCTGTTATGGGAGTGCGTAGAATCGGTCACTGGTTCAATTCGTATATGCAAGAGACTGGAAAGATAATCAGTATAGGCAAAAGTAGAGTTCACGAAATACTGGTCTCTACTGGTATTTATGGAGAAAAAAAGGAAGTCAAAAAAGAGCCCAAGCATTTGAAGCGACCAGAAGAACCTTTAAAAAGCTTTATGATGGATTTTACCCAGAAAAGAATTGGTAATGGAGAAACCGAATATGTTTTTGGTCTCCTCGATATGCATAATGATGCTTTCATAACATTGGCAGACTATCATGAGAAAAGTGGAGACAATGTTAAAGAAGAGCTACAATCTATAAGGAAAATGCTTCCTCCAGACCAGAAAATCGAGATACGATCTGATGGTGGTACTGAATTCAATAACAAAACAGTTCAGGATTTTTGTAATGAAAACAACATCGACCTAAATATTATTCCAAAAGGATACCCATGGCTCCAAGCTTTTATCGAAAGAGGTTTTCGAACCATTAAAGAGGAATTCTTAAATCTTGTATGGATTGGAAACATGGATAAATTTAAAGATGTACTCAAAGATGCAAAATGTGGATATAACAATAGGCCAAACTCAGCTTTTGATTATAGGAGCCCTATAGAGGTTATGAATGCTAAAAGGGCAAATTTACCCCAGCAGGTCTATGGACACTAACATTAAGGATGCATGAAATCATTTATACAATAAATCATGGCTCATAAATTCGATGTAAGGAGCGCGGAAATTCTCGACAGCCCCGATAGAATGCAATTCCTGAATCCTGATAGCATACTGGACAGGATAGGGCTGAAAAGAGGGAGCGTACTTGTCGATCTGGGCTGCGGAACAGGATATTTCTCGATACCGGCATCATCAAGGGTCAAAAAAGTATATGCACTCGACGTGCAGCAGGAGATGCTCGACATCCTGAACGGCAAGATCAAAAAGCAGGGGATTACCAACATAGAAACCGTCCTGTCAGAGGAATTATCTATCCCGCTCCCGGACGGCTGTGCTGATGTGCTCTTCATGGCTAATGTATTCCATGAGCTTGAGGACAGGGGCTCCATATTGAAGGAAGGAAAGCGCATCCTTTCCAGGGGAGGAAGACTGGTAATAGTTGACTGGAAGAGGATAGAGATGGATTTTGGTCCCCCCATAGAAGAGAGGCTCACTGCCGGGGAAGTTATCGCGATCTGTACGGACGCCGGTTTCAAACTCAGGGAGCAATCAGATGCAGGACCCTATAATTATTTATTGATATTCGATACTAAAGACGAAAAACTATTTTAGTTAAACGAGTATGTATTATCGTTGATTACAATGGATAAAACACATCCGGACAGGGTTAAAAAACTCGCGCAAATAATATCCGAAGTCTCGCATCTGGACGAGACCGATATGTTTATTCTGCTGACCTTGCTTGCTGACAGCAAGATGACCAATGCCGAGCTTGCCAAAATACTGGATTTCAAGGATGGGAATTCCGTGGCATACCATACGCGCACGATGCAGCAGGAAGGAGTCATCGACCGCTATACCATTGTTCCCAACTGGAAGCGCGTGGGACTGCCGACTGAGTTCATCATACTTGCCGAGGCAGAGAGCGAAGAGCAGCTTCTTGAGATCGAGAAAAGGCACATAATAATGACGGATGAATACGCATCAAAGCAGGGAGATATTGTAGTAACCCCAACAATATCGGGTTGCGTTATCCTGCAGGATGTCTACCAGTGCTACGGGGACAGGATCATGGGAGTAATAATAGGCAGGGCTACCTCGGATCAGGATGCGGCGGTTTATTGTAAGAATTATCTTGTCGGCAGGTATCCAAATATCAAAGTAAGCTTGCTTATAAATAAATACAGGACGGTCAGTAATTTCTTCATCGATAAGCATGCAATAAAAAAGCTCAAGGAATTTTTCCAGACAGGTGAAAAAGGGAAATCCAAAGAGGTTTTAAGAGAAATGCATGACCTCGATGTTTAAGGCATTTACGCGTAATTGCTATAAATATCTTTTTTAGTTTTTATTAAAATTTTGTCGTTTTTGTTAATGGCTAAATAAAAAACGACAAGTTTAAATATAATGTGTGAAAAGGTGCTATCACAGAAGTGTGTATATTGGGAGGAAATATGAATAAATATGTATGTGGTGTGATAACTTCATTGATTATCCTGAGTATGTTCGCAGCCGCAGGAATAAGCGGCGGTCAGGAGGCTGTGATGGTAGAGAAGGCGGTCGCCGTCCCTCCCATGCCTGCCGGGGATCTCCAGTCAGTTAATTTCACGAAGCTTGAGCTTTCGCCCCGCTACGGCAATCTCAGGCTGCAGCCAGGGGAGAGCAAGGAACTGACGATCACCATTAAGAACAAGGAGAAAAAAGCGGTCAGCGTAAAACCCAACACCGTGATACCGCCATACGGCGAATATATGATGGATAAGGAGTGGGTAACAGTTACGCCGGAAAGCGCAGAAATACCTGCCGGAGAAAGCCGGAAATTCTTGCTCAAAGCATCGGTGCCAAAGGATGCGTCCGCAGGCTACTATAACGCTCAGGTCGCTTTTACGGATGAGGTAATACCGGCGCCGTACCAGCCTTTTCCTAACTATGTTCACTCCTTCAGCCTTTCACTTGATGTCTGGGCACAGCCCACTGTCCAGATAACGACACCCTACATAAGCGACCAGCTTGAAGCAGGGAAAGAATACGATTACGAGATCAAACTCAAGAACAAAGGGGATAAAGCGGTTGCCATAGACCCCAGGATCAGCCAGGAGGGCGGCATGTACGGTCCCTACGGGTTAGTTGAGCCCGCCTTCCCGGACAGCGCAATAACCATAACCGCGCCCGGGAGCATACCCGCCGGTGCTGCTGAGAGTGTTAAAATCCACATCAAAGTGCCCGCAGATGCCAAGGGCAGATACAGCGGCATGATAGACCTGGGTATAGACGACCCGTCCCTTCGAAGAGGCGGATGGCCTGAGGGAAGGGTGAACCTCAATTTCAATATCTGGAAGCAGCCAGCAGAGCCCTTTGTCAGGAGCTTTACCCTGAAGCAGGCTTCACCCGTAACCATAGAGATCAGCTCCAGCTACTTTGGCGACCTGTACAAGCTTGCAATGCTGGCGAGCGGCATGGGGACAAAGAGCGCAAAAGAGCCATCTTTTGAAACATCTCTTGACGGTCCTGAAGGAAAAACAGAGTTAAAACTCCAAAAGACCGTGATAAAAGGAGGTGTAAGCATGGGAGGCGAAATCCCCCCATGGGAGATGGACAGCATCGGTATATACCAGGAGATGGGGACCCAGTATATAGAAACATATACATTCAATGCTTCAGCAGGCGAATGGAAACTGAAAGTGCTTCCAAGGAACACAGAGAGGTTTGAGTACACCATAACCATCGGAGGGTAACACCTCCTTTACCTCTTTGAGGTGGGAACATGCGTAAAAGCTATGAACCAATTCCGTTGCTGCTCGCTATCCTCACTTTATTGTTCAGGCGGGTATTGGGTAAAAAGTAATCATGAACATACAGGCAAAACTCGTAATCGGACTTATTGTTGTAGCATTAGCGCTCGGCGCAGGGCTTAGCTTAAGCCAGAGACAGACCGATGCAAAGCCTTCATGGGTGAACGAGGTCCAGTGGTCGTATAAGCCGGACAATGCCCAGAAGATAGAAAACCTGCTGTGGGCGCAGATAAGCCCCTATAGAACCGAATATACGCTCGTTAATATAAGCGCAAGCTCTGACGGGCAGCGCCTCAGGCTAACAGCCACAGCAAAAGATTCAGATAACCTCGATATTTACGATTTCACATATGAAGAGGATAAATTACTGCTGACAGGCTATCTCCTTGAGGCAATACCGCAGGCGTACAGGAATGATGCGATCGGGATAGCGCTTGAGGACCGGGAAGTAGCAGCTTCAGCTGCCAGCTCCGGCTCTCCGACAGTAAGGCGCGTGCTGCCCGTGACGTCCGGGAAGTTCTACGCCCCAAAAACGCTCCTCAGCGTGACATGGGGAGGGATTTCAGCACTGGTAGACCCTGATGATAAGAAGGTCGTGAAGGTCTGGAAAGCAGGTACATCGGGTTACCCGGATAGAGGATGATTGAAAAGATAATGAAAAAATATCGGGATTCTACAATGAAAAAATATGGTAAATAACTTTATATAATAAAATGGCGTATTTTAGACTGAGACGGACTTCATATATATTGTGAAAAACGTGGGATATGGGAAACATGAACCAATCAACCGATAAATTTATAATAACATTAGATTATAAATTGGCGGCTAATTAAAAAGCTTTATATAAGATTATAACGTCTCTAAAACATGAGGAGTGAATTAGTATGGTTAAGACAAGTGAACCGATGAGAGGAGAGAGTGCCGAAAGAAAAGACGTTTTCAGATTATGGGCTGACAGTTATGCTGTTGTCTCAAAAATGTGGGAGGATTCTTATGAGAACCTGTACAAGCCGTGGATTGAATCTACGGGGGCAATGCTAGATAAATCTGTTGAGCTCTCAAAAGAGCCTACGGCTGAGAGATACAGGGACTTTTTTAATGAATGGATGGGAACGTACCAGAACACTTTTGGAAAGATATATCCTGTACCCACGCGGAGGGCAGACAGGGAGACGCTTGAGAAACTGGTGAGCAGTGCGGAAGAGACAAAAAATCTTTTCCAGTCATGGGCTAATATGCTGGATGAGAGCGCGAAAAAGACAAAGGAACTGCTTGAGGGCGCACCCGACCCGGAGAAGTACAGGGAATTCTATGATATATGGATGAGAACGTACGGGAAGATATTCGAGGAGTTCCTTGAAATGCCATCCAGGGGAAGCGTAAAAGAGGTATTTGAGAGCTATGGCGGAGTACCGAGTATATACTTCCAGAATTTCGCCCATATGTCCAGGCTCTGGAGAGATGCTTATATGAACCTGTACATGCCCTGGGTTGATTCCATGATGAAGCTCTCAGGGAAGATGATGGAGCTCTCAAGGGGAGAAGCCAGCCCGGAATCATACAGGGAATTCTATAATCTATGGATGAGCACGTATAGGGATACATTCGGCAGGCTGTTCGCAGTTGAGTCCACAAAGCCTACGAAAGAGATGATGGAGAGTTACCTGAGAAGCACAGATGTATATCTGAAAATGTATAAATCCTGGACGGCTGCCCTGGAAAAGATGTCAGAGAAGACCGCAGACCTGTCAAAGCGCACTGTTGATCCTGAGGCTTACAGGGAATTCTACAGCACCTGGGTAAAGATGAATGAGAGAGCAATAGATGATTTCTTCAGGTACATGCCAGCGGTCGGTCCAATGAAGAACATGATGGAGCCTGTAAAGAACGCAGCCAGAGCATATACTGATATGTTCGTTAACATGTCAAATGCATGGATGAAGATGGTCCCCAGCACCGGTGCTTCAAGCACTGCAAGCCAGGGTTAAAGTATGGACAAGACCAGCGTTAAATCCAGTGTTGAATTAACCCATGAATTCTTCGACATGTGGTTAAAGACCTACGAATCCACCTACGGCAGGCTCCTTGAGGTGCCTGCTGTAGGTCCAATGCGCGAGAAATCAGAGAAAGTAATGAGAAGTTTCTCTGTCTCTGTCAATCTTTATACCGCATGGGTTGAGTCCCTTGTCAATTTCCAGAACGTATTCGTCGAAGCCATGCGCAGAACGCGCGAGAAAATGGCAACCGAAATGGAGGAAGAGATAAAGCCCGAGGTCTATAAAGATTTCTACAGGGTCTGGATTGAAACGTACAGCGAGACCTTCAAGGAATTCCTTAAATCCGGTCACTTCTCCTCTGATATGGGGGCTCTCACATCCTACTTTATGGATTTCCAGAAAACTAACAGGGACCTGCTTGAAGAGAACTACCTGAAACCCATGAGCCTGCCCACAAGGACAGAGATAGACGAGATAAACAGAGAGGTGTATTCTCTTAAGAAAGCGATAAAGGATTTAACCAGCCAGGTCAGGGAAATATCCAGGGAATGAAACGAAGTATCAATCTTTTTTGGGGAGATGAGGCATGAATACTACTGACATGATAGAGAATTATAGAAGATTTCTAACAGGTATGGAGCTAATGCTTGAGGCACCTGATATTTCGGTCGCCACGACGCCGTCCGAGGTAGTCTATACAGAGGACGATATGAAACTCATGCATTATATCCCGACCGTGGAGAGACCGTATCCGGTCCCTGTGCTCATAGTCTATGCTTATGTAAACCGCTACTATATTCTCGATCTCCAGCCTGACAAGAGCGTGGTAAAGAAGATGCTGGATGAAGGTCTTGATGTATATATCATCGACTGGGGGTACCCCTCGGGCCCTGACAGGTACCTTACGCTCAACGATTATGTTAACGGCTATCTGAACAATGCCGTAGATAAGGTCAGGGAAATATCAGGGTCTGATAAGATCACGCTGATGGGTGTCTGCCAGGGAGGAACGATCTCTGCAATGTACTCCTCACTGCATACCGAGAAAGTAAAGAACTTTGTCTCTTTAGTGACGCCAATAAATTTCGACACGGATAAAGGATTACTTCACGTCTGGGCAAAAAGCCTTGATGTGGATAAGATAGTGGATTATTACGGCATAGTGCCCGGAGACCTGCTGAATATCGGATTTTTGCTCACAGACCCGTTCAGGCTCCTCATCGACAAGTACGTGGGTCTGTTTGAGCGCATAGAATGCGGTTATGAGGATACAGAGTGCCAGCGCAGGAACGAAGAGACTGTCAGGAACTTCCTGAGAATGGAGAAATGGATATTCGACAGCCCGGACCAGGCCGGTGAAGCCTTCAGGCAGTTCATCAAGGACTGCTACCAGAAGAACCTGCTCATCAAGAACCAGATGAAGATCAACGGGCAAAAGATCGATCTGAAAAAAATAACCATGCCTGTGCTCAACGTCATGGCAGAGACGGATCACCTCGTCCCCAACGAAGCCAGTCTTCCGCTTGCCGATGTTGTGGGGAGCAAGGACACTGAGACGCTGATTTTCCCGACAGGGCATATCGGGATATTCGTGGGCTCCAAATCCCAGAGAGAGGTCGTTCCAAGGATTGCAGCATGGTTAAAGCCCAGGTCCCTGCAGGAAGAAGTTGAAACAGGGAAAGCCGAGCAGCCCAGAGGGGAGATACCTGAGAAACCCAAAAGAAGGACGCGCAGGGCGAAAAGATAATAAAAGGGAGTATGGGATGAGACTTGAGAACAAGGTCGCCATCATTACAGGCGCATCAAGCGGCATCGGCAAGGAGACCGCGATGCTGTTCTGCCAGGAGGGGGCAAAAGTAGCCGTAACCGCAAGGTCGGTGGAGAGGTTAGGACAGCTCTGCAGGGAAATAGACAAAACCGGAACAAAAACTCTCTACGTGAGGGGAGATGTCGCGAGCAGAGACGATATGAGAGAGTTCGTCAAAAGGACCATCGATACATTCGGAAAGGTTGATATTCTAATAAATAACGCAGGTATCACACAGGACGCTCTGATAACAAAAATGACAGAGGAGCAGTGGGATAAAGTCATAAGCGTTGACCTCTCTGGAGCTTTTAACTGCATCCAGGAGGTGGTGCCGCATATGATAGAGCAGGGAAGCGGCGTGATCCTCAACGCGTCCTCCATCTCAGCTATGTACGGCAACATAGGTCAGACCAATTATGCCGCGGCAAAAGCAGGACTGATAGGTATGACGAAAACCCTGGCAAAGGAACTCGGAAGAAAAGGGATACGGGTCAATGCCGTGGCTCCGGGTTTCATAAAGACCCCGATGACAGAAAAAGTCCCGGAAAAATTCCAGAGTATGATAATAGAGAGAACGCCCCTTCGCAGGATGGGCGAGGCGAGTGATGTTGCATATGCATACCTTTACCTTGCTTCTGACGAGGCGCGTTTCATCAACGGGGCTGTGCTTCATGTGGACGGCGGATTGGTCCTGTAATACATAATAAATAGGCGGAGATAAAATGAATAAAGTAGTTATCGTATCTGCAACAAGAACTGCAATAGGAAAATTTGGGGGAAGCCTCAAGGACATGGCCCCTGGGCAGCTTGGCTCAGTGGTAGCGAGGGATGTACTGAAAAGGGTAAATTTTGATCCCGGTGAGGTCGATGAGGTCATTATGGGAAGTGTCCTCACAGGAGGACAGGGTATGAACGTAGCAAGGCAATCCTCTATCTGGGGAGGTCTCCCGATAAAAGTGCCGGCCTATACCGTGAACAAAGTCTGCGGCTCAAGCCTCAAGTCGGTTGTCCTGGGCACACAGGCTATCATGCTCGGTGATGCGAGCGTAGTCCTGGCAGGCGGGATAGAGGCCATGTCGACCACCAGGTATACTCTGGCAAAGGCGCGCTGGGGGATGAGGATGGGTAATGACGAGATTGTAGATTCGATGGTATACGACGGGCTGTGGGATATCTTCAACAACATCCATATGGGAGTAACGGCTGAGAACCTGGCAGAGAAATACGGTATCCCGCGCGAGGAGCAGGACGAATTCGCAGCAAAGAGCCAGAACAAGGCAGAGGCTGCAATAAAGGCCGGGAAATTTAAAGAGGAGATCATACCTGTACCTGTTCCACAGCCGAAAGGAGAACCCGTGCTCTTTGAGACGGACGAATTCCCCAGGTTCGGCACAACAAAAGAGACGCTATCGAAATTGAAACCTGCTTTTAAAAAGAACGGCACGGTCACTGCGGGCAATGCCTCAGGTGTTAACGACGGGGCTGCTGCTGTCCTCCTGATGTCCGAAGAGAAAGCGAAAGAAAAAGGTCTTTCGCCCATGGCAACTATCGTAAGCTACGGGTACTGCGGCGTACCGCCTGAGATAATGGGCATGGGTCCTGTGTGCGCAAGCAGTACTGCCTTGAGCCGCGCGGGTCTTACAACTGATGATATGGACCTCATAGAAGAGAATGAAGCCTTTGCGGCGCAGTCAATCGCGGTTGACAGGGAACTGCGGTGGGACATGAACAGGGTCAACGTGAACGGCGGTGCCATAGCCCTGGGACATCCGATCGGAGCCAGCGGGACGAGGATACTTGTCAGTCTTCTATACGAGATGAAAAGGAGGGACAGTACATACGGTCTTGCGACCATGTGCATAGGCGGGGGCATGGGCATTGCTATGGTTGTAAAGAGGTGATATTATGAACAGGAACGGGAATGATGCCCGGCTGGATGGCAAGGTCGCTCTGGTTACGGGAGGCTCAAGAGGCATAGGGATGGCTATAGCTCTGCGGCTGGCTGAGGAGGGGGCGGATGTTGCCATCAACTACCAGCGCACAAAAGAGCAGGCTGAAGAGGTATCGAGGCTGATCGACCAGGTAGGCAAGAGGAACGAACTTGAAAAATTAGCCATGTTGATAGATCATATGGATACAAAGGAGCATGCGAAAGAGGTATCAAAGCTGATAGAATCCATGGGCAGGCATTCCTGCATCTGCCAGGCGAACGTGAGCGATATAGAGCAGGTATACAGGATGCGGGATGAGGTGGTAAAGCATTTTGGTAAAATAGATATACTGATCAATAATGCGGGAATAACGAGGGACAAATCCTTTGCCAAGATGACGCCCCAGATGTGGTCTGAGGTATTATCAGTGAACCTGGACGGCACGTTTAACTGCACTAAAGCTGCAATAGAAGGCATGGTGGAGCAAAAATACGGCAGGATAGTGAACATATCCTCTGTTATCGGGAGGATGGGCAATTTCGGGCAGGCGAATTACGCAGCATCAAAAGCCGGGATGATAGGCTTCACCCAGACCCTTGCAAAAGAATTCGCCGGTAAGGGAATAACAGTGAACGCGGTGGCGCCCGGGTTTATCGAAACAGATATGGTGAGGGCTATCTCTGGCGATGCGATGGAAAAGATACTGGCTAAAATACCGCTGGGAAGGCTGGGGAAACCTGAGGAAGTCGCAGGCGCTGTGGCTTACCTTGTCTCAGAAGGGGATTACATAACCGGACAGGTGATAGACATAAACGGGGGACTCTACATCTGAACTCAAATTTTCAGATTTTTTTAAGTACGCGGCCGCGGCAGTTTTTTTAACTTCGTTTATTTTATATTGGGAATTTATCGCTATCCACGGCCTGCTTTATTTCGTGGCGTGCCGACGCAAACTATATATCGCCATTCGTTTTAATACGAATCACCTCGAATTTAAATAAGGTGTGTTTTAAAAAATGAAACTTAAAAATGAAGTTACAATAGTCACAGGTGCAGGAAGCGGAATCGGTAAAGAGACCGCGCTCCTGTTCGCAAAGGAAGGAGCTAAAGTTGTTGTAGCTGATATAAATGAAAAGAACGGCATGGAGACCGTAGAGGAAATAAAAAGAAATGGTGGTGAAGGGCTTTTTATCAAACTGGATGCTTCCAGCAGGGAACATACAAAACAGATGGTTAAAGAGACGCTGGAAAAATATGGCAGGATAGATGTGCTGATCTCCAACGCTGGTATCGTCCAGGATGCCCTCCTGACCAAAATGACTGAGGAGCAGTGGGACAGGGTCATAGACGTGAACCTGAAGGGCTCTTTTAACTGCATACAGGCAGTGGCTGATACCATGATCCAGCAGGGAAAGGGCGTGATTATAAACACCTCTTCCGTTGTGGGTTTATACGGCAATATCGGTCAGGTGAATTATTCTGCAGCCAAAGCAGGATTGATAGGCATGACGAAGTCCCTGGCAAAAGAACTTGGGAAGAAAGGCATTCGCGTCAATGCAGTCGCGCCTGGATTCATAATGACCCCGATGACCTCGAACGTACCTGAAAAAGTTCTTGAGCTGATGAGAGAAAAGACCCCGCTTCGCAGGCTGGGCGAACCCAGGGACGTTGCAAATGCCTACCTGTACCTTGCTTCAGATGATGCAAGATTTGTTAATGGTACCGTGCTCAGCGTGGACGGCGGACTGGTGATTTAGCCCATCATAGAAATATTTATTACCCACCACACCCCAGTTTAGACTGGAGTGAGATAATGGGAGTTTATGAAGAAACCCTTGAAGATATAGAAAACACGTTCGGAACAGTCCCCGGATTCATGAAGCTCTTTCCCGATGAGAAGCTCGTCCGCGACTGGCCCTCGTGGAAGAGGGATAGCCCCGGGGAAATAGACATCGAGAGAGCCAGATACCTGCTCAGCGGGGATGAACTGCTGGAAGAAAATCTGAGTTCAGCCGGAGAAGAAATAGCAGATCACAGGAGTATGAAACATCAAAAGAAAGCAAGAACTGTTTGCTGCGGAATGCTCGTTGAAGCGGATAAAGCTCTTATGGCAAGGACAAAGACGGGAGAAGAGTTCCTTGTCTGCAACGATGATTGCAGAAGGTCTATAGAGATGGCGACCCCTGAACGGATAAGAGAAATTGCAGCCATCAGGCTGCACTGAGCCGGGGGATCAGATTTTGGATATCTCCAGTAATTTTATGGAGGATTAAGGAAATTCAGGGTAAAATAGGGTAGAGAACAGAGTAGAGAACAGAGTAAAGAATAGGATAGAGAACTGAGTAGACCCTTTAAGCTGATAAAACAGCAGGGACTTGAACTCGGAGAAAAGGCTACGTGCCAGGAAGGAATATGAGACTTGAAAATAAGGTTGCGATTATCACAGGGGCTGGAAGCGGAATAGGTAAAGAGACCTCGCTCCTGTTTGCTAAGGAAGGGGCTAAAGTCGTTGTGGCTGATATAAACGAAAAGAACGGCATGGATACTGTGGAGGAGATCAGGGGGGTCGGAGGCAGTGGATTTTTTGTTAAACTTGATGTATCCAGCAGGGAACAAACAAAACAGATGGTCAAAGATACCCTTGAGAAGTACGGCCGGGTAGATATACTGATAGCCAATGCAGGTATCGCCCAGGATGCCCTCCTGATAAAAATGACTGAGGAGCAGTGGGACAGGGTCATTGATGTTAACCTGAAAGGAGTTTTTAACTGCATCCAGGCGGTGGCTGATGTTATGGTAAACCAGGGGAGCGGAGTGATTATCAACGCCTCCTCGGTTGTGGGTTTATACGGCAACATCGGGCAGACAAATTATTCTGCAGCCAAGGCAGGATTGATCGGCATGACGAAGACACTGGCAAAAGAACTTGGAAGGAAAGGGGTACGCGTTAACGCTATCGCACCCGGGTTCATAATGACCCCGATGGTGGGCGGTGTGCCTGAGAAGGTCCTTGAGATGATGAAAGAGAAAACGCCTCTTCGCAGGCTTGGCATGCCCAGGGATGTTGCAAATGCCTATCTCTTCCTTGCATCGGATGACGCAGGGTTCATCAACGGCGCGGTGCTCAGCGTGGACGGCGGGCTGGTTATTTAATAAGTGTACAGGAAATATTTATTATTTGATGCAGTTTATACCATATGCGTCGAAAACATGGGACGGTATGGGGATACGCTTGAGGATATAAAAAAAGCATTCGGGACAGTTCCTGAGTTCATGAAATTCTTTCCCAGGGAATCGCTCATCCGAGAGTGGCCTTCGTGAAGAGGGATAATCCTGTGGAAATAGACCTTGAGAGAGCCAGTCTGCTCAGTGAGGATAAATATAGAGCATCTATTTTCAATATTGGTAAGATAAGTTCAATTTTACGTTTTATTCGGCTTGCGAGGTTGTAGTGTATAATTGTACACCATAATTCTTTGATTAATCGCTTCCACCAATCCACGAGCGGGGATGCGGGTTAGAAGTATTCTATTAAAACCCAAGTTTCCCACCCAAAAATTAAAACCATTAGCAAGCAGGGGAGTGTAACCTTTTTTGTTGATATTTTAATTGTTTTGGATTCATTGAAGTTGGATTTGAGACAGCCTGCTAATGAAATTTCAACTAACCAGCTCTTATTCTAACTTGGGTTATTATACCTTTTTATTCGGTCGATTTACCTTAATTAAGATCTGCCTACTTTTAAGATAAAATTGTCCCGAATTCTACTTAATATTAAATTTCACCCCGATCTTGAACAGCCTCTTCGTCGGCAGGTTCCTGACCTCGCACCCCGTTTTCTCCTCAATCTCCCTCAGTATCTCCGCAAGCCTTTCCTCGCTCTCAGCCGAGAGCGTGAACCAGATATTGTACTCTGCCGGGCGCAGGTAGTTGTGCGATACCTCATCGTACTGGTTTATAATTTCAGCCACTTCGTCTATCCGTGCCTCCGGCACCTTCATAGCCACAAGCGTGCTCGTGCCGCCAGTCTTCTTGGTGCTTATTATTGGACCGATGCGCCTGATAGCCCCCTCTTTCTGAAGCCTGCTGATGCGCCTCAATATCTCTTCTTCCTCTAAACCCAGGCTCTCGCCTATCTGCTTGAACGGCTTGTGCACCAGCGGGAAATCAAGCTGGAGCGCGTTCAGTATCTTTTTATCGACATCATCCAGATAGATCATGCTCTCACCGGCGCGTAGACGCAGTAGGGCTCTTCATCCAGGTAATCCCCTGTCGCAGCATATGCGCGCGCCCTGCATCCCCCGCATACCATGCGGTACTCGCAGATACCGCATTTCCCTTTAAGCTTCCCGGGATCGCGCAGGTCATTGAACACCTTTGATTTTTCCCATATCTCTTTGAACGGCTTCCGCCTGATATTGCCCGCAAGCGCAGGTAGATATCCGCACGGGTACACATCACCCCTGCTTGAAACGAAGCAGAACCCAGAACCGCCGAGGCATCCTTTCGTCATCGCCTCAAGCCCGTGCGTTTCCCTTGTGATCCTTATCCCGGAAGCCTTGGCGCGCTGGCGCATGATCCTGAAGTAATGGGGTGCGCATGTGGCTTTAAGTTGGATCCTTGAGCCCCTGCTCTTATCGTAGAACCAGTTGAGCACGCGCTCGTACTCCTCAGGCGGTATCTCCTCAGATTCTATCTCCTCGCCCCTGCCTGTCGGGACTAAAAGGAATATATGGAGCGCAGAGGCTCCCAGTTCAAGGGCAAGGTCATAAATCCTGGGGATTTCAGAAAGGTTCCTTTTAGTGATCGTAGTGTTTATCTGGAAGCTTATCCCCTCTTTTTTCAGGATATCAATCCCGCGCAGGGCGGAGTCGAACGCGCCCGGCTCTCCCCTGAAGGTATCGTGCGTTCGTGGCGTTGAGCCGTCTATGCTTATGCTCACCCGCTGTATGCCCACTTCCTTCAGCCTGCGGGCAATCTCCGGGGTAAGAAGCGTCCCGTTCGTGGCAAGCACAACGCGCAGACCGTGCCCTGAGGCATACCTTGCGATATCGTACACGTCTGAGCGCAGAAGGGGCTCTCCCCCAGTGAGGATAATAATGGGTTTATATTCCACCAGTTCGTCCACGAAATGCTTAGCTTGCGACGTGGACAGCTCGTCGGGAGCCGGGTCTTTTATCGCAGAGGCTCTGCAGTGGATGCATGCAAGATTGCAGGCGTTCGTGAGTTCCCATGCGACAAGCCTTGGGGGTCTTAGTTTATGTTCTATCAACAGAATCACGCATTATCCTGGAGGTTAATAACTTTTATGTATAAATGGGATATTTTGAGTTCGTTAAAGTGTATTCTAAGTTAACCTAATGTTACCATTTATAGATAAGTTAATCTTATTGGATTCCGTTCTTAGTTAAAAGGAGGCGCATATGAGATCAACTAAAATGGAACGAAATCCTGAATTTAAAGGTACGAAAGAGATGCTGAGTGCTTTTCTGGGTAAAGAGGTATATATTTTCATTAGGGGCGGAACTAAGCTTACAGGCAGGTTGGAATCTGTATCAACTTACGAATTGGTTATTACTGTATCCCATAAGCCTGTGGTGGTATTAAAGCACGCAATCGATTACATTGAACTAGTCGAGTAGGATTATCGTAATAGATGAGAGTGGGGTTAGCCGCGTTGCTTCATTTTTGCAGTGCTTCCCATAGGCCGCTCCATCAAGCACCTTTCCCGCATATTCCTTATCGTGTGACTTAAACACCACAGATAACCTTTATGTAATACTGAGATAAATAACCCATATGAGTTACCTATATACAGCATTCGGCATTGTGTGGATAGTACTTATCGCGTACATCTTAAACTTAGTCCGATTGCGAAAAACATTGAACGACGAGCTCAAAGTCTTAAAAAGCATATAAACAACAGACTGGAGGGGGAGTTATGACCATAGAGAGGACTATTGAGAATATTTTGGATTACAAGAACATCGCAGTTGTGGGCATCTCGGATGATCCCGGGCGTCCGAGCTACGACATTGCAGGCTTTCTGGAGGAGAACGGATACAATGTTATACCCGTCAATCCCAACCTGGCCGAGTGGAAAGGGAAAAAATGCTATCCCGACCTCAAATCAATACCCGTAAAAGTGGACGTGGTGGACATCTTCAGGCGCCCTGAGGCTGTTCCTCCCATAGTGGATGAGGCTATCGCGATAAAAGCAAAGGCTGTATGGATGCAGACGGGTATCGTGAACGAGGAGGCTGCGGCAAAAGCACGCGCCGCCGGGATCGAGGTCGTCATGGACAGGTGCATTAAGACAGAACACAGAAGGCTTCGGGTTAACCTTGTATAATTACAGGCTCGGCTTTATAAAATATAATTTGCTATATAATATTATCCAGATGGACTGTAATAATGCTTATATACTGTCAAACCACTAAATTAAATGGGAGATCTTTATGAAATACGATATATTAGCATCAAAAGAGATCGTTGAAAAAACAATGAAGGCATTGAAGCCGAGGGGTATCAATGCCGAATTCGTGAACACGAAAAAAGATGCGCTCAATAGACTAAAAGAATTAATCCCTCCGGGGGCAGAGGTCATGACCGCCGGTTCAACAACCCTTGACCAGATAGGTTTTACCGATTTTTTGATATCAGGTAAACATCAGTGGAAAAATCTAAAAGGTGAGATCCTGGCTGAAAAAGACCCGGCCAAACAGATGGAGCTTCGCAAAAAAAGTGTAACCGCAGAGTACATGACCGGCAGTGTACATGCCGTTGTTGATACAGGGGAAGTATTAGTAGTTAATGCCACAGGTAGCTCAATCCCCGGATACAGTTTCTCATCAGATAATGTGATATGGATAGTAGGAACCCAGAAGATCGTACCTACAGTAGAGGAGGGGTTCAGGCGTCTTCGTGAGTACTGTTTCCCTTTGGAAGATAAAAGAATGAAGAGCATTGGATATCCGGGGAGCGCCCTTGGAAAATATTTGCTCTTTGAAAGAGAAATAAATCCTAATAGAAAAGTGACTCTCATTTTTGTAAATGAGAAGCTCGGTTTTTAAGAAGCAATAAAGCAATATTGCGTGCTGCTTTAGAATTATTACCAGAGGGTGCAGAACTTGAGATCTTTGACCTTGAAGGAATTCCTCCATACAATATGGATCTAGAAGATCGAATGCCTGCAAGGGTTATGGAGTTTAAGGATAAAATCAGAACTGCAGATGCAATATTGATTGCAACGCCTGAGCATAACTACTCTGTGCCAGGTATCCTGAAGAATGCAATCGATTGGGCTTCAAGACCTTATGGGGATAATTCTTTTCAGGGTAAGCCAGTCGCTATAATGAGCGCATCCCCTGGGATGCTTGGGGGTTCCAAAGCACAGTACCACCTGAGACAGATGTTCGTTTTCCTCGATATGTATCCAATCAATAGACCAGAAGCCTTTGTAACATTTGCAAGCGAGAAGATCGATGATAATGGCAGGATAACAGATTAAAAAGGGCTTGATGTCCTGATTCAGACTGAAGAAGTTCGTAGGGTTGCGCTTATTCTTCAGCATCGTTGCCGAGGAAATTCGCATATACGCCGCTGGTGAACTGCCGGGGTAGCCATAAGGGAAGCAAATTTATAAATACCGAAAGGTTCTAACAATTATTGGGATACAGATGTATCCCTAATGGTAAAACCAACAAATTAAAGAGAGTGGAGGGAAAATTTTATGCCAAGATATATGGTAGAATCGCCGCATACGCCTGAGGAATGTATGCGGGCTATGGATGAGACACTCGCAGAGGGATCTAACGTTCTGGAGAAGTTCGATTTCGGCTGCCAGGTTGGCGAACATACTGCATGGGCGACAGTAGATGTACCGAATGAATCCGCAGCCCGGAACATGGTGCCCGGATTTCTGCGCAGCAAGGCACATGTCGTCCAGGTCAAAAAGTATACTCCCGAGGAGATCAAAGCGGCACATCGGAAGTAATACACCTGTAAATGTAAAAAGAGAGGAAGAGAGTACAGGCTTTAGGGAGGTATAGTGCGATTTGAGTAACTCTGCTATACCTCCTTTAGTATTCTTATCACTTTTTTACCGATAAAAATCAGAATCCAGCAAGAAACAATATCCCAAAGAGAATGAATAGCACGCCAGCACCTAGATTTATTCTTGGTAGCGGTACTACCTCACATAGCTTTTTACCAAGAAATATGCCGAGCAGGCTTATTGAAGCAAGAGCAAGGACGGCTCCGGCGAATACTAAATAAGGTGAGTCGTACTTTGCCGCCAGTGTAATGGCAGAGAGCTGGGTTTTATCTCCCATCTCAGCCAGAGCTATCATGCTGAAAGTAGATATCAATGGGTTACCTGATGGCAGGTTCTCGTTTGCATCGCATTTCTCCCTGGAGGATAATATCCAGACTCCAAAGATGATAAATGCCAGCCCAGCTATAATCTTGATCAAAGCCGCAGGGACATACTGGAACAGCGTTTCCCCTAACAATATACCCAATCCTGTCACAAGTATAAAAGCAAGAATAACGCCTATGAAAACTTTAACCCTGTTATGCCCTGCTGATAATGCGATTACAGTAAGCTGCGTCTTATCGCCAAGCTCGGCGATTGCGATGAGACTAAAGGTTGTTAAAAGAGGGGTCAGATCCATAATTCAATTCCATTACGTTGGGCTCGCAGCTATTCTCAAGGAGCTTCCAAGTATCTTTGCTCGTAATGTCTTTTTTGTAATCCTTGCTACTATTGCATTCTCATAAGGGGATGCTAGAGCCCATGCATTGTCCAGCGAATCCTCTATTCCAAGGATTTTTCCTTCAGCAATGATAGCATACTTCCCCTGGAACTGCTCCTCTAATTGCTTTTTTATTTTCCTGTAAATAAGGTCGTTCAGGCTAAAATCCTGAGATTCTCTTGTTGTCATTTCCTCTTCTCAAACTGCAGCAAATACAGATCCGGTCTCGGCGTCTTCCCCTCTCCCCGCGCAAATTCAGGATAACACCGGCTGCACAGCACGCGCCAGTTGAGCGACGCCACGATGGAGCTTCCGGGCACAAGCCGCGCGAACGTGACCGTGGGCCTGACCTCAAGGTTTGCCGCCATCTCCTTCAGGAGCGGAAGTATCTGCGGCTCGAATACCTCCAGGTCGTCCACCTCAAGCCCCCTCATGTTCGCTGTTATCCCCGCGCATCCGCAGGGCAGGGCGAACATGTCAAGCTCGATCAGAAGTACTGGTCTGCCTATGAGTTTCCTTATCTTCTCCTCGAAGCCTGCCCTGTTCTTTAGTAGCTCTGCTGTGATCATGTCTTTAGAGATTATAAGCCGCGAATAGATACGGATGCCGATATAATAAATCTGTGTTTATCTGCGGTTACTTTCTCTCAATATCCAGCTTAACACTTAAGTATTACTACATCTAATTTTACCAGGGAATATGAGCATATTCACAAGGTTCGCGCGGCAGTGGATAGCGGGTGAGACGCTGGATGATGCCATAGCCCAGGCAAGAAAAAAGAACGGAGCAGGCATAGGCGCCGTAATCAATTTCCTCGGTGAGCATGTAAAAGACGAGGCAGAGGCTGATAAGAACCTCGACGAGAACCTGGGGATACTCCGGGCAATAGAGCAGGCGAAAATAAACGCTGCCCTGTCCATAAAGCTCACTCAGCTCGGGCTTGACATCGACAAGAACCTCTGTCTGTCTAAAGTCGAAAAAATAATGGGCAGCGCAGCAGGGAAGAACATCTTTATCTGGATAGATATGGAGAATTCTCCTTACACGCAGGATACTGTTGACATCTACCTGGACGTGCTTAAAAAATACACCAACACGGGTATCGCGATACAGGCTAACCTGAGACGGAGCGAGAGTGATGTGAAAAGGATAGCAGCATCGCTTGGCATAATCCGCCTCGTCAAAGGAGCGTACAGGGAGAAAGAGGAAATAGCTTATACAAGCCGCAGCGATATAGCGAAAAATTTCTCAAGGCTCATGGCGTACCTCTTCTATAAAAGCCCTTTTTTTGCTGTCGCCACCCATGACGACCTGCTGGTAAACGAGGCTATCGAGGCAAATAAAGCGCACAAAAAGAGGCTTGAATTCCAGATGCTCATGGGAGTGAGAGAGGAGCTGAAGCGAGGGCTTGTAAAAGAGGGCTTTACTGTTATTGATTATATACCCTACGGCAGGAACTGGTTCCCCTATACGACGCGGAGGATAAGGGAGAGAAAGAGAAATGTACTGCTACTGCTGAGATCGGTCTTTGATTTTTAAATAAGAAGTTGCTGATTAAGAAATAAATAGTAACAGTTCTACTGTGTGCTTGATATGCATAGGCTAAAAGGCAAGAGATTAATTTAAATAGTAGAATAATATTAAAATGAAAAGAAGTAGATTATGTTATAGTAGGTTTACCGCTATAGGATTGGAGTGCAACCGTATAACTACAGATAATCTTGAGAAAAAAAAGCAAATAATTAATTCATGATAAATATATTTAATATAATACAACTTTGATTTTACCAAGAATTTAAAAAAACGGTCAAATAAAATGATAATTAAATCTCTAAGTCTTTGGAGGAAAATAAAGTAGCAAATTTCAGGAGAACAAACCGCAGATAAACGCAGATGAACGCAGATTTCTTAAAGTCTCGGAGAAAGCCGATTTAGCTATGTT
>Ga0074199_1001081_pt1 | contig 28290 bp, 15 predicted proteins | sample EPASupsiteSAE347_FD_64528 | JGI IMG/M metagenome (GOLD analysis project Ga0074199, IMG submission 64528) | Bioremediated contaminated groundwater from EPA Superfund site, New Mexico - Sample SAE3-47 | ecosystem: Environmental > Aquatic > Deep subsurface > Groundwater > Contaminated ... | reverse complement strand
ACCCCGCCCTACCGTTCAAGGTGTCCCGCCTTATGTGAGTAGCCTCCCGCCTTGTGTGGGTAGCCCTTTCGTCATTCCCACCAAAAGTATGGGGGGAATGACGATTTTATAGTGGGGGCGCTTAGAGCTGCACTCGTAAGAGATCTTCCCGAGGGTTCAGGCGCTCGACTTTGACCTTGATCATCTCGCCCGGCTGGAGCCGCGTGTTTTCGGGCAGAAGAACGTTGGTTTCCATGAGGAATTCGGGGATCAGGAGGTGGGCGAAGCGGTCGTTTTGATCCAGGACCAGGGTGTTGATGGTGTGGTAGTCTTCCTGCTCCATGTATTTGAGAATCCAGTAGCGGGTCCATTTTCGCTGAATGTAGAAGATCTTGGACTGAACGGTGCCCATCTTGGTAATGAGCTGGCGCAGCTCGTCTTCCGTGTAGAGCGGGCTTCCCGTGGCCAGGGCGTGCTTTAACTGGCGCTGGATGATCAGGTCCGAGCAGCGGCGGATCGGAGAAGTGACGGTCGTGTAGGCGGGAAGTGCGAGACTGCAGTGCATGTGGGGCTTCGTGTCCAGCTCGGCGCGGGCGAAGAGGCGGCGGCGGCGGTAGACGTGGAAAAGCTCGTGGTCGCTCTGGGTGAAATCCGTTTCCTGCTTGCATTCCGCCTGGCTGCGAAAAATGGCGGGGATCTCGCGCTCGGACAGATAGGTAGCCGCAAGAGCGTTGGCGGCGATCATCCATTCGGAAACCATGATCTGGCTCGGGGTTTCCTTTTCGTAGCGGGATACCTGGATCATCCCCACCGCGTTGACGTAGACCTGGATTTCGGGAAGGGGCAAAATGATCGCTCCCTGAGCCAACCGGCGGTCTCTCAGCTTCACGGCCAGATCATGAAGTGTTCGCAGGAAAGGCTCCTGCCGCACGCGCTCGTTCACTTCCTCGTAGGTCAGTTGCTCGCGGATCTTCACCACGCTCAAGGCGATTTCCTGCCCGTGCAGAGCACCCTCGGCATCGATCTTCATTAAAAAGCTGATGGCGAGCCGGTCCCGGTCCGCCTTAAGGCTGCAGAGGTCTTCCGAAAGAGAAGACGGGAGCATGGATATCTTTCCGTCGGGAAGATAAATCGAGCTCGCCCGTGCCTCGGCCTCCCGGTCCAGGGGATCGTCCCTGGTGACGAAATGGGCGGCGTCGGCAATATGGACCCCGACCTGGAAGAGTCCGTCCTCGAGGGTATCGATGCTCAAGGCGTCGTCGTAGTCGCGGGTGAGAGAGCTATCGATAGTGAAGGCGTGGAGATGGCGCAGGTCACGGCGCTCGCCTTCACTCCACCGGCAGGCATCCTCCGAAGTTGCCAGTCTCCCGGCCAGATCCTCAACTTCCTTGGGAAAATCGGGAGTGATGTTTTCTTCGTGCAGGTAGAGGTTCTCGTTTTCATGCCAGATCCCCAAACGCACCAGCAAACGGAAAGCGGACTGTTGCTGGGGTGGGATGGAGGCCCGCCGGAAAAGCTCCTTGACGAAAACCTGGACGGGGGATTCCTGGCCGTAGAGGCAGAAGCTCTTGAGGTCCTCGATCAGGCTGTCCTGATGTTCATAGAGCGGCGGCTTTCCCTTGCGAGTCCAGGCCGCCTGCAGCCACGCCGAGCCCTCGTCCAGGCGGGCTTCCCGCTCCTCCTCCTTCACGATCTCCAGGTTTCTCGCTTCGACTTTGTCGGCGGTGCGAGGGACAAACTTCCCGTCCTTGAACTGGAAATAGATACGGTCCAGCAGCAGTACCCGCTGAACGGCGGCGATGTGGTTTTCGGTTATGGAATCGGTGAAGACGAATTCCGCCATCTCCCGCGCGTCGTAGGCTTCTTCCTCGCTCTCCAGAAGAGACCAGATCTCCTCGACCTTGACCTGCTCCATGAGGCTCTTGCGCAGGGCGGTGATGGTCCCGAGCCTTTTCACCTGTTCATCCCGGCTGAGCTGCAGGCTGAGCGGATGACTTCCGACGTGGATCAGGCGGCTCCGGGCGAGATTGATCTCCTTGTTCTGCTCGGTGAGGATGTTCATCCGCTGGTTCTTGGATGCAAGGCAGACTCCGCACAAAACCTGCTTGGCTTCGAAGAATTCCACGACGGTACCGGCAATGATCTCCTGATTTTCCTGAGGCGTCATGACTGATCTCCCGCTCTGGCGAATCCCTTCATATGCCGGATATAGGATTCAATACCGGCCGCAATGCTAGTGGCCAGGTTTTCCTGAAATGTTTTGTCTCTCAAACGACATTCCTCTCGTTCATTGGTGATGAAGGCTGTTTCAATGAGGATGCTGGGCATTTCGGCTCCCAGAAGAACGTAAAAGGGCGCCTGCTTCACCCCCAAGTCTCGTATGGGATTGTAAGCGTTTCTAAGGCGATTGACGACGTTGCACTGGACTTCATTGGCAAGCCTCGCTGATTCATTTAGCTTCGAGCTCAGCATAAGATCGTGGAGAATGGTTTCGAGGTCGCTGATACGCTTGGTGGATGTGGCGTTTTCAAAGGCGGCGACACGGGCGGATTCCTTGTCTTTGGAAAGGTTCAGAAAATAGGTTTCCGTTCCGTACAGGCTTCTGTCCTCGTGGGCGTTTGTGTGGATGGAAACGAACAGATCGGCCCTCTGCGCATTGGCGATGGCGGTCCTCTCTTCCAGGGAAATGTAGCGGTCGTGATTGCGGGTGAGGATGACTTCACATCCGGTTTCGGTTTCCAAAATGTGCTTGAGCTCCCTAGCGATGACCAAAGTGAGATCCTTTTCAAAAATGCCGTTGGGACTGGTGGCTCCCTTGTCCCTGCCGCCGTGACCCGGATCCAGGACGATGCGTTTGACATCGAGGGCCAGTTGCTGCGCCAGGGAGGGGACCCGCGGATTCTTGCCCTGCGGATTCTTGCCCCGCGGCTCCTGCCTTTGGAGCTGTGGCGGCTGGTACTGTACCTGTGGGGACGACGGCTCCGAAGCTGATGACGCTGTCGAGAGCGATGGAGCTGAAGCTCCGGGCACGGACGGCGGTGAAGCGGTAGTCATCGCTGCCGCCGCTGTTGCCGCTGCTGTCGGCCGAGGCTTCTTTCCCCGCACGTCGATAATCAGCCGGGAAGGGTCGGCCATGGAAAAAATCCGGTAGGCTCCAACGGGCTCCGTAGCGAGCACGACGCGAATCTGACCGCGGCCGCGCTCAGTCACTCTAACTTCCCGGAGAAAGGTGTCCATAATGCGCAGGCGCGTTTTTGTCCGGGAACCGACCGTGCAATTCTTCAAATCGACGGAGATTTCCCCCGGATGCTTTGTCTTCGGGTCCGCCGGCACCGTGTACTCCTCATAGGTAGTGGGAGCGGTGGTGTAAAGCACGACCCGTGTATAATCCTCGACAGACCAGTGCTGGATGTTGCGCAACTGGTTGGGTGATGTGTGTACCACAGGGGCCGGCGTAGCGGATGCCGACGCGGCGGGGGGGGATTTTGTTTTTCCGCGGTCAGCCTGTGCCTCACTCGCGGGAACCTTATCCGGCCGTTCCTTTCCTCGATTGTAGCCCGGTTGTTTTTCCAGACCGGCCACCATCCGAGCCGCCTTCGGCTGCATATCGCCCTGGGGGAAAGAAGTGCAGACCTTGGAGAATTCGAGGTGGGCACGGGCCGGATCATTCGCCAGGTAAAGGACTCCCGTCAGATACTGTGCGTCGTCCGCAATCGGGCTGGACGGATACTTCTGGACGACCATTCGATAATATTCCAGGGCGAATTTGAGGTCGTCCCGACTCCGGTTCAGATCGTGGATGCGGTGGTAGCTTTGCCCGATGAGATAGGCGCACCTGTCCGCGACCTTTCCCTGGGGGTCTTGCCTGAGAATCTCTTGAAATTCAATGATGCATTTCCGTGCGGCTTCGATCTGTCCTTCTTTCTTAGAGATCGAAAGCATGGCCTGATAGTTTTTCTTTGCCCTATTGAAAAGCTCGTCCAGGGAGTCTGCCGCGGCGACGGACGCCGTGACCCCGTGGAGGAAAGCCACCAGGAGAATTGCCGCAAGGAAGGTTCGGCGGCGTGTTCGCATGAATTTCATGTTTTTCCCACCGAAACGGACAGCTCGTCGGCCGCCTGCCGCGGCTCTTTTGCCCCTCCGCCCCGGAGCTGATCCTTGAGGGCGTAGAGCGTCTGCAAAGCTGCAAAGGGGCTGAGATGATCGAGGTCCAGGGCCAGGATACGCTCACGCAGCCATTCGGCCGACGGGCGAAAGAGGCTGAGCTGAATCCCTGCCTCCTTGTCTCCGGCCGGGCGAGGGCGCTTCTTGCTCAAAGGCGCTTTCGGAGCCGGAGCGCAGGACGCCTCGCCATTTTCGAGGCCGGCCAGGATCTGCTTTGCCCGCCCTGTCACCTCCGCCGGCAATCCCGCCAGTTGAGCGACCTGGATGCCGTAGCTTCTGTTGACGCCTCCCGGAACCAGTTTGTGGAAAAAAACGATTTCATTCTGCCATTCTTTGATGGCTACGTTGAAATTCTTCACCCGAGGCCGGTTTGCGGCCAGCTCCGTCAATTCATGATAGTGCGTGGCGAAGAGCGTTTTGACTCCCGCCCCTTGAAAATCGTGCAAATGCTCGGCTACCGCCCAGGCGATGCTCATGCCGTCGAAGGTGCTGGTGCCCCGGCCGATCTCGTCAAGAATGACCAGGCTCTTCGGGGTTGCCTGGTAAAGTATGTTGGCCGTCTCCTGCATTTCCACCATGAATGTGGACCGGCCCCGCGCCAGGTCGTCCGAAGCGCCCACCCTCGTGAAGATCCGGTCCGTGAGGCCGATGCGGGCTTCGGAAGCAGGAACGAAGCTTCCTATCTGGGCCATTAAAACGATCAGGGCCGCCTGGCGAAGGATTGTGGACTTTCCCGCCATGTTGGGCCCGGTGATGATGAGCACCTGCTGGTTTTCCTGGTCCAGGTCGAGATCGTTGGGAACGAAGCTTCCCTCCTGGAGGAAGTGCTCGATGACCGGATGACGTCCGTCCCGAAGATGGATCGAGTCGCTCTCATCCAGTTGAGGCCGGCAATAGTCGTGGCGGGCCGCGACTTCGGCAAGGTTGGCCAGGCAGTCGAGTCCGGCCACTTTGTCCGCCATTTCGCGGATACGGTCGCTTTCCCGCGCCACGGTTTTGCGGAGCTCGGCGAAGAGCTGTTCTTCCAGCTCCAGCCGCTTTTCGTCGGCTTCGAGCACCTGCGTTTCAAAATTCTTCAGCTCCTCGGTGATGAACCGTTCGGCGTTCACCAAAGTCTGCTTGCGCGTATAGTCGGCGGGCGAGGCGGCCAGGTTGGCTTTGGATATCTCGATGTAGTAGCCGAATACCTTGTTGTAGCGGACCTTGAGGGAGGAAATTCCCGTGCGCTGCCGTTCGGAAGCTTCGTATTCGGCCATCCAGCTCCTGGCGTCCCGGCTGAGGAGTACGTAGTGGTCCAGGTCCGGATGTACTCCGGCGCGAATCACGCCACCCGAGGACAGACCCAGGGGAGGCGGATCTTCGAGGGTAGCCTCCATGTGGTCGGCCAGGTCCGTCATTTCGTCCCAGGAGAGGGCCAGCTCCACGATACGGGGGCTCGCGCACCGGACCAGGGCCGTTTTGAGAGCCGGCAGGACCTGGAGTGAGCTCTTCAAGGCCACAAGATCGCGTGGACTGGACGTCCCCGTGCTGTTTCGGGCGTTCAGGCGCTGCATGTCGCCGATCTTCTCCAGCAGGCCCAGGATTTCCGTGCGAAGGGCGGCTAAGTCCACCAGTTCGGCAACGGCTTCCTGCCGGGCCGTGATCCGCGCGATATCGAGGAGGGGATAGCGGAGCCATTGGCGCAGCTTGCGGCCTCCCATGGCAGTCTTTGTTCGGTCGAGCAGATCGAGAAGTGATCCCTTCCGTCCCTGGAAGCTGGAGGACTCGAAGATATCCAGATTTCGAACCGTGGCCTCGTCCAGGATCATGTAATCGGAGCGGCTGTAAGGGAGGAGGCTCCTCACGTGGCCGGAGGACCCCAGGAGGTTTGCCTGCATATAGGCCAGAATGGCGCCGGCCGCCCGAATGCCCGCATCCATGTCCTGGATGCCGAAGCCTTCCAGCGAATGGACCTTGAAATGCTCAACCAACCGCTCTTCGGCCCGGCGCCGTTCGAAATCGTCAGGGCTCAAGCGGGTCAGTGCAACCGGCAACCGTCCCTGCAATCTCTTGACCCATGAAGAATTTGCGTTGCCGTCCGAGGCCGCGCCGTTGCCGCCGGCGCCGGCGTCCGGCATCAGGAGCTCCCGAGGAGCCACCCTGAGCAGCTCCTCCACCAGCACCTCTTCGGAATCCAGCTCCACCACTCGGAATTCAGCCGTGGAGATGTCCAGGTAAGCGAGCCCGAAACGGCCGCCCCGCGTGGAAGGGGACACCGCGGCGAGGTAATTTGCCTGTTTTGCCGAAAGATTGCGGCTCTCGAGAATCAGCCCCGGCGTGATGACCCGCGTCACTTCACGGCGTACCAGTCCCTTTGCCTTCCGGGGATCTTCCACCTGGTCGCAGATCGCGACCTTGCGCCCCGCGCCCACCAGCTTTGCAATGTATCCTTCGGCTGCGTGATAGGGAACTCCGCACATGGGTATCGGGTTTTCAGCCTGCCTGTCCCGTGAAGTGAGAGCTATTTCCAGGATATGCGCTGCCTCGATGGCGTCTTCCATGAAAAGCTCATAGAAATCCCCCATACGGTAGAGCAGCAGAGCATCCGCGTACTGCTCCTTTATTTCGAGGTATTGCTGCATCATGGGGGTTTGTTTGACAATCATGCGCCTGAACGAGCCCTTCCAAAGTGTATCGAATCGTCATCATAGTGCAAAATGAACATTTTTTCTCCGAGAAACAGAGCGCTCAATTCTAGCCTGAAAATTTTCTTTTGTCAGGCTGAAGTTGTTGCCGGTGACTGAGCTTTTCACCGCAGAGGCGCGGAGAGCGCAGAGAGACCGCAGAGAAATTTTGCGGGAATTCTAACGGCCCTCCGCGTCTTCTCTGCGTCCTCCGCGCCTCTGCGGTGAACACAAGAACACACATCGTAACCATTCAAAGTATAGATGAAGGGATGGATGGTGCTTTGGAAGCTCGGAGTCAGAGATGTCTCTTTTCCTGCAAGAGCTTTGTCAGATCTTCCACTGGAAGGGGACGGCTGAAGAGGAAGCCCTGGATTTCGTCACAGCCCTGGGCTTTGAGAAACGCCAGTTGCTCTTCCGTTTCGACTCCTTCGGCGATGACCTTCAGGTTCAGGCTGTGGGCCATGGCGATAATGGCCGCGGTAATGGCGGCATCGTCCGGGTCGGTGGTGATGTCGTGCACGAAAGACCGGTCGACTTTCAGAACGTCGAGAGGGAACCGTTTCAGGTAGCTCAGGGAGGAATAGCCGGTACCGAAGTCGTCGATGGCCAGGCGCAATCCCATGGCTTTCAGCTCGGCCAGCATGAAATTGGTCGTTTCGACGTTTTGCATGATGGCGCTTTCGGTGAGCTCCAGCTCTAGGAGGGCAGGGGGGAGGCCGGAGTCTTTCAGTGCTCTGGTGACTGTAGCCAGCAAATCCCTCTGCCTGAACTGGTGGCTCGACAGATTCACCGTCACTCGCAACGGCCCGAAGCCGGCGTCCTGCCATGCTTTGTTTTGTAGGCATGCGGTGGACAGTACCCAGTCACCGATGGGCTGGATCAGGCCCGTTTCCTCGGCCAGGGAAATGAAATCCGGCGGCGGGACCAGCCCCAGGTCCGGACTCTGCCAGCGTATGAGGGCTTCCACCGCGACGATCTTTCCCGTCCGGATGTCCAGTTGCGGCTGATAGTAGAGGATGAACTCCTCACGGTCCAAAGCCTTGCGAAGGCCGTTTTCGAGAGCGAGACAATCGAAGGCCGTGGCGTTCATCGTGTGGGAATAGAACTGGAAGTTGTTCCGGCCCTGATCCTTGGCGTGGTACATGGCGGTGTCGGCGTTTTTCAGCAGTGTGTCCACGTCATTGCCGTCGATAGGATACATGGTGATGCCGATGCTGGCCGTGATGAAGACTTCGTGGCCCATCAGGTTGAAGGGCTCCGCCACAATCTTCAGAATGCGCCGGGCCACGTGCGCGGCGTCCTGAATCTGCGTCAGGTCGGTCAGGAGGATTGTGAATTCATCACCTCCCAGGCGGGCCACGGCCGGGGGAGGTGGCTCCCTGTCGGTCCGGGCGGTGCGGTCGGTCTTTCGCAAACAGTTCACGAGCCGGTCGGCCATGCCCTGCAACAGGAGATCCCCGATGTTGTGGCCGAGGGTGTCGTTAATGCGCTTGAAGCGATCCAGATCCAGAAAGAGCACGGCCGCGAGGCGCTCATACCGTTGGGCGTGCAGGGACGCCTCCTCCAGGCGCTCCTTGAAGGAATGGCGATTCAGGAGCCCCGTCAGAGTGTCGTGATAGGCGAGGTAGATGATTTGTTGCTCAGCCTTCTTCCGCTCCGTGATGTTTCGGACAATGGCCAGCACTTCACTGTTTCCGCTCACCACCAGGCGGGATTCATAGGAGTATTGGACGTGGTTGTCTCGAGCATGGTGCTCGAAGATCCGGGCCTCACGGGTTTTCAAGACCTCGTCGATGTATTCCATGATGGACGGGGACGATTCCGTGAAAAACGTCTCGTCGATCTTCTTCCCCACCAGTCGATCTGTTGGCAGCAGGGGACAGAAGTTTGCCGGCACCTTGGAATCCAGGATTGTACCGTCTTTGTCGATCTGAAACATCAAGTCGGGCATGGCATCGATCAAGGCGCGGTTCTTTTCCTCGCTCCTGCGCAATTTGTCGGCTGCGCGGCTTGCACGCCACATGTAGCGTACCCGGTGGCCGAGAATCATCCAGTTGATGGGCTTGGTGATGAAATCCGTGGCACCGACCTCATAGGCATGGTTGATGGAATCAAGGTCGTCGAGGCCCGTGATCATGAGGATCGGAAGGTGGCTGCCGTCGGGATGGCTGCGCAGGGAGGCGCATACGGCGAAGCCGTGCATCTTGGGCATTATTACGTCCAGCAGCACAATATCGGGCCGTACCTGCTCGAACAAAGACAGAGCCCGGACCCCGTCTTCGGCTTCTTCCACGGCAAAGCCGTTTTGTTCCAGCAGCTCCCTGGCGAGGAACCGTATCGTCATGTCGTCGTCGGCGACAAGCACCATGGGAAGCTCTCTTTGTGCGCCAACGTTTGTCATTGCGTGTCTCTCTGTACTTCCATCGTCAAGGCTTTGCGCACCGCCTCGTATTCCGCCTCGATCCGAGTCAGGACTTCAGAAGCGCTCTGAAGGGAATTCTCACGGCCCATCTGTTCCAGCTCCTTACATAGAGCTACAAGGTTCATCGCACCCACGTTGCCGCTGCTGGATTTCAGGCTGTGAGCCGCCTCCTGCATGGCGGAAGCCCGTCCGGCGGCTACCGCCTCGCGCAAGCTCTCCATCATCTTCGGGGTCCTGTCCATGTACATGCCGATCACCCTGGCAATCATATCGGGAGCGCCCTGCCTTTGCAACGATCTTATGCTCTTCAGCACGCTGTGGTCCAAAGGGTCCGCCTGCGAAACGGAGCTATCCTCCGTCGGGGTATCTTTCATTGTCTCGAGCCGCATTTTAGCATCTCCTCCGGGAGGCAGCCAACGCCCGATCGTGAGGCCCAACTGATCCAGGGTGTAGGGCTTGCTCAGGTAATCGTCCATGCCCGACGCCAGGCAGTGTTGGCGGTCTCCGGCAAGGGCATGGGCGGTGAGGGCGATGATGGGGACGTGGGGAGTGAGGGATGAAGAGAGAGGACTGGAAGGTGAGGAGTGGGAGGTGATGAGTGTAGAGGAAAGCGTAGGGAATGCTGCGTCGGTGGCACGTTGGCGCATTTCAATGTCTCTGATGGCCATTGCAGCTTCATAGCCGTCCATTTCAGGCATCTGGCAGTCCATCAGGATAAGATCGTAGGAGTGTTTCGAAAAGGCCTCCAGCGCTTCATGGCCGTTGGATGCTACGTCTACCCGATAGCCAAGGCATTCGAGTATGGCTTGCGCCACTTCCTGGTTGATAGGATTGTCGTCGGCAAGCAGGATGCGATATCCGAAAGGCTGAGAAGACACCCGATTTTCCCGGCACGTGGAGCTCGTAGTGAATGCCTCATGAGCGGAGGCATCTACCAGAGGGCCATTCCCGCTTTCAATGGAAGCTTCGTCCCCCTGGTGAGCGTACAGACCATGCAACGGCAGGCTGCCGACGTCCACTGCCCCTCCAAAATCCCGCGGCTGCTTTTTGAGGCGCGCGGTGAACCTGAACGTGCTGCCTTTGCCCGGTATGCTTTCGACACCGATTCCTCCTCCCATCATCTCGCAGAGCTGCTTTGAGATGGCCAGGCCGAGACCCGTGCCACCGTAGCGGCGCGTGGTGGAGCCGTCAGCCTGGGAAAAGGCGTCGAAAATGTGGGCCTGAGCCTCCATGGGAATCCCGATACCAGTGTCCCGGATCTCGAAGCGCAAAAGTGCCTCGTCTTTACCCCCCTCGACAGCTCCCACGCTGATCACCACTCCCCCTTCCTCGGTGAACTTCATGGCGTTCCCCACAAGGTTGGTGAGAATCTGGCGCAATCGGCCGGGGTCACCATGCAGATCGAGGGGAACATTGTCGTCGATCCGGACGTCGAGAGAGAGATCCTTCTTTTTTGCCTGTTCTCCGAGTAGTCTTACTGTCTCTCTGATCAATTCACCAAGACTGAAGTCAATATTGTCGAGATCGAGCTTGCCGGCCTCGATCTTTGAAAAATCCAGAATATCGTTGATGACCCTTACGAGTGATTCTCCGGATCGAAACAGAGTCATGGCAAGACGTCGTTGTTTGCTCGTCAGGCTGGTGCTCAGGAGAAGCTCCGTCAGCCCCAGCACTCCGTTCATGGGGGTTCGGATCTCGTGACTCATGTTGGCCAGGAACTGGGATTTCGCGCGGCTGGCTTCCGTGGCCTGCTGGACTTTTTCCTCGAGGTCACGTTGATAGTCCTCCACCTGGGCGCGGTAGTCCCGCATGCGCTCGAGCATGATATTGAAGGCGTCCGCCAGATCCCTGATTTCATCATTTGTGCTGATATCGATGTGGTGATGGATCTCCCCCCTGGAAATATCCCGGGTGATGACGGCGAGCTTCCTGATAGGCGAAGCGATCTTCCGGGTGATTGCCACCGTTACGGCCACACCCAGCAAAATAACGAAGGAAGTGAACAAGGCCGTTGAAAGAAGAAAACTGCGGACCTGTGTGTGAAGCCCTTCCAGGCTCACTCCGAGACGGACGTAACCGATTGTCCTCGTATGCTTCCTGACGTCACCCGCTTCCAGCATATACCCGACGGTGTCTTTGGCAACGCTCTGGACGGGGGCCAATAAATCCACGTACTGCTTCCCTTCGGTGTCGTCGAGAAATTCGTCGTGGGACATCACTCCCTCCACCTGAACGGTGTTTCGCATGGTGGGAGCTTCGGCCCTCTCGCGGATGATCCTTTCCACGAGGATCTTCTTTTCTTTGTTCAAAAATGACACGTAAGCAATGTTTTCATCCGCCGCGAGGCTGTCGATGATCTGGAACAAAGCATCCTGATTCTCGGTGTAAATCGCGTATTCGCTGCTCTGTGCCACGATGGAGGCAATGGCAGTGCCATGCCGCAGGATTTCGTCGTAGTGGGTGTCTATTTCCTGGCGCATTACGAAGGAGGCTACACCGAGCGAGGTGATCAGAACCAGCGCAATCGTCAGCAAATTGAACTTTCCGACGAGGCCGAGGGGCCTTTCAAGGTCCATAACCAACAGCCTTCCCTATTTGAAGACCTGATGCGAGCCACGGATGAGGGCTTCCGGAATCTCGATCTTCATGTGCTGAGCCGTCTTTAGATTTAATGAAAGCAGTACCTTGCGCGGCGGGCACACGGACTCGACGGAATCCGTGTGGCCACCGTGAAGCGCTTTGAGTGCCATTTCAGCGCACTGCGCTCCCAAGTCCCCATAGTCCCAGTCGAGAGAAAAAAGTGCTCCGGCTTTTACCCACGTCCCTGAGAGGCCGATAAAAGGAATGCGGTTGCGAAACGAGAAAAGAAGCAGGTGCTTCGCCGTCTCGGGAGTGAATACGGATTCATCGGGAATCCCCCACAGAGCGTCCACCCGGTTGGCAAGCTGGTCCAGGGCCTCGGGGAGCTCGGAGGGCTTGGCTACTTTCCTGCAAAAAAGCTTGATTCCTCTTTTCTGGGCCAGGGCGCAGGCGGTTTCGATCTTTTTGAGATTCTTGTCCGGATTGTAGAGGACCCCGATGTTCCCGCAATCGGGCAGAATTTGACGAATCCAATCCAGTTGGGTTTCCAGGGGGAAGTCAAGGGATACTCCCGTAACGTTCGGCTTGCATCGGAGAAGGTCGTCGGCCAGCACCAGCCCGGCCACTATGGGAACGTTGGAGACGCATTTGACGGCCGTGGCCGTTGCAAGGGAGCCTAGGGTGAAAATGAGGCCGGCACCGTCCTGCCTGACTTTTTCCATCACCTGGACTGCCCTGGCCGGATCGCCATCGAGAGCATAAACCTCGAAGCCGGCATTGGGTGCCCGTGCGATAAAGCATTTCTTGAATCCTTCGAGAGCTTCTTCGAAAGGTCCCGCCTTATGGCTCACAAGCACCACGATGCGTGGCCCGGAGGGCTCCGCAAAAGCGGCGCCGGGGCCGTCGCGGAAGGTCGCGGCCGCCATGAGAACGAGGGCGAGGGCGAAGGCGAAGGCCGGGCATACTATGAGGCGAGATCGATTCATCATCAGAAAGAATAGGTCACCTTAAAGCGAAAAGTGCGTCCATCCTGGAAAAGAATATCCTGCACGTGCTCTTCAGAGCCAGGGTCCCCGTATTTCCTGCCCAGGAGATTGTAGACGCTGAGAGAAGCGTCCAATCCTTTCGTGAGGTTTTGGGCAAAAAGGGTGAGGTCGGCAACGAAGGCATCCCCCGTCTCTTTGTCGGCAAGAGTCTTTCTGGAGCTCATGTAGCGCAGTTGCGGCCCCAGAAAAAGCCTCTCTTTGATCAAGGGCACAATCACATTCAGCTTGGCCATGTGTCTCGGAGAATTGGTCAAAAGCCTTCCCGTCTGCTCATCTTTCGCCTCCTGGAAGGCATAGCTTATACGGCCTTCGAAGCCCTCGGGCCATTTGCCTTCAAGCTCCGCCTCGAACCCTTCCGCCTGTACCTTATCGATGTTCCTGAACACCAGGAAGCCGTCCGCGGGGTCCATTTGCAGACTGATCAGATCATCGATATCGTAGTGATAGCCAACCGTCGTCAGCCGGAAGCTATCGTTCAGATACTGCTCCCAGACCAGCTCATAGGTCCTGATCTTCTCGGGGTGCAGGTCCGGGCTGGGTTTGCTGAAGCTCCCGTCGTAGTAATAGAGCTCGTAGGCGTTGGGGGCGCGAAAGGCTTCTCCGTACAGAAGCTTTATGGCCGTTTGCCGGAAGGGATAGTACATCAGAGCCACTCGAGGGCTGGTTGTTCCGCCGAAGCTTTCAAAGTGGTCGTAGCGGACGCCGGCGTTTAGGATTACGTCCCTGAAAATCCGGTACTCATCCTGGATGTAGAAGGCATAGTTCTGGGAATCTTTATCATTATGAAAATACAGGGCGTATGGATTGACGTCGTAGTTGCCCTGCTCGGCGTGGCGATTGTCCACATATTCCAGGCCGAGAATCAGCTTGTGGCGGTCGAAGAGCTTCTTGGTGAGCTGGAATTCAGACCCCCACCAGTCACCGTAGCCGTAGTCTTTGTTTAAAACCGGATTGGGCGGGCTTGCAGAGGTGGCATAGTCGTAAATGTAGTGCCCGTCGTATAGGCGGTGGTCATAGTAGACGCGGGCCATGAGCCCCAGTTGATTGTCGAAGCCGTGGTCGAATTTGAGATCGAGCGTGTACTGGTCATCGATGGTTCGCGTGCGCGCATCGTTGAGCACTGCGCCCCAGGCGCCGGTGGGGATGCCTTTCTCCCTGGAATGATACAGGCTTTCCAGGGTGAAATCATGGAAGGATATTTTGGAAAAGAGGCCGTAGGCCTTGTCGTCGTCACAGTCATGGGCAATGCCGCGTTTGTTGGCGGGGCTCCCGAGCTCCTTGAAGAACAGGTCGTGTCCCTGGCTTTCAAAATAGGAGCCTGAAAGGAGCATCTCGATTCCGTTGCTGTACTTGTTCCCGTAGCTGATCCGTCCCTTGTAGGCTTCGAAGCTCCCGGCTTCGCCTGACAGCTCAGCCCCTTTCAGGTCCCGTCCTCGCCGGGTGATGACGTCGATCACTCCGAAAAAGGCATTTGTCCCATAGATGGAAGAGGTTGGCCCCCGGATGATCTCGACACGGTCGATGAGGTCTAAATCGAGGGGAAACTCCGTTCCGATGGGGGCCATGTCGTAAATGTTGTCGTTGACACGATGGCCGTCGATGAGGAGCAAAACACGGGTGTTGAAGTCTCCCGGCCTCCCGAAGCCGCGGGCACCAATGTAAGCGTAGTTGCGGTCGTAAGTGGTGAAGAAGCCTCGAACGCTCTGCAAAATATCCGCCAGGGTGCGGTATCCGTACTTCTTGATGTCGGAAGCCGTAATGATCGTCACGGAAGAAGGTGCTTCCGCCAGATTCTGCTCATAGCGGGAGGCGGCATAAACGGAAGGAATTTCTTGAAACAGTACCATTTCCCCGCCCGGCGCGCCTGGTGTGGAAGGCGGATCGCTCTGAGCGTTTGCAAGGAGGGGTGGCAAGAGCGAAAAGAAAGCTGCCAAGGCTGTAAAGGCCACGAAGATCGTGAAGGCTGGCAAGGCCAAGAAACGTTGAAGCTCTGTACTCTTTTGACTCATAGTCTTCCTTGAGCATGGTGATCCCCCGACCCCGGGCATCCACTGCCGGCTGAGCCGCAATGGTGTATCACTTTCCAAAAATGTTCATGGAATGGCATGCATACATGGATAGGCATTACGTAGGAAAGCTATTTAGCATTATTAACCTAAATTGGCTCCTTTGACAAACAGATATGGAGAAAACGAACCTCCTCTAAGGCCGGATTGGCCGAGCCTCCTCCTTGTCCACTTTCAAATCTCCCTTGTACGAGTTAAATATACTTTGAACGGTCATAATGTGCGCTCTTGTGTTCACCGCAGAGACGCCGAGGACGCAGAGAGAACGCAGAGAAGTGCAGGAAGAGAGAGGAGCTCTATTCACCATACATCTCCGTGATGACTCTTCGCAGTTGGGATGCATGCGAGGCAGGCAATTGATCGATTTTGTCTTTCAAGCGCTTCTTGCTGATGGTTCGAATCTGATCAACCGCTATTTCGGCTGCTCTTCCCGCACATGTTACCTGCAACCGAGAGCGCCACTCAGGATGAAGCTTCGATGTTAAAGGACAAACGACAACCGTCTCTAAATACTGGTTCATGGCGTCTTGGCTGACGATGACGACAGGACGAACCTTGCTGATCTCACTGCCCATGGTTGGATTCAGGTCGGCAAAATGGATTGCATACCTTTTAGGGTTCAATGCTTTCTTCCTCCAAGCCATCCAGCAGGGTAGCATCGAAATCCGTCCAGTCTTCTCCTTCTTCGGCCATGACCTTAAAGGTGTCTTCCCATGAGAGCTTGTCTTCCAGTTTCTTTCTCAATAGAATGCCCTGATCGGTTTCTTCGAGAACCAACGAGCTTGACAAACCGTATTTCTCAAGGAGGGCTTTAGGGATGCGAATACCTTGAGAGTTGCCGATAGGCACCAATTTAACGTCTCTTGCACGCAGTTGCTTTTCCATGGCGGCACCGTCCTGTCGAAGTAAAACATGTTGCGTAATCACAGTAATTACATTATGACATATCATGTAGAGAAAACAAGGATATTCTATCGCCCAACAAGTTCATGCAGCGGACGGGCGACCACGTGTTCTCATCATCTCCGTAGTGTCTGAAAGCCACTGAAAAAGGAGAGTTACCGCGTTGACCCGAGACACTATGATCCACCTGCGAGGCGTACGCCAGCACAACCTGAAAAATCTGAACCTCGATCTGCCTCTCTTTCGATTGATCGCCATCAGCGGTGTGAGCGGCTCCGGAAAGTCCAGCCTTGCGCTCCATACACTCTATGCCGAGGGCCAGAGGCGCTACGTGGAAACCTTTTCTCCTTACGCCCGCCAGTTTCTGGAGCGTATGGACCCACCCGAGGCCGAGGCCATCGAAGGCATTCCTCCCAGTATCGCCATCGAATCGGGAACAGCCGTCCGGAGCTCGCGCTCTACCGTCGGGACCATTACGGAGATCAACGACTACCTGAAGCTCCTCTACGCCCGGCTGGCCGTACCCTATTGTCCTGGTTGCGGACGGCCCATCCGGCAGGATACTCCCGAGAGCATCTTTCTAAATCTTGACGACCTTCCGGCCGGAAGCCGTGTGCTCATAACTTTTCCCTACACGCCGGACACTTCCCGTGACTGGGCTCCCTATCTGATTTCTCAGGGATTCCTGCGCCTCTACTCCGCCGGCAAGACTATCGATCTGGAATCACTCCTTTCCGCCGGGAAAACCCCGGATCTTCAATCCATAACGGCCACGGCGACAGGCACGAGCACGGGCGCGGAGCTCCTCGTGGTCGTGGACCGCATCTCCTGGGGCAAGGCCGCGCGGGAGCGAGTCATGGATTCCCTCACGACGGCTTTCCGCATGGGAAACGGCCGCGTGGCCGTTGTCGTTCTTCCCGATGTCGTACGGTGGTTCAGCTCCGGCCTGAGCTGTGCCGGATGCCGTTCGGGTGTCGCGATTCCTCCGCCGACCCCGAATCTTTTTTCCTTCAACAGCCCTCTGGGTGCGTGCCCCGAATGCCGCGGGTTCGGGAGGACCATCGGGGTGGATCTGGATCTGGTGATCCCCAATCGCCGCCTTTCCCTCGGGGAAGGCGCCATCAAGCCCTGGGGCCCGGACAAGACAGAGCATCAAGAGCTGATGGATTTTTGCCTGGGTGAGCATATTCCCGTGGACGTGCCTTTCGAGCACCTGGACGCGGAAGCGCGGAAAAAGATCCTCGAGGGCACCAAAGCCTACTACGGTATCAAAGGTTATTTCGAGTGGCTCGAAACCAGGGTCTACAAGATGCACGTTCGCGTCTTCCTCTCCCGCTACCGGGCGTACACGCCCTGCAAGGCCTGCGGAGGCACCCGTTTTCAGAAATCGACCCTGCTGTACAGGCTAAAAGGTGTCACCATAGGGACGCTGAGCTCCTGGTCCGTCGAGAAATGCCATACTTTCTTTTCCGAAGCTTGGCCAGAGCTGGAGCAGGACCCGGCGGCCGCTCTCCTGGTGACCGAAATCCGAAACCGCCTCCAGTTCCTGCAGGCCGTGGGGCTCGAATATCTTTCCCTGGATCGTCAGTCCCGCACCCTCTCGGGGGGCGAAGTGCAGCGCGTTCACCTGACTCGGGCTCTGGGATCGGCCCTGGTGAACGTCCTCTACGTCCTGGACGAGCCCAGCGTCGGATTGCACGCCCGCGATCAGAAGCGCCTGATGACGCAGCTCAAGCGGCTCGTGGGACTGGGAAACACGGTTGTGGTGGTCGAGCACGATCCGGAAATGATCCGGTTTTGCGATGAAGTGATCGACATGGGACCGGGGGGCGGCGAAAGGGGAGGGGAGCTCATATATCAGGGCACTCCGCGTGGGCTGGCGGAAAACGAGCGGAGCCTCACCGGAGCTTACCTCGCGGGCCGCCTGACCGTGGCGTCGCCGGAAAAACGCCGGAGCCCCCTTCCGGGAAAGGCACTCGTCATAAAAGGCGCCCGCGAGAACAACCTCAAAAACCTCACGGTCGAATTCCCCCTGGGACTTTTGATCGGCGTGAGCGGCGTATCCGGTTCGGGAAAGAGCACTCTCATAGAAAAAACTCTCTACAGCGGCTGGCTGCGCCATGTGGGGAAAGCCGCCGAGTCTCCCGGGCTGTGCGACGGGTTGGAGGGAGCGGACTTGATAGATGAAATCGTCCTGGTGGATCAGCAGCCCATAGGACGGACCCCGCGTGCGAACCTGCTGACCTACGCGCGTATCCTCGATCCCCTGAGGAAGATTCTCGCCCGGACCCCTGAAGCCATTGCCCGCGGCTATTCCACCCGGCATTTTTCGTTCAATGTTCCGGGGGGCCGCTGTGAAGTGTGCAAGGGGGAAGGATACGAGCACGTGGAAATGCAGTTTCTGGCCGACGTCTACATCCGATGCCCTCAATGCGGGGGACGCCGCTTCAAGCAAGAAATCCTGGACATCCGTGCCCGTGGCCTCTCCATCGGAGATATGATGGAATCGACCGCCCAGGAGATCCTGGACCGTTTTTCCGACAACGAGCCCGTGGTGAAGGCAGTCACACCCATTCTCACCATCGGTCTGGACTACCTTCGCCTGGGGCAGCCCTTGAGCACCATTTCCGGTGGCGAAGCGCAACGCCTGAAGCTGGTCCACTATCTCACCCCCGAAAACGGCGCTTCCCTTTCCAGGCAGCGAGCCGGCCACAAGCTCTTCCTCCTGGACGAGCCCACGACCGGCCTTCATCCCCACGACCTGCAAAAGCTCCTGAACGTCCTGCGGCAACTGGTGGACCGCGGCAACACAGTCCTCGTGGTGGAGCATAACCTGGACCTCCTGCAAGCCTGCGATTGGCTGATAGATCTCGGCCCGGAAGGGGGAGAGCGCGGCGGAGCCGTCGTCGCCCAGGGGCCGCCCGAAGTCATAGCGGCCCACCCCGAAAGCCACACCGGACGGTTCCTGAAATACAAGCTGGAATCTCTCACCCCTCATCGGTCGGGGCGCAAATCCGCAAAAGCCGCCGTAGCGCACGAGCCCGAGCTCGAGATCGAGCTTGAGCCCGGAAGATTCGAGACTTCCTCCATTCAGATTCGCGGAGCCCATGAGCACAACCTCCGGCTTCCCGAAATCGACCTACCCCTCGACCAACTGATCGTTTTGACGGGCCTGAGCGGCTCGGGCAAGTCCACGCTGGCCTTCGACGTACTCTTTGCCGAGGGGCAGAGGCGCTACCTCGAATGTCTGTCGTCCTACGTTCGCCAGTATTTCAAAATCCTGGAGAAGCCCGACGTCGATCAAATCCTCGGGCTTCCGCCCACGGTGGCCATCGAGCAGCGTACCAGCCGGCTCAACCGGCGCTCTACCGTGGGAACCATCACGGAAATCTATCATTTCCTGCGCCTGCTCTATTCGAAGCTGGGAAAGCAGCACTGTCCCGATTGCGGCCGGGAGCTGGGAGTGCTGACCTATGATCAGATTCTGGCCATGGTGGAAAAGGAGATCCGCAAGGGAGGCGTGACGCTGCTGTCACCCATCATACGGGGCCGCAAGGGCATCTACCGGGATCTCTTCGTGAGGCTGGCCAAGATGGGCTACGAAACCGTCCGGGTGGACGGAGCTTTGCTGCCCCTCAAGCCCGTGCCGGTTTTGGAGAGGCATCGGGAGCATGATATAGAAGTGCTGGTGCCGGGAGTCGAAAGCCGGGATCTGCCTCGAAGCGAGCTGGAGGAGAAAGTGCGGCAGGCTCTGGCCCTGGGCGGCGGTACCCTGCATCTCGAAGGGCGGGAGAGCAAAGTCTTCAGTGAGCATCTCTATTGTCCTCACTGCCATCAGGGCTTGGCTCCTCTCGATCCTCGCCTCTTTTCCTTCAACAGCCGTCACGGCTGGTGTCCTGCCTGCAACGGGATCGGCTCCGCCAAACGCCTCAACGTCGAGCGGCTGGCGGGACCCTCCGATGTGCCCTTGAAGCACGGCCTGCTGCAACTGCTCAGAACGGTGGGGAAGGGCGACGGGATCGCGACCCAGGCAAAACGCCTCGAACGGTACTGGATCGAAGCACTGGGCGTGAATCCGGAGCTTTCCTTCAGCAGTCTCGCTCCAAAAGTGCGCGAGACCATACTGCAGGGAAGCGAAGGGAAAATGCAGGGCCTTCTTTCCCTTCTCGGACAGGTGACGGAGGATGACAAGGCCTGGAGTGCCCTGGAGCCCTTCTTCGATGACGTTCCGTGCTCCCAGTGCAAGGGACAGCGGTTGAATCCCCAGGCCCGCTCCGTCTTTTTCAAGGAGTGGACGCTCGGAGATCTGATCCATATGAGCGTTTCCGACTTCAGGAAGGAATGGCGCACCTTCAAGTTTGCCCAGCACGAAATACCCATTGCCGGCCCGATTTCCAAGGAGATCACCGAGCGCCTGGCCTTTTTGAAAGAAGTGGGACTCGATTACCTGGCTCTGGACCGCTCCGGCGATACTCTCTCCGGTGGAGAGACTCAGCGGATACGTCTCGCGTCGCAGCTCGGATCGAATCTGCGCGGAGTCTGCTATATTCTGGATGAACCGACCATAGGCCTTCATCCAACGGACAACGAGCGGCTGCTGGACAGCCTCGGGCAGCTCAAGAAAAAAGGCAACACGATCATCGTTGTGGAGCACGACACCGAAACCATGAAGCGGGCCGATACGCTGATCGAGCTGGGGCCTGGAGCGGGCAGGGCAGGAGGCCTGCTGGTGGCGGAAGGGAGCTTCAACACGCTCTGCCATGATCCCCGAACCCTTACGGGCCAGTGGTTCGGAAAGCCTCTTGGGGAGCTTTTCAATATTCCGCCGGCGCGAAAACCGGGAGAAGCAGGCTGGCTGGAAGTTTTCGGTGCCAAGGCGAGGAACCTCAAGAATCTTCACGTGCGCATCCCCCTCGGCATGCTGACCTGCATCACGGGCGTTTCGGGGGCGGGTAAGAGCACGCTCCTCAATGAAGTCATCTATCGCGGCCTGACGGATCGTCTGGGAAGACGCTACGGGGGCTACAATCCGGCAATCGAGGGCATGAGCGGCCATGAAGCCATACATCGGGTCATGGAGGTGGATCACAACCCCATCGGACGAACCCCGCGCTCCATTCCGGGAACCTATGTCGGCGTTTGGGATGAGATCCGCAAGCTCTTTGCCTCCCTTCCCGAAGCAAAGGCGAGGGGATTTTCTCCAGGACGCTTTTCCTTCAACGTCAAGAGCGGACGCTGCGAAACCTGCAAAGGGCAGGGCGAGGTGCGTGTCGAGATGCACTTTCTGCCCGACGTCTACGTACCCTGCGAATCCTGTGGCGGCGCCCGTTTCAACACCGAGACCCTGGCCGTTACCTTCAAGGGAAAGACCATCGCCGACGTTCTGGCCATGACCATCGACGAAGCCGCCGGCCACTTCGAAGCCTTTCCGCGCATCGCCGGACCCCTGCGCATCCTGAGCGATCTCGGGCTCGGCTACCTGACCCTGGGACAGCCCAGCCCGACCCTCTCCGGCGGCGAAGCCCAACGCATCAAACTGGCCGGCGAGCTTGGAAACCTCCGAATCCCCACCCTCTACATCCTCGACGAGCCTACCACCGGCCTCCACCGCGCCGACGTAAAACGCCTGCTCGACGTTCTGAGGGCTCTGACCGCCAACGGCCATACTCTGTTGGTGATCGAGCACAACATGGATTTCGTCTGGGCAAGCGATTATGTCGTGGATCTGGGGCCGGGAAGTGGAGAACAGGGAGGGCGCATCGTGGCCCAGGGCACTCCCGAGGAGATAGTCAGGAAGCCGGGCCGCTCGGCCACGGCGCGTGCCTTGTCGGCGTATCGGAAAGACGATGGCCATTGTGAGATTGACCACGAAACACACGAAAAGCACGAAAAGAGGTAGAATGGGATCGCTGTTACATTTTGTTTGACAGTCTCGGAGCGATCATGTGAACATGGCTTCAATACTATACTGTAAGTGGTTTAATATTCGCACTTCTTAACTTTATATCTTCACCTTTTCGGCAAAGGGAGAAGAGCATGGATCAAGAGCAGGAAGCGGTTCCGGTCACGGATTTCGACAGCCCGTGGAAGGAAGCTATCGAGCTTTATTTCGAATCCTTCATGCTGTTTTTCTTTCCCCACATACACGCGGAGATCGACTGGTCGAAAGGCTATACCTTCCTCGACAAGGAGTTCCAGGAGATCGTCCGGGATTCGGCAACGGGGAGGAGGTACGTCGATAAACTGGTCAAGGTGTTTCTGCTGGACGGCAGGGAAACCCAGGTCCTTATTCATGTCGAGGTGCAAGGCTCGGACGAGAGGCTTTTTCCAAAGCGGATGTTCACATACAACAACCGGATTACCGACGCCTATGACGTGGAGGTGGTGAGTCTTGCGATACCGAGCGACGACAATCCAGCCTACCGACCCAGCCATTATCGCACGGAGCGCTGGGGCTGCGAGCACATCTTCAGGTTTCCGACCGTGAAGCTCCTGGACCTTGGGCGTGACTGGGAGGCCCTGGAGCAAGACCGCAATCCCTTCTCCCTGGTGGTCATGGCGCATCTCAAGGCCCAGGAAGTCAAGGATGGGCATGAACGGAAGCGATGGAAGCTTCATCTCTTGCGGCTGCTTCTCGAAAGAGGCTATGACAGGAAGGACATCCTGGAGCTTTTCCGTTTCATCGACTGGCTACTTGCCCTTCCCAAGGGTCTGGAGAAGGAATTTCGGAAAGAATGGACGGCATTGGAAGAGGAGAAAAAGATGCCTTATGTGACGAGTATCGAAAGGTTGGCAAAAGAAGAAGGCGCTATCGAAGACGCCCGCGAAATGGTTCTGGAGGCCCTTGCAATCAGATTCAAGTCCGTTCCCGAGGACATAGCTTCGACCATACAGGCCATGGATTCGAGAGCAGTTCTTAAGACCGTCCATCGACAGGCCATCAGTTGCAGAACTCTTGCAGCCTTCAGAAAAACTCTGCGGCTATCGGCATAAGCCGGGGGCGGTCCGAACGTCTCGTATCCGCATAAGCCTGGAAGTTGATGCCTTTGGAATTATCGGTATTTTGAGGAGGGTATTATTCGTACTTCCTTGTCTTCACCTTCACCTTTTTCCAAAAGGAGAGAAGAGCATGGATCAAGAGCAGGAATCGGTCTCGGTCTCGGTCACGGATTTCGACAGCCCGTGGAAGGAAGCTATCGAGCTTTATTTCGAATCCTTCATGCTGTTTTTCTTTCCTCACATACATGCCGGGATCGACTGGTCGAAAGGCTATACCTTTCTTGACAAGGAGTTTCAGGAGATAGTCCGGGATGCCGCAACGGGAAGGCGATACGTCGATAAACTGGTCAAGGTGTTTTTGCTGGACGGCATGGAAACCTGGGTCCTTGTTCATGTCGAGGTTCAGGGCTCGGACAGAGAGCTTTTTCCAAAGCGGATGTTCACATACAATAACCGGATTACCGACGCCTATGACGTAAAGGTTGTGAGCCTTGCAATACTGAGCGACGATAACCCTTCCTATCGCCCCGACCACTATCGCGATGAGCTGTGGGGCTGCGAGCACATCTCAGGTTTCCGACAGTGAAGCTTCTGGACCTCGGGCGTGCCTGGGAGGCCCTGGAGCAAGACCGCAATCCCTTCTCCATGGTGGTCATGGCGCATCTAAAGACGCAAGAAGTGAAGGACGGGCTGGAGCGCAAGCGATGGAAGCTTCATCTCGTTCGGCTGCTGCTGGAAAGAGGCTATGACAGGAAGGACATCCTGGAGCTTTTCCGGTTCATCGACTGGCTGTTGGCGCTTCCGAAAGGATTGGAAATAGAGTTTCGTCAAGAACGGATGGCATTGGAAGAGGAGAAGAATATGCCTTATGTAACGAGTGGCGAGCGGTTGGCAAAAGAAGAAGGTGCTCTTGAAGACGCCCGTGAGATGGTTCTGGAGGCGCTTGCAATCAGGTTCAAGTCCGTCCCCGAGGACATAGCTTCGACCATACAGGCCATGGATTCGAGAGCAGTCCTTAAGACCGTCCATCGGCAGGCCATCAGTTGCAGGACTCTTGCGGCCTTCAGAAAAACTCTGCGGCTATCGGCATAAGCCGGGGGCGGGCCGAACGTCTCGTATCCGCATAAGCCTGGAAGTTGATGCCTTTGGAATTATCGGCATTTTGAGGAGGGGTATTATTCGTACTTCCTTACCTTCACCTTTTTCCCAAAGGAGAGAAGAGCATGGAGCAAGAGCAGGAAGCGGTCCCGGTCACGGATTTCGACAGCCCATGGAAGGAAGCTATCGAGCTGTATTTCGAATCCTTCATGCTATTTTTCTTTCCTCATATACACGCCGAGATCGACTGGTCGAAAGGCTATACTTTCCTTGACAAGGAGTTTCAGGAGATCGTCCGGGATTCGGCAACGGGAAGGCGATACGTCGATAAACTGGTCAAGGTGTTTTTGCTGGACGGCAGAGAAACCTGGGTCCTTATTCATGTCGAGGTGCAAGGCTCGGACGAGTGGCTTTTTCCGAAGCGGATGTTCACATACAACAACCGGATTACCGACGCCTATGACGTGGAGGTGGTGAGTCTTGCGATACTGAGCGACGACAATCCAGCCTACCGCCCCAGCCACTATCGCACGGAGCGCTGGGGCTGCGAGCACATCTTCAGGTTTCCGACCGTGAAGCTCCTGGACCTTGGGCGTGACTGGGAGGCCCTGGAGCAAGACCGCAATCCCTTCTCCCTGGTGGTCATGACGCATCTCAAGGCCCAGGAAGTCAAGGATGGGCATGAACGCAAGCGATGGAAGCTTTATCTCGTGCGGCTGCTTCTCGAAAGAGGCTATGACCGGAAAGACATCCTGGAGCTTTTTCGTTTCATCGACTGGCTGTTGGCGCTTCCGAAAGGATTGGAGATGGAGTTTCGTCAGGAACGGATGGCATTGGAAGAGGAGAAAAAGATGCCTTATATAACGAGTGGCGAGAGGTTGGCAAAGGAAGAAGGCTATGAAGAGGGTATGGACAAGGGCGCTCTTCAAAACGCTCGCGAGATGGTTCTGGAGGCCCTTGCAATCAGATTCAAGTCCGTCCCCGAGGACATAGCTTCGACCATACAGGCCATGGAGTCGAGGACAACGCTGAAGAACGTGCATCGGCAGGCCATCAGTTGCAGGACTCTTGCAGCCTTCCGAAAAGCTCTGCTGCAATCGAAGTAAACCGGGGACATGGTACTTTGAGGTGGATCAATATTCACGCCTTTTTCACGGATCACGGGTGACACGGGCAACTCGTTGCCCGTGCCGAAGGCAAGAGGTATTCCTCCTGTGCTTCGCACCCAGGCAACAAGTTGCCCGGGCCACCCGGTTTATTCGGATTTGTATTGACTTTCGCGGTATTGTCGGCGGATGCTGCGGATGGCGAGGCAATCCTGGTAAGGGGAGTGAATATGGAGGAGAGGGCTGAGGCATTTTGGCAGGCTGACAGACAGGAATGTTAGTGTATTCCAGAAAAGGAGGGAGCTGTATGAAGGTAGAAAACAGGCCGGGAGTGTGGAGTGGATGGCTCGGGTCGAGGGCGGACAGGGGTGAGCACGTATGGGGAGGCAGGATACTCTTGTGGAGCTTGATAGCCTTGATCTGTTCCGGGTTGGCCGGTGTCCCGGTGATGAGCGGGCCTTCGAAGAACGAGCAGGCAGGCGGCCTTCGCGAGGTGCTTGTGAGCGCCCTTTGCGGCGTCTCCGTGGCTGCCGCGCAAACCTACCGGCTGCCGGACACGGGGATAAACAAATGCTATGACGGCGTCGGGAACGAAATCACCTGTCCGCAGCCCGGCCAGCCCTTTTACGGCCAGGACGCCCAGTATCGCGGGCCTCAGCCTTCCTTCCGGGACAATGGGGATGGGACGGTCTCGGATCTCAACACGGGGCTGATGTGGCAAAAGGGTGATTCGCAGAATGATAATCGATCCTACGACTGGCAGCAGGCAACAGACTACTGCGCTTCGCTCAGTCTTGCGGGGCATGGGGATTGGCGCCTTCCATCGGTGGATGACCTCAGCTCCATTGTCGACTATGGGAAAGTCGATCCGGCGATTGATACCCGATTCTTTCCAGAGTGCCGCTCGAACTATTACTGGTCGAGTAGTACCTACGCGGCCAGTCCGAACGACGCCTGGTACGTCGATTTCAGCAATGGCTACGTGCATTGGGACAATAAGACGTACAGTAGCTTGCTAGTTCGGTGCGTCCGCGGGGGACTATGATGGACCCTTTGATTATTTGATTCTTTGATCCTTATTTTTTTATCTTGTTTTTCCACCGTGGAAACTGAGGAATCCTTGTTATGAAAGTGTGGCCGGTCATGCGGTGATGAACTACCCCAGTTGGCTGCCCCGGCGAGGTTTCCGTAGTCAGGCTCCACGATGAGCTGCCGGGCCGTTGCGGATGTGTGCGGCGAGCACGATATAAGCGACGTGGAAAAAGCGTGTAACAGGTCAAGCATGGAGGGGACAAATGCAAAGGACCATTAGGTTTGGGTTATTGTTAGGAATATCTATGATCTGGGCTTTAACGGTGTTTGCCGGGGCTTCTGCGGGGGCTCGCTATGTAGATAACGGCAACGGCACCGTGACCGACGCCAGGACGGGGCTCGTGTGGCAGCAGTCGGACGATGGGCAGTACCGGAACTGGCAGAATGCGCTGGGCTATTGCGAGGGGTTGAGCCTGGGGGGACACAGTGATTGGAAACTCCCCAATATTCGTGAACTGAGAAGCATCGTAGACTTTTCCAGATATTACCCTGCAATTGATCCTGTTTTTAGCTGCCGCTCGGGCCTTTACTGGTCGAGTAGTACCTACGCGAACTATCCGACCATCGCCTGGTCCGTCGATTTCTACGACGGCTACGTGGATGCTTACGGTAAGACAACCAGTAGCTTCGACGTTCGGTGTGTCCGCGGGGGACCATCTGGATCATTTGGCTCTTTGATTATTGCACAAACCCCCATGTCAGGCCCGCCCGGAACGGCCTTTGTGCAGTGGGGAACCGGTTTCAGCCCGAACAGCACAGCCGAGCTGCATTTTCAAAAGCCCGACGGCACCGAATATCCCACGGCGAGCCAGCCAATCGATTCCAACGGTAATTTTGAGATCAACTATACAGCCCCATTGAACAAACCTCCCGGAACGTACAAATGGTGGGGAATCGACGGAGTCACGAAGGGCAAGAGCAACGAAGTGAGCTATGTAATCGAAGGGGTGATGGGGCAGCTTCACCACTTCGATTTTTCCTCGAACGGCCAGATTATACACACTCAAACGGTGGATGCTCTTTTCGATATCACCATTCAGGCGAAAGACTACGCAGGGAACCTGGTGACGTCATTCAACGATACCGTCTCACTGTCCCTGGCGAGCTCCGGGCAGATTAATCCGAACGAGGTGTCTCTCAGCGGCGGTCAATGTACTTTCAAAGCCAGTGTGAGCGAGCCGTCGTGGAATGCCCGTATTCATTGCCAGTTCGGAGCTGTGAGCAGCGACAGTAACGAGTTCGGCATAGTGGACCTCTCCCCGACAACGGGAGGCATCGAGGGTTCGGTAGTGGATACGGATGGTTCAACGCGTCTTTCCGGGGCCAAGGTAACCCTGGGGGGCTTGCCTTTCGGTCCTGCGAAGAGTACGACCTTCACCGACCAGTCGGGCATTTTCACGTTCCAGAATATCGATCCCGGCAGGTACTACATCTGGGCAAGCTACGGCACGAAGGGGAGCATGTCGCAACTTTGGGATGTAGGCAGAAACAAATCATATCCACCGACGCTGAAAGTCCGTTCCAAGAAAAGGCCGGTGATCCTGGTGGCCGGGATCATGGGAAGCACCGATTCATCGGCTTCCCTATTCCCCACCCTGTCCAGTGAATGGCCGGAGCCGCGGGGAAAGCTCAAGCTCTACAACGTGTACTACTTATTTAGCGAAGTCGTTGGGTGGCATGCCTTGAGAAATCTTCTCGACGATCATTACCAGACATTCGATTGCCCTTACGACTGGCGAGTGAGCCTGCAGGATCAGGAGAATACCATCAAGAAGTACCTGATCCCCGTTATTGAGGAGGCAAAGAATCAATCAGGCTGGGAGAAGGTGGATATCGTCGCTCACAGCATGGGAGGATTGATCGTCCGGGACTATATTCAGAGCGACGATTACAAGGGCGACGTAGACAAGTTTGCGATGGTAGGGACTCCCAACCACGGCTCCTTGAATCCCTATTACGTTTGGGAAGGCGGAGACCCGATGCTGATCGATCGGGAGACTGGAGCGCTGTTCGAGGATTGGAGTTACTCAAATATTTCGAATAATGTGTATCCGTCCAAATGATCTTAGGCAGCTGCAAGAAGCCGTCTTTCGAGCTCGTTAGGAGATAATCCCTTGAGCTCTCTGCCCTGATGCGGGCGATCATTGTATTCCAATAAAAACTGTGAGA
>Ga0074199_1001080_pt1 | contig 28291 bp, 15 predicted proteins | sample EPASupsiteSAE347_FD_64528 | JGI IMG/M metagenome (GOLD analysis project Ga0074199, IMG submission 64528) | Bioremediated contaminated groundwater from EPA Superfund site, New Mexico - Sample SAE3-47 | ecosystem: Environmental > Aquatic > Deep subsurface > Groundwater > Contaminated ... | reverse complement strand
CTTGACCTTCGTAGCCCCTTGGGCGAAGTAGGTTGCCACGGGGATGAACCGCCGTCGCTCCGAAGGAGCTATGGCGAGTCAAGATGGCGGGGCGAAATTCCGCAAAGACTCGACCTGCGTAGCCAGAGCTACTCCTGGCTTCGCCGAAGCGCTTCGCCAAGGCGAGCCGGCGGAGCAGGTTGCCCCGCGGCCCCGCCTGCAACGCTACCCAGCCCGCAGTCGCTACGCGCCAGCGTTGCGGGCAGGTCGCCGCGGGGAGCTTCATTTTGGAGGCATGCATATCAAAACTTGCCGTGTATTTTTACATGATCATTCATTGGTTAACTCCATTAACCTTGAACGTCTTTTCCGTTTTTTTGCCGCTGGCCACATCGCGCAGCGTCAGACAGTATTCGCCTTCCTTTTCGTTCAGACTGAGGGGAATAATTCCCTCGTATTCCCCGCCTTTGATCAGCAGGTTTTGTGAATACCACGGCAGTATCTTCCCGTCCGGACCTTTGGCTTCCAGCCTGACCACGTGCGTTCCGCATTTGCCCTCGCCGGCCTCCAGCTTGACCTTGTATTTGGCCGGCTCGCCCTGGCGGCATTCCTTGCCCTTCATTTCAACCGCGACCTTTTCCACCGCATAGGGCAGGAGCGCCAGCACTTCGCCCCGGCCGGGCAAAAGGGTCAGTTCAATTTTGTCGGTGAGCCCGAAGGACTTGTTTTTGCGCACATCATAAACATGGGCCTGGCGGGGCAATAGGATCACGGTCTCCACCGGCTTCAGATCGCCGACCGTGTAATCACGCTGAAGCGCCACATATTCCGCCCCGTTGTTCGTGAAAACGCTGATTTCCACCGGCCAGAATGTTTCCCCGGATTTTTGGGTGATTTTTATCCCTGGTTCTATACCGCTGGTCTTTAGAATCTGCCGCATAACGGTTCTGGCCCCATCTCCGGCTTCCCTGTGTTTCATGTATTCCGTAAAAATCCGGCCGCCGTAAATACCCTTGCCCTTGCCGGATTTGGTGATCGCGGGGCAGGAATTGGTGTCCATCATCTGCTCAAGGACCGGTTGTCCGCGCCGCTTGCAATGTTCATCCATGATCCCCGGCGCATAATCGGCCAGCACCACCCCGCCGTTCTTAACAAAGGTCTCCATCTGTTCCGCCTCCTGGGAGGAGAGCGCCTGGCTGAAGGGCAGAATCAGGAGTTTGTAGTTTTCTTTGGTCAATTTTCCCTGTTCTATTTCCTCGGACGAGAAGAACCGGTATTGGAGGCCGACATCCTCCAGCAGGGAGATGAAATCGGACATGGAATCCTGGACCGTGGTATCCTTGTTGCTGAACTCTGACGCGCGCACCGAGGCGGGAGAATAATGCACCGCAATGCCGTTATCCTCGCGTTCCGAACCAAGGAGCAGTTTTCCGATTCCAGATTTTATTTCCAAGATTTCACCGGATGCCGAGGCAAAGCCGGGCAGGGGAGAAAAATCAGGCATAAAAATGCTGTGGCCGCCCAGTCCCTGCGAAGGAAATCCCACCCACCAGAATACGCTGTTCATTCCGTTAAAAAGCGAATACCAGGGGAACGATTCCATGTAATATTTGCTGTAGGCTGGATTGAAATAGGAATAGAACTGGCCGAAATCACCCAGATATGTGCCAAAATACATGCCGATCAAACAATCCTTGCCGGCAAATGAACGGACGATTTCCTTGTTGGGATAAACAGCCGCGCTTGCCAGACTCCAATAAGGTCCGCAAAGGTTCATGACCTTCAGCAAGCGGGTCCAATCCTCTCCGCTATAACTGGTCATTGACCCAAATCCTTCCGAGCCTGTTTTCGCTCCAGGATCAATTTTTTGGATGGCGTCCCCGCAAAATCCGAACATATTGGCAAAGACCTGATCCATGTGTTCCCTATGGTCGGCCCAGCGGGCGAATTGGCCGTTTTCTTTTGCCTTGGCCAGCGTGATCGGTTTGACCTGCGCCCAATCCGTGTAGTCGGTTCCCCATTCCTTGTTCAGCGCTTTCAAGTCGCCGTATTCCTTTTTCAGCCAGCCCCGGAAATCCTCCTGGCAGGTCGGCGAGAAACAGACATCCTTGCCTTTGGTGGCCAGTTCGTTTTCATCGCCAAAGCTGTATGCGCGAGGACCATAGGGAGCAATCACTTTGGCGCTTGCCGCGATATTATTTTTAACTCCTTCCTTGTAGCCGGGGTTTGTCAGGCAATATTGACCGTTTGTTCGTCCCCGCATCGGTCCCCCGTCTCCTTTCGCATATTCCCAGGGACCAAAATGACCCAGCATTGGAAAGAACATCATGTTGGCTCTGGAAATATTTGCCATCTCCATGTCCAGTTGTTCAGGAAATGTCATCATCGGCGCCTTGACCTTTTCCAGCATGGTGTCCACGCCGTATTTCGGCAGTTCCTGTGAATAAAGTCGCAGCACATAATCCGTTACAGTCGGCACTCCTCCCGCCCAAAGGGAAAATGAGAAATCATCCAGGGACCGTTCGGGGCAGGGGAATTCCTTTTCAATCTCCTGCACAAGGCTTCCATTTTTTTCGCAAAGCTCAGCCGCAATTGCCAGCTGATGCGCCAGGGCATGTTCCAGCTTGAAAGAGAATGGAATTTCCTTCTCCTTGCCTGCCAGTGACTGGGCAAACATCTCCCGGCCAAAACTATCCGAAAGCTTGATCTTCAATGACCGGTCTGTGCCCAAAGCCTGGTTCATCATCACCCGGCCCGTTACTGTTTCGCCGTTTTTGTAGGATGGTTTATCCAAGATAAGTATTTCCATGCGCGGCCCTTCCATCCTGACCTCAAACCCAACAGAGCCCCAGTTCAGCACCTTGTCCTTCTCCCTCAGCCAGACATCCGCCAGATGTTTCCCATCCGTCAGTTTCGGCATTTTTAATGATATTTCATTTGCCCCCGGCTGGATGGATGCCTTTTCCTTCTTTTCATACTCCATCTTTCCGCTCTTGTCATCGCGGATAGCCAGTTCAACCTCCAATGACGCCTCGGCCGGACGCTTGCTCAATGTTGACAGTTTAATCGCGGCATCATTCAACGCCGCCTGCTTGATAACCGGCTCCGATGTCTTGATCTCCTTGATCAGAATATCCGGCGTCTTGCTGGCGGTCCACAAAAGGGCCTTGGCCAGCAGACCGTGGTAATAATCATATTGGGCCGTGCCATCGTATATCCCGGATGGCGTCAGACTTTGATGCAGGGAAATCGGTTTCGTGTCCTGTTTATAGTTGAGCACGCAGACTCGCCCTTTTCCGAACTGCGCCAACGACACCAGTTTTTCCATGGGAATATCCTTTAACAAAGGCAAATATGAAAGGGGAATGCCGCTGGTGATAAATGCGTCGGTATCCTCCATCTTATTATTCAACACCGTCGTCAATTCCTTGCTTTCACCCAGGGGTGAAACATAGAGCAGACCGCAGCCCTGGGTCTTGACCTTTTCCAGAATGGCGACTTTCATGTCAAGCGGGAACCCGTCCCATTTCATTTTACCGATGATGATCGCATCATAATTATTGGTCAGCCGCTCCAGGATCATGCGTTTCACGGTATCCGGAGGAACTTCAACTGGGGAGTGTTTTGCTTTTTCGCCCAGCAGGCTGGCGTAGTCAAACGCCATGGCCGGCGTATAATCCAGCGACAGACGCTGGGCCAGCTCCACTGTTTCACGCTGGCTCCAGGTCGGGGCGATCACCAGGACTTTTATCTTGCCGAGGGAGTAGGGGACGGCCCAGGTGATATGGGGCGTCGTAACAGTCCCGGGCAGTTTGTCATAGGGCTGGTTGACTTCCGTCTTTTCCGCGCTTCCCCGCCCTATTGCCATCAGGAATAAAAACAGCGTGCCGATCGTCCGCATCAGGTCCAGTTTGTTTTTCACCTTATTTTCTCCTTCAGTTAACATTACGGTTCAAGCAGTTTGCACATCATGGTCAATTGCGCCAAGGATGTTTCCATCTCTTTTTCCTCAGCAATGGATAACACTCCTTTTTTTTCTATCACTCCGGCTTTTGTCTTGAGAGCGGCGGTTATTGTCAGAGCGTTTTTTTTGTCTTGTTCTCTATCGCCGGAATTACATGCAAGGGATGTCAATATGGTTTCATTTTGTGCCAGGACGTCCTTCCATGATTGAATTTTTTTGTCAAAGGCGGCCTGGGCCGGCGCCCATTTTGTCTTTTGCAAAAGGGCTTCATCCGTTGGCACGGTTCCCTCCAGTTTGATGTCATCAATATAAACCACCACGCGCTGTCCGGCGTTGCCTTTCAAAAAGATGATGATCCGGTCGGCGTAGACGCTGATATTATCCGTTGTCACTCCCCAGAGCGGCTTGGCCGCATTGGCGGCCCATTGCCGTCCGGCGCTGGCGAGATCCTTTTCCACCAGATTCCATTGCGTGTTGGTCGGTCCATAGATATCAAAATCGCCGCATCCGGATTGGGCGAGAGGCATGTAGAAAACGTTCAATCCCAGGCCGGCTCCCCTGGCCGTGGTTTCAGCTCCCACAAGGACGCGGGCGGTGAACTTAAGCTGACCTTCCAATGGAATCCGGAGCGGGATTTGCCAGTAGCAGTAATAGCCGCTGTGAATGGTTACATCCAGCTTGAAGGATCTTTTTCCGGAGAACGCCTTTTCTTGTGTCAACCCCTTGAAATTGACGGTATATTTTCCGTTGCTGGTGAAAAACACCACTGGATCCGTTTCCTCAAAATCCTGATAATAAATGAACGGTTGATTAGTTGCTTGCGCCCCCGCCAGATTGCACCACAATAGGCCGATCATCACGGCGCATGTCCATGTCCGATGTTTTTTCATCGTATTTATTCCAACAACAAGGCGGCCAGCCGCAGTTCATATATCAAGCCATCCAGCGTTCTCAGCGTTGCCTCGCTTTTCGGGTATAATTCGCTGAATTCTTTCTCCGTGATGATGTCCTTCGCTTTGACCGCATCGCTGATTTCCTGTATGGATTTGACCACCTGTTCATATCGCGGCTTGCAATCCGCCGCGGCCTTCGGATGCTCTTTCATGAACGATTCAATATCCTGCCGGCGTTTTGCCATTTCCGGCAGAAGGTTGTCCTTCAGGCAGGCAAGATAAGAACCGAACACAATGTGGCCGAAGCGTTCCGGGGCATTGAATCCCCCGCCCGTGTCGGACCAGCAGCTCAACTCCGTATAGCGTTCGTTCCCCGAGACATAATTTTCGCGGCACACATTAAATCCCCAGATGTCCCCTTCCTTGGCCGCTGTCCCGAGCGAGGCAAAAGGAATCATGACTTCAGCGCTCCAGCCATTTTCGCCTTTTTTCGCGCTGGTTTCCCACAATCCGTTCCAGTCCTTGCCCTGCTCCGGATCCTCCTCATATTGCACACTCAGGGCATTGACTACAAAGTGATGAGCGCTTTTATGGATATTTTTCGGCTCAATGAATATCTCAATGCAATCATCCGTGTAGACTGCTCCGTCATGTTCCTTCACTTTGGCCGCCACGTCCGCATCCGCGCATTCTATCCGCATATACAGCGCCTTGTCATCGCTGACCATGGCCACGCTCGTTTGTTCTTTGGCCGGGCCGCTGCCGGTGATCACCTGCGTAAAGCCGGAGATTCTGGCAATATTATTCCAGCACGGGTCTTCAAGAATCCCGTCAATTTTCGGTCCTTCCTTGGCTCGCGCCACCTGATAAACCTTGAATTCCGGTTCAGCGGCGGCCGCCAGCACGCTGGCCAGCAGGCTCGCGATCACCATGAACATATATCTGGTCATCATAATATTTTCCCTCATTTTATATTATTGTTTTCCGACTCTGAACGTCTGTTCCGTCTTTTTGCCGCTGGCCACGTCGCGCAAAGTCAGGGAATATTCGCCTTCCTTTTCGTTCAAACACAAGGGAATAATCCCTTCATATTCGCCTTCTTTGACCAGCAGGTTTTGGAAATACCAGGGCAAGATTTTGCCATCCGGACCTTTGACTTCCAACCGGACCACATGCGTCCCGCATTTGCCTTCGCCGGCCTCCAGCCTGACTTTGTATTGGACCGGTTCGCCCATCCGGCATTCCTTGTCCTTCATTTCAACCGCGACCTTTTCCACCGCATAGGGCAGGAGCGCCAGCACTTCGCCCCGGCCGGGCAAGAGGGTCAGTTCAATTTTGTCGGTGAGCCCAAACGCCTTGTTTTTGCGCACATCATAGACATGGGCCTGGCGAGGCAACTGGATTATCGCATCCACCGGCTTCAGATCGCCGACCGTGTAATCACGCTGAAGCGCGACATATTCAGCCTCATTATTTTTGAAAATGCTGATTTCCACCGGCCAGAATGTTTCCCCGGATGTATTTGTGATTTTCACCCTAGGCTCTATCCCGGAAGTCTTCAGCGCCTTGAGCATGATGTTCCGCATCCCCTCTCCTTTGTCCCTTCTCTTGAGATATTCCTTGAAAATCATGCCCATATAAATGCCTTTGCCCTTTCCGAACTTGGTGACCGAAGGGCAGGAATTGGTGTCCATCATGCCGGCCAGGACCGGCCGCTCGCGTCGCTTGCAGTGTTCATCCATGATTCCCGGGGAATTGTCGGCAATCATAACACCTCCATTTTTAACAAAGGCTTCCATCTGTTCCGCCTCCTGGGAGGAAAGCGCCTGGCTGAAGGGCAGGATCAGGAGTTTGTAGTTTTCCTTGGTCAATTTTCCCTGTTTTATTTCCTCGGGCGAGAAGAAGCGGTATTGAAGGCCGACATCCTCCAGCAGGGAGATGAAATCGGACATGGAGTCCTGGGCCGTGGTCTCCTTGTTGCTGAACGTGGAGGCGCGCACCGAGGCCGGCGAGAAGAGAACCGCAATGCCGTCATCTTCGCGCTGCGAATCAAGCAGTAATTTTCCGGTCCCGGCCTTGATTTCCCTAATTTCATCAGATGCCGTGGCAAAACCTGGCAAGGGCAAAAAATCAGGCGTAAAAATGCTGTGACCGCCCAAGCCCGATGAAGAAGGATAACCCGTCCACCATAAAGCAGCTTGCATGCCGTTAAAAAGCAAATACCATGGGAATGATTCCATGTAGTATTTGCTGTAGAGCGGATCATAATAGGAATAAAACCGGCCGAAATCAGAGTAATATGTGCCGAAAAATATAGTGGTCAGACAATCCTTGCCGGCAAACGAACGGACAATTTCCTTGTTGGGATAAGCAGAGGAGCTAGCGATGGTCCAATAAGGAACGCAAAAGTTCATGACCTTCAGCAGACGCGGCCAATCTTCTCCGCTGTAACTGGTCAATGCTTCAAACCCATCCGAGCCGGTTTTTGCGCCGGGATCAATTTTCTGGATGACATCCCCGCAAAATCCGAACATATTGGCATAGACCTCATCCATATGTTCGCGGTGGTCGGCCCAGCGGGCGAATTGACCGTTTTCCCTGGTCTGGGTCAGCGTGATCGGCTTGACCTGCGCCCAATCTTTGTAATCGGTTCCCCATTCCCTGTTCAGCGCTTTCAAGTCGCCGTATTCCTTTTTCAGCCAGACCAGGAAATCCTCTTGACAGGTCGGCGAGAAACAGACATCCTTGCCGGCCGCGGCCAGAGAGTTTTCGTCGCCGAAACTGTAAGCAAGCGGACCATAGGGGCTGATTATTTCCGTTTTTTTAACAAGATCTTTTTTCAGTTCCTCCCTGTATCCCGGATTGGTCAGACAATATTTACCGCTTTTTTGTCCACGGATCGGGCCGCCATCTCCCTCCTCATATCCAAAAGGACCGAAATGACAGAGGAGCGGAAGGAATTTCAAATTGGCCCTGGAAATATTTTCCATTTCCATGCCCAGTTGTTCAGGAAATGTCATCACCCCTCCCTTAACCTTTTCAAGCAGGGTATCCACTCCGTATTTGGGAAGTTCCTGCAAGTAGAGCTGCAGTATATAATCCGTTGTGTTGGGGACTGCCCCGGCCCACATGATAAAGGGGAAATCATCCAGGGACCGTTCGGGGCAGGGGAATTCCTTTTCAATCTCCTGCACAAGGCTTCCATTTTTTTCGCAAAGCTCAGCCGCAACTGCCAGCTGATGCGCCAGGGCATGTTCCAGCTTGAAAGAGAATGGAATTTCCTTCTCCTTGCCTGCCAGTGACTGGGCAAACATCTCCCGGCCAAAACTATCCGAAAGCTTGATCTTCAATGACCGGTCTGTGCCCAAAGCCTGGTTCATCATCACCCGGCCCGTTACTGTTTCGCCGTTTTTGTAGGATGGTTTATCCAAGATAAGTATTTCCATGCGCGGCCCTTCCATCCTGACCTCAAACCCAACAGAGCCCCAGTTCAGCACCTTGTCCTTCTCCCTCAGCCAGACGTCCGCCAGATGCGGCCCATCCTTAAGCAGAGGCATTTTGAATGAGATTTCATTCGCCCCCGGCTTGATGGACGTTTTTTCTTTCTGGCCGTATTCAATCTTCCCGCTCTTGTCATCGCGGATAACCAGCTCAACCTCCAATGACGCCTCGGCCGGACGCTTGCTAAATGTTGACAGTTTAATCGCGGCATCATTCAACGCCGCCTGCTTGATAACCGGCTCCGACGTTTTGATCTCCCTGATCAAAATGTCCGGCATCTTGTTGGCGGTCCAGAGCAGAGCTTTTCCTAACAGACTGTGGTAATAATCATATTGGGCCGTGCCAGTGTATATCCCGGATGGCGTCAGACTCTGATGCAGGGAAATCGGTTTCGTGTCCTGTTTATAGTTGAGCACGCAGATCCGGCCCTTTCCGAACTGCGCCAGGGACACCAGTTTATTCCCGGGAATATCCTTTAACAAAGGCAGAAATGAAAGAGGAATGCCGGTGGTGATAAAGGTTTCCGCGTCTTCCGCGTTGTTGCTCAGAACCGCTTCCAGTTCCTTGCTTTCGCCCAGGGGGGAGACATAGAGCAGACCGCAGCCCTGTGTCTTGACCTTTTCCAGAATGGCCACTTTCATGTCAAGCGGGAAGGCGTCCCATTTCATTTTACCGATGATGATGGCATCGTAATTATTAGTCAGTCGTTCCTGGATTATACGCCTGGCTATATCCACAGGAACTTCCGTCGGCTGGTGTTTTGCTTTTTCGCCCAGCAGGCTGGCGTAGTCAAACGCCATGGCCGGCGTATAGTCCAGCGAAAGGCGCTGGGCCAGTTCCACGGTTTCGCGCTGGCTCCAGGTCGGGGCAATCACCAGGACTTTTATCTTGCCGAGGGAGTAGGGGGCGGCCCATGCGATATGGGGCGTCGTAACAGTTCCGGGCAGTTTGTCGTAGGCTTGGTTGATATCGCCATTTTCCGCGCTACTTTGGTTGATTATCAGACCGAACAGACATAACACCACGCTTGCCAGCATCAGATTCGTTTTATTTTTCATTTTGTCCTCCTCCTGTTTTCTTCAACGATGTAAATTAGGCGGCAGAGCCGCAACTTGATTCTGTTCCGACGGTAGGGCGGGGCAGCCTTGTCCCGCCGTTCTCGGCCGCACAAGGCTGTGCGGCCCTACCTTTCAATTCCTATACATCAATCCGTCATCGCCCTTTAATCCCGTATTATTTTTCATCGTCTGACATATCAGTTGTTAACTCAGCGCGCACGACTTCGGCGATCGCCGGGTCGTTGAGGATATTGCCCAGTTCCGCCAGCATAATGGCCTGCGCGCCGCTTTCTTTAATGATGCGTATTTCTTTGCGCACGCGTTCGGGGGCTTTCCGGTGGGCTTCATAAGGCGGCAGGGTGTAGATGCCGATGAACGGTGCTCCACGGCTGGTTTTATGGCAGACTGTGCCCTTGTTCACGACCTCATACGAATATCTTGCGATTTTGTCAAAATCCCAGTGGGGATTGAAAAACCATGACACGGTCTGGCCGCAGTAATCAAAGGCAATTTTGTTGCCATACAAGGGATCAGGCGCAAAATCCGGATAAATATGACAGGTGGTTTCAATATCGGGCTTTTTCGCTTTTGCGTAAGCGATCAGAGCATTGCAGAAATCAACCAGGCATTGCTCCGAATAAGCTTGAATGGCCTGCCAGGTCGGCATGTCAGGATGAGCTTTGCGAAACACTTCCTGCTTTTCCCTTGAATGGCGGCAGAAGCAGGCATAATAATTTTTATAGCCGGCCGCATCCAGGGCAATGCCGTCATGTCCCTGCGAAATAAGATCGTCTATTCTCTTTTTTCCGTATTCCAATGCTTCGGGCCTGTCCAGGCACCACGGTTCCCCTTTGTATAATATCTCCCCGCCCTGCAAAGGTTCGCCGCCGTGTTGATCCAGCTCTTTTGCCGGATTGTCCCATTTCAGCCGGTCGTTTTCATCCGGAAGCATTTTCTGTTCGTATTCCTTCCCGGCGCTCCCGAACCACACGACGCCAAAGGCCTTCATATTTTTTTTATGGCATTCCTCAACCATTTTCGCGTTCCCCGCCTGAATGGCGTTGAAGCCGAGAGACTTGGCCAAATCCACCACTTCTGCCGGCGGCTTGTCATTCATGGACCACACCCAGGCCATCTTCCATTTCAGCGGATTGCCTTTTTCTCTGCCTTCGGTCTTTTTCATGACCGCCGGATCAGCAGAAAAATTCACGTATCCATAACGGTCCGTCTGGTGGCAATCCAATATTCCGATCACAGGCCAGGTCCAATAGTTTCGTTTCCCAGCCGCTTCCGTCCGATAAACCCGTCCCAGATGAACACGGGCGGTTGTTCCCGCCTGCGGGGGGCATTTGCCCTTTGTCAAGTGCGCCAGCGACTTCCACGGGATGGCGACCTCCACGGTCCAGCTCTTGTCCTTGTCAGAGGGATTATTCAAAGTCCCATCCACCCGGACCGCGCTTTTTATGCCCGCGCAATCCCAGTAATAATGGACCTGGTTCCAGCCGGGACCCTCTTGAGTCACCTTGCTGCGTGAGCCGACCTCCACCCAGGCGTCATTAATTTTGTTATGGGGATTGATGTGAAGCTCCAGGTAATCGCGGCCGTCGCCATCCGGGTCAATATAAATTTTTACAAAGGGGTCCTGGGCCATGACGAATTTTTTTTCTTCCTCGGGATTCAGATAGTTCCAGGGGGTCTCTGCTTCCTTTTCAATGACCGCCCATACGTTTTCATCCTGCGCCTCAATGCCCACATAAAAATATTGATCGTCCCAGAGCATTTTGGCGCGGGTGGGGTATTTTGGAACGGCGCCGTCCACCAGATCAAGGAATGCAAGTCCGGGGACATCCTGCCAGGCCGCTTCGTCCAGTTGTCCGTCAATCCGGATGGCTTCATCGGTCCGGTAACAATAATAACTGGGCGAGGCTTGCAGATTTATGGCGGATATTACGAGCAGGCAGAGCGCAGTAATTGTTATCCATCGCATATTATGCCATCCTTCCTTTTTTGCAGGTTAAAAACTAACCTCCGTGGTGAAATATTTTTTATTCTTTTCCGCTTTGGAGCAGGGAGGTGTATGTCAATCCCAGGTTTATCTGTTCAATGTTTTCAATGATCGCCTCCATTTTCTGGCAGTTCTCCAGCACTTCTTTGTCGGCAGCGGTATTGCCGGCCTGATTAGCCTTGAAAATATTTTCCGCATCCGCCTCCAGCTTGTTGAATCCCGCCTGAATTTCCTTCAGAGCCGCGGCGGTCTTGGTCCGCTTGGCTTCATACTGCGGAAGCAAAACATCTTTCAAATAGGCGCTGTCATAGACGAGGCTTACCCCTTCGTAATGCCGCATGATTTCCTTGTCGCTCAGGGCCCGGTTATACACCTTGACCTCGTCAATGAGCCCGTTAAAAAAAAGGGAGGTTTTATTATGCGCGCCAATGAAACAGGGCGATGAATCCTTGATGAGATCATGCGATCCGCTTTCTTTCGGCGACGCCTCCAGCCTGATGCCGTCTTCATAGAGGCTGATCTTCCCCTCTTTTTTGTTATAGACGGCGGCCACGTGCGTCCATTGTCCGTATTTGTTGAAATAAGGCACGGCGCACACGCCCTCATATTTATTGCTCGTGGCGCACAGTCCGGCCTGCATTTTCCGGATGTCATCAAAGCGGAGATAGTATTTCATGCCGGAGACAACGAATGCGGCGGTTTCAATCTTGTTCACCTTGACCCAGGCCTCAATGGTGAAGTCCGCCGTCAAATTCTTGCTGACGGAAGCGGGCGCTTCCGCATAATTCCCTTTTCCGTCAAAAGAAAGGCATTTGCCCTGTTTGCCTTCGGCCCAGGTGGCGCCGCAGATTTTTGCGTCGTTGTTGTTTCCTGAGTTGTCTTTGGCGATTTCTCCCTCGCCATCGTCAAACTTCCACCAGCCGATCAGTGATGGGTCCACCGCCGCAAAACATGATGCCGGTGCGGCAGCCGCGAATACCAGCAGAACCACCCAAAGCATTTTCTTCAGCTTTCTTATATTTCTCATTTTCCGCCTCCCATGATGATTTTTACGAACATGCACAACCCTGACTGATGGCGCGCGCTTTTTGCACCACGGTTTTTGCCTCCTGCAAAGAAGCGCATCTCACGCGCAGCATGAATTTTCCCCGGCGCCAGACGGCGGTATTTTGCAGAAATTCTTCCGCGGTGCAGATAAAATGGAGGGGCACGCGGAAGGTGCTCTCCAGGATGGCCTCATCAATAACGCCCGTTGCGCCGAGGTGGGCGGTGTTCGGATCGCGGTTGCAAAATTGAAGGGAGAGATTTTGACAGCGGGACCAGGTCAATATCTGGTGAATGCCCAGTTCATGGTGGTGGAGGAAGGCGCCGCCCCAGGCCGTGCAGATTTGTTCGGTATAGGGCAGCCCCCATTGGCGGAGATGTTCAACGGACATCATGTCGCCGGCGTCGCAGGAAAGATAATTGCCCGCGGGGATCCAGCCGTTGGCCACGATCGTGCCGGGAACATCATAGCCCTGCAGATAGTTCGCGCGCATGTGGCGCTCCAGTTCCAGAATGGAGCCGACAGAACGCTTCAAAAGTTTCTGCAGGCGCTGGGGATGGTCGGAGATGTCGTAGAACAAGTCGTTTCCGCGAAACTGATTTACAAGGTCAAGGGGATCAAAGTGCGTGTAGGGCGTGATGCCGTAAGTGCCGTCCCATTCTTCAATAAAGGTGCGCAGAATCCACATCTGAGCCAGATACCAGGGATTGTCGGGCTTGAAACCGATTTTGGATAGCCCCTCTTCCCACGTTGTCAGGGGCGGCTCCATGTAATTCGTGTTTGTTTCGTGATGAAGCGCCGCGTTGTCCACATGGGCCGCTGCCGCCATGCCGGCGCCGGCGAGCACCTGCAGGCAGGGAATGGTGTCATCGCCGATATCCTGCGCCAGGCCGGCCTGCTGTTTGATTCCCGCCACGCGCGCCCGCGCATAAGCGCGGACATCCTTTTCATCCCGCCAATTCACCTCGTTCAAAGGAGGCACGCGCGCCGGCGTTCCCTCCATCGGATAAGAAACCAGCACAAGGAGTCCCGGCTCCCGCGATTTATAGAAGGTCCCATAGCGTTCTATTGCCTCGCAATAACGTTTAATCATGTTTGAACGGTTTCCCGCCTAAAGTTTGAAATATTGCCGGTTGGCCGCCAGCAATTCATCGGCCATTTGACGGATTTCGTGCGGTTTTAACTGCGCGCATTGCGGGTCGCGGTAGAGCGCCTGGAGAAGCAGGTTCTTGTCTCCTTTCAAGGCGCCTTCGGTCAGCCATTTCTGGCAGACGGCCGCCGGCCGCATGATTTCCTGCAATGGTTCCGGAATATGAGGCACAAAGAGCGGCCGCACCCCAAAACCATCCACCACGCCCATGGTCTCAACGCAACATGCGCCCTGGGGCAGACATGGCACCTGACCGGCGTTCAGCGTGTTGACTGCATCGGTCAGTGGTTTGTTGCGCAGATAGGCGCGGATCATTTCCGCGCCGGTTTCGCGGCTTTTGCGCGGGAACTGTTCCTTGCCGGCGCGCGCATCCCGGATTGTCTGCCGCAGGGACGGCGCGCGCCGGACCATGCTTGCGCGCCGGCCTTCAACCGAACTGCGGCCGATGTGGCAGTAGCGGATGGTGTCGCTCATTTTGCCGTTTTTCGGGTTCCGCACCATCATCCGCGGCGGATTGCCGGAGACAGTAAAGGAAAGAAATTCCGATATGTGCCGGTTGGCCACATAAGAGAGATAACCGAAGGTTTCATAGAGCTGAATGAAGAGTTCGCGGCCGGAATAGTTGCCGATCTCGTCGGTGCCTTTCATGGGAATAAAATCCTGCAGTGATTTTCCCCGCAGTTTTTTTCTCAGAAGCTGGTAGCCATCTTCGCGCCCGACTTTGAAATCAATCACCCAGGTGAAATGGTTCATCCCGGCGATGGTGAGCGAAAGCGGACTCCAGTCTTTCAGACCGAAAATCTGCTGGAGAACGTCTTTTATTTCAAAATAGGAATGGCAGAGACCGACCACCGGATTGCCGCAGTTCAACTGCAGGGTGGCGGTCAGGGCCGACATGGGGTTGGTATAGTTGACCAGGAGCGCGGTCGGGCAGACCCGCTGGAAATCTTCGGCAAACCGGCGGAAGACGGGAATGTTGCGGATGGCCCGGGACCAGCCGCCGGGTCCGACCGTGTCGCCCACCGGGGCAAAGATGCCGTATTTTTCAGGGATTTTGAGGTCATGCTCCATGGCGTCAAGCCCGCCGGTGGAGATGGTGATCAGAACAGAGTCGGCATCCTTGAGCGCCTTTTTGCGGTCGTGACAGGGAATAAACCGGTCTTTACGGCCGTGATATTTTGCGGCAACCCGGCCCCAATCAGCCATCAGGCGCGCCATGGCGGGGTTGATGTCCACCAGACGGACCTCAAGCGGGTCGTCAAAGACGCTCATCAGGTCCGTCACGAGGGTGGGGGTCCACATCAGGCTTGCTCCGATAACGCAGATATTAGGCATGGTTGCTTTTTTCCTTTCTGTTCATGGTTTCAGCCTGAGAATATAGCCGATGATCTTGGTGCGGACCTCGTTGAGGTCGTCAATCTCGGGCGCAAGCGCGACAAGATATTGTTCGGCCTCCAGCGCGATTTTTCTTGCTTCCCCATTTCTTGTTTGTTTGGCCTTTTCAATAGCTTTCAGCAGGGTGGTCAAATAGCGCATGTCGTCCACGCCTTCCCGGAATCCCTCCCATTGCAGGGTGTCCACGACGCCGTTCACGGTGGGGTAGGCCATGGTTTCATCTTTGGCGATGTTATGATCCAGATCATCCCAGATGCGGCCATAACCGAGTTGATAGGCGCAGGTCATACAGCCATCATATTTATTTTTCCAGAGCAGTATCCCATAATTCCGGCGGTATGTTTCCGGCTGTTCCATGCCGCCCTGCGGATTGGCATAGGAAAATATTCTGTGGCCGGCCTTGTGCCACCTTTCCGCTTCATCTTTGCGGAGCGGGCCCGGCTTGCAGAATAAATCCAGGAGATCGCCCACGCATTCAAATTCACCGGCTCCGCCGGCCACGGAAATCAAGCCGCCGATTTTATGCACGGTCTGCCAGGCCGGCCGCTGGGAGAGCAGTTTTTCGCCGGTGGCCTCGTCAATGCCGTAGCAATAGACGGCTTTAGCGCCCTGCTGCTTCAGGAACCCGAGCCAGGCGGAGACATGCTTGTTCATTCGTTCCAGTTTTTCCGGATCAGAAGGATTGCCCGGCAAGAGGCGGCCGCAGTAAAGGATTGAATTATCAGCCCCGCATTCTTTCCGGATTTTAAGAGCCTTGCCAACCAGGGCTTCGTCCTTCATGGGCTGGTCAAAGACGGGATTATCCGCGCCATGCGCGACAAGGTCTTCAATCTCCCGGTAATATTGCTCTTCTGATTTGCCTTCATGCGAGATACTGTCTTTGCCGTCCGGCGATAATGAACCAAAATACCAAATACTGTGGGTCAGACACGATTTGGCCAGGGCAAAGGGAAGGACTTTTACGGATAAATTAAGCTCCGGCAATGGCCCGGCAGAGGTCTTTAAGATGATTTTCCCAGTATAGTCATCCGGCGCGGCATTTTCAGGCACCTTGACTGTTATCCAGAACTGCCGGTGTGTGTTTTTGGGAATGTCCACCGGCTTGAGAAAAGGACTGTCTTTGACAGGAAATTCATCCGTAGAAGGCAGGAAATCTGATTTAACATTCCTGTCCTGCATGACGGCGTATGTTTCACCGGTGGGGTAACAGAGCTTGATGGCATTCATTTTCCGCTCCATGTCCACCTTGACCAGCGCGTCGTCCTTGAGCAGTAATTCCGGGACCAGCGCTTCCTTGCCGGACTTGTATGTAAACCCGCTCGCGTCAACCCACCAGCATTTGACGATGCGGATATCAACATTTTTGGCGGGAATGAGGCCGTTTGCTCCCTTCAGGTCCGTGGGCGTGATTTCCAATGCGCCAAGGTCGGAAAGCGCGGAGACCGCAAAGCTGGCGGACTCATATTCGCCGGCGCAGGCGGTGATTTTTATGTCATCCGACAAAAATCCCGGGACAAAATCAGAATGGGGGAGGAGCCTGACGTTGGTGATCGCGGGCAGAATATAAATCAAGGCGTGTTCATGTTTACGTTTGCCTTCCGCCGCTTCCTGAAGAAACGCGGGCATGGATTCAACCTGGCACATGAGCGGCTGAAGCGCGGCCATTTTCAGCCGCTTAATAAAACCATTCTGGGTGGCCGTTTGAATTTCACGGCCGGCGGCCGCGAGGGACTGCATGAAAGTTTTTCTGACCTGCGCTGTTTCCGGCGTGGAACAGGAGGCAATCTCTTTTTTCACACGCTCAAGATTCGTCTTCCAGGAAGAAAACTTCTGACCAAATACCTCGCGATATGATGCCAGGCGCTTTTTCTGTTCCGCATCCCATTTTTCTTTTGGCAGGGCCTCGCCCTCTATCTTGAGATCGTCAATATAGACCACCACTCTTTTTCCCGGCGCCCCCCGCAGGAAAATGCCGATTTTATCAATAATAATGAAGGTATTGCCGGCGTTGAGCCCCCAGTAAGTTTGGGAGAGTTGGTTTGCGAAATCGCCGCAGAACGCGTCCGGCGCTCCTTCAATAAGTTTCCATTCGCCCTTGGTCGGGCCGAATTTCTGCGGTGCCTCACAGCCTGAATCGTCGGTCAAGGGACAAATGACTGAGAGTCCCAGCCCCGCTACGCCGGCGCTTTCTTCACCAACAAGGATTCGCCCGGAAAATCGCAATTTTCCTTCATACGGAATATCCACGGGAATGCACCAGTAAAACCAGGTTCCGGACTGGAAAGTCACATCCAGCTTGAATGATTTTTTGCCGGAAAACGCCTTTTCCTCGGAGAGTCCCATAAAAGCGACCGTGTATTTTCCATCCGTGCCCCATGCCTGGACAGGACAGTTTGTCTCAAAATTTTCAACATAGCTGAAAGGAACCGCATCGTCTGGCTTTTGAATGGCAGCGGGCGGCGTTGCCGGCGCAGATTTTTCCTTTGGTTTTTCGGGGGTGCAGGAGGGAAAAAACAATAAAATGCCTGTTCCGAGCGCCAAGGCCCCAACGGCAGTTTTGCTATAGTTTAATTTCCGCATTAATGTTTCTCCTGTTTTTGATTGCAACGATGCAGAAAAGCGTTCTGTAAAATAAACAAGCTGTTTCCCGCTCAATGAACAGTGTAGATCGTGCCTTCGTTGACGCGCTCATAGGCGCCCATGTCCACGGTGCCGTAGCGGATGCGCTGTGCCCGGTCAAGATCGTAATCATTCGCCATCCAGGTCTGATTAGTCCCCACATTGATGCAGGGCGAGTCCGCTTTCAAGCGGCAGTTGCCGTTGGTGTAATTGACAAATTTCGGGTTGCTCTGGATGTTACCGATGTTGATGGTCAGGTTGGTGCGAATGGCGCTGGTCGGGGCGATGCATGAATAAGCGATAACATACGTGCCCGTGTGCGCGGAGTGATAAAACAGATTGCTGTCGGCATTGCCCGTATTGTAATAGGAGATGGTGTTCTCAACATAGGAAGTGTTCAAATGATAACCGGAAATCAGGATGCCGCATCCGCTCCCGGAAGAATAGTTGCTCACGATGGTGCAGGATTGAATTTTGGGCGTGTAAGTGCCGCCTTCCGTCGCGTAGACCCATATTCCTCCCCCGCCTTTGTCAGCCCGGTTGCCGTAAATCAGACAATTACGCACGGTGGTGTTGTAAAATGTGCATATGCCGCCGCCATAGGGATTGGTGCACTTGTCCGGCCGGTTGGCGTAGATATTGCAGTTGTTGATTGTGGACCACGACGCCCGAACTCCTAATCCATACACTTCTGTTCCGGAAGCAATGTTGCTCGCAACTTCACAGCCGGACATGGTGCTGGCATAGGCGTAAACTCCGGCGCCTGAGCCGCCCGTGCTGACATTGGCGACAATCTGGCAATTGGTCATTGTGCTGCTTGACAAGTTGACTCCGCCGCCGTCGTTGTTGGAACAGACATTATTCTCTATCCGGCAATTATAAATTTTTGAAGCACTGGCGGCACTGACACCTCCGCCCCTCCCGGACAATGCGCACCCATTCCGCACGGTGAATCCATCCAGGATGGCGTTGGTGTATAAATCAAAGCACCGGTTGGATGAAATTTCCCGGTTGCCATCCACGATCGTTACCGTGCGTCCATTGACGCTCCGGATGGTGATATTGGTGCCGTAGACCGTGCGGATCTGATTTGTAAGGACATAGGTTCCGTTGGAGACCAAGATGGTCGCGTTGGATTCGGCCGCCGCCACCGCCCACTGGATCTGGGTGGCCGCAATATCCCAGCTTGTATAAATTCCCCCATTGCCGTCGGCAATTGTCCCGGGCTCAACAACGTAGCGGTCCGCCGCCCGGAGGAGAACGGCGAGGCAGAAAACACAACCCAACGCCAGCACAAAACTCAAACTATTTTTTTGCCTAAATTTGCCGTGATTCATGTTCCTCCGTTCCGGGCGAGTCGGGCCGTTAAATATCACGCCTTTTATACCTTAGAATCGTGCTAAAGCAACATCCATATTTTGCATGAAAAAATATAGGCTTGGCTAGTGGACAGTGTAGATTGTGCCTTCATTGACGCGCTCATAGGCGCCCATGTCCACGGTGCCGTAGCGGATGCGCTGGGTCCCGCCAAGATCGTTGGCGTTCGTCATCCAGCTCTGGTTGGTGCCGTTGTTGATGCAGGGCGAGTCAGTTTTCAAGCGGCAGTTGCCGTTGGTGTAATTGACAAATTTCGGATCGGTCTGGATATTGAGGATATTTATGCTGTTGTTATTGGCGCGGACCGCGCTGGTCGGGGCGATGCATGAATAGGCGATTATATACATGCCCGTGTGGGCGGAGGCATAAAATAAATTGCTGTCGGAGCATCCCGTATTGTAATACGAGATGGTATTTTCAACATAGTTGGTGCTGCCATAATAGCCGGAAATGAAGATGCCGCTGCCGTTGCCGGTAGCATAGTTGCTGACAATGGTGCAGTTTTGAACTCGGGTAATATAAGTGTAGCCCTCTCCGGGATAAACCCATATTCCTCCCCCGCCTTTGTCAGCCCGGTTGCCGTAAATCAGACAATTACGCACGGTGGTGTTGTAGTATGTGCATATTCCGCCGCCATAGGGATTGGTGCATTTGTCCGGCCGGTTGGCATAGATCGTGCAGTTGCTGATCGTGGACTGCGAAGCCCGGGCTCCGATTCCATACACCTCAGTTCCGGAAGCAAGATTACTCGCTATCTCGCAGGCGTAGATATTTCCATAATAGGCGTAAACTCCGGCGCCTGAGCCGCCCGTGCTGACATTGCCGACAATCTGGCAATTGGTTATGGTGCTGACTGACAAGCTGACTCCGCCACCGTCGTTGTTGGAGCAGACATTATTCTCTATCCGGCAATTATAAATTTTTGAAGCACTGGCGTTTACGCCCCCGCCCCGGGCGGATATGGCACAGCCATTGCGCACGGTAAAGCCATCCAGGGTGGCGTTGGTGAACAAATCAAAGCACCGGTTGGATGAAATTTCACGGTTCCCGTCCACGATTGTCACTGTGCGACCGTTGACGCTCCGGATGGTGATGTTGGTGCCGTAGACCGTGCGGATCTGGTTCGTAAGGACATAGGTTCCGTTGGAGACGAAGATGGTCGCGTTGGATTCGGCCGCCGCCACTGCCCATTGGATCTGCGTGGCCGCAATATCCCAGCTTGTATAAATTCCCCCATTACCGTCGGCAATTGTCCCGGGCTCAACAACATAACGGTCCGCCGCCCGGAGGAGAACGGCGAGGAAGGAGACACAACCAAATATAAGCATAAATTCCAACTTGTTTTTTAGCCTGGTCTTATGGTGAAGCATATGGTCTTTTTTATGCCTGACTTGTAAAAAATTGATATTTTCCATTGACAAAACGGCATTATTATGTTTTATTTGCAACGATGCAGAAAAGTATTGCATATCGTCCTGAAAAAAACAAGCAGAAAAGCGCATCTATTTTACGGCGGATTGCGACCCAGACCGGCTTCTCGCTTTCCACCATCACTAAGGTGCTCCGGGGCGACGGCGACCGTTACGGCATCATGGCTGAAACCCAGCGGACAATCAATGCCGAGGCCAAACGGCTCGGATACATAAGCAATTTTTTTGCGCGTTCATTGCGGCGCGGCCATTCGGGCCTGGTGATTTTGCTCGCCTACACCTCCAACTATTCAGTGCGCGTTCAACGCCAGAACCTGGTTACCCAGGAACTCAGACGGCAGGGGGTAAAAGTCTTGACGATTGATCTTTCCCTGCCGATTGGCATGAACATGAAGGATACCCTCAGCGAAGTGGAAAGTTTTGCTCCGGCCGGATTGCTGATCGCCGAGGTGATTGATGAGGAAACCCGCCGCTGGATCAATAATCTGCTCCGGCGGGGAGTTCCCGTGGTAGCCATGGACCATGTGGAAAAACTGCCGGTGGATCAAGTGTATGTCAACCGCGAAATGGTAGGCTATCTGCCGGCCAGGCATCTGTTGGAGCTGGGGCACCGGCAATTGCTATATGTGCTTCCTTCATCGGCAGCCTCAATTATAGAAGACAGACGCCGGGGATTCCAGCGCGCGCTCCGGGAGGCGGGCGTGCGGTTTTCCTCAAAAAATCTGTGTCTTTTTTCAAGAGCATCAAGTCATTGCGAAGCGGGATATCTTGCATCCGCGCCGGTAAAATGGCGCAGGGAAGGCTTTACCGGTGTTATGACCCTGAGCGATCAGACGGCGCTTGGAGTGATGCGGGCCTGTTACGAGCAAAACGTGAAAATTCCCGAGGATTTATCGCTGGTCGGATCCGAGGACTGGCCGCCCGCCGCTTGTTTCCCCGTTCCTTTGACCACCGTTAACTGGAAGCTGGAAACTTTGACGTCGGTTGCGGCCGATTGGCTGGTGGAGCGTCTGGGCGGTGCCGGCGGCGCACCGCGTAAAAAGGTGATTGATCCGGTCCTGGTGCCGGGGCGTTCTTCAGCTTCGCCAAGGGAAGTTAATCGTTAAATTTAACGCCTGGAAATTTCAGAACAAGGGCTTCATTGATTTTGTTTCCGGAACTGCAGGGGCGGGCAGCCCGTGACGCGGTGGATCACCCTGGAAAAATAGTCGGCATCCGCATAGCCGCACTGATTGGCAATGGCAGTCACCGATGATTTTGTGCGCTGTAAAAGGGAAAGCGCCTTTTGTGTCCGCAAACGGTTGATATAAGCGGAGGGCGTCATCGCCATGACAGCCTGGAATCGCGTCCGAAAGGCCATCCTGTCAATACCCAGCGTGGCGGCCAGTGTCTTTACGTTAAGCTCCGGCGACGCGTATTGTTTGTGAATATAATCAACAGCCGTGTTTATAAGTTCATCCGTCTGGTCGGTGCGGGAATTTGCCATGCGCATCAGAATCATAAAGGCCGTCTCGCAAGCGCGCAATTCAGCCTGCTTTGAGGGTTGACCGACAAGCCTTAAAAGCCTTTGAAAAAGCGGCACAGGAACCGCTCCGGCATTGTAAATGCCCGCCTTCAACCCCAATGAAGTTACCAGGAACAATGCGAAAGGTCCCCGCATGGTGAACCAATACAGTTCCCATGCGCGCCGGTGGCAATAATAGTAGTGGCGCATGTTGGGATAATACACGGCAATCTGATTGCGCTTAAGCACGCATTTGCTTTTGCCGAATTCAACAATGCCTGATCCGCCGGCGCACCAGAACAATTCAAAAAATCTTATTATCCGGTCGGCGCTCGCAAAGGGCGGGCGGACTTGGTAATGCCCGCCGCTCCGCACGACGAATGGTATATTATTACCCCACGGCTCCGGATGGAAAATATTCACAAAAGCGGCCATGCAAAAAAGTCCAGAAATTAATCCACAAATCCTGTTAGTATAAATATCCTGTGTATTCTATCCTAGATGATAAATATAAATATCAAATTGTGTCAATCAATTAAACAGCTTATGAGCGGCAAAGCCAGCGCGGATTTTAAGAAAAATTCATTCGCTGTTATAAGGAATATTTTGCCATGACAAAACCAGTAAAGCTGATCGTAATTGGCGCCGGCAGCCGCGGAAGCGGTTACGCCGAATATGCGCCTGCCTTCCCGGAGCAGGCCTGCATTGCAGGCGTGGCTGAGCCGCGCGATTATTACCGCGAACATTTTGCGCAAAGGCATCATCTTCCGCCGGAATCTGTTTTCAGCGACTGGCGGGAAATTACGCAGAGGCCTCGTTTTGCCGATGCGGTCTTGATTTGTACTCAGGATGCCATGCATGCCGAGCCGGCCATTGCGTTCGCGCGGATGGGTTATCATATTCTCCTGGAAAAACCCATGGCGCCCAATCTCGCGGATTGCCGGCGCATTGCGGAGGCGGCCGTCAAACAAGGCATAATTTTTGCCGTGTGCCATGTTCTGCGTTACACCAATTACACCCGGCGGCTGAAGGAAATCATTGAGACGGGACGCATCGGCCAGGTCATCAGCATCCAGCATCTTGAGCCGCTGGGATACTGGCATCAAGCCCATACTTATGTGCGCGGCAATTTCCGCAACACGGCGCTTTCCTCGCCGATGTTGCTCTCCAAAGCGTGCCATGACCTGGATTGGATCCGCCATATTGTCAATGAGCGGTGCGTAAAAATATCCTCCTTTGGCAATCTGAGCCACTTTCGCAAGGAGTGCCGGCCGGCCGGCTCGGCCGAACGGTGCCTTGACTGCGGAATAGAGGCGCAATGTCCCTATTCTGCGGTGCGGCTTTATCTAGGGAGCGTGAAGGCCGGCAAGACCGGCTGGCCGGTGAATGTGCTGACGCCGGACGTTACCCCCGAGGGCGTAACCGCGGCCCTGCGCGCCGGGCCTTACGGACGCTGTGTCTATGCGTGCGATAACGATGTCGTTGACCATCAGGTGGTCAACATGGAATTTACCGGAGGCCAGACGGCCCTGTTCACCATGACCGGCTTTACTCGCTACCGGCGCCGCCAGACCAGATTGTTCGGAACCCGCGGCGAGATTTATGGCGACGGCGAAAAAATTCAGGTTTATGACTTTCTTACCGAACAAACCGAAGATATTGATCCGCCGCCCACGCCCGGCGGGGCCGGCGGCGGCGGGGCGCTCATGCGGGCCTTTGTCGCGGCCGTGGCGCAGAATAATCCCGCCTTGATTTTATCCGGGCCAAAGGAAACGCTTGAAACGCATAACATGGTTTTTGCCGCAGAACAATCCCGCAATATTGGCCGCGTCGTAACACTGTAAATAAGTCTCAATCAAGGGAGGCGCAAAAATGTGTAAAAAATATTCAATAATTGTATTTGCCTGTTTTTTTGTTCAACTGCGCCTCTTTGCCGCTTCTGATTGGCAAGGAGAATATCAGCCGGATGAAAATACCGCCGCATTGTGGCATTTTAACGAAGGGGAAGACAAGCTTGCGCGGGATGCAAAAAGCGGAAGGAACAATGCCATCTTGTTCAACATGGATGACAAGGCTTGGGTTGCGGGCCAAACCAATTTCGGCATGGCCCTTTTGTTTGACGGCAAGGATGATTATGTCAGCGTGCCGAATTCAGCCGAGCTTAATCTCAGCAGTAATTTGAGGCTGGAGGCATGGGTAAAGCCGGCCAATGTCTCCCGAGAATCGGTGATAGTGGATAAACAGGGGCGTTACAGTCTCGGAATCAACGGCTCTTCCGAATTTCAGTTCGGGCTTAAAATTTCGGATTCGTCATACCAGACCATTGCCGGCAAAACCATTGTTCAGCCCGGGCAATGGTATCATGTGGCCGGGACCTATGACGGCCGGACCATGCGATTGTTTGTGAATGGCACGCTTGAGGCCGGTAAAGAATGCCCCGGATCCATAGAAATCGTGCACCGGCCGCTGACCATCGGCGCCGCCACGGCGGAAAGCAAGGATCGTTCGTGGTTCAGCGGAGTGATAGACGAAGTGCGCATTTCCTCGTGTCCTGGCCGCGATTTGTCAGGTTGTGTTCTGAGCGTTCCCAAGGCGTCAGTTCCGCCGAAGATAGACGGCATGCTTGATGATCCCTGCTGGGAAAACGCGGCCATGGCTGATAATTTTGTCCGGATGGACGGCAATGCGGCCACTAAACAGACCAAGGCGCGCGTGACTTATGACCATGACAATCTTTACGTGGCTTTGGAATGCTTTCAGCCGGCCGGGGAAAAGCTCACTGCCGCTGTCAAGGAACGCGACGGTATGGTGTGCGAGGATGACAGTATTGAGATCGTCATAGACCCGGATAACGGCAAGGACGCCTTTTATCAGTTGTTGGTCAATTCGCTCGGGACCGTGTTTGATTTGTATAGTTCAATTTCAGGAGCCGTGTCGGAACCGAAATGGAATTTTGAAAAACTTTCCCTGGTCGCGAAAACTCAATCGGACCGCTGGATAGTGGAAACCGCCATCCCGGTCAGGGAAATCGGGAAAGATGGGCTGAAGGAAGGGGAGGTATTGGGGATAAATTTCATAAGGAATGACCGCGGGGCCAAAGAGTTCAGCGCCTGGGTTCCGGTTCCATCCAGCGGGCATCATCCGGCGTATTTTGGTCAGGCGATCATCGGCGGGTTTCAGGAGGAGATCAAAGCGCGCTTGGCGGCGTTTGAGGAAGAACTCAATAAGAAAATCGTTGAGCCATTGAAGGGTATGTCGCCGCCGCCTGAGGGATTTAATGAGCTTTCCAGAGAGGCGGAGGGGATTGGCGCGGAGATCAAAAAGCTGGCGGATGAAGTAGCCGGCCAAACGGCGATGACCTTGGCGCAATGGCGCGACTTGTCAGAAAAGATCAAGGCGCAGGATTTTCCGGCTAAAATCAGGCGCTTGAGCTGGCTGAGAACCGATTATGTGGTCTGGTATCAGGAAGATGAACCCATTAGTCCGGAGATCCTGCCGCCGTTGTGCGCAAAGAGTATGAAGGAATTGAAACTCACGGCTTTTCCCGGCGATTATCGAAAAATTGACGTTCTGATCACCAACCTGAAAGAAGAATCGTTGAAGATTGCCGGAGAACTCGCAACTGATCAGAAACTGGCGGGCAAGATCAAGCTATTGAAAGCTGAGAGCGAAGCGGGACAGAATATGACCGGGAATATAACGCTTCTTCTGCTGACGTCCGGTCTGGCGCCCGGGCAGTATGAAGGGGAATTAAAACTTCAGGCAGGAGGGAAAGAGGAAAAGATCAAGCTGGTCGTGAGCATAATTCCCGCGGTCAGCCTTGTCGCTTCGGGCTCGTTTGCCGCGCCGCAAAGATGGCTTCCCAAGAAAATAGCCGGCAAAGATTTCTGGAACATGTTCCGGCATAATGTGTTTATTCTCGCGGAAAAAACGCGGTTTGAGGAGGATTTTATCAATGAGTCGGTTTTAAGAGTCGGCATTTCGCGTGATTATGCGGTGGTGCTCAGGGAGATGGAAGTATTCCCGCCTGAAGCAGGAACGAATATTGCCTTGGGAGCAAAGCAGATATGCGGCGGCGGCATGGAGCGCACGCGCAATTCGGTCGGGTGCGGTTATATTCCGCCGGCGGATTATGTCAAAAATCTTGAGGCAATAAACGATGGCAACCTGAAGACAGCCGCTTCCTCCAAACACTGGTACAGACTGCCGATCTCCGGCTGGTATGGCCTGGAATTCGGGAAAAAGGAGACATTGAGCAAGGTAATTCTTTATCACGGCTTCCCCAACAATAACTCCGAGCATTTTGTTTTACAGTATTGGGACGGGAATTCATGGAAGGATATTACCGGCACGGAAACAAGGGGGAACATGGCGGAGAAGACCGAGCACGTCTTTGCTCCAATTGCCACCGACAAGGTGCGCGTCATGATTTTCTGCGAGAATTATTTGGTTATGAATTATCCGGCGGGCGAGGAATGGCGCTGGTGGTTTTTGCAATTTGGCGCGAAATGGGATTATGAGGGGAAAATAGAGGAACGCCCGTTCCTGATAGATATATATGACGCGGACGCGCCGGAAGAGCCGCTGGCCTACAAGGCCCACAAAAGCCTGAAGGAAAAATACGGGGATAGTTTCCTGGGATTTGGGGTGGGGGAATGGCCGGGCGGAAAAAATCTTGCAAAATTCATAAAGGGAATCAAGGAAGCCGGCATGGAAGTGAATAGAAAAAATCTTTGCGAAAAGATAGGGCAGGAATTCAAAAAACTTGCCGATAATGCCGGCGGAGATTTTTACAACATGTGGGCCGGCTTTTTGCTCAATCGTCAGGGCTTGGAATGGGGCGCGCCGCTGGCCGCCTCAGAAACCACCCAGCGCGCCACTCAGGCGCATCACCAAACCCAGATGGCCTTTACCAGAGGCGCGGCCCGGCAATATGACAAGCCATGGTATATGTATTTTGCCTATGATTTGGCCGACTCCAATCCTTCTTATGATCTGGTCAGTTTGGAAAAAGCGCGGGCCAAAATTTCCGCCGGTTCCAAACCAAGCTGGTTGCTCGGCCCCAATGGAGGCGTTTCCCCTTATTTATACCGCCGGACCCTTTACGCTTATTATATGTCAGGCGCCAATTTTGTTGACCATGAATCCCAGGGTGATCAGCTGATCGCGACTTATCCGGACGGCCGACGGGAACTATCGCCGCACGGTAAGGTGGTCAAGGAATGGTTTGCATTCACCCAAAAACATCCGAACCGTGGCGTTCCCTGGACGCCGATCGGTTTGATGCTGGACTATTACGATGGTTTCACGCCCTGTATGAGGAAACTGTTCTGCGCGCTTGATTATACCGATGCCGATCACATGACTTATGATTTTATTTATAATATTTTTCCCTGCACCACGAAAATCACAAGCGAGCACAACGGGGTGGGGCTGGTGAACACGCCCTATGGCGACATATTTGACGTGCTGGTGCCGAACCCGCCGAGCGGGACAATCAGCCAGGACCTGATCAACAACTACAAGGTGCAGATATTGCTGGGCGATCTCAGGATAAGCAGGGAATTGGCGGAAAGGTTGAAAACTTACGTCAGGGACGGCGGCACGCTGGTGCTGAACGTCAAGCAGGTTGGCGAATATTTTGGCGAAGACTTCCTCGGGCTTAAATTGACAGCGCGCGTGAAGGAAAGCCCGACTGCCAGGAGCCTCTTGGATGATTTTTCCTTTTCTTCAAATTCCTTTGTTTATCAGGATGCGGCGCTGGCTTCGGCGAAAACACTGATCGCGTCGGAAAGCAATGAGCCGGTGGTCACGCTGAACAAATACGGGAAGGGGAACGTTATCTTGACCCTGGTGCCGTATTTGATGGATAAGAACAAGAAACAGGTTGCGTTTGTTCCCTATCTTTTAAGGCGGCTTTCCGATTCGGTCCTGCCAATGCTGGTGCGGGGTGACATTGAATACATCCTCAACAGGACGGATACCGGCTGGCTGATCACGCTCTTGAACAACAAAGGAGTTTATAAGGAAGTCAACAAGGTGCCGGTGGTGAAGGCCGGAGAAAAAGCGCAGGTTTTCCTGCTTTTCAAAGAGGCGCCTAAGGCTCTGGTTGAGCTTACGGAAGGGATAAATATAAACTGGAAAAAGAACGATACCGCTGCTACGCTTATTGTACCGGCCGGCGGGGTGGCGGTGGTAAAAGTCCAACAATAAGAATAAGACATGTAAGGTTGCGATCTTAGACCATTCCGTTAAACCCTAGCCACGCGTTGCGCGTGGCTGGCCTGTGGCTTGCCAAGCCAACGGCATGGCTGGGGGGGCATATTACACACCTTCGAAGAACGTTGGGGGGGGGGCGCGGGCGGGCCCGT
>Ga0074199_1001079_pt1 | contig 28307 bp, 20 predicted proteins | sample EPASupsiteSAE347_FD_64528 | JGI IMG/M metagenome (GOLD analysis project Ga0074199, IMG submission 64528) | Bioremediated contaminated groundwater from EPA Superfund site, New Mexico - Sample SAE3-47 | ecosystem: Environmental > Aquatic > Deep subsurface > Groundwater > Contaminated ... | reverse complement strand
GTGCTCAGAGAACTGATCCCGTAATTATTGCCGGCCTTGACCCAGTAATAATAAATAACTCCATGGAGCGCGCTCGTATCTTCATAATAATTGGAGGAAGATGACCCCAGCAGGGCGGCAGAGGAAGAGTCAAAAGTTTCGCCGCGGTAGACCGTGTAAGTTGTCGCGCCCGGGGAAGGATTCCAGGCAACTTTTACCATGTTGCTGTATGTTCCGTCGCTGGCGTTCAGATCAGACGGCGTTGCCGGCGCAGTGCCGCCCGGTGAATTTGCCGCGGTCCAAGCGCTGGTACCGTAATTATTTTTTGCCGCCACCCAATAATAATAGGCAGGACCGCGGGTAATGGCGGTATCGTCATAATTCGTGGCGGTTGAGCTAAAATAAACCACCTCCGACTGCCGGATGGCTGTGGCGGGATCGGAACTTTCACTGCGGAAGATGACATGCGCGGTGGCGTCGGTTGAACCGGCAATCCATGAAACCCGGATCATGTTGGAATAGGCGCCGGCGCTGGCCGAGACTGATACAGGAGGCGCCAGCAGACTCCAGCCCATGGATGGTCCGCCGAATCCGCTTAACCCGAACTCATTGGTCGTCCGTATCCAGTAATAGTACCGGCGTAACGGAGTGCCGGCGTAGTCGTTCGTCCCCAAAGCGGATGTGTAAGCAATAATTCCTGCTGCGCTGGAATCGTTTTCAGTATTACGATAGACAACATAAGAACTCGCGCCAGTGGAAGAATTCCAGCTCAAAGCCACCGAACGAACATAAGCTCCCTGACTGGCGGATAATCCGGATGGCGGCCAGCAGGGTATTCCGCCATAATCGTTGGAACTCAATCCGCTCCCGCCCGCCACAGTATTGCTTGCCTTGACCCAATAATAATAACGGAAACTAGGCTCAACGCTATAATCAGAATAATTGGTTCCCGCAGTTGACGCAAGATAAGCGGGCGTATTCGTATTATCGCGATTGCGATAGATATGATAAACCGTGGCATTACTTGATGCCTGCCAGGTTACCTGGATATAATTGGTCGGGACGCCTTTTGTTGCCGTAACGTTTTCCGGCGGCTCAGGAGGAACACCGCCCGAATCGGAATCGCTGAAGACGCTCAAGGCAACGGGGGTTTTAACCTTGACCCAGTAGTAATAAATTTTGCCGGCATCAACGGAGGAATCATTATAATTGGTCTGGGTCAACCGTCTTATCCGAGTGGCGCCGGCCGTTGAATCATTGGTATTACGCCAAAGCTCATAACTGACGGCGTTTGAAGAAGCGTTCCAGCCAACATGGACATAATTGGTAAATGTTCCGTACTTTGAAGCGGCAAGCCCGCTCGGACGCAAAAAAGAAGCGACATTCAGGCCCTGATTGCCGGTGCGCAGAGCATCATGCCGGAACATCGGCCAGGCGCTCTCCGCCGGCGGCTGGGAACCGTAAATGGCGTAAACATACCAGATATCACTGATATAAATTGTGCCTTCGCTGTCAATTAATGGAGACTGAAAATGAATCTCATAATCAGTTTCGCAAACCCAGTTGGTAGTTCCATCAGGATTGAATGAATAAACAAAGCCTGGCTCATCCGGCTGTGCCGCACCGACGATAATTGAACCATCGGCGGAAATTGCCGGCGATGATTTTACCGGATTTCCGGTATGCCATACTTTGGCCGTTGTGCCGTTGGTGTTAAAAGCATAGAGATTGCTTCCGCCGCCAACATAAATTAATCCGTTGGTACCGATGGCCGGGGAAGATAAAATATTACCATCCGCTGACCATGTCTGCGTTATTAAGCCATCCGGGCTGAAGGCATAGAGTTTGCTGCCGCTTGCCGTATAGATCGTGCCATTTGTATCCAACGCCGGAGAGGAATACATAGCGCTGGCCATTGTCCAGGTATTGCTTATTGAGCCGTCGGAACAAATGGCATAAAGTTTCGCAGGGGAATCGGAATCGCCGGCATAAATAATTCCATTTGAACTGATTGCCGGCGATGAGTAATTGTTGCCTGCCAGAGAATTAGTCCACCGTCTCTCCCCATTCGCTCCGACCGAATAAAGCTTCGAATCCTGGCTGAAAATAAGTTGGTTTTCATTGCCAAGCGCGATGGAAGACCAGCGAACCAGCGGTGTAGTTTTAAAAAGCTCGGTTATTATACCGGCGGTGGTAATCGCATAGACGGTTCCATTACTCGTGTTGATATAAATGACATCATTAGTTCCCACAGCTGGAGAGCCAAGCCCTGCTAAAATCTGGGCCTGTATTGCCACAGACGACGTTATAGACGCTTGCCAACGTTCCGTGCCAGAGCGTGTAAAAGCATAGAGCGACGTAGAATTGCCGACTACCAACGTTCCATCCCAAGTGAGAGCCGGCGAACTGCACCGGCTTGCTGAATATTCCAAAGATTTTTTCCATTTCACCGTGCCATAGGCAAGCGAAGCGGGGAATTTGGTTATAAAGCCGTCGTTCGTCCCGCCGAAAACATTCTGATAAGCCGTATCGCTTGAAGGGAAATCGCTTGAGGCGGTGCTTCCCGCGACAAAAAGCGTGTTGCTGTCCGGAGCAAAATCCAGGGCCAGGGACCGGTCATTGGCGCCGCCGCCAAGATAAGTTGAAGCGTATAAATTTGTCAACCGCCCGTCGAAATACAGGGTAAAAGCGTCCTCACCGCCATTGTAAGAACGGTCATAAGCGGCGCTGGTCGTCGGGAAATTGGAAGAATCCGTGTAGCCGGCAAGATAGACATAAACGCGGTTGGTGTTGCTGTCCACAACCAGGCATTTCGCCACATCATTATTCGTACCGCCGATAAAAGTTGAGGCATAGAGATTGGAGGCATTGTTCGTCAGGCAGGTTAAAAATATATCCTGTCCGCCCCGGTATGTGTTTGCATAGCCGGTCAGATATTCATTATTCGTTGGATTCTGCGGAAAATTACCGGAACGCGTGGACCCGGCCACATACAGTTTATTGCTGATATCATGGCCGACCGCGTAAGCCATATCACTGCCTGTGCCGCCCAGGTAAGTTGAAGAGGGAAGGTTCGTCAAAAGGGCGCTTAAGCGGGAAACAAAGGCGTCGTAGGAACCGCCATTAGTCATCTGGTAACCGTTAGTAACGGGAAAATTGGTGGACGATGTGGACCCGACGACATATACAAAATTTGTCATCCCCGTCCCAGGCATTACCACCACGCCGGCGGCTTCGTCGGCATTTGTCCCGCCCAGGAAAGTACCGCATTTCAGAGAGCTGACATCATTGCTGAAAACCACCGCAAAAGCGTCGCGGGCGCCGTGGTAATTGGTGGCATAACCGGATAAATTTGTAACCGGGAAATTGGCGGATTCCGTATAACCGACAACATATTGCCGGCGGGATGCATTATCCATGGCAATCGCCGCCGCAGAATCAAGATTGGAGCCGCCGAGATAAGTAGCCTGAAAAGGAGTTCCAAGATCGGACGATAAAACCGCCACGAACGCATCGCCGTTGCCGTTATAATTTGAATTCATGGAAGAGGCGCCGCAAGGAAAATTCGTTGATTCCGTATAACCGGCCAGCCATATGCGCGTTTCATCCGTGTTAACGCCCAAATCATAGACATAATCATTGGAACTGCCGCCCAGGTAAGTGGAGGCGGAGAGACTGCCGAGATTGGCGTCAAACTTGGAGACAAAAGCGTCATATCCACCGCCTAAAGTCTGTTGATACGGACTGTTAGTAACCGGGAACTCGCCGGAATCGGTATAACCGGCAACGTAAACGTTGGTCTGGCTGTCAACCGCCATGGACTGGACGGCGTCGGCCCCGCCGCCGCCGATGAAAGTCGAGGCCAGCAAAGGGTCTATCACCAGAACTTTGTTCCGGTCGTAAGGCCCAAGTTCAAACCGCACCGTTCCGTCTTCGTCCAAAACGTAAGAAACTTCAACCGGGATTGAATTAGGACGGCACGGCGTGGACGCCGTTGCCCTACCTTGACTTGAATCAATTGCCGATGGTAGGGCGTGGGCCTCCGGCCCCGCCGTATCTTTGCCCGTATCATCAATCTGCCAGGCAACCGGCCGGGTGAAATAAACCGCTCCCAGGGCTGTCTGGATCTCCAGTTGCCCATCGGACGTAATTTCAATACCGGAGGCGCCTTCAAAACCAAAAGCTATGTCGCGCGGATCGGCGCCGGGGGAAAGCACGAAAATCTTTTCCACGTTATTGCCATGGGCCGAGAGGAGCAGGCTGACGCCTTCATACACTTCGCCGAAGTCAAGCCGGTCAAATGCGGACAGATTCGTTTTCCATTTGTCCGGCCGGTTGCCGATGAAAGAATTGACGGCTGTGCGCGATTTGCCAGCGCCGAGCGGTTCCGCCGTCAAATTGCCGCGCAGACGTTCCTGAAGAATAACGGAACCAGCCGGGGCCCGCGCGCTTGTGCTTGTATTGGGCACGGCGTCATATTTCGGCAATGAATAAACAATTTTTCCATCCGCAAGCGCATAGACCGTGCCGCCGAAAGTTTTGGCGTAATATTTTACTTCCGGGCTGGCGATCTGGCCTTCATTGGCGACAAAGGGAACGCGGGCTGAACTGACCATGGCTGACTGTGCGCCGGGGGATTCGGCGGCAAAGGATGCGGGCACAAAAATTCCGCCCAGAATAACGAATAAGAAAATTATTTTTGCCGCGCGGAGCATATTAATTTCAGCCGTCAGGAATCAGAATAATACAAAGACATTCCCGCTTCCAAATGCATTCGTTCAATGCAGAAAATATTACAATACTAAAGTTTATTTGCCAATAATATTTTCAGGCCGATCATTCTGCATTTCTTGATACGCCAAATCCATCTTCCGCGCGGCGGCAACCTCGTCAAGCCGGCCGACGGAGGTTGTAACCGGAGCGGCTTTCAAGGCGGCCGGATTTTCACGCGCCGTCCGCGCCAGGTCGCGCATGACGGCGATGAATTCATCTAGCGTTTCGCGCGTTTCGGTCTCGGTGGGCTCAATCATCATCGCCTCGGGGACAATAAGCGGGAAATATACGGTGGGCGGATGGAACCCAAGGTCAATCAGGCCTTTGGCGATATCAATGGCGTGAATCCCGTTTTCGGCCAGGGGCTTTGCGCTGAACACGCATTCATGCATACAGCGGCTGTCGTGCGCCGGCAGGAAGCAATCGCGCAGTCTGGCAAACACATAGTTGGAATTGAGCACGGCGCGGTCGCTTGCCGCGCGCAAACCTTCCTTCCCCAGCATCAGGCAATACGCGCAGGTGCGGACAATGACGGCAAAATTGCCGTAAAACGGCGCCACATAACCGATGCTTTCCGGGTAATCGTAATCCAGACTGAACATTCCATCCTTGTTTTTGACAACGCGCGAGATCGGCAGATATTTGCGCAGTTTTTCAGCCACACCCACCGGTCCCGCGCCGGGCCCGCCGCCGCCGTGCGGCGTGGCGAAAGTTTTGTGCAGATTCAGATGACAGACATCAAAGCCCATTTCAGCCGGCTTGCACCGGCCGATGACGGCGTTGAAATTGGCGCCGTCGTAATACATCAGCCCATCAACCTCATGAATGATGGCGGCGATCGCCTCCACGTCGGGCTCGAAAAGTCCGAGCGTGTTTGGATTGGTCATCATCATTCCGGCGGTTTCAGCCGTAACCGCCGCTTTTAGTTTGGCAAGGTCAACCGTGCCGCGGCTGTTGGAGGGAATCGTGACCACTTCATAACCGGCCAGGGCGGCGCTGGCCGGGTTGGTGCCATGGGCGGAGTCGGGAATGATTATTTTCGTCTTTTTATTGCCGCGGGCGCGGTGATAGGCGGCAATCAGCATGCTCCCGGTCAACTCGCCGTGCGCGCCGGCCAGGGGCTGAAGCGTGAACTCGGCCATACCGGTGATCTCGGAAAGGAGCCGTTCGGTTTCATAGAGGAGGCGCAGGGCGCCCTGGGTAAGCTGGCCGCCATGCCGCAATTGCGGCCAGAGCGGATGAATCTGCGCAAAGCCCGGCAGGGACGCCACAAACTCGCAGGCTTTCGGATTGTATTTCATCGTGCAGGAACCGAGCGGATAAAAATTCGTGTCAACCGAAAAATTCAGCCGTGAAAGCCCGGTAAAATGACGCACAACCTCGCTCTCCGGCAATTGCGGGATCTCCGCGGGCTTCTCGCGCAGAAGTTTTGCGTTGATTAATTTTTTATCGGCCGCCGGACGCGGAAACCGGGCGGAACGCCGGCCGGGGGAACTCTTTTCGAAGATCAATTTCATTTTAAATCAAAGGAAACGTTCAACACTCAACATCCAACTTTGAACAAGAACAAAATCATCCCTGATTGAATCTGTTGAAAGTCGGATGTTGAATGTTCGATGTTTTTTAATTTTTCATTCTGCATTCTACATCCTTAATTCTGCATTTCTTTAAAGCGCCGCCTCCAGCGCGGCGGCAAACATGTCAATCTCTTCCTTGGTCCGTTTTTCGGTAAAAGCCACCAGCAACCCTTTTTCCATTCCGGGATAATAGCGGCCGAGCGGGAAACCGGCGGCGAAACCGCGGTCAATCATGGCGCTGACGACATCGGCGGCATTGACCGGGAGGGAGAGCGTAAATTCGTTGAAGAAATATTCATTGTCAAAGGCCGGGGTTACCCCGGGGATGGCGGTCAATTTATTCCAGGCATAGGCGGCATTGGCCGCGCACGACCCGGCCAGCTCCACCAATCCGCCTTTGCCCAGGAGACTGAGATAAATCAACGCGCGCAATGCGCACAAGGCTTCGTTGCTGCAGATGTTGGAAGTGGCCTTTTCGCGCCGGATGTGCTGTTCGCGCGCCTGAAGGGTGAGCACAAATCCGCGCCGGCCTTTTGCATCCTGCGTCGCGCCGACAATCCGGCCGGGCATCTTATGGACATGCTTTTTAAGCGTGGCCATAAAGCCGAGATAGGGTCCGCCGAACGAAAGCGGCAGGCCAAGACTTTGCGCCTCGCCGGTTACAATATCCGCGCCCATTGCGCCGGGGGTCTTGACAATGCCAAGCGCCACGGGATAAACCGACATGATGCCCAGCGCGCCGACGGAATGCGCGGCCGCGATGAGATCGGAACAATCATCCAGGCAGCCGAAGAAATTGGGATTCTGCAAAATAACGGCGGCCGTGTCCGCGGTCAATAATTTTCCCATTTCTTTCCGGTCGGCAATCCCATCGCGCGAAGGCACTTCAATGAATTCAAAGTCAAGATTGGCCGAATAACATTTAAGCATGGAGCGATAAATCGGGTTGACGCCGGCATCAATCAACACCCTCCGGCGGCGGGTGATGCGGAAAGCCATCATGATCGCCTCAAAAAGGGCCGTGCCGCCGTCATAAAGCGAGGCGTTGGAAACTTCCATTTCCGTCAGGCGCACCATCATGGTTTGATACTCATAAATGGCCTGAAGCGTGCCCTGGGAGACTTCCGGCTGATACGGCGTGTAGGCGGTGTAAAACTCGGCGCGGCCGGCCAGCGCGTCAACGGCGGCCGGAATGAAGTGATCGTAAAAACCGCCCCCGCAGAAATTCAGCAGATGAGTTGAATTCATCCCGGCCAAGCCGCCCAAACGCCGGGTCATTTCCATTTCCGTCAGACCGGGCGGCAGATTGAATTTGTCCGTCTGCAATCCGGAAGGAATCCCGGCAAACAGATCGTCAAAGGAAGAAATTTTCAATTCGGCCAGCATGGCCCGGTCATCATCCGGACTGCCGGCATAATACGTCATTCCGCTCATTTTATTTTTGATTTCCGATTTGGGATTTTGGATTAAATCAAAAATCCAAATTCCAAAATCTAAAATTCTACCGTTTTGCCGTTCCCTGTTTATAAAACGGAAGTTTAACCACCTCGGCCGGCAGGCTTTTACCGCGTGACCTTACATTCAACTTCCGGCCAATGGAAGCAAATTGACGGTCAACGCAGCCAAGGGCAACCGCCACATTAAGGCTGGGCGCAAAGAGGCCGCTGGTGACCTGGCCTATCTCACGCTCGCCATCCAAAATCACGTCGTCCGCCCGCGCCGCCATGCGCCCTTCCAGACGCAGTCCGGCCAGCGCCCTGGCCGACGGGTTTTCAATGTCGCGCAAAACGGCTTCCCTGCCGATAAATGATTTGCTCAAGTCAATGAATTTCCTGCCGCCGGCGGCCCCGGCCGGCGTGCGCTCGCGGCTCAATTCATGGCCGTAAAGAGGATAGCCCATTTCAACGCGCAAGGTGTCGCGCGCGCCGAGCCCGGCCGGCAGAATTTTACTTTGCTCAACAAATTTCCTCCAGAATTTTACCGCTTCTCCCGAAGGCAAATATAATTCATAGCCGAACTCGCCCGTATAACCCGTCCGGCTGAGAACACATTTGACGCCGTCAATCTCAATGAGGCAAAAATGATAATATTCAAGCTCCGGCAGTTTTGTTTTCAACGCCTCCTCAATTTCTTCACGCGCGAGCGGACCTTGAATGTCCAGCTTGGCTGTTGCGGAAGATAAATCCCGGAAAACGGTTTTTGCGGAAAGATGGCTTTTTATCCATTGCGCGTCCGAAGCGGCCGTGCCGGCGTTGACGACGAGCCAGAATTTTTCCCCGCTGAGCCCGCCTGCGCTGAGTTTGCTCGAAGGGTCGAACCGGCCTGCCGTGAGCTTGTCGAACCGGTAACAGATCAAATCATCCAGCACGCCGCCGTCTTCATTCAGCAGGTAACCGTATCCGCACCCTCCTTCGGGAATGGCAGCGACGGATTGCGTCAGCAGGCGCTCAAGATCGGCCTCGGCGGCCGGACCGCTCACCTCAAACTCGCCCATGTGGCAGATATCAAAGATTGAGGCTTTTTCGCGCGTATAAAGATGCTCGGAAATTATGCCGCGATAGAGAAGCGGCATTTCCCAGCCGGCAAACGGCACGATCCGCGCGCCGAGCCGGACGTGTTCCGCATAAAGAGGAGTTCGCATTATTTCAGCCATGGAAATATCTTTAAAAGCCAAACTGCTTGCGTTTCGTCAATGGCCCAAATGATAAAAAATAACCCGGCAATGTCAAATGCTATCTTGACGAAATCAAAATTTATCGTATGATGCCGCAAGAATCAAAAATGACTGAAAAAACAACCATCGCCAAGTATCTTATAAAAAGCCTGCAGGGCCTCGGCATAAAACACGTCTTTGGCGTGCCCGGCGATTATGTCCTGGATTTTCTGGACCGCGTGATTGAAAACGGCCTTGATTTTACCGGGACCTGCAACGAGCTCAACGCCGGATACGCCGCCGACGGCTATGCGCGCGCCCATGGCGCCGGCGCGGCCATCGTTACTTATGGCGTCGGCGGGTTCAGCATTCTCAACGCCGTGGCCGGCGCTTGCGCCGAACAGGTGCCGCTCATCGTCATCAGCGGCGCGCCCCACTCGCGGCAGAAATATTCCAGCGCGCTCGTCCACCACCTTGCCGGCGCATATAACCTGCAATTGGATGTTTTCAAAAAGCTGACGGTTGACGCCGCCGTGCTCGATAATCCCAAGACGGCCGCGGCGGATATTGAGCGCGTTCTGGCAAATTGTCTGGCTTATAAAAAGCCGGTTTATTTTGAAATTCCGGTTGACGCCGTTGACTTGGAATGCCATGCCCGTCACAACGCCGCCACCGCCGCCGTCCAAAGGCGCTCCGAAGCCGAAATCCTGGCGGAAGCGGTCAAAGAGGCGGCGGACATGCTAAACGCGGCGAAAAATCCGGTCATCATTGCCGGCGTTGAAATCCTCAGGTTTCAGCTTGCGGCCCAGGCATTGAAGCTGGTGGAAACCGTTGAACTGCCCTACGCCACCACCATCAGCAGCAAATCGGTTTTACCGGAATTGCATCCCCAATTTATCGGCGTATATCAGGGGGCTTTCAGCCGGGACTGCGTGCGCGAACAGCTTGAGGCTTCGGACTGCGCGCTTTGCCTCGGGGTCTGGATGAACGACTTTAATACCGGCATGTTCACTTCAAAACTTAATCAAAACCATCTTATCAATGCGCACGCCGATAATTTACAAATCAAGCATCATTGCTACAACAATGTCTGGCTGGGCGATTTTATCACGGCCCTTACCCCCCTGCTCCAACCGCGTTCTTTCATTCAATCCCATCCTAAAAACCATTTCCTCCCCCGGCGCGATTACAAACCGCAAGCCGGCAAAAAAATAACGGTCCGGCGTTTTTATGAAAGAATCAACAACCTGCTGGACGATAAAATGATCCTTGTCTCCGACACCGGCGACTGTATCTGCGCCGCGCCCGATTTATACATTGAAGAAGCCGAGAATTTCATCGCCCAGGCCTATTACCTTTCAATCGGCTTTGCCCTGCCGGCGACGCTCGGCGTTGCGCTGGCCCGGCCGGACAAGCGCGCGGTCCTGCTGATCGGCGACGGCGCGTTCCAGATGACGGCCCAGGAACTTTCAACCATAATCAGAAAAAAGCGCAATCCGATTATTTTCGTCCTGAATAATCAAGGTTATGTGATTGAAAGAATGATTCACGACGGCGCTTACAATGACATCCAGAACTGGCAGTATCATAAACTGCCGGAAGCGTTCGGCGCAAGCGGAGCAGGCTTTAAAGTCCAAACCGAAGACGAGCTTGAAAAGGCGGTTTCCATTGCGCTGGCCGCGAAAGACGCCTGCGCTCTGATTGAAATTAATCTCGGTCCGACCGACTGTTCCGACATCCTGGCCGAACTCGGCCGCAAAGTCCGCGGGATGAGCAAATAAACTCATAAACCCATCGTGAAATTTCACTGATAACCCGGTCCGCTTCCGCGCGCGTGTTGTTTTTGCTCATTACGCAGAGAATATACGGCGCGCCCGGCAAATAGACGATGCCGCAATCATGAAATTCGCCCGAACCGGCGTTGAACCCCACCTTGTGGGCCACCTTTATATCGGGCGGCAAGCCCCTGCGGATCTGGTCCTCACAGACGGTATCGGCCATTAAAGCCAGCATCAAGTCAGAGGATGGTTTTGACAAGTATTTGGCAAAATAAAGGTCACGCAGGGCATTGGCATATTCCTTGGGAGAGACCGGAGGCAGAAAATTGCCTGGCTTGTCCGGGGACGCCGGCAAAGTGCCCACGGCAAGAAGCGTATCCTGAAATTCGTCCGCATCAAAAAGACGGCAGAGGGCAAATGAAGCGGTATTATCGGAATACCTGATCAGCCGCTCCAGCAGTTCCCGCAGGGTCAGTTCATCCCCGGCATGATTTAATTCCGGGAAGAGGGTCGCCGTATCCAGGTCAGCGGGGCTGAGTTTGATTTTGTTATCCAGAACCAATTCCCGGCGCTCAACCTTTTTCAGAACGGTTGCCGCCACCTTCAGTTTGAGAAGGCTCCATTGATTGTAGAGATTGTTTTCCTTGATTCCAAACCAGGCGCCGGAATTCAGATCCTCAAAATACAGGCTGTATTGACCTTTCACGTCTTCGGCCGTCAAAATATTTACAAGTTGTGATTTCAGTTCCTCAACCTGCATCGGCGCCGGCCGCCGGGAAAGATACTCTTCAAGATCGGACCAGGCATTTGAACAACTGATGGGAACATCTTTCTTCGCCTCTTTTTGGGACACGCCGATGAGATAGCCGGCCGCCAGAAAAATTACTCCGCCCATGAAAAAAAGAATTATTCGTTTCATTAGAGCTAATTTCAAAAGTAGCCACAAAGATGCACAAAAGTCACAAATCAGTAAGATAAAAACGCATTGTTATAATGTATCGTGTTGCATATTATCATGTTATAATCATTTGATAATTTTTTGTATCTTGTGCTTTTTTGTGGCAAAAAATAATTTTGAAACTTCCTCAAATACCATCAGGATCCTTCATTTTTGAACACGCCGCAGCTCCGAAGCAACATCGGCCGCAGTTCGTGCAGGCTCCGCCAGGGTAAAGCGCCCTGCGACAGCATTTGCTTGATCATGATCGCCGCTTCCTTGTTATCGCTATAATCGCGTTCCTGAAGATTAACGTCATTTATCAACACGCTCGCGCCGCGTTTCAAGGCATTTTCCGCAAGCTGTAAATTAATCGTGTTGCCCGGTCCGAACGGAACCTCGCAGACAATCAGGACATCGGCGCGCGCGGCCATTTTTTCCGCCTGCCGGCAAGCTTCGATCCCGATCGGCGAGAATGGTTTTTCAAGCACAGTCTGAATGCCAAGGGCGTCACAAACCTGCGCATCGGTATCGCGTTCATTAAGAACGCCGCAGGTAACATCCTGAAAATTATTAAAGACAAGATGGCGAAACACTTCCACGCCGCTGCCGCCGCCGGCAATAACATGAATCTTTTCTTTCACGGCCAGGACGTTTGCGGCCGTCCCGCCGGCGGGCGCGTGCCGCGCGCAAGGCCTGACATAAAGCATGCCCGTGCTGATATCAGTTTGAACGCGCATTTCGCAATGATAAACTTTTTGCAGTGTTTCCTCGCGCAAAACTTCCGTCGGGATTCCATCGGCGACAATGCGGCCATGGTCAAGCAGAATCAACCGCCGGCAGAACTCGGCCGCCAGGTTGAGATCGTGGCTGGTCATCAGAACGGTGAGTTGGTGTTCGCGGTTGAGCCTTTCCACAATCTGCATGATTTCAAGCGCATGGTTGGCGTCCAAATGGGTGGTCGGCTCATCCATGAGGATGATGCGCGGCTCCTGCGCCAGCGCCATGGCGATCAGCACCCTTTGTTTCTCGCCGCCGCTGAGATAGTCAAAAGGACGGCCGCTCAATTCATTGACGTCCGCATAGACCAAGGCATGCTCGACGATTTTCCGGTCCTCCGGCGAGGGATGCCGCCAGGGCGGCAGGACCGTCGCGCGCCCCATCATGACCATCTCGCCGACCGTGAAGGCCATCTGCGTCCTGATTTCCTGCGGCACGACCGCCAGCAGGCGCGAGCGCCGCGCGGCGCTCATTTTTTGAACCTCCCCGCCGCCGATAAACACCTGGCCTGATAAAGGCCGGAGCAAACCGCTCAACACCCTGAACAAGGTCGTTTTCCCGGCGCCGTTCGGCCCCAGAATGGCGATCATTTCGCCTTCGCCGGCCGCGAAATTAATACCGGCCAGAACCTGTCCTCCGTCGTAACCGGCGTTCACACGCCGCATTTCAAAAGCGCTACTCATCCAAACCACCCCCCGGAACGGCGGCGCATGAGGACAAGAAAAAAAGGCCCCCCGATAAGCGCGGTGATAACGCCCACCGGTATTTCAACCGGCGCCAAAATTGTGCGCGCCGCCGTGTCGCAAATTACAAGAAACAATCCGCCCGCCAGAGCCGAAGCCGGCACCAGTCTTTGATGATCAGGCCCGGTCAGCAGGCGCATCAGGTGCGGAATAATAAGGCCGACAAATCCGATCAAGCCCGCCATGGCGACCGCCGCGGCCGTCGTGAGGGTTGCGAGAGCGACCGCGCCGAGGATGAACGCTCCGGTCGGCACACCGAGATAATGGGCCATTTCCCGGCCGAGGGCGAGCGCGTTGAGCTGGCGCGCCATGAGCCGGATAAACACAAAACCGGACGCAACGAAAATGGATCCGGCCGCCAGGAGCGGAAAAGATCTGACCTGGAGATTGCCGAGCATCCACCAGGTTATGTTGTGCAATCCCTCCATGGGCGCGATCGAGATGATCAGCATCAGCACACTGGAACAGATTGAGCCGACAATGATCCCGCTCAGGAGCAGGCCGTAAATGTTCGCTATGCCGCCGCGGCAGGCAAGAAACAACACCATTGCCAGGACGGCGATCGCCCCGGCAAAAGCGCAGAGCGGAATGGTCCACATGCCGCCAAGACCGAGAATGATCGCCGCCGCCGCGCCCAGCGCCGCGCCGCTGCTGACTCCCAGCACATAAGGATCGGCCAGAGGATTGCGCAGCAACGCCTGAAGGACAACGCCGGAACAAGCCAACCCGGCCCCGACCATAAAACCGCAAACGATCCGGCCGACCCTCAGCATGATTATGGCCTGCATGGCCGGAGAGTGCCAGTCGCGCAAATTCAACGGCACCGCTCCCACGAGGACGCAGAAAAAAAGAACCGGCGGAGTTGCCATGGCCAGGAGCGGGAGTAACGGCAATCTGATTTTACTTCTGCATTCTTCTTTCTGCATTCTTCATTCTGCCTTTCTGATGATGCAATCGCGCAGGATGGCAATTCCTTCCAGCACGCGCGGGCCGGGTCTTTCAATCAGATTGTTGTCAAGCTTGGAATAAATACGCCCCGTTTTTACCGCCTTCATGTTTGCCCAACCAGCCCGGGACGCGACCGTTTTGGCGTCCGCCGGATCAAAACAAACGATAATATCCGGATCGAGGGCGACGACCCACTCCGGAGAGACGTTAAAATAATCCTTTGGAATTTCATCGGCGATGTTTGTCCCTCCGGCCAGGGTCACCAATTCGGAGATCAACGAGCCGGAACCGGCCGTCATGAGCGGATCCGACCATATTTCGGCAAAAACCTTCGGGGGAACGCCTGTTTCCCGCGCCTTCTGCGCCGCCGCCCGCATATCCGCTATTTGCCGCGCCAGGCGTTCGCCCAGTTCATTTGCGGGTTGTTCCATTCCAACCAGAACGCCGATCTTTTTGATAGCCATGGGAATATCATCAACCCTGGAACACTTTACGCGCTGATGTTTGATCCCCGCCCGCTTTAATGATAAAATAACCGCCTCGTCTTCAAGGTCAACGTCCAGAACCAGCGTCGGCTGAACATTGAACAAAGCTTCAAGCGCCGGCTTGCCGAAACCGCCGACCACCGGAATGTTTTTCACGATTCCAGGCGGATAATCGCAGGCGCTCGTGCGCCCCACCAGCATCTTTTCGGCGCCGATGGCGCAAATTATTTCCGTGATGCTCGGCGCAAGGGAAACTATCCTGGGAGAGGACGTCGAAACGGATTCCAGCTCATTCCGCGCGCAACCCGCAAATAGAATCAAAAACAAATTGAAAACAAGGCCAGTATAAAATAAAGGACGCATTCGGTTATTTCCCCCGTAAATCCGAGCAGGTCGCCCGTGGCGCCGCCGAAAGCTTTTTTCATCCACCGGACTGCGATCAGGCTGAGCAGAAGGGCCAGAAGGGCGGCAAAAAGACCGGTTATTCCGGCCAAAAGCAGGCCCAAAGCAACTGCAATGGAACCGGCCACCCAAAAATGCGCCGGTCTGGCCCCGCTGAAAAAGGATTGCGCCTTGCCGCCTTCGGAACGGGCATACGGCAGACATACGACCGTCAGAACCATTACCGTGCGGGAAAAAACAACCGGCAAAATAATCCAGCTCCAATGTCCAGTTGAACACAATTTTTCAAGCGATGCCGCCTTGCATAAAAGCGCCAGAACAATCGCCGCCGCGCCAAAGGCGCCGATATGCGGATCTTTCATGATCGCAAGCCGGCGCGCGCGTTCCGGCGAGGCAAGGCAGGCATCCACGGTGTCGCTGAAACCATCCAGATGCAGGGCGCGCGTCAGCCAGACCAGGGCGAGCGCGCCGGCAACCGCCGCGCCGCCCGTCCAGTTCAGCAGGCCGCCCAAAGACCAGGCAACCAGTTGAACAAGCCCGCCGATGATCGCCCCGACGAGAGGGAAAAAAAACAAAGAATCTGACGGACGCTCCGCTTCCCTGCCCGGAATGGGCAGAATGGTCAACGTTCTGAGGGCTGTAATAAAATTCCTTGCCATATTCCGGATTGTAGACATCTGGCCTCACCTGTTACGTATCTCGCGATTTTGGATTTTGGATTTCCGATTGGGAATTTGAAGTCCAAAATCGAAAATCCAAAATTTCTTCACGCTCCCGGCGCAATGCCCGCCTCGGCAAAAGTCGCCATTTCATTATAAATCGCCAGGGCGTCATCCATGATTTGCATCGCAATCACCGCGCCGGTCCCCTCGCCCAGGCGCATATCGAGATTGACGATCGGCCGCAATTTTTCACTCTCAAAAAACTTCTTATGACCGTGTTCGGCGCTGACATGCGCAAAGAAAAGATAGTCCTTGACCGCCGGGCAAATGCGCATGGCCGCCAACGCGCCGGCGCCGGAGATAAAACCATCCACCGCGACCGGCCGTGAACGCGCCGCCGCCCCAAGGCACAAACCGCATATCCCGGCGATTTCAAGCCCGCCGAGCGCGGCCAGGGTTCCCAGCGGAGTATGGCACAGGTCTTTGTTGACAGCAAGGGCACGCCCGACAATTTCCACTTTTTTCCGCACGCCCCGGGAGTCAAGCCCCGTGCCGGGACCGACCAGATCGGCCGCCGGCAGGCCAAGATAAGCGGAATAGAGCGCCGCCGCCGGAGTCGTGTTGCCGATCCCCATGTCACCCGTTGCCAGGATGGAAATATTTTTGTCTGTCGCGTCATTGGCGCGGATGATGCCGACGCCTACGGCCGCCGCAACTTCAGCAAGAGTCATGGCCGGACCTTTTGATATGTTGCCCGCGCCGCGGCGGACATTAAGACCCAACAGGCCTGGCAACCCGCCCGGATCGTTCGCCATGCCGACATCAATGATTTCAACTTCCGCGTTGGCGCGTCGGGCGAGGACATTGATGGCCGCGCGGCCGGCAATGAAATTTTTGACCATGAGGAGGGTAACTTCCGGCGGATAGGCGCTCACCCCTTCCCGGACGACATCATGGTCCCCCACAAAGACGCACACGCGCCGGCCGGTAACGCGCGTTTTTTCCTGTCCGCTGATCGCCACGAGCCGGGCGGCGATTTCTTCCAGCAGGCCGAGACTGCGCTTCGGCTTGGTAAGACTGTCAAGGCGCTCATAAGCCCCGGCGATTAATTTTGCGTCAACGGGCTTGATGTTGCGGATGGTCTGTTCAAGCAATAATTGATCATTTTTCATTTCAATTTTTAGCGCCCTTTCGCGTGTTTCGCGGGGTCCTCTTTTCTTTTATTTGCGGCTAATTTTCCCTTCAACACCACCGGCAAACCGGCGGCAATAAACACGACCGTATCGGCCACGGCCGCCAAATCCTGGTTCAGCCAGCCGGCCAGATCGCGAAATTGCCTGCCCAAATCATTATCCGGCACGATTCCCAGACCGACCTCATTGCTGACAAGAATCAAACTGCGCGCGCTGTTGCGCACGGCTTTTAATAAATCCATTCTCCGCCGGTCAAATGATTTTTTGCCCTCCCTGAGGAACACATTGCTCAGCCACAAAGTGAGGCAATCCACGAGAAGCACGTCTTTTGCAGGATAAAGTTTGCCAACCCGCTGAATCAGGCGCGCAATTTCCAGCGGCTCCTCGGCGCAGTCCCAGCGTTTCCCCCGGGCTTTCTTGTGCGCCGCAATGCGCTCTTGCATTTCAAGGTCCGAGGCTTCGGCTGTCGCCACATAAAGCGGCCGGCGCCAGTTGCGCTCGGCGAATTTCAGGGCATAACTGCTTTTTCCACTGCGCGCCCCGCCCAAAATCAGTGTCCGTGATATGTTCATATTATCAAAAATCCGCGCGCTTACGCGCGGATTTTCTCAATAGGCGGCTAATCCCAGAAAAATCATCACTGCTCCCAGCAAAGTCCCCGTCAGTCCGATTGCGTACCCGATATGCCCGCCGGCATTTACGAGTTTTACAAACTTACGGAACAAATAAGGACTCCAAACCAATACCATCCCCGTCACCACCAGCAGATAGGCGAAAGAAGTCATCAGCAGTTTGCATGGCGAGGGGTGCATAAACGCCGCCTTGAGAATCCAGAACGGAATTAAAAGAAAAAGTCCCCCAAGCGCCCGGACTGAAAGGAGTTCATCCATGAAAATGATGACTATTACAAATGCGACCGGCGCCGCGATGAAAACAAGCGGACGGTACTCGTTCACCCAGGAAAAACCTTCCGAGAGCAGGAGCAGCAGAACCAATGCGATATCAACCGCGGCCAGCGCTCTTCCCGCCCAGACATTGCGCGGGAACCCAGCCAGCCAGGCGTTCATCGCCGCCGGAAAAGTGAACCAGGCCAGGCAGAAACCGAGCATGAGCGCGCCGCTGAGAACGGCATATACGGTTAAAGACGATATTTCCGGCATTTCCCACCCACCGCAGGTTTAAGAAAAATAATTACATTTATTAAACAGCATGGGACTTTGCCAAAAGGCGCGGATAAACACAAGAAAGTTGTCAGAACAAAAAAAACAGTTGAAAATCTTAAAGGATAAAAGTATATTGCCTTTGATTTAGGACTGAGGAGTGATATGATTTTTATTTTATTCCGCTGGCTGATAACAACCCTGGCCGTCTGGGTGGCCGTGGAACTGGTGCCCGGCCTTGAATACACCCGGTGGCAGGCGCTGGTCCTGGCCGCGCTGGTGCTCGGCATTCTCAACACTTTTGTAAAACCGCTTTTAACCCTCATTTCCATCCCCTTGATTATCGTCACGCTGGGACTGTTCCTGATAATCATCAATGCCGCCTTGCTTAAAATGACCGCCTGGCTGGTTCCGGGATTTTTTGTCGCCGGCTGGCCCTCCGCGTTCGCCGGCAGTATCATCATCAGCATCGTAACATTCTTCTTCGGCGGCCAGCATTTATATCGTTGTTATCGTTCATCGGATTTTGACTAGCCTACAATGCGCCTCTGCGCCGATACCCGAAATTCCCGGAAAATAAAAACTCATCCGGATTTCAGCAGATTAGATTCCCTGGTACCGCCGATTGTGAAAGCATTCGCGCAAGGAAGGATATGCCGTTTCAAGCCGCTTCCTTTTGCCGCCGCCGCCCTGCTTGCGCTTGAAATGAAGCGGATCCTCAGGCGTCCGGTCGTCCTCATAACCGAAAGCGCCGCGCTCATGGACGAAATGCGGCGTAACCTGGACGCGCTCGCGGAGGAGGCGGAAGAAACCATTCTTGATTACCCGCCCATGGAAGATACCGCCGCGGTAAAAAACTCCGGCCTCAAACCACCGGAGCCCGGGCAGGCGATCATATCCGGCGAACGCTTGCGTACCCTCGCACATCTCTGCTCTCCTTGCCGTCCCTTTTTAATTAACACCTGCGTTCAAGCCATTATGCAAAAGACTGCTTCCCCGGCGGCTCTCAAAAAAAACTCTTTACCGCTCTCAACGGGACAGGAATACGATCCGGACCGCCTTACATCCTGGCTTGAACGCTCAGGTTATGAATTCGTTCCCATGGCGCAAGACCGGAGTCAGGCTGCGCGGCGGGGCGGATTGACCGATATTTGGCCGCCTTCCGAGCCTTATCCTCTCCGCCTCGAATTTGACGGGGAAAAAATTGAATCCATCCGGCGCTTTGACCCTGTTGACCAGCGCTCATTTGACAAAATACAGGATATCCTCCTCCTGCCGGCATTGGAACCAGGCTACGCCGAGGCGAGAACCGCCTTGACACATTTAAACCATGACCATATTGATTCCACGGCTGCATATCTTCAAATCGAAAATCGAAAATCGCCAGCCACAGGCTGGTCCGACTCTGGCGGAAAAATCCAAAATTCCTCAGATTCCCTGGCCGCCTACTTGCCGGAAGAAACCATCTTTTTCTGGACGGAAAAATATTACGCGGCGTCTGATAGAGGCGCGCGGCAATATTCCGGCATTGCCTACCATGCCGACCTGCATGAAAAATCCTGCCATGATTCCGGCCGGCGCAAAACCATCGTTCCTTTTGCCGAACTGATGGAGACCATGTCAACGCGGCAATACCGCCAGTGCTTTTCCGTTGTTGAAAGCTTGCCCGGACTCGCCTCTGCTGCGCATGAGCGAAGCCTGGGGTCCCTGCCCGCCGGCCTGCCCCTGACCCGCCTCGGCGAAGCCTGGGTTGATCTTGGCTTCAAAGCAGTTACAAGTCTGGACGTAACCCCGCCACATCCATACTCCGATACGCCACAGGAGACGCGGCAGCGTTGGCTTGACCGGCTGGAAGAAAAGGCGCGGCAGGGCATTAAGGTCCATTTTTTTTTCGGCACACAGGGTGCGCTTGATCATTTCCGGAGCACATACTCCGCCGGGCGGAATATTTTTCATCTTCATCCTGGCGCGATCTCGGATGGTTTCCTGCATGAAGGACTGCGTTTGGCGGTTATTTCCGAATCCGGCCTTATGCGCCGGGACAAGGCCATGCGCCGGCGCTCCGAAATCAAAGCGCAACGGCTGGCGGCCCGCCGTTCAATGGCCGGAGAGACAATCACCGACCGGGTAAATATTGAACCGGGCGACCTGGTTGTTCATCTCAACCACGGCATCGGAAAATATCTCGGTTTGCACGAGATAGTATTCAACGGCAAATTACAGGAAGTTTTTTCAGTTGAATACGCGGATCGGGCCAAATTATACGTTCCCGTTTCCCAGGCTCATCTCCTGAGCCGCTATGTCACGGCGGGCGGGCGGAGAGCAAAAATCCACCGGCTTGGCGGCAGTCAATGGCCGCGGGAAAAACAATCCGCCCAGAACGCAATATATGATGTGGCCGCCGCGCTCCTTGAAACCCAGGCCTTGCGGGAAACTTTTGTGGGATTTGCCTTCCCGGCCGACACCGCCTGGCAGCATGACTTTGAGGCGTCTTTCCCCTACGAAGAAACCGAAGATCAGGAAAGGGCGATTTCCGAAGTAAAATCCGACATGGAATCCCCCACCCCAATGGACCGGCTGATTTGCGGCGACGCCGGTTACGGCAAGACGGAAGTCGCCATGCGGGCGGCTTTTAAAACAGTGCTGGCCGGCAAACAGGCTGCCATCCTGGTCCCGACCACGGTCCTTGCGCTCCAGCATTACGAGATGTTTCAACAAAGGATGAAGGACTATCCGATCCGCGTTGAACTGTTATGCCGGTTCCGCTCCGCGGCCGAACAACAGCGCATTATAGGCGAATTGCAAAAAGGGGCGGTGGATATCGTGGTTGGCACGCACCGCCTGATCCAGGCTGATCTCGGGTTTAAAGACCTCGGCCTGATAATTATTGATGAAGAACAGCGATTTGGCGTGGTCCATAAAGAGCGCCTGAAACAGCTTAAAAGGCTGGCCGACGTGCTGACCCTCACCGCCACGCCCATTCCGCGCACCCTTTACATGAGCCTGACCGGCGCGAGAAAAATCAGCATGATCCAGACGCCGCCGAAGATGCGCCTGCCGATTGAAACGATTGTCGCCAAAAATGACGACCGGCTTGTGCGCGATGCGATCCTGAGGGAACTGAACCGCGGCGGCCAGGTTTTTTATCTCCATAACCGCGTGGCGACAATTGACAAAGTTTCCGGGTGGCTGAAAAAGATTGTCCCCGAGGCCCGCATCGCGGTTGCGCACGGCCAAATGTCCGCCCGCGAATTGGCGGAAAAAATGCACGCTTTTGCGCGGGGAATGTTCGATGTGCTCCTCTGCACGACCATCGTGGAAAGCGGGGTTGACCTGCCCAATGCCAATACGATCCTGATTGACCGCGCCGACCGGTTCGGGATCGCCGATCTTTACCAACTGCGCGGCCGAGTGGGCCGCGCCGACCGCAAGGCTTACGCCTATCTGCTCACCCCCGTTCACGGCTACTTGCTGGATATTTCCCGGCGGCGGCTCCAGGCAATCATGGAACACGGCTCTCTGGGCTCGGGCTTCAAACTGGCCATGATGGACCTTGAAATCCGCGGCGCCGGCAATTTGCTGGGAACGGAACAGAGCGGACATATTGCCGCGATCGGTTTTGATCTTTACTGCCAGCTTTTGCGCCGCACCATTGAAGGCATAAAAAACGGCGCCCGGCCACACAGTAAGCTGGAAAATAAAACGACCGCGGTCCCCCCCCCCGCCCTACGGGCACCCCTCCAAAGGAGGGGCGCTGAAGATGATCCCCTCCCGGGAGTGTTTGGGGTGGGTCGGCCGCCACAAATTTTTGGAACAGAGACGGAGGTTAACCTCGATTTCATCAGCCTAACGTCAAAAAACAACGATCCCGCCTCCTCCGCATTTCTGCCGACGGCGTATATTGAGGATGAACAAACCAGGATCAGCGTCTACCGCAAGATCGCCTCCGCCGTAACCGCAAAGGAAATTGAAGCATTGCGCGATGAATTCAGAGACCGGTTCGGCCCCCTGCCGGAACCTTTTGAGCGTCTCCTTAAAATATCCCTCATCCGCGTCATGGCGGCCGGGAAAAACATTTCCACCGTTGAATCCAGGGAAGGCAAGATCATGCTCAGCCGCGGAGGCGAATATTTGCAGATAAAAAATAAATTCCCGCGCCTGGCGGCAAAAAATGCCGACGGTAAATTGAAGGAAATTATCAGCTGGCTGGACCGGATATAAAAAATCTTTTACGGAGCTTCGTTGATTCATGCAATAAAATATAACATATTTATTGTATTTAATTACTCAAGATGACCAGATTATTGACTCCCAATTTGAACCGGAGGCCGCCGCCAACCTTAAAGCCGCCGGCGGCGGAGAAATGATTCTAAAGGAAATTATAAAAATACTTTCCGCACAAACGTCCTGTTTTTTTGAAATAATAATGAAAACGCACGATTGGTTGAAATATTTACAAACGGAATTGCGGCGGCACGGCAAGAAACTTTTTACCGTCACCGAGCTTGCCAATGCGGCCGGCGTCCCGCCTCATACCGTGAACGTGGAATTGAATCGCCTTGTAAAGAAAGACGCAATTTTCCGATACGCTCATGGCAAGTACGGCCTGCCCGCAGTGCTACGCCCGACGGGGCCGCAGGGCTTTGCCTACTCCGCCGACTTGTCCTCCGTAGCCTTGGCGCAGGAGGAAGTAAAGCCCTTGGCTACGAAGGCCGGACTGGCAAAAAAGGGTAAATCGCATTGATACTCAGCGGCGCCAGCGGCGGCGCGAAGGCCGGAAAGAGCGGGTCACGACCTTTGGCGGGGCATAAAATTTTTCCGCCGGCATTTTGGGATGGGTGGACAAGGGAATGCTGGTCCGGATAATCTTTTCTATACGGCGCACATCCTGGACCTGGTCGGGCGTCGCCAACGAGATGGCATGCCCTTCCTTGCCGGCCCGGCCGGTGCGCCCGATCCGGTGGACATAATTTTCAGGATCGTCCGGCAGGTCGTAATTTATCACGAGTTCAATCCCCATGACGTCAATGCCGCGCGCGGCAATATCGGTTGCCACGAGGATGCGATATTGCCCGGATTTAAATCCTCTTAAGGCGTCTTTTCTCTGTCCCAGAGAACGGTCGGCATGAATTTCCGCGACGGAGTGCCCCGTGGTCTGAATGAGCCGCGCCACCCGGGATGCGGACCGTTTTGTGCGCACGAACATAAGCACCGTCCCGGAATATTGATTGAGAAGTTCGTTGAGAAGATTCCCTTTCATCTCGCGCCGCACAATAAAAAGCTCCTGCGAAACCAGTTCGGCGGCCGTGCCGGAGGGCGCGATTTCGGTCTGGACCGGCATCTGCATGTGCCGGGAGGCGATTTTGACGACGCTCGGCGGAATGGTAGCCGAAAAAAGCATGGTCTGCCGCTGGCGCGGAAGAATTCTTAAGATGCGTTCAATCTGCGGCAAAAAACCCATGTCCAGCATCCGGTCGGCCTCGTCCAGCACCAGAACGCCGACATTGTCCAGGCGCAAAGAATGATGTTCTATATGGTCATTCAGGCGGCCGGGCGTGGCGATAATTATATGCGGATTTTGTTTAAGCCGGAGAAGCTGTTCGTGCATGGAAGCTCCGCCTATGACAACTGTGGTCCTCATTTTGTAGGCCGGCGTAATTTTCTGCAGGGCGTCATTGACCTGCAGGGCCAATTCGCGGGTCGGCACCAGCACCAATCCGCGCCGACCGGGAGTCAGACCCAGACGCTGAACCATGGGAATGCCGAAGGCCAGCGTCTTGCCGGTGCCGGTCTGGGCAATGCCGATGATATCCTTGCCTTCGATGGCGAGGGGTATTACCTTGTGCTGAATCGGAGTCGGGGTGGTGAATTTAAGCGCGTCAATCATCACGAGAAGATTGGGCTCTATACCCAGGCCATGGAAACTGATCGGCGAATGCGTCATTAGAACTCCTTTTGAAAACATACTTTATAACGACCGGCAAAGAATAACAATATAAATCAACGGCATTTTATTGCCTTGCCGATTATCCGGGTTTGTGCAATATAAAGAAAAAAAAACTTCAGGAGGTAATATCATGGCAAAAGCATCGGCGCGGCATATTCTTGTCAACTCACACGAAGAATGCGAAAAAATCAGGAAAGCAATTGAAGGCGGCTCTGATTTTTCTGAAATGGCAAAGGCCCATTCCCTTTGTCCTTCCGGGAAAGACGGCGGCGGCTTGGGCGAATTCACTCCGGGCCAGATGGTGCCTGAATTTGACCGGGTCGTCTTCAAGGAAGAGGTCGGCAAGGTTCACGGCCCTATCAAGACCCAGTTTGGCTATCACCTGGTTGAAATTACCAGCCGGAGTTAATGCCGGCCACAGAAGCCGGGTTGCATCAGAATTCATATTTCACTTGTTCTGATGATCTTCAGCGATTATAATGCTTTTTTAAAATGAAATTGATTGACTTAAAACGTTCGGCCCATCATCCGGTTCAGAAATGGCTCCTGACGGTTCTGGAGCACCCGATTGAAAAAACGCTTTCAATCAAAGCCCTCAATGACGCTTACGAGCGTCTGGAATTTTTTTCAAGCCTGGAGAACCACGGCAACGTGTTTCAAAACTGCCTGGACTGCGTGCAGGCGCATTACGCGCTCTCCGAACAGGACATCCAGAAAATCCCCACGCAGGGCCCGCTGGTGGTGGTGGCCAACCATCCTTTCGGCGGACTTGAAGGGGTTGTGCTTGGCGATATTATATACCGCGCCCGGCCGGACGTGAGAGTCCTGGGAAATTATCTCCTGCAAAATCTTGCCGCACTGCGCGAGTGGATCATTCCGGTGGACCCGTTCGGCAACCGCAGTTCTTCAATAGCCAACGCCAAGGCAATCAAAGCGGCCATCCGCTGGGTGGCGGCGGGCGGGGCGTTGGTGACGTTCCCCGCCGGCGAAGTGGCCCATTTTGACTTGCGGCATCCAAAAATAACCGACCCAAAATGGAGTCCGCACGTCGGCGCCATTATCAAGCACGCGCAGGCGGACGTTCTGCCGGTTTTTTTTCCGGGGTCAAACTCGCTTCTCTTTCAAATCGCCGGTTTATTTCATCCGCGTTTGCGCACCGTACTGCTCCCCCACGAGCTGATCAATAAAAGCTCTCAAACCATCAACGTGTGTATCGGCAAGGTCATACCGTGGAAAAAACTGCAGAATTTCAAGGATAACGAGGCCTTAACCGAATATGTGCGCAACAGCACTTTTTTTCTCCAGAACCGCCTGCGCCCGCTCAAGCGAAGTTTTTCCTCCATTATGTTCAGCCGCCTGCCGCACCGTCATCCCAAACCGGTGGCGCCCGCGGTTGATACCGCCCTGCTCCTTCGCGAAATTGAAAACCTTGCGCCGGAACAGCGCCTGACCCATAGCGGCGAACTGGCCGTTTATATCGCGCGCGCCCAGCAAATCCCGGCCATGCTCAGGGAAATCGGGCGCCTGCGCGAATTGACTTTCCGCGAAGTTCACGAAGGCACCGGCCAGCCCGTTGATCTTGACCGGTTTGATCCCTACTATTTGCACCTGTTCCTCTGGAACCATAAAAAATCGGAACTGGTGGGCGCCTACCGGCTTGGCCTGGTGGATGTCATCCTCAGGAATCAGGGCATCAAGGGGCTCTATACCACCACCCTTTTCAAGTTCAAACGGCCGGTTTTAAACCGGCTTGAAAACGCCATGGAAGTCGGACGCTCATTTGTCCGTTCCGAATATCAAAAGGAATACAGTTGCCTGGCTTTGCTTTGGCGCGGAATCGGCCATTTCGCCGTCCTGCATCCGAAATACAAAATCCTTTTCGGGCCGGTCAGCATCAGCCAGGATTATCATAGTTTTTCAAAAAACCTGATCGTGCAATTCCTGCGGCAGAACAAACTGCATCCGGAACTCGCGCGCTATGTAAAAGCCCGGGCCCCGTATCGCGCGTTAATGACCGCCAAAGCGGGACGGAACACAGTGGCCACGCTCGCCCATGATGTTGACGATGTTTCCCTCCTTATCTCCGAAATTGAAAAGGACGGCAAAGGCATCCCGATCCTGCTCAAACACTACCTCCGGCTGAACGCCCGGATTTTAAGTTTTAACGTTGACCGCCAGTTTTCCAACGTGGTGGACAGCCTGATTCTGGTGGACATGACCAAATCCGACGGCAAACTGCTCGGGCGCTTTATGACTCCGCAGGGATATAAAACATTCGCCCGCTATCATGGACTGATTGCCGATGATCCACCGCCAACCTGAATAGATAAAAATGAAAAACATTGTCTACTGGTTTTCCGGAACCGGCAATTCGCTTGCAATCGCAATGGACCTGGCCAAAGCGCTGGGAGACGCCGAACTGATTCCGATCGCCCGCGTTATCAATGGCGATATTCCGTCCGCTGAAAAAATGATCGTGGTTTTCCCGGTCTATGCCTTTGGACCGCCGATGATTATCATGCGTTTTCTCCAGCGCGCGCCGGCGGCCGCGGCGAAATACGTCTATACGGTTGCCACCATGGGCGGCCTGGCCGGGGCAGTTCACCAGGAAGCCCGGAAACTGCTGGCCAAACAGGGCGTGACCCTGGCGGCCGGATGGTCAATTGCCATGCCGGGCAATTATCCCGTGCTTGCGGCCCCGCCGCCGGTTGAAAAACAATCAAGAATATTTGCAAAGGCTCAACAACGAATTTCTGAAATCGCCGCCGGGATTACCGAAGGCCGGAGCGGAATTTACGAAGACACCCGCCTCCCCCTGCGCTGGCTGGCGACATTCATCCATAACAAAGCCATCACCCGCATGGCCGAAGCCGACGCCAAATTTGTCACCAACGATAAGTGCAAACATTGCGCAATATGCGCCAGGGTCTGTCCGGTTGAAAATATCCGGATCGCGGAGGGCAATCCGGTCTGGATGCGCCATTGCGAGCAATGTATGGCCTGTCTGCAATGGTGTCCAAGCCAGGCCATCGAATATGGTTCCGCAACCGTCGGGAAACCGCGTTATCATCACCCGCGTTTCAAACCCAACGATCTCTTTCTGCGCGAAGAATAAGTCTGGGACGATATGCGCGCTGAACACATTCTCTTCCGTCCGCCCGGCGAAGCCGAAAGCCTCATCATCCGCGTCGCCGATGGCTGCCCGTGGAACCGTTGCGCCTTCTGCGGCATGTACAAAGGCGTGAAGTATAATTTTCCCGGCCTGGGGAAGATTGAAGCGGAAATCCTGCGCCTTTGCGGAAAAGCCGACCATTCAGTATTCCGGATATGGGCGCGGGAGGAAGCGCGGCCCGATGCGCGGCGTATTTTTCTCGCGGATGGGGACGTCATGCATCTTGACTTCCAGGAATTGGAAAAAATACTCTTGATGCTGAACGAACACTTCAAATACGCCGTCCGCGTCAGCATGTATGCCAATGGCGCCTCTATTCTCGCCAAGACCGACGGCCAATTGCAGCGGCTGAAGGAACTAAAACTCCACACCCTCTACATGGGATTGGAAAGCGGCGATGACCAGACGCTCAAGGAAGTCAATAAGCGGGAAACCGCCGGGGATATGATCCTGGCTGGACAGCGCGCGCAGGCCGCGGGTTTGAGAATGTCGGTCATGGCGCTGATTGGATTGGCGGGCAAAGAGCATTCGCTTCAACACGCCCGCGCCACCGCCGAAGCGCTCAACCGGATGCAACCGCGCCTGCTGTCGGCCTTGCGATTAATCGTTACACCGAACACGCCCCTGGCCACAAATGGATTTAAAATGCTCACCGAATACGAAGCCGTCGTGGAAACCCGGGCAATGATCGCCGGGCTTGAACTCAAGCAGACGGTATTCCGCGCCGACCATTCGTCCAATATTGTTCCACTCGAAGCACGCTTTCCGAAAGACAAAGAACGACTGCTTGACCAGCTGGATGCCCTCCTTTCCTCCGGCCGGCTTGACAGGAAATCACCCGGCGCCCTGCCGTTCTGGATGTGAGGGCCCGGAAAGAAGAATCGAGACGTCGGATGACCGGCCGCCGGCGAAGCTCACAATAAACGGATAAGGTGGTTGACTCTTCTGATGAATCCTGTATTTTATAACTGTTTTTTTGATCGGGGTGTAGCGCAGCTTGGTAGCGCGTTTGGTTCGGGACCAAAAGGTCGAGGGTTCAAATCCCTCCGCCCCGATATACTTGGCATACGGTGGTGGTTAAGAGGGTTCCCCGCCGCAGGCGGGTCCGGCTCTGGCCC